>Ga0247742_10000870_pt1 | contig 22626 bp, 16 predicted proteins | sample UWRJL208509C2_FD_180944 | JGI IMG/M metagenome (GOLD analysis project Ga0247742, IMG submission 180944) | Plant litter microbial communities from Arlington Agricultural Research Station in Wisconsin, United States - UWRJ-L208-509C-2 | ecosystem: Environmental > Terrestrial > Plant litter >... | reverse complement strand
GAAGCTTGGATGCAATATAAGGCACATCTATGCAAGACCTCCATCCTCATCCCGCTTCCACCTGCATTGTATAACCCCTTGCCGGCGATAGTAAAGCAGACTCTCCTTCTGGACTTCCCGATGTACCGCTTCAACGAAGCAACAGACGGTGCCGCTGCAGTGGAAGAGGCACGAAATTAACTAATATATACATAGCTTTAAATTAGAAGATATAGATTTCATTAAATTTGAATGCATATAAGAAGACGAACAACCCCACGGCTGTTTTTGAATTCATGTTGCCTTGCCAATGCCAGGATTTGGTGAGGTCGGATTTAGCCGCTCGTTCAGGCGAAGAACCTTTATCCTCCTCCATGATCTGCAGAGAAACACTATCCCTCTATTCCTCTGCGAATCACCGTTTCATCTATACTCTTCAGAGTCCGTAAAGTTTCTAACGCCCACCCTTGACCTGGTGGTTGTAAACTATGGCTCTCAATATGTCAGATCCTGGTGTGGTCATGGCCGTGTACTCCTCTATCGTTGACAATGACCTCAACTGGTGAGTTATAAGTTTGAACCGTGTCGAATATTTATCTGGTTGCTGATAATAACGCCGTATTGCTTTGAAAGGTTGCTCCTCCACTATGTCAATGACTCAGTGAGTAGCGCTTATCAGCTTTGTCGCCGAAAATTCTCGATATGACCTGACAGCTGGTCCAATACAGTCCGACGAACTGGGCATGCACTCCTCTGGTCGTAAAGGTCTGGAGGAGATGAAGATGAAGATCATAGACTTAGATCAAGTGTACATCGCGTTTTACCGCGAGGAAGTTGGCGCAGATCCAGGATACCTCATAATCAACTATATCCCAACCTCAGTCTCAGGCGTACGACGTGGTACATATTTCTAGATGCTGGATTGTACACTGCTGACGAAACATTAGCTAAGGCGCTGGTTCACTCACGACGCGTTGGAGCCATCTTTAAGGTTTGGCGCGACCTTGTCCCATTGTTCATCTAGTTGCTCATTGTTCCCTTTGTAGATACACCAATCCATTTTCACAGTAGACTCTCTCTCTCTTATAACCACAAACAACATCCACCAAGCTATAGCAAACCCCGATACTACCTTTTCCCCTTCGCTTATACTCCTTACTCAGTCTCAAGCAGGCGACACTTCACAACCGGAGCAGCCTGACGACCGCAGAACCTCCCCATTACACTCTGCTCCAGAGCTACTACGTATTCTACAGCCCGTACGATCTCAAACTAGTCCACCATCCAGGCCTGTTGAGCAAGACATGGTACGAAGGTCCTTCACATCGATACGCGACACAGCCTCAAAGCCCCCATCTCCCCCACCAAAAGGTGGAAGCGGACTATTCTCCAACTTCCTCCGAAGAAAGAAGAAGGGTTCAGGTGATTCTGGTCCCCCCCCTCCCCCTCCCAAGGAAGGCCATGCATTACCGATGGGACTCTCGTATTCACAACCTTCGCCCTCGACCGGATATCTGGAACGGCCTGTAAGGCATAAGCGATCGCACAGCTTCTCGGACTTCGCACTTATTTCTCGGGCTCTGGACTCTGAGGAACTTGTTTTAGTCGAGGCCCAGAAGGAGCCGCCACCACTACCTCGCAAGGAGGCATCGACCGTGCAATACCACACTCTACCTGCCAAAGGGAAGTGGTCACATGAAATCGCGCATCCTAATGATCCCATAGCGAGGGCTCAACGCAGGCGAGAGCTTCAGTTGCAGAAAGAGAAGGACGAACGAGAAGCACTAGAAGCTGAAGTTAGGAGGCAGGAACGCATCAAGAGGAAGAAGGAAGAAATTTTGCGACAGGAAATCGAGGACGAGAAGAAGAGGAAGGCGGAGACAGAAGAAGAAATTCGGAGGATCATCGCTGAGCGGAAGAGGAAGGAACAATTTGAACGGGAGGAAGAGGAAAGGAAGACGCGAGAGCTCGAGGAACGCAAGCGTCTTGCAAGAGACCGAAGGTTGGAGGAGCATCGCCGCTTGGAGCACTGGCGCATCGAACAATCCAAGAAGGAGCAGGAGGCCGCTCGTCAACTACAGATGGCTCGAAGACAGGAGGAAGCTGAGAGAAAGAACAAGATTCAGCTGGCTGAAGCTAAAGTCAAGAAGCCAAAGGGAGAGTCTGACCTGACTGGCTGGGTTACCGTCCTAGGGTCGGATTCGCTTTCTTGGAAGCGACGTTTTTACAAATTCACTGGGAACTCCGTGTCGTTTTATCGTGATTCCTCTGTAGGTTCATGGTTTAAGACTGTACTACAACATCACTGACAATGCCATCTCTCCAGGATCTTGTCATCCCGCTGGAGAAAGTTGATCTCAAGGGAAAGCTCCGTGGCCTGAAGGAATGGAATGATGGCTACGAGGACTTGGAAGCGATTGCTTTCTCGTTTGTTGTCGAGTTCAAGGACAATCGACCATGCTGGTCCATGTACGCCGATTCTGATGCTGACAAGGTCAGTCAATGCATCATTGATCTCAGTCATTGTGTTTTAATCCTATCCCCTTAGTATAAGATACTTGGATTGTTCAAGCTTGCTGGAGGTCTTTGAAGTCGTTGTGACCCTTTTGACGAACCCTTTACTTTACGATACTAGATTAATGAATACAATGGTAGTGTACTATGTGACAAATTATGTTATAACTGTGACGAGGTTGTTTGTGACAGCGTAGCTGACGGAAGACATCTGTCCAACCTTGCATGAGCTCCTCGACGACGACACTCGCCATGGCGGGTCTCCTCTCCCCAAAGCCTGTCTATCATGCACAAGGAAACGGACAATATGGAAACTATACGAGAGGACTATCGACTTTCTCTGAAACACCCCCCCTCACTGTGCCTTCCGCGCAAGGCCACCATATGCCTCCTGGTGGATATGGCAATACTGCCATCGCTCATGCTATGGGTCTTCCTGAAGATGGGAAGATATATAGCCTTGTCATTGAACTTTTGGATCCTGGAACAAGAGAGGGAGCACTGCTTGAGTTGAGCAAGAAGCGTGAGCAGTATGATGACCTCGCCTTGGTCCTGTGGCATTCTTTCGGTGAGATGCAATATCAAGTTGCGTTCATAGGCTTACTCATGCTTCCTCCCCGACGAAAGGCATTATGCCCGCTCTCCTTCAGGAGATTGTCTCGGTGTACCCCCTACTCTCGCCTCCAAACCTCACCGCCCATGTGTCAAATCGTGTCTGCAACGCTCTGGCATTGCTTCAATGCGTAGCATCTCACTCTGAAACCCGACAATTATTCCTCAATGGTATGTTCACGTCGGCTATCCCAATGCTAGCCTCTAACGTGAATGCAAACAGCCCATATACCCCTCTTTCTATATCCTTTCCTCAACACCACTTCGAAGACCCGTCCTTTCGAATACCTTCGTTTGACCTCTCTTGGTGTCATTGGAGCTCTTGTTAAAGTTCGTACTTTATGACTGCTGCGTTTACTCGGTGGTACTAACAACTGTCTCAACCAGCAAAATGATAACAACACTGTTATACATTTCCTACTGTCAACAGAGATCATACCCCTTTGTCTACGGATAATGGAAACCGGGTCAGAGCTTTCGAAAACTGTTGCAATCTTTATTGTGCAAAAAATTCTGTTGGACGAGACCGGTCTGACTTACATCTGCCATACATATGAGAGGTTTTATGCCGTAGGGACGGTTTTAAGCAATATGGTCAACCAACTTGTCGAAACCCAAGCAGTTCGCCTCCTCAAGCACGTAGTTCGCTGCTATCTGCGACTAAGCGACAACCTCCGGTGAGTCTTCCTTCCACTGCTTTGAAAGAATAGACTGACAGATGCGAATTATAGTGCGAGGGAAGCCCTGCGAGCCTGTTTGCCCGAACCCCTTCGAGACCAGACTTTTAGTACTCTGCTGAAGGTTAGTACTGGTCTACATGGCATGCTCACATCTGACCTTGACAATACAGGGAGATATGGTCACGAAACGGTGCCTGACGACCTTACTCAACAACTTGAATGAACCTTAGCACTGCACCTACAAATGGACAATCTTGCTCATATCCAGCCATATTCCATACACTGTTATATTTTTCACAGTTTTTATTGCATTCGTAGAAGTCAAAGTTGTACTACCTAGGAATTTTTATAATCAATTAGCTGTATTTGTGTTACGGTTACTATTAGGCCGAGGGCGATCTCGGCTGTGGATCACGTGCGTGTAGCGTAAACGAAATTAGGCCGGGACCTGTCGCGCCTTCGTCTTGACCAATGACTGTGGATGTGGGTTACCCTTGGACCACCATGAACTCAACGATATGCCCCGACTTCAAACACGACGATCCTCTCTGCTTCCTCCCTGCCAAACATCCATTGTACTACTCCTCCAAACCTCGTCTTATTGATAGCGTCGCGGACCCCGTACTCACTATGGCAGCTCCAGTGATCGCGTACTGGGCGCTCTCTCTCTTCTTCCACTATCTTGACACCTCAGAGTGGAAGTGGCTTGAAAAGCATCGCATTCACGACTCAGCCGAGGTCAAAGCAAAGAATCTCGTATCCCGGTCTGAGGTTGTATGGGCTGTCATCTTACAACAATTCATCCAAACTGGGTTGGGGCTCCTCGTCCTTCCTGGTGAATCAGCTCACAGCGTCGTCGACCACTCCGAGCAACTACGACAGCTTGCAACTCACATCGAACCCCTCCTCTCAGTCGTCGTTCGGGGCAGTCTCACGCCCCTAACACTTCATACGACGGAATTCTTGTATTGGTGGGGTATCCCCACAGTCCAATTGCTTGGAGCGATGTACGTGGTCTTCATATTTGCACTCCTTCTGGCTAACGTTTAGTTGTAGGTTCATTATCGATACATGGCAATACTTCCTGCACCGACTGATGCATGTCAACAAATTCCTGTACAAGCGTTTCCATTCCTGGCATCACCGACTTTACGTCCCATATGCCTTCGGATCACTGTACAATCATCCTGTGGAGGGATTCCTCTTGGACTCCGTCGGCGCTGTCCTAGCTGAAACATTAATGCGTATGAGCACTCGTCAAGCCATGCTCTTGTTCACCTTTTCAACGCTGAAGACCGTGGACGACCACTGTGGGTATAACCTTCCCTGGGACCCGTTACAGTTGCTGTCAGGAAACAATGCAGACTACCATGACATTCATCATCAGGTGCGAAAAATTGCCACTGGTCACTTCCAGATTGATACTAACACGACTGCTAGGCGGCTGGAATCAAATCCAACTTTGCTCAACCATTTTTTATACATTGGGACACCCTTCTGGGGACTCGGATGACAAGGAAAGACCTGGATAGCCGCCGGCAAAAGCCCCTCAAGTCTCAGTGAAGTCTGCAAAGCTCGAGTGGCTTGCACTATTGCACATAAATACGATCCGATCGCCATCTTCTACTGTACATACTTCTAAGGATCTTCATGATATAAAATATTATAATCAGGGTGCATGAGAGCATTGGTATAATCATTGATAACTACGCTACCAACTCGCAAGGGTTGATTTGCTTAATGGCACACTTTCCAGTTCGTTTTCATACTCCACCTCCACTCGGGGACCTTCTGAAAGGTAATGAGCGTTTAACCAAGATACTGTATGGAAGAAGTTGGACATACTCTTTGAGCGTTTTTCTGGCCGCTGTTTGGGCACGTTGCCGTTTGGAGGCTTCCGTTTTCCAAGCCTGGATGGTTGATGACCCTCATCCTCACTCTGGGCAACATCGTCGTCCCTGCCTCCCTCTCTCTCATCCTGTAAATTGAATAATGAAAGTCAACCAAAAAGTATTCTGAGAGGCGAAGAGTTTATACCAAGGCATCCTCGAGATCACTAAGGCTGTCATCTTCATCACCGCTGATGTCGCTAACGAATTCTCTGTCACCCCAATCGTCCCCTATTTCATCTTCAAGCTCTTCTTCATCAGTTTCATCGTCTACTGGGTCCAGATCTTCCTCGGTAACTTTCGCTTGCTCCCCACCGTTGAGTTCGCGGTCTAAAATTGCTTGCCACACATTCTCGTTCACGTTGAGCGGAGCATCTCCGTATGCTTTGGACTTCAGTCGTTCTATTAGCTCTTTCTCTATCGATCGCTCGAGGTGAGCCGCTGAAAGGGCCTTGCGTTCTCGAACTGCTTCGCGCCGATCAAGTTTCTTCTTGACACCAACAAGTTTTGGTCTAAAAGGAGCTGAATGTTAACTGTCACACCCACACAAGGAAGGTTAACCTTACTGTTGCCGAAGTTTGAGACGTCGCATTTTGATAAGATACTGCGTGATTTTGGTTACCCTTTGTTTACACTTGTGAATGGTGAAATTAGGCCAATGTATGAGTTCTTTATCAATCTATCAGAGTATTCAGAAGCGCCGTAGATGGACTGAGTATAAGCGTACTTGTTCCAGAGCTTTCGCGTAGCTATTCGATAGCTGTATCCGTTCCCACATGTGAGCCGGTGAATGCGCTCTCTCGATGGTCTTCACGTAGAGATAGAGCACACCTAAAGTTGTTTGAACAAACGGCCTAATTGAGGTCAATGTGCACTAACCCTCCTTCTCCCGAACTGTCGCGTATCGAGAGTTGGCCAGCGGACATGACTGGCGATTGCAAAGGCCTGTGACATTGTACTCATTCCGGCAAAAATTCTGCGTAGCTGTTCTGGGTGGAGCCGAGTTTAGCGTGATTTTAGACGAAAAGATGCTTCATTCTTACTTCACTTTGTACGAGCAAAACTGGTGGTTGATCACCGACCAAATCACGTCGTCGCTTTGCATTTGAGGTTAGTGAGGTTAATGAGGATTTGATAGGTCCAAAATTCTCAATCCAAAAACGCCATCAGTGTTTGGTCTGGCTTTCTCCACCTTCGCACAAGGCACAAGGAAACGTGCTTTCGATGTCCATGTTTCTTTCAAGAAACGGCATATTGTCAACAACTCGCAATTATGGTCTATGGCGGAGATTCTCCACATCTCGGCGTCGTTGTGACTTTCATTTCGATACCCATCACTTTGTTCAGCGGCTTGAGCGCGAAGGTTTAAATCGAGCCCAAGCAGAAGGTATCATGACCGCCATGGCGGAGGTCATTGATGAGAGCATTCGGAACATGACGAGCAACATGGTGACTAAAGCAGAGCAAGAGAAAGTGAGTCTGGGGCTGGTTTCCGTGTGCAACAACTGACGATACATTACAGCACCATTATACTCAACAGGTCGACTTCGCTCAAATCAAATCGGAACTTCAGTTAATGGAAAAGAATGATCTCGCCATGATAAAGGCTGAGAACGATCGCCTTATGAATGACATCGAAAAACTCAAACAGCGGTTGCGGGAAGAAATAACGCGTACTCAGGCCGGTGTGCGCCTTGACCTCAATCTTGAAAAAGGTCGCATGCGCGAAGAGAGTAGTGGACAGGAACTCAAAATCAAGGAGGTCGACACTAGGATTGAGCAGGAGATTGCTGGGCTCCGGACGGCCATTCAAGCATCGAAGGTGATTACGCTTTCTGCCCACTGTAAGGCAACTGCATATTCACAAGTACCTCAACAGGCGACCACACTGCAGTACCTCGTTGGTTTTGGTGGGTTCAAATGTTCCTCCTGGTCTATCAATGACTCAGCCTGCTCCCAGTTACTGGCTGTTCAGCACTACTAATGGCGTACCTGAGGTTCCGTGCCTGATTTACGCGGCGATTTTCCAGCAGTTTTGTCTGCCATTGGAATCTGACCGACATAATATTTTGCCCATGAGCATCAGGCTCCTAAAACCTGCCGCCCGTCTCGCTCAGGCCAGGGGGAGATTTATCTAATCTTATCGGATGTAAATAATGGCAAATATCATCTAGTTGGGTAGCTGGCAAACTTTGGATTCGGTGATCTCGGTCGAGGTGATCACGACTCGAAACGGAATATGCGTAATGTCACGCCCATTCAGGAGCTTTCGCTTGGGTCCTTCGCAAAACCATTTTTCCGTGCCAAATCCACCGCGCTACCTGTCCGTAAACATGAATGACACACCGAATACAGACACTCCACAAAACGGCTGGACAATACAGAGAAATCGCGACCTAACTCAAGTCAAATTCGGCAAAAGAGCATGCTGGTACCAGGTGAAAACTGCACTCGCACTTTACGAAGGAAAGGACGTTGTCGGGTGTGCACCAACAGGGGCAGGCAAAACAATGTCCTTTTGTATACCCTTATTGATGCATTAGAGGATGTTCAGGACAAGATGTCGGTGGTGGTTACTCCGCTGAATCTGTTGGGGAAACAGAATGTCTGGGTGCTTGAGGAGCATGGTCTTCTGACGTGTTTTCCCTATAGCCTCAGCTTTCTTTCGAGCCCAATTTTGTTTGTAGTTGACATATGGGTCTGCCTCCAGGAGCTTACTGAATAGCTGCCATACATCAGATCCTACATGCTGCATCATAACTGCCATTTCCTGGATGTTGAAATCCTTTACAGCAACTTGCAGAACCTAAGGCGCGGGCCGTTTTCTTTCCCAGGGTTCGAATTTTAAAACTTTTTCCGGGTAGAATAGTGTTTCCAACATTGCTCTGTCATTTCGCGTCTGTAGAGAATAAAATTGTGTGCATTGGAATCAGGAGAAAAATCCACGTTGAATGATGTGCGGAAGTTGGGGAAAGGCCGTCGGACCCAGCAAATTTTCGAATTTGGCGGACATGGGCCCAGTTTCAAGGTATTTGGGGCTTAGCACGCTCAAATGTGGTCTGCTTGAGATGAAACAGACGTCCTCTTTATCAAGTTGAAAATACAGATCCAATGGCATAAAAGTTATAATGAGAAAGGGCTTCTCAAGATGAGGTATAAAATACAGCATGCTTTCATGCCGATTGGCAACAGTGTTTACATACTATTTTGGGCATCGTCGAGACCAGAATTTTGAGGGGATTCTATAAATGTATATGATGGCCCCAATTGACCACATTTGAACGTGCTAAGCCCCAAATACCTTGAAACTGAGCCCATGTCTGCCAAATTCAAAAATTCACTGCGTCCAACAGCCTTTTCCCGACTTCTGCACGTCATTCGACGTGGATTTTTCTCCTGATTCCAATGCACACAATTTTATTCTCTACAGATGCAAAATGGCAGACATCTGCAAACCCAGTTTCTACGATAGCGTGCTTGGTAATGCTGCATAGCCCCATAGTAAAATAGCAAGGGTCCCTATACTGTACCAATTCATTCAATCTTGCAGGCCTTGTGACCTGTGACCGCCTCGCTGAAATTTTGAATTTGGCGGATGGGTGAGAGGCGTGTGACCATGTCCAAATTTCAGCAGACATACAGCCAAAATGTCTCTGTATTGGGGTAAAATATGTGATTGAGAATTAAAAATAGCTCAGAGTGTCAGAGGTGTTCAGAATTGTGTATTTTTCAAAGCACCGCAGGCCAGAGAAAAAATTGGCATTTTTTTGGCATTTTTGTATTTCTTTTTGATTTCGGCACCCTCGTCTGTGACCGCGGACACCTGTGACCTTTCAGCGGTTCGGCAGGGCCTGTGACCTGTGACCGCTGAATTGAATGAATTGGTACAGTATTGATAGTGTTGTGCCAAGATTGCATAGCACACTATAGACCCCGCTGTCAGCTATGCAACACTATACAGTGTGCTGGGTTTACTATGCAGCGCTTGGTAGAAGCCTATATCCATTTCACAGTGCTTACAATCATCTTATCTCTCTCAAAAAAGACTCTTTCAAAATTGACATATACCCATTGTAGCCCCAAAATTCAGGCACCAGATGAAAAGATGAAAGAATTAAAGTATATTGAACTAACTAAAATACACATAATTTGTTGTACACCTACTAATATTCTACAACCAGCTATTGTCCCATCCTCACCTTTCATATTGATGGTCAAAGTGTTGGGTGTTGAGAATGCCAGAGGCTGGAGTTTGAAGGTTGGTGCTCACATCGATTGAAGTCAGTCACAACACTTTATCTTCCGAGGGTTGAGGCGCTGGTGGTACTATCATTGGTGAGTGGGGGATTGTCATGGTCACACCATTGGTATTATGATACTTGCCTCGTTCCTGCGTTGACATGATGCAGTGGTTGTCCGTTTAGTTAAATGTAATGTACGTATGTACCTGTCAGCCTATCCAATGGCCGTCGCCATGCACCCCCATCTACACGCACTCTGGCATCCATTCGAGGAGTTGAGTGGGGTGAGGATGGGCAGCTGCTGGTTGTGGATGAAGCAGTGACCTGAACAAGTTAGCAGAGGGAGGTGAATCACGTCAACCTTGCTGGAAAGGATACCGACGTGGCTGTTTAGGGCAGGCCTTGTGGACTTGGAGACTGACATGAGTTACTTATGACTGCCTCACCTGTCAGCCAAGGCTTGGCCTCTAGTGCCGGGATTGCCTCATGCCCCAGTTCAGGCCATGAGGCACGGTCCAAGAAAGCAATCTCAGATCTATGTGCTATAGGCCCCTGCACAGGCTCTTTTGTATGCTATGTAGTACTAGGAAGCGACTAACCAACACTACGTAAAATTTTATAGCACCCAATGTAAAACTACACAACACTATGAGTCTATAGATCACTATGCGACACTTTGCTCACAAGGGATTGACTATGCCCCTGGCGCAGGTGCTTTGGTCCACTATAGGCCAAAATCCGGGTTTGCAGATGGAGCAATGTTGAAAACACTATTCTACCCAGAAAAAGTTTTAAAATTCGAACCCTGGGAAAGAAAACGGCCCACGCCTTAGGTTCTGCAAGTCGCTGTAATTTTGACTCAGTAGTCGTCTTTGCTAGAAAATGGACACCTGTCTCCTTGGACGCAAGATGAGACATCTCCGCCTGTAAGATATCTGTAGTGACTTGATTTGCCCATTGGATAATAAACTTCTGCATCTCTCCCTCATGATCATATAGGAAGTTCAATATGTCGTGCCAGTGGTCCAGATCTGTGTCGTCCACTGACTGCTTGTCCCAGAAGGATTAAGATGACTTTGGTAAGTGTCATTTGATGGTATGGAAGTGAAGTAATTAAGTCATCTATTTGATCTTTCAGTGACTGGAGCATCTTTGAATGAAGGCATATGATACTATGCTCTATGACCCAAAGAGTCTAGTAAGATTGTGTGATGGTCTGTGACTAAACACCCTGGCTGAGATCACTGAATCCAAAGTTTGCCAGCCGCCCTCTTGCGAGGGCTACCCACTAGATGATATTTACCATTATTTACATCCGATAAGATTAGATAAATCTCCCGCTCCCTCTAATAAATTGGCCTAAGCGAGACAGGTGGCAGGTTTTAGGAGCCTGCATGAGAATCAGGGATTTGTTCAAATTATTGCACAATGGATTGTGTGATGGAAAGGGACTTAGTGTGACTGAATAAGTAACACACTGATACTGTACCATTTTGTTCAATTCAGCTGTCCCCTGTTCCCGGCTTAAGTGGTTTGGATGAAATCAGTTCCCTGTCCCAGCCAACCCATCCTCTTACAAATGCATCCCAAAGTAGATATTGTACTGTGAGAGTCTGGGATCCTCCCAACAAATTTCAGAGATGAGTGAGGACCCCTGAAAGTACTGCTCAATGCCATATCCCAGTCTGGATCAGATTTTTGGGAGGCCATATCCAATCTGGATCAGAATTTGGCCAAAATTCACAAAGGTTGTATGCATAGTCCGGATCAGAATTGGCTGGAAACTGACTGGCCATATCCACCTCACTCTAGCAGAGTAATGCAATATGTACTGTAGTTACAGACAATCAGTAATGCAAGAATGACTGTAATCACAGTTTCCTCAGCTGTGAGCCTCACCTTTACTCCCTGAAGGCGTGTAATTACGCGTCCCATTTATGGGATTTGTTCTTATATGCCACAGTGGATGCGGATTTTGCAGGACCGGCTGTAATGCTTTGGTGTCCAGATATACTATAGCCGGTAGGTATCCCATGGTCACTGGTGCAGGTGCGCCGTTGTAACTGTTGCTTGTTGGCTATTACGGCACAGTAGCCGATACTGGCTTCCCAGAATGAGGTCACTGTTTCTGTAGCAGATTGCTTATGTAATGGAAGAATCATTTTGCGCCCTTGCGCACTGGCATCAAGTTACAGTGGATTATAAGGGGGGACTCGTACATGCCGTGAGTACTGACAGCCCTCACCTCAAGTGCAATACTAACCATGTATGCTTCAAGAGTGATCTATTTATATCTGGCTCAACTAAAGCTCATGACTCATTGACAAGGAGGTTCAAGTTTGAGCAGTGTGGCAGTATTGAGCCAGCTTCTTGATATGTCTTAACCCTATTTCTGTTCTACAAAACATATAATCTCCTTGTAGTGGGTAGTACACATCTGATCACGTTAGGTTATTGGGAAGAGACACAGATGCAAAATATTCTCAGGCTGCCCTCCATCAGACACACGTCAAATCCTGCCCAACAGGCACTGCCAAATCTTGACGTGATTTCTCTTGATCTTTTGTGGTATGCCTGGGGGGCTCAGATGTTACTAACATTTAGAAGTAACAGAAAGATATATTAACAACACATTTATACATTTTGTTTAGGAGAGTGAGATGAACTTGGGATTGACCACATTCAGCAACATGTCCCTGACATTATAACAGGCACTTAAATTTGTCAGTCATTGGAAGTTAGTAATATAAATCCAATAAAAGTGCAAGAATAGCAAAATTTGAACCCTTTGTGCCAGTTATGATATCTATGATATCTTAAAGGGCTGGCAGTACTTATAAAATGACATGGGTTGCCTTTCAATCTCAGAAATGACAATGGGATGATCATTTCACCACCCTGGATAATTCCCTTAGGCGCCTGAACATCTATTGAAAATAGAAAGAAAAGGTAATTAAATGCATCATCTACCTAACAGTAGGGCCCAGTGTCTACACACACTTGGGCATGTCTGAGATGAAATGAGCTGGTAAGAACCTACAACTTTATTGTGAACTTGACTGCACATTCTAATTACACAAACACATGTTACAATGAGCACAACCACCACCATCTGCATTTGTTACAAACAGACATTATTACTTCATGCTAGACACACACTCTACTTACATGTGTTCGACACTTCTTTCATTCACTTGATACTTGTTAGATACTTGTTTCATCTCTGCTGTGCAGCACAGTAGCTGCGGACATGCTTGACGCATACTACGATACATGTTACACATTTATTACTTATGCATGGTGACGTCAAGGTTACATACTATTTAAACTACATTTCTACTTGTATATTCTTTAGCTCGTTCTCGAGAATACTAGACTGGTTTCTACTTGAACTCCTCTGAACTTCAGAAACGCTTGTTATAACGACTATTAACATAGTTGCTATTTGAGAGCATAACAGAAGAACGAGCTCACCCAAATCTTGCTATATCATTTAGCGAGAAACCAATAAAACTCGATATCACTGATACAACTGATACCAGAAATGGCCAAAGAATGAAGTGAATGGAACAACATGTCCCTACAGGCACCAACACAATACTTTGCAGACATGCATCGCAAGAACCCATATGGATCTAGACCAGTATCTCTAGACAGACAAACATGGATCCTGATAGGGTCTATCAACCAATATCTCAAGGGCCAAATCCTTTTGAGATGAACACACCACCTAGACCACCCCCTCAAATGGGTGAGAACAATCTAACAGAACAACAGACAGCTTACCAGAGAGATCTTGAGATTTTTCTCAAATTCCAACAAGACGAAATTACTAATATGAAAGCGCAACTGAACCAATTAGGAACAAGACCCTGAACTCCTAATACCCCGATATATACACAACCTTCCCAGAATGGCAAAGAACTTGCCATCAACAAACTGAAAGCCTTCAATGGAGATCAATCAAAGTTTAAACAGTTCATGCAGAGCATGGATCTGTATCTGACAATCAACAAACACATCTATCAGAACGACGATCAGAAGATAGCCTTTGTGCTCTCTTATATGACAGAGAAAGAAGCTGCAGTATGGAAAGAACAGATCATCAATCAATACACGCACAGAAATTACTTGGCTCTACCATCATGGATCCATTTCAAGAAAATCTTGAATGACAGCTTCAAACTAAAAGATCGATATGGAGATGCGCTCCACAAACTCCAACAAATGAAACAGGGCAACAAGACAGTGGAGGAACATGTTACTTTCTTCAAACTCCTATTACACAAGGCAGGACTCATAACTGCTCCTGAACACGACAAAATTGAGTGATTCTGTGAAATTCTCCCTGACGTACTAGCCCTTCGAATTCTGAATTCTGAAAGTCCTCCAGACACCATTCAAGGATGGTATGATACCACGATCAAGTTCGACAACAACTGGCGTCGAACCCAGAATTTCCGAAACCGGTTCCAGAACAAAGGGACCAAATCAACTACTGACAACACTCCGAAGAAGACCTTCAGATCATATAGACCATCAATGCCCGCTAAAGACACAAACACCATGGACATAAATGTCCTTCAACCTGCAGACAAGCGACAGAAGCTTATGAAGGAAGGTAAATGTTTCAACTGCGAAACATGGGGAGATTGTGCAAAGGACTGTCCATGAAAAGCAGTGAACCAAGGGCAAACACCCAAACCACAGATTCCATCACCTGAGAAGAAGATCTTCAAAGAAAAAGAATCTTTTATGCACATTAAAGCCATGATTGCGGAGCTGCCAAATGAAGAGAAAGAGACGTTCTGGAAAACCGTCGAAGACGAGGGTTTTTGAAGCAGCGACCTGCATCAACGTCAGCATCGCCTTATTTAGATATTCATTCTGTTCTTGTGGCTAAGGTCGACAATAAATCTATTTCCATTCCCATCGCACTTGAACAGAGTGAACATAAAACCGTTGAAACATTAGCCTTAATTGATTCTGGGGCTGGAGGAGGTCTTTACTCTCCTCCACGTATTTTATCTAGAGTCTGGCAGACTCTGGCAGACTGAATCTAGAGTCCAGCAGAGTTTGTGGCATTATATTTGAGTGTAGTGTTTGTAATTTTATCATTAGATTTTGTATATTTTAGGTCTGGATAGAGTCTGGCAAGAGTCTCAGTATTGTCTACCTAGAGTGATGGGAGACTCCAGCCAGACTTAGTCTGCCAGACTCTGCCAGACTCTGCCAGACCTAGAGTCTGGATGGAGTCTATCTGGAGTCTACCTAGACTCTAGGCCCGATTAGTACTGATTTTGAGGTCTTTCATGTGCCCCACCAATTCCAGCTGGATTCCACTTCATTCCACTTCAATGAAGTGGAATGAAGTGGAATAAGCCCCCACCAAAGAACTGTTTCCCACCACCAAAATTCTTCATTCCACTGGACTGGATTCCAGGTGGAATGATCTGGAATGTAGAGTACAGATGGATTCCAGGCCAGTCCAGGTGGAATTTGTTCCAGTTCATTGAAGTGCATTGAAGTAGAATGCACTTCAATGCACTTCAATGAACTGGAATAAATTGGACTTTTACTCATATCTATAGAACTAATAATGTGTATATTTTATCTGGTCTAGGGTGTTTTAGTCCAGTCCAGTCTAGCTCATTCCAGTCTACTATTTTCTAGTGCATTCTGATCTAAGGTATTTCAGTCCAGTTCATTTCAGTCCAGTCCAGGCTACTGTTACCTAGTGTATTCTAGTCTAAGGTGTTTCAGTCCAGTCCATTCCAGTCCATTCCAGTTCATTTCAGGCTACTGTCATCTAGTTTATTCTAGTCTAAGGTGTTTTAATCTAGTCCAGTCCAGTCCAGTCCAGTCTATTGTTCTCTAGTGTATTCTAGTCTAAGGTGTTTTAATCCAGTCTATTCCAGTTCATTCCAGTTCATTCCAGTTCATTCCAGAGTATATTGTAGTTTATTCCACTTCTTTCTAGTCCCTCAGATAAATATTCCAGTCCATTCCAGTCCATTCCAGTTCATTCCAGTCTATTTTTTAGTACTGCCAGAGTGTATATTCTAGTCTATTTTACTTTATTTCAGTTGATTCTTCTAGTTTATACTGCTGAGGTGTATCTAAATAGAGTGGTCATGTAATCCAATCTAGTCAGCTGAACAAATACTAAACTCTGCTGATAAAATATCTTAGACCAGAATAAACTAGAAAACAGTAGACTGGAATGGACTGGAATGGACTGGACTGAAATACCTTAGACTAGAATACACTAGATAATAATAGACTGGAATGAACTGGAATGAACTGGACTGAAATACCTTAGACCAAAATATACTAGAAACAGTTGACTGGAATGGACTGGAATGGACTGGACTGGACTGGACTAAAACATAGTCGACTAGAATACACTTGACTAGAATGGACTGGAGTGGACTGGATTAGGACTGGAATGGACTGGAATGGACTGGACTGGACTAAAACATAGTAGACTAGAATACACTTGACTAGAATGGACTGGAATGGACTGGATTAGGACTGGAATGGACTGGAATGGACTGGACTGGACTGGACTAAACATAGTAGACTAGAATACACTGGAATGGACTGGACTGAAATACCCTAGACCAAAGTACACTAGATAACAGTGGACTGGAATGGACTGGAATGAACTGGACTGAAACATACTGGACTGGAATAAAAACTTTTATATAGGCATATTCCACTCCATTCCACTTCAATGAAGTGGAATGAAGTGGAATCCAGCTGGAATAGGTAGGGCACACTAAAGTACTGTTCAGGTGCGCATTTTTGGTATTTTACCATTATACAGTAATTTCTTCGTAGGGCAACGAGTTTTTCACGGATTTTGACGTTCAAGGTGTCTACTGAAATCTAATAGATATATCCAAACAACTGTCTACTCGTATTTGTGATGAGGAAGCTGTGTGGTGCAGCAGGAGGCCAGGTATAGGCCAGCAGAGAGTCCCATCAATCTGATTTCCATATTGGGACGTGCGCATCAAACCCGCCTGTCCCTGGTGTACCTGCTTGTGCAGCTGCATTTCTGGCTCGTTTCTGTTCATTTAAACGATGCATTTGCCTGTATTTACATTAGATTAGATGGTTTACAAAGTTTCAGCAAAAAATACGAAGATTTGGGTGTGCTATGAATATATTACCTATTTTTTTCGATTTAAAACCTGGGGTTGGTTGCAATTCCGGGCCAACTGGGCCACCCCACATCCCCGGAACACCTGGAACCCCATCCTGGATTTTTGTAGGCCCCACCATATCAGTTTCAGGCCATCCCGCCCACTGCAAGCCATCCCCCAGCCCATCCCCACCTGTAGGCATGCTATTTTTAGCATTTTTGGGCGCTTTTTTGATGTTCTATAAATAGTACAACCACCTGCTGCCCCGGAGCTTTTTCTGCAATAGGCTCGCCAATTTTTATGCTATCAAAAATCTAAAACTGCAGGTAATATTTTCCTGATTTATCGGATTTAATGGCATTTTTTCATGTTTTTTTTAATGATTACATAATCCCGCTTTTTTGCCTATTTTGGTGCATACCCACCCCATCCCCTACTGCCCCATCCTCCTACTCATCCAAATTAGGTAGTAGGTGGTCCTAGCACCCTACCTACAGCTTTCCCAGCCTCTCCCAATGCTGTGCACCACTCAGCAGAGCTTATATAAGATGCTTGGGCAGTTGCCCAACTGGGTAACTACCCATGTGGACATATCACATAAACATGGCCCTCGCGTAGCTCGGGCAGTGCCTGGACGACCGTGAACTAGTAGTATGAATGCTTTCTTTGAAATCGACAGCTTGAACAAGGCAAGGCTCGGTCTCCCTCCATTGCAGAGATGTAATTTCAAGGTGAAACATCCGCCCACTGTACAGCAATCATTCAGGTTAAATCATCGTCTAGATTTATGCAAATCCTACCAAACATCAGACGAGGTGTTCAAACAAGTTTAATGAGGAACAAATACACCTAGATTCAACCATGTAATTATGTGTGTGCAAGAACACTCTTGTATTATCTACCCTAAATAAATTTGGGGAAAGATTAGAGCGTCGTGTGTAAATGTCTAACATCACGTGTGGTAGGCGCGGCGGCGTGTCGGGCTGCGTTTCTCACGCACTGACGATGATAGGCCACATCCCTTTCTGGAGCCTCCGCATCAACAACCACACTACACTCGCCGCCACTCTCTCTATCCGACATAAAAATGCTAGAATCTTTCGACACCTTGCGCATGATGGAGTTCATAGGTTACGCAGTGATGGCACTGCTCATAATCGGTACGTTTTCTTCATCTCTCACTTGCGTTGCGTGCACTAAGGACCTGCAGTGCCTTTCCTTCGCAATGTCAACAACAGCGACGCAAAAACACAGGGTGAGTACTTATTTAACCACATTTCATCTTTCGAGCACTTGATATAGTCGTGACAGCCCCTCCTGGACCTTCGCCGGCCACTGGCAATTGCGACGCACATTATCATTTCCACTATAATGACTGCTGCTGCTTCTACTATCAAAATACAAACTCGAACAATAGTCAGAGCACCACGTATTCCAACTGCAACAACGATCACAGCACAAGGGTGTACAAGGGGAAAAGGTATGTAGGCGATGTAAACTCTGACTCTGTAACGGGCTCTAATGGCTTTTCCTTTTACTTATCCTCCCATCCTAACCTCAATTTCTTAAATTGACGACCATTCATATGAAAATACGTATATTTAAATTTCCACTTCCTCGTGGAACAAATAAAACCATCCAATTTGAATATTGGCTCGATGGCCTATGTAACATCAACGCCAAATCGTGGAAACCGATTATGCGCTAAACAAATAAAGCTCTGACGAGTCTGGGTCTGACGACGAGTGAACTAGACGTTTTATTTGGGATTTCTTGTTAGAATCTGAGCGCGATGTACCATACACATTTCGAGCGCATTGTAAGAGCGGCGAAGGTCTCTTAGGCGCCCATCAATTGCCATATACGACAAATGCCAGTCAAATGACGTCATCATGATCCGCGCAAGTCGCTCTTGAACAATATTGTCCCTCTAACAGCCTCTCATTAAACAATATAACTTACACATGATCTACTACGAATCCAGTAATCCAATTTGTAATACTTCATGCATATTTTCAGTATCCGATCCGGACATCGATGGGTATTTGCCCGCAGTAGTAGATGTTTCAAAAGTTTCTGATCATTGAGGTAAGCCTTGGTATATGAGATCTAGTACCTCACTCGTTGGTCTCATCTTCCAGTGATATTCTTGTTTCCATGCTCAAATTCTCCAACCTCGACAGTTCTGCCCTCAGCTCCTCTGGTAGTCTGGCTGTTATCTTACTTCTCGCGAACGGACGAAGAATTGCTAAGCCCTCTAATGTCCGGACCCTGGATAGCATGACATACACGCCCTGACCTCTTGCACTATGGATATCTGCAACAGCAGTCGTAAGTGACCTTCCTTGAGCTTTGAAGTCTGTGTAGGCATATGCAGGTATTAATGGTATTTGTTTCCTAGAGAATGACTTCAATCCCGTGGCACCCCATACGACCTTGGCTGCGATAGACTTTGATGTCGGAAAGATGGGTACGATATCCTGATCTTCCGGCATACCAGTCATATTCAATCCACAATTCTCGACGTAGACATAAACCACCGATGCAGTACGTCTGCCCCGACAATCAATCGTATATTTGACGTCCTTGACTATCGCCTCCCTTCCGTTCACAATGCCATGTTTTATGGCGAGGTTCTCTGTAATCATAACCTTCATTCCTTTGAACAGCAGCAAGCGACCCAAGGAGTCTTTGGTGATTGAGGAATTGAGATCCCACAACCTAGAGCGGTGAGTCGCCTTCACTGGTTTGCGATGGCTAGAGTCGGTCGAGTGATATACGTATACATTCTTCCTTAGTTCAAGAGCATGTCGCACAAGAAGCTTAGCATTCAAAACGTCACGGAGACCTTTACTCCCAACTATGACAGGGGCTCCGCGAAACTTGCCCCTTTCCGTTGGAGATTTGGATAGGGCTGACAGCAGTCGAGGCTGAAGATACTCGAAGTCGTCAATACCATCGCCATCATGGGAATCCCGGGAAATACATGAACCAACTCGGAGCCTCTTCAAAAAGTCAGCATATTGGGAATCTGCGGCCTGCCGATGATTGTGCACCAATTCAACAACATGTCGAACCTGACGCCACAGCCATATCCCATTCATAGCCTCCTGGCCCCGGATATTCGATTCTGAGAATGACGGCCTATTGACAATCCGGTGTGAATATAAAGAATGCTCTATGGGAGGTTTTAATTGCCCAAGGTCTCCCATGAAGATGACGTTCAGTCCTGCGAAAGGTAGACCGGAAAGCATGATGTCCTCCCCCTTTCCCAGCCTTGCCCTCGTCGACATGGCGTTCAAGAGTCTGGCGTCGACCATAGAAACTTCGTCGAGAACAATGGTAGATGTATAGCGGAAAATATTGGTAAGGGCCTCCACATCGATGTACCCATTAGGAGACATCTTCAACAGCGAGTGAAGCGTTTGACCTCCTATGAGCACTGCCGCAATCCCAGTTGGGGCAACCAAAGCTAGCTCCTTCCTTTGCCCAAGCCTTTCAAACAACAGAACAATGCATTTGATTACGTGAGATTTCCCTGTCCCACCGACACCTGAAATGTACAGCAATAACTGCTTGTCCGACAGAGAGATAATTTGGTTCGCAACCAGTCTAAACGCTCGCAGCTGTTCTGGGTTGTTGGATAAATTCATTTCATCCACTATGCCCCTTACAATGAAGGATTCGTCCTCGGTGCAGGATATGGACCATTTAAATAAAGGAGATCGTAAAATGGTGCGCTCTGCTATAGGTGAGGATTGGCTGCCGTCAAGCCGTTTTCTTCGTTTTTCTGCCAGTCCCTCGGGGCCATCCACTGAGCTGATTGCTCGCTTCCTCAGTGCTCGCATTTGGCCGTATTGTGTACGAGTCACTTCTTCATCTCGATCGCTCATGCAGGCAGTGTCGTCCATGAGGGGCTCGTCACTAGTCTCTATGCCTTGACAAATGTCGAGACGTTTCGATGCATTACAACCAGCCCATCTGTCGACATGGCTATCCAGCAGTGCCAGAGATCTTTGTGGATAGATGACAAGATTTGAAAGAACCTCGAAGACATTTTCCGATCGAGGAAAAATAAAATCCTCATCGAATTCCCCTTCGTCAGCATCGTCTGACTCTGTGCCGTGGAAGGCATCTGATGTCTTCAAAATAGCCTCTTCTAGCTGCATCTCGTCTTCTCTTCTCTGGCGTGCATGTATATCCCTTGCGTCTTTTGATTCTGAAAGAACGGTCATGTTCTCAACAACTTGCCTTAAGTGTGAGGAGAGATGTGGCTCATACGACTCATACGCATCTTGCCAACTCTCTCCGGACTCCCTGAGCTGCCCGGGCATTCTCCACGGCTTAAAAAGGATCAACATATATTTTGCCCATATTTCTCTTCCTCCAAATATATTCGGATTTGGAATGGATGGCCCGAGAAGTACTGGCACCACACATTTTCTTCTGAAGTGTAGCTCATGCGTCGTGCGCTGAGGATGGTCCCAGCTATTGAAGAAACCTAAGCGGTCGGACTGGATATCAACCTGAGGACCTAATCTGGTTTTTGCTGTCTCTGCGAAGAAACTGTAAATACAGAGTTCCTCGTACTGAGCCCCTTCACTTCGGTGTATGTAGTCCAGTAGCTGGCTTGAAGCGTGGATTTCTTGGATCCCCAGCAAAAGCCCAACAGTCTGCTGGACCAATTCTTCGCGACCTTCACAATCTGACCCTGCAAAATCACCATCTTCTCTCAAGACTGACTCTACAAACCTGCAGATCGAACCCCAGTGGACAATCTGGAATTTATGCGAAGTGTAGTGATTGCCACTGCCGATAAGGTAGCTCATGACCTGCTGATGGGAGATTTCTTGTTTGCCCATCATGCTGTTCACGGCAGTAGTGACTGCACCTACTTGCTCGCCCTCCGTTGGAGCATTGATGTCTGCAACTCTGGCGTTTGTCCGGTGTATCGCGTGAAGCAGTGCAGCCATCCCGACGTGCATGGGTAAACTGTACTTTGTAATGTAGTCTGTTAGGTAGTACAAAAATGATTTTGCAGCTTGTCCGGAACCAATGAACTTGACATTGGCATTGCATTTCAATAAAAAGGTGGTCAAATCGTTATACGACGCAATGAAAGGGTGTAAGCGTCGTAAAAGTACCGCTGCTGTTTCTGGGTCGAGAACGGTCTCCAGACGGGTTGATCCATCCATACCCAGATGGCAATTTGCATCAGACTTCTTCTCTCCTCTTTTCAACATCTTCCAACATGTTGCCTGGTGGTCGTGCCAATTATATTCGTAGAGAAGGCTATCAAGATAGTCATTGTACGCGGACCAGAATGATTCTAGATCCCCATCAGATCTACTAAGGGATGGGGCAGGGACAACACCAGGATGGTCAATTCCACGATCCTTTGCCCGGAGTCGGGTGGTGTAGAGTCTCCCAGTCCCTTCTGCACCATCTTGATCTGGGAATTCACATTTAATAATTGACTCCAACCAGCTTATGTACTTTGTTTTATATTCAGGTGAGGAAATCATTCTGTCCCGCAAGTGCTGTGGGGACAAATGCCCGT
>Ga0247742_10000869_pt1 | contig 22647 bp, 22 predicted proteins | sample UWRJL208509C2_FD_180944 | JGI IMG/M metagenome (GOLD analysis project Ga0247742, IMG submission 180944) | Plant litter microbial communities from Arlington Agricultural Research Station in Wisconsin, United States - UWRJ-L208-509C-2 | ecosystem: Environmental > Terrestrial > Plant litter >... | reverse complement strand
TTCGGACGCACGCAACGGCGTCCCATCGGTGGGTCTCACCTCCCTGAGACCCCCTCAAGGTGGACCGGTTCTTCCCCTGGTTCCGGTCTTCCACCCCGCCCCGAGAGCTCCCCTGGCTCTCGGGGTTTTTTTTGCCTACAGAACCTGCACATCCGTCCCCGCATTCTCGGCGCCACTTGGAACGGGAGGAACACACCATGCGCGCAGGTCTCATCATCGTCGGCGTCATACTTATCGGGCTTGGCCTCTGGGTCACCCTGGGCAACGGCAGCTACCAGAAGACCGATACGGTCGCCTCGATCGGCTCGGCCAAGCTCGAAGCCACCCACGACAAGTCCATCCCGCAGTGGGTCGGCATCGCCGGGATCGTCATCGGCGGCATCGTCGCCGTGGCTGGTTTTTCCCGGAAGAACTGAGTCCCCAGCCGGTACAATGGGGGGATGGATGTTTCCCATCTCCTCGATTCCCTCAACGACGCCCAGCGCGAGGCCGTCAGCGCCCCGCCCGGGCACTATCTGATCCTCGCCGGCGCCGGCTCCGGCAAGACCCGTGTCCTGATCAACCGCATCGGTTGGCTGACCCAGGTCGAGCGGGTGCCGCCGTGGGCGATTCTCGCCGTGACCTTTACCAACAAGGCCGCCGGCGAAATGCGTACGCGCCTGGACGGGATCATCCCTGGCGGCACGCAGGGCCTGACCGTCGGGACCTTCCACGGCATTGCCCATCGGCTGCTCCGGCGCCACTGGCGCGAGGCAGGGCTGGTCGAAGGCTTCCAGATCCTCGATTCCGATGACCAGCAACGGCTGATCAAACGCATCATCGCGGGCCTGGGGCTCGACGAGGCCCGGTTCCCGCCGCGCCAGGCCAGCTGGCAGATCAACAACTGGAAGGACGAAGGCAAGCGGCCGGACGCGATCGAGCATCGCGACCATCCGGTGACGCGCACCTTCGTCGAGATCTACAAGGCCTACGAACAACAGTGCCAGCGTGCCGGCCTGGTCGACTTCGCCGAGCTGCTGCTGCGCGCGCACGAGTTGTGGCTGAAGGATCCCCAGGTACTCAAGCACTACCAGGATCGCTGGCGCTACCTGTTGATCGACGAGTTCCAGGACACCAACACGCTGCAGTACGCGTGGATCCGCGTGCTCGCCGGCAGCACCGGCCAGGCCTTCGTGGTCGGCGACGACGACCAGGCCATCTACGGCTGGCGCGGCGCCAAGGTCGAGAACGTGCAGCAGTTTCTCAATGACTTTCCCGGTGCGAAGACGATCCGCCTGGAGCAGAACTATCGCTCCACGTCGACGATCCTCAATGCCGCCAACGCCGTCATCTCGCGCAACGGCGGCCGCCTGGGCAAACAGCTCTGGACCGATGGCGGCGAAGGCGAACGCATCGCGCTTTATGCCGCGTACAACGAGCAGGACGAGGCACGCTTCGTCATCGAACGCATTCGCGAACACATCGCCGAGACCGGCAACGCACGCGATTGCGCCATCCTGTACCGATCCAACGCCCAGTCGCGCAACTTCGAAGAACAACTGATCCAGCGCGACCTGCCCTACCGTGTCTACGGTGGCCTGCGCTTCTTCGAGCGCGCCGAAATCAAGGACGCGCTGGCCTACCTGCGCCTGGCGTCGAACCGCCATGACGACGCCGCCTTCGAGCGCGCCGTGAATACGCCGCCGCGAGGTATCGGCGACCGCACGCTCGACGAGTTGCGTCGCCGCGCGCGGAATGACAGCAGCTCGATGTGGGAGGCCATGCTCACCGAAGCCTCCATCGGCGGTCTCGCCGGGCGCGCCAAGAACGCACTCAAGGCGTTCATCGGCATGATCGACAACCTGGCGCGCACCTTTGGCGGTCACGACAAGCTCGACGGTGACGAATCACCGACGGCGCTGAGCCTTGCCGAGCAGATCGAGCACGCCATCCTCCACACCGGCCTGCGCGACTTCTACGAAAACGACAAGCGCGGCAACGGCGAGGCGCGCGTCGAGAACCTGGACGAACTGGTCAACGTCGCCAGCCGCTTCGAGATGACGCCGGAAGATGTCGACGCGGGCCTCAACGAACTCTCGGCCTTCCTTTCCCATGCCTCACTGGAAGCCGGTGAAGGCCAGGGCGAGGCCTGGGACGACTGCGTCCAGCTGATGACGCTGCATTCGGCCAAGGGACTCGAGTTTCCCATCGTGTTCCTGGTCGGCATGGAAGAAGGCCTGTTCCCGAGCCAGCGTTCCACCGAGGAAGAAAACCGCCTCGAGGAAGAACGGCGCTTGGCCTACGTCGGCATCACGCGGGCGCGCGAGCGGCTTTATGTTTCCCACGCGGAGTCGCGTCGCATGCACGGCACCGAAATGCTGGCCCGGCCGTCCCGCTTCCTGGGCGAAATCCCGCCGGAACTGATCGACGAACTGCGCCCACGCGTGCAGGTATCGCGACCGGCCTACGCCGACCGCTACGCAGGCGGCGGAAGCAGTTCGCTCGTGGAAGCCTCGCCGATCGCGCTCGGCCAACGCGTCAGCCACCCGAAGTTCGGCGAAGGCACGGTGGTCAGTGCCGAGGGCGCAGGAGCCCATATGCGGCTCCAGGTGAACTTCGAGGATGCCGGGAGCAAGTGGTTGGTTTACGCTTACGCAAACCTGACCGCGTTGTAAGGGGCTCCAACGCGCATCCGGACGCAGGCCAGCCGTCACGATGACGACCGGCGGTCCTGCGCGCCGGCTGCCGAAGCATGCCAGCAAGGACGCGGCGAGATGCAGCCAAGGGAAGCAGCGCATGATCGTCGGTATCGACCTCGGAACCACCAACAGTCTCGTCGCCGCCTGGGTCGACGGGGCGCCCCGCCTGATCCCCAACGCCCTGGGCTCGTTCCTGACACCCTCCTGCGTCGGCCTGGATGAGGACGGCAGCATCCTCGTCGGCGAGGCTGCCCGTGAACGACTCCAGACCCATCCTCTCCGGACGGCGTCGCTATTCAAGCGCTACATGGGTAGCGGTCGCACAGTGCCACTCGGCGACCGCGGCTACCGACCCGAGGAATTGTCGTCACTGGTACTGCGCGCGCTCAAAGCCGACGCCGAGGCAGCCCTGGGCATGCCGGTCACCGAGGCGATCATCACCGTCCCGGCCTACTTCTCCGATGCGCAGCGCAAAGCCACGCGGGTCGCCGGCGAACTGGCCGGTCTCAAGGTGGAGCGCCTGCTCAACGAACCTACGGCAGCGGCTCTGGCCTATGGGCTCCACGAAGCCGGTAGCGAAACCCAGTTCCTCGTCTTCGACCTCGGCGGGGGCACCTTCGACGTGTCCATCCTGGAAATGTTCGAGGGCGTCATGGAGGTTCGTGCCAGCGCCGGCGACAACATGCTAGGCGGCGAGGACTTCGTCACCCTTATCTCGGAGCTCGCGTTCGCCAACGGCATTCCGGAGGCGGCCCGCAGCGATCCGCACTTCATGCAGAAGCTGGTTGCCCGAACCGAAGCGGCGAAGCGCGAGCTGACCAAAGCCGGCTCGGCGCGGTTCGAAGTGAGCTGGAAAGATGCCACCGCTACCGTGGCACTGGATAACGAGACGTTCGAAAAGCTTGCCGAGCCGTTGCTCAACCGCCTGTGGCGACCGATCGAACGCGCCCTGCGCGATGCGCGCATCCGTGCCGCGGATCTCGACAACGTCGTATTGGCGGGCGGCGCCACGCGCATGCCGATGATCCGCGCCCTGGCCACGCGCATGTTCGGCCGCTTCCCTTCGATCGCACTGAATCCCGACGAAGTCGTAGCCATGGGCGCCGCCGTACAGGCCGGCCTGAAGATGAAGGACAAGGCGCTCGACGATGTGGTGATGACCGATGTCTGCCCATACAGCCTCGGTACCCATGTCGTACGCCAACTTGAGAACGGTGGCCGGGCCAGCGGTTTCTACGAGCCGATTATCGACCGCAACACCATCGTCCCGGTCAGCCGCGTCGAGCGCTACTACCCGGTCGATCGGGGACAGAAGCAGATTCGCATCGAGGTCTATCAAGGCGAGTCGCGCATGGTGCGCGATAACATTTTGCTCGGTGAGCTTACTGTGCCACTGCCTGATGGCACTGCCGGACAACAAGGTGTCGATGTCCGCTTCACCTACGACGTGAACGGCCTGCTCGAGGTGGAAGTCACGGTGGTTGCCAATCGCGAAACCGAACGCCTCTTGATCGCCAGCGGCGACGCGGCCCTGTCGCCTGAAGAGATCGCCGAGCGACTGAAGGTACTCAGCACCTTGAAGGTGCATCCGCGCGATACCTTGGAAAACCGTACGCTACTGGCCCGTGCGGAGCGGCTCTACGAGCAACTGCTGGGCGATCTGCGCGATCGCGTGGGGCAATACATCCTGCATTTCGAGCAGGTGCTCGAGACCCAGGACGGGCGGGCCATCGCCCGCGACGCCGCCGCGTTCCGCGAGGCCCTGCGAGTGATCGAGGAACAGGACCACTTCGCCCCGCCAACGGGCTGAGCAGGGACGACAGGGGAACCAGACGATGAGCCATACGAACTTCCTCGCCGTGTTGGGCGTGACCACGGACGCAGACGCGCGGGCTATCAAACAGGCTTACGCGGCCTTGTTGAAGCGCATCGATCAGGCGGCGGATCCCGCCGCTTTCGCGCGCCTGCGCGAGGCGTATGAGCAGGCGCTGGCGTTCGTCGACGGCAAGACCGCCAGCAAACCCGCGGTGGCCACGCCGACGATTGCGACCGAAGCGGTAACCGATGTCGCTGAGTCCCGGACGACTCCCGCTCCCACCGCCGAAGAACCGCCGACTGCGGACGACCTCACGCATACGCTACGGCTCGCCGAAGGCTTCGCTCTCGCCGCGCAACGTGCGACATCGGAACAGTTGCGCCCGATGCTCGACAAGGCCATCGCCGGACTGCGACGCGGCTACCTCGACGCGGCCGGACGCTTCGAAGAGCGTCTGATCGACATGCTCATGGCGGGTGCCGTGGGCAACCGATCGGCGATCTTCACCGCGCTCAGGGAGGCATTCCACTGGGAAGAACTGGGTCGTCTTGCTGCCCTGGGGACACGAGGCCGATGGATCGAGGCCGTGATGACACAGGAGGACGCATGGCACCAGGTGCAGTTGAAGAAGCGCGCGCCTATCCTCAACACGTTACGCGAGGCCGAAGCCCCACTAACGCAGGACCTGACGCGCAGCTGGCCGCGTGTTCGCGGCGCACTCGACGAATTCCCCCAGTACCTGAGCCTGTACCTGCACCCGGCGCGCAAGGCGGAATGGCGCCAGCGCTACGAAACATTCGATGCGGCACGCGCGGCGGCGATGCCGGATATCGACGCCCCGCGCTCTCACCAGCCGCAGCGAGAGACGCCCAAGAAGCCATTCATCGGCTTCGGCCTGGCGATCTTCGTATTGCTGCAGGTGGGCCGGTTCCTCGGCGACAACCACGTCGCACCGCAGACCTCCGCACCGCCCGCGCCCGTCGCGCGCGTCAGCCAGCCCTATGCCCCCCAAGGACACCCACGCAGCGACGGATCGCTCCTCTACCCTCCGGATTGCAAGTGGATCCTGGAGCGCTTCGGCACGATGGCCATGGGTGCAAGGGTCAGCCCGCCCAGCGGGTCGGAGCAGGAAAACTTGCTGGCGACTTGTCGCCAGCAATGGGCCCATAGACGATGAGCGAGTTCGATTTCCTCGATGTGCTCGGGGTGCCGGGACACGCAGACACTCGGGCCATCCGGCGCGCCTATGCCGCGTTGCTCAAGCGCATCGACCCAACGAACAATCCGGTCGCGTTCGCCCGCCTGCGTGAGGCCTACGAGCAGGCGATGGCCTGGGCGGCGACGTCTACGCCGCTTGCCACTCCGCCGGGAAAGGACACCCAGGACGAGCGTCCCCAAGCGACGCGCGACGAAGCGCCAGCCACGATGGCAGAAAGCACTTGCCTCGACGCATCTCCCGCGAACGAGCTGACCCACACGCTGCGCCTCGCCGATACCTTCGCTGCAACCGCACAACGAACGCCTTCGGCGGAACTCCCCGACCTGCTTGCGCGAACGATATCCAGTCTGCGCCTTGGTTATATCGACGCGCCCGGGCATTTCGAGGAACGCTTGATCGACCTTCTCATCAATGCGTCGATCGGCCATCGCGTCGCCATCTTTGCAGCGCTCGGCGACGCCTTTCATTGGAGCGAGCTGGGGCATCTCGCACCGCTCGGAGCCCGTGGGACATGGATCGAAACCGTCGTCGCCCAGGAGCTCGCCTGGAAACAAGTCCCTGCCCGGACGCGCCAGGCCATCGTCGAATTGCTCGATCAGGCGGAGGTGGCACCAGCCATCCCTGCATCACTGATCCGCGATTGGCCGCGCGTCGCGACAGCGCTGGCCGACTTCCCCGCCTACCTGGGTCTGCACCTCGGCGCCGACAAGCAAGCCCTCTGGCGCCATCGATTCAGCGTCCAGGACCATCACGTCGTACCGCGCGCACCCAACGAATTCCAGCGCCGCAAGCGGCATCTTTCCGGGTCCATCGGCGGCGTGGGCGTCGGGGCGGTCCTGCTGTTCGGCATGGCCCGGCTCATCGCGAATGGCACGGTGCCCCTACCCTCCTACCTGTTCGACGGGGGGCCGACCGTGGACGCGGCGACCATCGACCACGAACGCCTGGCGCGTTGCACGGCGTTGTACGTCGACATGGATCGCCCCGGCGCGCTCGACCACGTCGGCGATGAGCGCGCGGAACGCATGCGCGCCGAAGGCGAACGCTGCCTTCGCCTCGGTTATTGGCACCGCCCCGGCAAGGAGCTCACTGCGCGATGAATGCGACACCTCCCCATTGGTTCCTCGCCGCACTGGGGCTTGACGCCGACGCCGATGAAAAGGCCATCCGGCGCGCCTACGCGCAGCGCCTAAAACAAATCGACCAAGCGGCCGACCCAGTCGCTTTCGCACGCGTGCGCGAGGCCTACGACGCGGCCCGGGCGTGGCGCGATGCCGGCGGGTCCGCGGTGCCACCCGACCACAGGAACGACAACGAGGCCACGTCGTCACGCACGTCGGACCACGACGATGTCGTGATCGCCGCCACGGAGGCACTCTCCCACTTGCAGGCCTCCCTGCGCGAGGTCCACGAAGACGATGTCGACATTGCCCTTGAGCGCGTCATGGATGAATTACGGCGCAGGCACATCGATACACGCGCGCAATTCGAGCTGCGTCTTGTCGACGCTCTCCGCCGCGGTGCCATGGCGCACGGCGTGGCACTCTTCCATGTAGCCGCGCTCGTGTTCGACTGGGCCGAGCCAAGTCAGCGCCTGGCGCTGGGTGAGGCTGGCCAGTGGCTTACTCGCGCCATGTCGCAATCGATGGAGTGGTACCGGCTTTCACCGGCTCACCGCCTCGAATGGTTGACGCTCGTCCGACGCGCTCGTGCCCACGATGGACCGTTGCCAGCATCGCTCGCCCGGCGCTGGCCAGTCATCGCCACGTTCGACGGTCGGCTGCCTGAATTCACCATCATCGAGCTGCCCCGGGACCTGGCCAGCCGCTGGCATGCGCAGTTCGAGACGAGCCATGCGCGTACCCATCGCCTGCTTCGCCGGTGGACCGTGCCGCTGATCGTGGCAGCCAGCGCGATCCTCATGGTTTACATCATTCCGAATCCGAAGCCGAACGAGCAAAACTACGAAGATTTCCTCGGACACCACCCTGGCGTCACGCTGGATTGCGCATCGCTGCTGGGCCGCTATGGCCAGCACGCTGGCCGCCCTGCCGACGAACCGGCCGCGTACACCGAGACCGGTCGCGCACTGGCCACGTGCCGGTCGACTGCTTTACGGTGAAAGCCGCGGCACCCCGTGCTGGTCACGTTCTTCCACCGCGGTAACGCGCGTGTCGATGCGATGATTGCGCGACTCGGGTAGCGCCTCGGTCGCCTCACCCCGCGCCAGTGCCAGCGCATTGCGATAGCAACGCTGGGCGAGCTCGGGATGGGCTTCACCGACGAAGACATCGCCAAGCGCTTCCCACGCATCGGCATTCGGCGCGATGGCGAGCGCGCGCTCGAGCAGAGGTTTCGCCTTGCCCCACAGGCGCGCACGCACGCACATGCGACCGACTGCCGTCAGCAAAGCGGCATCGTTGGGATGCGTATCGACCCACGCCTCGGCACGACGCAGGCGCTGCTCGAGATCTTCCGCGCCCAAACCACCGTAGGTGGCGACAAGCGACGGCGACCATTCGCGACGCAGCGCTGTTTCGATCTCGTCCATGGCGGCCATGCTCTGGCCGAACCGTGACGCACGACGCGCGTATGCATCGACGGCAGCCGGGAGTCTGCGCTGACCCTTCGGCAACTGCGACCACAACGTGGAAAGCGACGCACCGTCCGGCGCGCTGCCGATGTGCGCCGCGACCGTCCGGCTCTCGAGGTCGGCAAACGCACGTGTGCCGAGTTCGCCACTCTTTTGCAAAGGATCGAGTGCGCGCACGGCGTTACGGGCGTCGCCGGCTTCGAGCGACGCCTCGGCGTATTCGATCCAGCCCGAGGGCGTGAGCGACGCACTGTTCGCTTCCGGCGCCAGCAGCGCGGCCGCTTCGGTTGCGCGACCCGCCCGGCGAAGAAGACGAGCACGCAAAACGCGCGCGGCACGTGGCGTTTCCTGCGCGGCCTGGTCGAGGGTCTCCAGCGCACGCGTGGATTCGCCGTGGCGTTCGGCGGCTTCCGCGGCGGCCAGCAACGCAGGGCCGCGGACCGACGGATAGCGCGCCGCACGATTGAGGTCGCGCTCGGCTTCGCCGTGGCGACCTTCGATCAAGGCCACGAGGCCGTCAGCCAGACGCCGGCGACTGAGCCGGCGATAACGACGGTTCAGCGCGCCGAATGGCCAGCGGATCAGGGTGACCAACGCGGCGATGACGGCCCAGGCAAGCAGCAGCAACACCACGGCGCTGACCACGGTCATCTGCAAGGTGGTACCGCGTAGACGAATCAGCACCGAGCCCGGATCGTCCGCCACCCAGTGCCAGGCGAACGCCGCGAGCACCGCGACGAGAATCAGGCCGACGATCCAGCGCCAGAGCTTCATGGCGTCGCCTTCGCAGCGGAGGAGGACGAGGGTGCCGGCGTGGTCGCGGTGGCCGGCGCGACGGACGTGGCCGATGCCGGGTGCGCGGCGGAGCCTGCATGTGCCGGTGTCGCTGCCGCACCGGGCCGCAGCGCATGCACGGAACGCAAGTCATGCAACTCGGCCAGTGCGGCACCGAGCTTGGGCTCAGCTCCCTTGGCCTGGCTGGCGAGCAAGGCGGCGAGGCGGGCGTGCGCCGACTGCACACTTGGAGAGGTCGGATTGAAGCGCGCCGTCAGTGTGGCGTCGACGCGCTTCAGCGCGGCGGCACGACCCAGGTCGTCGTAGGCCAGCACCGCGGCCTCCGCGTGGGCGACATCCAGCGCGGCGAGTTCGCGCGCGATGCGATCGTCGGCGAGGCCCAGCGGCGTGCCATCGTCGTGGCTCACCTTGACGATGCTGCCCAGCGCGTCACCGGCACGCTGCCAAAAACCCCGCGTTTCGTTTTCACCCACCGGCGCATCGAGATCCTTGAGCGGCAAAGTCGGAATCTGCGCACGCAGATCAGCGAGCGTGGCGAGGTCGCTCGCCCGTGCCGAGGGGACCACCGCGGCCAGCGCCTCGCGCTCCGCCTTCAGGCTCTGGCGAACGGCGGCGAACGCGCTGTCACCGACGGCCGCAAGTGTCGTGTCGGCAAGGTCATAGGCGGCAAGCGCCCCGCTGGCATCGCCAAACAGCGCGAAACGCTCCTTGGCCATGCGCAAGAGGGATTCCGCTTCGTCGAGCAGCATCGCATCGTGCCCGCTGAGGCTGCGCTCGGAGAGATTGGCGACGGCATCTTCAAGATTTTTCGTACGCTCCGACACGCCAAGCATCTCTTCGCGCGCCGAGCGGTTCACGCCATCGGCGTCGCTGATGCGACGGCGCAGGTTGGCGTTGTCGTCGCGCAGGCCATCGACGGTGCCCTGCAGCGTGTCGACCTGACCGCGAAGTCCGTTGGCCGCACCGACGTCCTGGCGCATGGCCCAGACGGTGTAAGCGGTGTAGCCCGCGGCACCCAGCGCAGCCAGCGAGATCAGGATGGCGACGGCAAGCGCACCGCCCCCACGACGCGGTACCGGGTCGGCAGGCCGACGCGGGTTGGCTGAAGCGGGCGCGGCGGCCGGGGCCGGCGTCGCCGGGATGGGTGCGGTCGGTGGGGTCTCGGTCGTCATGCGCAGCATGCTAGCAGGCCATACGCGAACGCATGGAATACATCGCTCAACGGCCCGTGAACGAAACCCCGGCGGCCGCTGCGAGCAGGTCGCCCGGAAGGGCCGAGCGCGCCACGACGACCCGCTCGAAACCGGTCTCCAGGGCGATATCCCGCAGTCGTTCGCTGCTGACCACGGCGACGGCCTGGACCAGCCGGCGCCAGGCTGGCGCGATCAGGGCCCGATGCAGGTGGTCGAGCGCTTCCGCGCTGGACAGGAGCACGGCCGAGCGGCGGCTCAACTTCAGCAGGGGATCGATATGACGGCGGTCGATCCGCGGGGCCACCCGGTGGTAGACGTGCACTTCGTCCAGCAGGGCGCCGCGGGCGAGCAGCTGTTCACGCAGGACGCCTCGCCCCCCAGGCGCGCCGATCAGGGCGACGCGCTTGCCCTCCACGCGGGCCAGCTCCGGAAGGCCAAGCACGCCCTCGCTGTCCTGGGTGGTTTCCGGGAAGCGCACATCGGTGAGATTGGCTGTTCGCAAGGCGCGTGCCGTGCCACGGCCCACGGCGATCACGGTAGCCCGCGTGGCCAGGGGCAGCACGTCCGCCGCGAAGCGCACGGCGGCCGGGCTGGTGAAGATCAACAAATCGCCCCCCAGCGCGCTACGTAGCGCGGCGTCGACCGCCGAAGCGTCTTCGATGGCGCGAAGCGAAAGGCCGGGCACGCTGACCGGTATGCCGCCCAGCTTGCGGACCCGCCGGGAAAGCGGCCCCGCGGTACCCGCAGGGCGAGTGATGACGACGGTAACGTTGCGAAGAGGGTGGCTACGGCTCACGGAAGCATCCTGCTACTGAGCGCTCAGGATAGGAAGCGACGCCCGTTCGGACCACTGCCGAAGGTCGTGGTTCAGCCATACGGGTGCGAACGGTTTGCCTTGCCTCGTAGACTTCGTTGCTTATGACTCCCAACGACATCTCCCTCGCCGATCTCGAGCGCTTCATCCTCGATGGCATTCCCCTCGCGCGGGCCATGGCGGTGAGCATCGACAGCTTCGATGGCATGCGTCTGGTCATGACGGCACCGTTGCTGCCCAACATCAACGACAAGGCCTGCGCCTTTGGCGGCAGCATCGTGGCGCTCATGACCCTGACCTGCTGGGCCCTGGTCGAAGCCGTGCTGCGCCAGCGTGGGGAGGACTGCGACGTCTTCGTCGCCGACTCCACGGTGCGCTACCTGGATCCCATCTGGAACGACCTGCGCGCCGAGGCCACCCTGGCGCCAGGCGCCAACTGGAAGGGCTTCTTCGGGATGCTGAAGGCGCGCGGACGGGCGCGCGGGGACTTCACCTGCGTGGTTCCCGGCGCGGACGGAAAGCCGATGGCCAGCCTGGATGCGCGTTTCGTCGCCAAACGCCGGGCATAATGCCGGCCGACGCCACGATGGAACCCGCCATGCGCCGTATCGCCCTGCTCCTGCTCGCTCTTGCCGTCTCGCTCCTGTCCGGCTGCGCCACCAATGTCCGCAACGATGCACTCACCAATGCCACCAACGCGTACGCGTCGGCGATCCGCTGGGGCGACTGGGAAGGCGCACAGAGCTTCATCGACAAGGATTACGCCAAGGACCACCCGCTGAGCTCGATCGAGACAGGGCGCCTGGGCCAGCTCCGCATCACGGGCTACGACGAAGGCGGCGGTCCCCGTCCCGACGGTGACGACGAAGTGGTCCAGGTCGTCCAGATCAACGTGGTCAATATCAACACCCAGGCCGAACGCACCGTGGTCGACCACCAGCGCTGGCGCTACGACACGGAAAAGAAGAAGTGGTGGCTGACCACGGGCCTGCCCGACTTCTCGCCGAAGTAAACCCTATATAATCGGCCGTTTATCCCCACTGGGACGCGCAAGAACACGATGAACGACGTACTGCACAAGTTGCCCGAATTCGCGAGCAACCACCTGGCGCTGGTCGCGCTGTTCGTAGCGATCCTGCTTGCCCTGCTGGGTGGCGAAGTGATGACCCTCTTCCGCAAATGGAAGACCCTCACCCCAGCCGGCCTCACCCAGCTGATCAACCGCGATACGCCGCTGATCATCGACCTGTCGGCCAGCGCCGACTTCGAAAAGGCGCACGTTCCGGGTGCCAAGAACGTGGCCATGAGCCAGTTCGACCCGGAGACGCAGAAGGATCTGAGCAAGGCCAAGGACCTCCCGGTCGTCCTGATCGACAAGGACGGCCGTGGCGTCGGCAAGGCGGCCAACCGCCTGATCAAGGCCGGTTTCCAGAAGGTCTTCGTGCTCGACGGCGGCACCTACGCCTGGCAGACCGCCCAGTTCCCCGTCGCCAAAGGCAAAAAATAAATCACCTACAACCCGTGAATCCCCGCCCGTCCCCGCAAAATCGCATCCAGCACGTCGGGCGCCACATCGAACGAATCGAAGTACAGCCGGTCCTCCGGCAGGTTCGCATCGATGAACAGCTGGCGCCCGGCGGCGACCATCGCCGGCGGGCCGCTCATGTAGAGATCGAAGTCCGCCAGGTCCGGGAAGTCTTCCAGCAGGGCCTCGTGGATCAGGCCTTCGCGTAGCCCGCTGGCGCGCGCCGCTTCCGGATCGGACAGCACCGGCGTGAAGGTGATCGTCGGCACCTCCGCCGCCCACCCGCGGGCGAGGTCGGCGAGATACAGATCCTCGGCAATCCGTGCGCCCCAGTAGATGTGCATGGGCCGCCGCGTACCGAGCGCGATGAAGTGCTCGACGATCGCTTTTACCGGCGCGAAGCCCGTACCGCCGGCCATGAACAGCATCGGCCGCTCGGAATCCTCACGCGGCACGAAGGTGCCCAGGGGGACCTCGATGGTCAGCCGGTCACCGACCTTCAGCGATTCGTACACCCACGAGGTGAAGCCGCCACCCGGGACGTGCCGCACGTGCAGCTCGACCGCCCCGTCGGCACGCGGGCCGCTGGCGATCGAGAAGGGCCGATGCTTGCCGTCCTCGAGAATGACGTCGAGGTACTGGCCGGGTAACCAGTTGAGTCGGTCGTCGCCCAGCGGCGTCAGCCATATACCGACCACGTCGGGCGCCAGCATGCGGCGCTCGATGACAACGGTTTCGGCGCGGCGGTGCGGGATGTCTTCCACGGAGGCGATCTCTCGCGCCTGGATGGTGATATCCCCGCGGGGAACGGCCTGGCAGAGCAGGATCGCGTGACGCATGCGCGCCGGGCCGGAGAGGGCCGTCGGCGGATTGCGCGGATACGAGCACTCGCCTTCGACGAGGGTCGCCTTGCAGCTTCCACACGCGCCCCCCCGGCACGAATACGGGAGGGCGATTCCCGCGCGCTGGGCGGCTTCGAGGACGGTTTCGTCGGCAGCGGCGTCGAATCGCTTGCCGGACGATGTCAGGGTTACGGTGGGCACCCGCGCATTGTAGGACAATGACGGCTGATCCATTAGACGACGCCTGCCCATGGCCATCTGGAAGCAACCCATCGATCTCGCGCGGATCAACGGCTGGAGCCGCGGCACAATGATGGAGACGCTCGACATCCGCATCATCGACGCCGGCGACGACTGGCTTCGCGGCACGATGCCCGTCGACCACCGCACGCAGCAACCGTTCGGCCTGCTGCACGGTGGCGCATCCGTGGTCCTGGCCGAGACGCTCGGCAGCACCGCCGCCCTGCTCACGCTGGATGTGGAGAAGGAAGTCGCCGTCGGCCTGGATATCAACGCGAACCATATTCGTGGTCCACGCAGCGGGCTGGTCACCGGCACCGCCAAGGCCATCCATCTGGGGCGGACCACCCAGGTCTGGGAAATCCGCATCGAGGACGAAGCCGGCAAGCTGGTCTGCCTCGCGCGCCTGACCATGGCCGTGATCCCTTCGCCGGGTGGCGCGCCGGGAAATCTCCGCTCGTGACGGAAGGCGCGCCGTATGCGGCGCTGTCGCCGGACGTCGTCCTTGCCGCGGTAGATGAAGCCGGCTCCTGGAGCGACGGCCGCCTGCTGACGCTCAACAGCTACGAGAACCGCGTCTTTCAGGTCGGCCTCGAGGACGGCGGCTTCGTCGTCGCCAAGTTCTACCGTCCGGGGCGCTGGACGGACGCCGCGATCCTGGAGGAGCACGCGTTCGCCCTCGAACTGGCGGCCGCCGAATTGCCGATGGTCGCGCCGCTGGCCTTCGACGGCCAGACGATGCTGCGTCACGCCGGCTACCGCTATGCGCTCTATCCGCGGCGCGGCGGGCGTGCACCCTCGCTGGAATCCACGGACCAGCTGGAATGGCTGGGCCGCCTCCTGGCACGCATGCATGCCATAGGCGCACGCAGCCGCTTCCAGGCGCGTGGGGTTCTCGACCGGCCGACCATGATCGACGCGCCGATGCGCGCGACCCTCGGCTCCTCCTTGCTACCCGCCCATCTGTTCGACGCCTACCGCCATGCGGCGGGCCGCGTAGACGACGCCGTCGCCAGCCGGATCGAAGCTGTCGGCCCGGTGCAGCGCATCCGCCTGCACGGTGACTGCCATCCCGGCAACGTGCTGTGGACCGACGCCGGCCCGCACTTCGTCGATCTCGACGATGCACGCACCGGCCCGGCCGTGCAGGACCTGTGGATGCTGGCGGCCGACGACGCCATGATGACCGCGCTGCTCGAAGGCTATGGCCAGTTCCGCGACTTCGATCCGACCGAGCTGGCCCTGATTCCGGTGTTGCGCGCCATGCGCCAGGTCCACTACGCCGGCTGGATCGCCGAGCGCTGGCACGATCCCGCCTTCCCCGCCGCGTTTCCCTTTGCCGCCGAGGCGCGCTGGTGGGAACAACACATCGCCGATCTCCATGAGATCGCCGACGACCTCTAGACCACGGAGAGCCCATGCATTCGTTTTTTACCCGCGTCATTGCCGTCTTTGAAATCGCCGGCGGCCTGTTCGGCCTGGTCCATCAGTTCGATCGCCTGCTCGGCGGCCGGTTCAGCGGCGTGGATGCCATCGTCGCCGTGCTCGGCGTGCTGTTGTTCGCCTTCATTCTCGTCGCCGGCATCCTGTTGGCCAGCAACGACGGGCGTGGCACGCAGATGTCGATCTGGGCGCAGTTCCTCCAGGCGCCGCTCATCGCGACGCCGGTCTTCAGCTATGCCTTGTCGAGCGGCGCGTTCGTCAATCTGTTCATTACCCTGCAGCACTCGCCGCGACTCGGCTTCGACTGGTCGATCGCGACGCATGGCTGGCTGCTCTCCCTGGGTGGACCCTCGCCCGCGCACCTGGGCATCAACCTGCTGGCCCTGGTTTCCTGGCTGATCCTGCGCTTCGGCCGCTGAGCCCCGGTATCATTCACCGATGAATAGCCCTGTCCTGCCCAGCATCCGCCTGAAAACCGACCGCGTCCCCGGCCACCCGTGGGTCTGGTCGGCCCAGATCGTCAAGCCCGAAGAACGCCTGCCGCCCGGGAGCGTCGTCGACGTGCTCGATGCCAAGGGTCGCTTTGTCGGGCGCGGATTCTGGAACGGCCACGCGCGCGTCGCATTGCGCCTGCTCACCACGGACGCCGATGAAGCCATCGACAACGACTGGATCGCGTCGCGGCTGGCCCGGGCCGTCGAGCTGCGTCGCGAGCTGCTCCGCCTGGATGAGGTGAGTGACGCCTGGCGCGTGGTCCACAGCGAAGGCGACGGCCTTTCCGGCCTGGTCGTCGACCGCTATGCGAACCATCTCGTCGTCGAATACTTCGCCGCCGGCATGTGGCGCTTCCGCGAAGCGATCCACGCCGAGCTTCAGCGCCACTTCCCCGGTGCGTCCCTCTATTGGTTCGCCGAAGAGCACGTGCAGCGGCAGGAATCGTTCGACGTGCGCTCCAACGAGGCGCCGGCCGCGGTCGACGTGCACGAACACGGCCTCGCGTTCCACGCCGCACCGGGCCTTGGCCACAAGACCGGCTTCTTCGCCGATCAACGTGACAACCGCCGCCGGTTCGCCCAGCTCGCGCGTGGGCGCCGGGTGCTCGATCTCTGCTGCAACGCCGGCGGCTTTGCCGTACATGCGATGAAGGCCGGCGCGAGCCATGCCACCGGCGTCGATGCCGATGCCGCCATCCTCGAGGTCGCCCGTGAGAACGCCCGCCTGAACAATGTCGAGGGCACCTTCGAACAGGGTGACGTCTTTGAATGGCTGCGCGCGGCGATCGCACGCGGGGAGACCTGGGACGCCGTCGTGCTGGACCCGCCCAAGCTCACCCGTGACCGCAACCAGGTCGTGAACGCGCTGAAAAAGTACTTCGCCATGAACCGGACGGCGCTCGATGTCGTCGCCCCCGGCGGCATCCTTCTCACCTGCTCGTGCACGGGCCTGGTCGGCGAAGACGACTTCCTGGAAATGATCCGCCGGGTCGCTCTCAATGCCGGTCGCAACATCCAGGTCCTTCACGTCGATGGCGCCGGCGCGGACCATCCGGTAGCGAGCAATGTTCCGGAAAACCGTTACCTCAAGGCCGTGTACTGCCGCGTCGACTGACGCCGCGTTCACCATGTCTTGATCGCGGGCCGGCACACACTGCCGGCCATGTCCAGAAAGCCGCCAGACGCCGCTCTTGAAGTGCCCGATGTGGAACGGGCCCACGCGAAAGCGGCGGGCCTGATCTACGTCTGCGACACCGACAACGGCATCACGCGCTGCAAGCGCGGGCGGGCATTTCACTACCTGGGTATCGACGGGAAACGGGTGACGGACGAAGACGTGCTCACGCGCATCCGTGCGTTGGCCATCCCGCCGGCCTACACGAAGGTGTGGATCTGTCCCAACGAGCGCGGTCACCTCCAGGCGACCGGACGCGATGCCCGTCTGCGCAAGCAATACCGGTATCACGCCAAATGGCGTAGCGTGCGCGACCGCGACAAATTCGAACGGATCCTCGAGTTCGGCGAGGCGCTGCCCCGACTGCGTCGCCGGCTGCGGAAGGATCTCGCCCAGCCTGGCCTGCCCCGGGAAAAAGTGCTGGCGCTGGTGGTCAGCCTGCTGGAGGAAACCATGATCCGCGTGGGCAACGATGCCTACGCGAGGGAGAACAACTCGTTCGGCTTGACCACCCTGCGCTCGCGACACGTCGCCGCGCGCCAGGGCCGCATCGAGTTTCATTTCCGCGGAAAGAGCGGCCAGTGGCGCGACGTGACGCTCGACGACCGCCGTCTGGTCAAGGCCATCCGCAAGGTCCAGGAACTGCCCGGCCAGCGTCTCTTTCAGTACCTGGACGACGACGGGCAACGCCAGCCCGTCGATTCCGGCATGGTGAACGATTACCTTCGGGAGGTGACCGGCGGCGAATTCACCGCGAAAGACTTCCGGACCTGGGGCGGCACGATCAACGCGGTCGCCGTGCTGGCCGCCCTCCCGGTGCCCGTCGAGGGCGGCGAGCGCGCCGTGAAAGCGACGCTGGCGGAGGCCGTAAGAGAGGTGGCCGCCGTGCTCGGCAATACGCCCGCGGTCTGCCGTGCGTCCTACATCCATCCGGAGGTCTTCGCCGGCTGGCTCGACGGCGAATTGCACCGTCGCGTGCCTGAAACGAGCGTCGCCTTTCCTCGAAAATTGGAAACATCGACCCTGGCTTTTCTCCGTCGTCGGCTCCATGTATCCCGACGCTCCCGTTGAGACGAACGGATGGCTATAGTGCGCACACGGGGTTCGCGTTCGATTTTCCAGGGGTTGTGTTGACGATGTTGCGGTGGAAGGTGATTCCCGTCTTGATCGGCCTGACGGCAGGCCTGGGGGTGCATGCGCAGGAGGCGCCGGCAGCTCCGCCATTCGCTCTTCCGGCCGCCGGAAGCCATCGCGGCGTGGTGGATGACACCTGGATCATCGCGCCGAAACGGCTACCCGACGCCACGCTGTCCGCCGTGAAGAACTACGCCGACGAAGGCGATATCGCCGCCGGCGTGTCACTGCGTTATCGCATCGACCACGCCGAGTGGATCATCGCCGACGTCTTCATTTACCCCGCCGGCCAAGGCGACAACACGAAGATGCTGCGCCAGGCGACCGACGATTTTCGCGAGTCGGTGGCCTATGCCGAGCGCCAGGAAATCTATCGCAACGTCTGGTGGGGGGATGAAGGTGCGTACACCGCTTCCCTCAGTGGTGGGAAGAAGATCGAAGGGCGTTTCCTGCCGATCGTGTTCGACGCACAGCAGGACATGCTGACCTCGCGAACCTATGTCTTCTACCGCAAGCTCTACTTCGTGAAGATCCGGCTGACCACCACCGTCGATGCGGTCGATTCGCTCGCGGAAAATGCCGATCCCTTTATCAGCGGCCTGCTCGACGGCGTTGAAGTGGTCAGCGCGGGTAGTTGCGGCCGCACGATGGACATCGTGGCGATTCAACCCGGCGAATCGCTGCCGGGCGATCTTCCCGACGGCGTGAGTAGCGACGGCTACCGCATGGCGCTGAAGCTGACGAAGGCAGGCACGCCGGCGTACGGCGCGCAGATGGCGAAGGCAATGGCTCTGGCGTCGAAGCGGCAGATCGCCAGTGGTTGCACCACACTCGATTACCATCCGCCGCTGGAAGACGGCACCCGCACGGTGCTGCACCTGTCGTTCATGCCAGGCGACTGGGGTTCGACGGCAAAGCCATAAATAAAGAACGGCCGGGACGCGTCCCACGCCCCGGCCGTTGCCGCGCAGGTGTCTACAGCGAAGCCGTCGACCTGCGTCGACGGGGGCATGATGGCGTGAGCCAGCCCTGGTCGCCTATGGAAGAAATCTGAAAAAGGTGACGCATATTCGGCAAAGCACGCGTCTGAGTCGGCGGAAGCTTACGAAATATCTCAGACTCCGCACGCGGAACCGTCAGGGGGCTGGTTCCCGCCGGAGCCGTTCGTGTCGGGGGACACGCGGACCGCCTTCGCATGCTTCCAGGATCAAGGACAGCACCATGCATACGTTAGGGAAGAGCGGTCTGGTCATTGTGTGTGTCGCCAGTATCACCGCCTGCGCATCGATTACCGGGGGCAAGTATCAGAAAATCGACGTCCAGCCGCACACGCCGTCAGGCGAGACGATCTCCGGCGCCACCTGCCGCCTGTCGAACGACAAGGGTGCCGTGAATGTGACGGCGCCCGGCATCGCTCGGGTGCACCGCTCGTCCTCACCCCTTGACGTCAGCTGCCGCAAGGACGGCGCGACGGTCGCCCAGCAGTCGTTCCCGTCGTCCGTGCGCGGGATGGTGTGGGGCAACATCTTGTTCGGCGGCCTGATCGGCATCGTCGTCGATTTCTCCAATGGCGCGGCTCACCACTACGCGAACCGGCTGAATCTGGTCGGTACCGATATGGGTGGCGTCGCCTCCTCGGCGGGCCTGCCCGGCGCACCGGTCGCTTCCGTAAGCGCCGTGGACGAGAAGGTCGTGTCTACTGCGCCAACGGGCAGTGATGCCCAGCCGCACGAGCAGCAGCTTGCCACTGCGTTCCAGCCGGGCGGTCCGGCCAGTCTCGATCCGCGCATCGGTACCTCGATGTTCAACTCGGCACAGAACGTCGCGGCAATCCAGCAGTGCGACCGCATGATTCGCGTGCTCGAAGTCGATGGGCAGCACGCGCTGTTTTTCACTCAGTGCGAAGGCCGTCCGCAGAAGCTGCATATCGAATGCACGGCCGCCGACTGCGTACCACTGTTGCCGCCGGCGAGCTGATTAGCGTGACGTGGGAGCGACTCGCGTCGCTCCCACCTATCCTCAACCTTTCAGGTGCGGCGCCAACAACGGCATGTCCGCCGGACCCAGACGGTCCGACGCCGTCATCAGCTGGTGCCAGTACGGGTACAGCACCGGCGGCGCGCTGACCTCATCCAGACGATGACGCTCCTCGGCCGTGAGCTTCAGCTCGGCGGCGGCGAGATTGTCCCTGAACTGCGCCTCGGTGCGACCGCCGATGACCAGGGAGGTCACCGCGGGACGCTCGAGCAGCCAGGCCAGTGCGACCTGCGCACCCGACACGCCACGCGCTTCGGCAATCGATACCAGCACATCGACGATGCGCCACAGGCGCTCTTCGTCGCGGATCGGCGGCTCGGTCCAGCCTTCCAGCTGACGCGAACCTTCCGGTGCCTTGCCATCGCGACGGTGCTTGCCCGAAAGCAGGCCACCGGCAAGCGGGCTCCAGACGAGGACGCCGAGGCCCTGGTCGATCGAGATCGGCAGCAACTCGTATTCGGCTTCGCGCGCTTCCAGCGTGTAGTGGATCTGCTGGCTGACAAACCGCTGGCGATGCTCGCGCTCGCTGATACCGAGCGCCTTCATCAGATGCCACGCGGAATAGTTGGAGCAACCCAGGTAACGCACCTTGCCGTCGCGAACCAGGGTGTCGAGTGCCTCCAGGGTTTCTTCCAGTGGCGTCAGGCCGTCCCACTGGTGAACCTGGTACAGATCGATCACGTCGGTGCGCAGGCGCTTCAGGCTGGCTTCGCATTCGCGAATCAGGTGGTAGCGCGACAGGCCGCCGTTGTTGGGGCCGTCACCCATCGGAAAGCGTGCCTTGGTCGCGATCAGAACGTCTTTCGGACGCTTGCCGCCGAGCACTTCGCCGATGATTTCTTCCGAACGGCCGTCGGAATAGACATTCGCCGTATCGATGAGATTGACGCCGGCATCGATGCACATGTCGATCAGCCGGCGTGCTTCGTCGACGCCGGAGTTGCCGACCGAGGCGAACTTGCCCTGGCCGCCGAAGGTCATCGTGCCCATCGCGAGGGTGGAGACTTTGAGGCCAGAGCGGCCAAGCAGTCGATATTCCATGGGGATTCCTTGTGGGGAGTGAACCGACCCACGTTAGCCTCCCGGCTATTCATCTGTAAAATGGAAAATTCTGATCGAATTAAGCATTCAAGAGACTCAATACGCCGTGGACCTCAAGCAACTCGAATACTTCATCGCCGTCGCCGAGGAGCGCCACTTCACGCGCGCCGCCCAGCGCCTCAACGTGGTCCAGTCCGGCCTCTCGCAGACCATCCGCAGCCTGGAAGAAGAGCTCGGTGGCCCGTTGTTCGTCCGCACCACGCGCAGTGTCGCCTTGACGGCGGCAGGCACGGTCCTGCTCGAGGAAGCCCACCGGGTGCTCGACGCGGCGCGTTCGGCACGCATGGCGGTGACCCAGGTGCACGGCCTCGCGCGGGGGCGGCTGCGGATCGGTGCCATCCAGAGCCTCGCTCCTTTCATCGACTTGCCGACCACCCTGGGGCGTTTCCGCGAGGCCTTTGGCGGCATCGACATCGAGCTTCGATTCGACGGGTCGGCGAATCTGCTGGAGGAGGTCCGCGATGGCCATCTGGATATTGCCTTCACCCAGCCACCCGCGGCACCGGTGGCCGACGTCGTCACCAAGCTACTGGTCTGCGAAGGTCTCGTAGCCGTGTGCCCGCCCAAGCATCGGCTGGCTGGCGCCCACGACGTGACGCTGGCCGACCTTGCACAGGAGAGCTATGTCGATCTGCGCACCGATTGGGGCATGCGCCAGCTCATCGACAGCGCCTTCGCCGACGCGGGACTGAATCGTCGCACGCGTTTCGAGGTCAACGACATGGGCATGCTGCTCGAACTCGCGGCGCAGGGTCTCGGCCTCGCCCTGGTGCCGGAGTCGATCGCGAAGATCCGTCGCGACGACCGTCATGCGCGACCCATCGCCTTCGCCGATATCGCCGAGAGCGAAGAACCCTGCTGGGAGATCGTCGTGGGCCATCGCGCCCGTAGCGGCGAAGCAGCAGGCCGCCTCGCCCAGGCCTTCCTCGACGTCCTCGTACAACCAGCCGGCGTGCTCTAGGGTTCGCCGTCCCAGTAATCCAGACCGTTCTCCATGCGCTGCAAGAAACTGAAGCGCGAGCCGTCCGCCTTCCTGACGATGGTCGAGTGCTTTCCCGAGTCCGGATACTCGACGAACTCCGGCGACTCCTTCGTGCTGATGGACAGATACTTCAGCGGCGCATCCGACGTGTTGATGAACTGGTGCGGATAATCCGGCCCCGGCGGAATGAAGACGACATCGCCCGCGCGCACCGGCAGTCGTTCGCCCGCCACCCGTAGCGTGCCCTCCCCTTCCAGCACCACGAACATTTCTTCCTGCGCGTAGTGAAAGTGGTAAGGGCAGGAGATCTTGCCCGGGGCGACGATATCGAACGAGGCGCCGAGCTTCTCCGCGGCCGTGCCGGTACCGAGGCGAGCACCGAGCGCGTCGTACAGCGGTTCGCGAACGAGGCGTTCGGTGGGCGCGTCATGGAAGTTGCGGATGAGCCGCGCGGCGAGTTCGGAAGCGCGTGAGGTCATGGGCCTGCCATCGTGCAAGGTGGGGCCACCGAGGCTAGCGCGATCCACCGTTCGCGTCTTCCCGACCATCGTCCCTTGTAAACTGCCG
>Ga0247742_10000868_pt1 | contig 22650 bp, 17 predicted proteins | sample UWRJL208509C2_FD_180944 | JGI IMG/M metagenome (GOLD analysis project Ga0247742, IMG submission 180944) | Plant litter microbial communities from Arlington Agricultural Research Station in Wisconsin, United States - UWRJ-L208-509C-2 | ecosystem: Environmental > Terrestrial > Plant litter >... | reverse complement strand
GTCGGGTCTGTGGTGATCAGCCGAGGGGCCGAAGGCTCCGCTTCGAGCGGTACGCTGTTTGTGGGGGCGGGATCGGCAGGACTGATACGCTGCGCTTGTCGCTGTGCGGCACGGTACCGAAAGAGCTGCTCACGATAATGTTGCCACTGTTCACGCTCCCATTGGCGCGCTGGCAGCAGTGCGGATCGGTCTGCCGCGGTCTTGCGATCACCGGACGCAGCCACCGTGATCAGGTACAACGACAGGGGATAATGTCTCCCGTCGAGTTGTAAGCCCGCATGACCTTGAGTGGCCAGGGCCGAGGCGGCCAACACCGATTGCGCGGCCAGTGCTTGGGGCACGCCGATGACCTCGGCCATGCGCTCAACCGCAGGCCCAAGAATCCCACCCAGTGCCTGCACGGGATAAGGCTGGGGCACGGGGTTCGACTCAATCAACGGTCGAGGTGGTCGTGGTAGTTCAAGCTTCGGATCTAACTGCTGCATGGGCCCTCTCCTCGATCATTGCCGGTTGTCCTCACGTAGTCCCGCCACGGCTGTTGAGTGTTATCAGGGATCAAGGCCCCTGCGGCCTGTGAGGTGTTCACTGACGCGGAACGAACGGCTCCTTACGACCGGGAGCAAGGGCATGAACCCAAGAATCTGGCCTCCTTAGACGCATTCAAAGATGCGGACGGGTGGAGGCTGTGCCGACTGACGAGTTCGGCACCTAGATATCCTGGGTGAGAGAAGGCAAAGACCTAGACAGCTGGGGCATGCCTGACTGTCAGTCAGGTGCAGCCTGTCCAAAGGCTGCGGCACCGGTGCCTGTGTCGTTGCGGATGGCGACGAATCGGATTTGTCAGGCCGATTGTCACAAGGAGAGTTGCGGCAATGCCCTGTACGACGTGGCTTGCAGTAATGGTACGAGCGCCCGTCTCTTTCCTGGAGAAAGAGACGGGCGCGGTCTGGCGCAGCGAAGTGTGCCAAGAGGTGAGGTTGCTGCAATGCAGCGAGGTAGGTCCATCGTCTGCCGCAGTGGGCAGATTGGTCGAGTAGGCATCCATCACTCTTGGGGAGTGACCGTGCGAGCCGCCGGACGCTAATCGCACTAGGGGAAGAACCACCACGCGAGTGGCGTAGCCTTCAAGGTTCTGGCTACCTGGGCTGGTGCTGTCAACGACAGCGATCCGTGCATCAATTTTTATACCCACTCGAAAAGACGGTCAAGCGTCACGGCCAAAGCGTGCAAAAAGTGGCGACTGTCGCCACTTTTGTCGCCATGCTCCAGGCCCCGTTCTGTATGGGTTGTCGCCGGTGTCGCCGGTGTCACCAACTCTCTAGCCATAGCCGTACGACAAGCTCTGCTCTGACGTGGAAACTGCGTTGCGCTCGATAGAGATCGTGGGCAATTACTCGGTAAAAGAAGATGTCGCGTTAATCAAATTTGAAATAGGAGGGTGGAACGAGGTGGCTTCGAGAAAAAGCGAGTAAACCCTCCGATCGGCGCGATCAAAGATCGCTGGATCGGAGGATTTGGCGGGAAAAGCAAATCTCAAACGTCAAGTACAGCATCAAGCATCAAAGTTGGCTGATTGAGAGGTGGCGGCTTCACGCCGCATGATCAGTGTCTGCTGCAAGCGCAGCAGAAAACCGGCCTCAAACGCTTCCTGAGAATCCCCTGGGCGATGACGCTTTCGGCTCTGCGCCAGCGCCCACCATAACGGCAGTGATGAGCCGTCAAGCCAAGTCTCCGCACAACGAACGCCGTCCTCAATCATTGGGCCAAATTCATTGCCCCATGGGGTCCGGATACCAGGACAACCTTCAACGGACGGTACAGAAAAATACTCACCGATCTGCTGATGAACGCGCTGAGCGGGGATGCCGGTCAGATATCGAAACGCTTTGTCGAACAACACCGCGGCATCATCCAGCAGCTCTACAGCCAGCTCAACGTCCTGCGGAAAATGAAGCAAGATGCTTTGTGCTCCATTAAGCCGAAGAGTGGCAGCCTGTCGAAGTTTAACTGCGGCATCTTCAGGGGTAAGCGATGCTGTATCGATGGTGTTGGGTTTGGGGAGGCCGATTAGAAGCGAGAGATCAAACATCTCGGAATCCTCCGAGATAGATTGCAGAACGAAACAAACGGCCAGGGCGGCGCACGAGCTTAAAAGGGGGACAGGTCATTTTCCTTATCTCCTCGGACAGTTAAGGAGCCATCCACCCAACCGTTCTGACACGAAATGGGTGGCGGACCGTACGGGGGTCAGAAACCGGCGTCCGAGGGAACCGGCCAGGCCGAAGCCTGCCCCGCACGGACCGCCATAGAAAAGCAGCAGCTAAGCCTTTGTAAGCACTTATTCGCTGGCTATGGCGCTATGCGCCTCGAACAATTCAGGTTCTGACACCCGGCCACGGGATTGACCGCGACGGAGCAAAGCGTAAATGTGAAGCCGCGACAACACAAGCATGCAATATCAATAAGCGCCGCATCCGCATAAAAGCTGCCTGCCTGACGCTGACGCCCGCCGATAGTCTGGTGGCTTTAGTACTTCAGGCCTGACCCAGCGACTATTTACTACAAATACCAGCCACGCTGATAGAATCAGTAACGCTATACATGACACCCTTCTGAGAAATGGTATGAATACAGAATTGACGGAAGAAGAGATGCGCGGGGCGCTATTCGGTGACTCTGAGTCCTCTGCGCTGGCAATTAACTCGCACGTGCAAGACATCGTTCCGGATGTCGTGATCGGGCAACCGGTAAAAGCAGTGAAAAAAAAGAAAGTCTCAAAAGGCTTCACTCCAAGGCTAAGAGTCACGCTGCGGGTGGGAAATGAATTTGAAGGCAAGATGCACGAGATGGTACATGAGGCAGATACACTAAGCTCTCTAGTTGCGGAGCAAGAAGCCACAAAGACGGCCAGAAAAAAATTCAGGTTTGTGGAAGTGGTATCAGTCAAGTCGATGTAAGCGGACACTCTCACTTGGCTCGCTAGTCTGGTATTGGACCGCCTTCAGTTACCGCAAGCTGGATTTAACACTATCAGCCGATCCAAAACTCAATTCCTAAATGACCGCCAGCCCGACCCCCCGTAGCTGAGTTGGCGACGGACAGAAATCGCCCCATAGCGGATGTCGGTAACTCGCACCGTTGCAGCTTGCTACGTCGCTATAGGAGAGCAAGAGGGGGCTCGCCCCCCCCCAACTATCCCAATTGCTTGGCTGTGCCGTTAGGTGATCACTAGACTATTGGACTGACCCGCCGGAACTATAAAAAGCAATCGACTATATGCATCTAATGTATTGCCTACCCGCTTTGGCGGAAAAGTAACCAGCGTGATTCTTGTTCCTTCCCCCAGGACACTGATGCCTCTGACACGACTAATGCTTACTCTTAACCTGACCAAAAATTATGGGACGGCCCACGATAAACAGCCGAAAAACACTACTAGAATTGCAAGCATATACAAATCTATATAACTCCAACACCCTCATCGAATGTTTCAATAATATCTATTAGTCGCAGGGTGATTCTATCTGCAACAACTTTACGCTTGAGGATACTAGGTTTAACTGTCAAAACCGATATAATCTCATCGCTTAGCGGGCGTTTCCCAGTGAATAGGTATCGCTCCATCATCGCCTGCAGATGCTCCTCAAGTATATTTTCCTCAACACAAAGGACACTGACTGCTCGCTCTCGGGAATCACTCCAAAACGCTCGAAAAAGATCACGCACATCTTTACCGGACTCTACATCCGCCATGTGCTCATCGATAAAGTTTTCAATGAGATCTCTTTTGCTACGAAGCTGCGTTTCGGACCCAATTAAATCCAGTATCTGATTTCGCCGAGGTAACACGCTTAATAAATCAGGCGATGAATCATCATCGGCAATGCGGGAGATAAGATCTAGTATATAAGATATATTTATCTCATCGCGCTGTATCAACTCCAACTCAAAGTCAACCTCCCCAACAATCGAGACCTTACCTTCTCTATCAGTTTTTTTGGTTTGATCATAAATATCTAAATACTTACTTTTATAGTCCTCAAATTCTTGCGGCGACAACGAAAGATCCGTAGGCTTGAAGTCCACAAAGCTAGATATAACGTTACGAATGCGGATTAGCTCTCTGAAGAGTTTAACGAAAGCCAATATATCGGTATCAGACCTCAAATCGTTTACCGACTCCGGAGTGCTTGCTACTGCTCGAAGTTGGGCAACACTTCCCTCGAATGCTATCAGATAGTCATCGTACGGGGAGAGAAGTATGACCTCAGAAGCTTCCTTATTTGAGAATAGCGTAATAGCCTCATCGGTTTTAGACTTAAGGTTGCGAAAACAGACGATGTTACCCTGAGACTTAACTTGACCTAGAATTCTGTTTGTACGGGAAAATGCTTGAATTAGGCCATGATAACGAAGATTTTTATCTACGTAGAGTGTATTAAGAGTTTTAGCATCAAAGCCTGTTAGGAACATGTTGACTACTATTAGTAGATCCAACCCTTCGGCAGCTACGAATCCTTTTTTATCTCTGCTTTTCATTCGTTTAGCTAATGACTTATAGTAAGTGTAAAACCCCTTACCATCCTTTACGCTTTCATTGGCATGAAACATTTTATTATAATCAACAACAAATTCTGCCAATTTACCACGACTATTACTTGCATCAGGCGCATCGGGACCAAATTCAAAATCTGGCTCTCCAAGAAGGCCATTTGCGTCCACATCTTCCTCGTTAGGCGAATACGTGAATATAGCCGCTATTTTTAAATTGTGCAGCCCCTCAAGCTCTCGCAGCTTGAAAGTTTCATAGTAAGAAATAAGAGCATCAACTGAACTAACACACAGCATTGCCCCAAACTGCTTACCTCTAGTTTTACGATCATGATTTGCAATGATCCAATCTACAGTTTTTTCTATCCTATCTGGATTATCAAAAAACTCTTTAGTGTCAATCCCAGCAACTTCCTCATCAATTAGCGAGCCATCTTTACGCTTTAGCCTTCCCCAATATTCTATCGAGAACCGTAAAACATTTTGATCCTTAATAGCGTCAGTAATAACGTATCGATGAAGGCACTCATCGAAGAGGCTCTTAGTGGTGCGCTTGCCCACTGCGTTTTCAGAGAAAATTGGCGTACCTGTGAACCCGAACATTTGGGCTCTGTTAAAATATGAAACTATGTTCTTATGCGTCTCACCAAATTGGGAGCGATGGCACTCGTCAAAAATGAATACCACTCGCTCGTCTTTTACAACCTCCAGTAAGTCGTCGTAACGATCGCGACTTATGGCAGTGTTAAGCTTCTGAATAGTCGTTACTATCAGTCGATTTCCGCCGGATAATTGGCTTACAAGAGCCTTAGTATTATCCGTACCATCCACTGATCCTTCAGAGAAATGGTTAAACTCTCGGGTAGTTTGGTAATCCAGGTCAGCCCGATCGACAACAAACACCACCTTATGCACTTTAGGATTTTCAATAAGCAGCTGCGCAGCTTTAAAACTGGTTAATGTTTTCCCTGAACCCGTAGTGTGCCAGATATAACCGTTTTTCCGGCCGGCCTGAACCCTGGCAACAACCGCTTCGACAGCATAATACTGATAGGGCCGCAAAATCATCAGCACTCTATCACTCTGATGCAGCACTATATACTTCGCAATCATCTTTGATACTTGACACTTCTCAAGAAAAGCATCAGCAAAAACATCTAACTGAGTTATAATTTCATTATTTTCATCAGCCCAAAAAAAAGTCTGCTTGAAATCTTGATCGCGATTATTAGCATAATATTTTGTATTTACGCCATTTGAAATCACAAAAATCTGTATATACTGAAATAGACTCCCCTCTCTCCAATAGGAGTGTCGTTGATACCGATTAATTTGGTTAAATGCTTCTTTTAACTCCACGCCCCTTCGCTTGAGCTCAACCTGAACTAATGGAAGACCGTTAACTAGTAGAGTAACGTCGTATCGATTACGATGACTACCGTCCTGCGACACCTGAGTCGCTACTTGATAACGGTTACGACACCACTCTTCTGAATTGAGAAACTGGATATAACTTGTGGTCCCATCATCGCGCTGAAGAGCATATCGGCCACGCAGAGTCGCAGCCTTCTCAAATATATTACCTTTTTCAAGATGATTGAGGACTTTTTTGAATTCTTTATCAGATAGTTTGAAAGCGTTGTGCAGCTCCAACTCATTCTTAAGATTAGCATGTACTGCGCTAATATCGCGGAGAGAGACTGCCATCCAGCCGAGCCCTTCAAGCCGTTTGACGAGACTATTTTCAAGCTGCGCTTCAGACTGGATCATACGCTATCACCATCTAGGTTTTCTTGATACATCTCAAGTTTTATCAGATAGTCTTGATAATACAGGGAGTAAAGAGCAAAACTATAGGCTAGTTTGCCTTCATAAGGAAATTGTTCGTCCAGCCAATTATTAAAGATTTCATGATGTTCATAGTCAAACTGCTTCAAGTCCTGGATATCGTCATCGTCGGCATTATCTGAGTAGCCGGAAATATTCTGAGCATTAATTCGCGCGAGACGCTTAGCAGTAAAAAAACCGTCCAGCATGTAGGTCAGTAAGCCGCTAGACACCTGAAAAATCATAGTGGCAAGTTTATCATTGCTTTTCACAAGCTTCGGAACGGGTTTGCCGTGCGACACATCCCCCCGCTCATTCCGAAGTATTCCTAGAAATTCAGCTACCGCAGCGACGCGGCGAGCGAACTCGTCCTCAATGACATTGTCATCCTGCCTTAAAAGCTGGCATGCCCACTTGATGAGTGGAGACACCTTCTTCTCATCCAGCTTCTTAGGATCAATATCAGGCACTTGGTCGAGGATAATTGATTTTGAAACCCCCTCAAGCAATGATTTGCAAATCTCTATACAAATATCAGGTTGAGATAACAGATTACGCTCAGCCTTTTCCATTAGTGGAATATAATAGCTAAACTCTGGATGATCTGCGGAGTTTTCCACGATGACTTGGATGGCTGGCTCTATCATGTCATATATACATCTGTTCAATTAGTCCATTTTTGAAAGCTTCCAATTTCTCAGCCTGTACTGTTACTGCATCGATTTTTGAATCAATCGCTGAGAGAAACCCACTTATCTTAACTTGCTCTTCGGGGTGCGGAAGAAAGAGATCCAAGTTAGATAAATTCTTTTTAGATATGCCCAATACAGAAACACCTTGAGCAATATGTGTTATCTGCCTTCTTAGGCCCGGACTCCTCAAAAGATATCCGGAAAATCCTAACACCGTCAGGTCGGGCTTTGGCCTGGCTATAAAGGTATGTAGTCCAGCAACCATGGAACGCTCTTTCACCTCAAGGATTTCAATAGCCTTCCCAATATCAGCTAGGTCTTCGGATGCGTCCGCAATAATCACATCTCCAATACGGCAATATTCCTCGTCAGAGAAATCCTTGACAGGGGCATCTTTCTTGATAAATGGAACCAATTCTGATGACTGCCGAAAATTCCCCTTAAACTTAGAGTGGATATCGCCATAATGAATATTTTGGATTCCGCCCTCATCGCAAGTTAAATATTCACGTGAAAGGCTGTTGGTTTTGACCCAATTAAAAACATCGCCCAGCTTCACAGACTTCCAAGCTGGGAATGGCACGCCTGTTTTATCAACGAACCTGAGCTGCTGCGAAAATAATTTTTGCGTAATGCCTGCTTTGTACTGTGTCAGCAGTTCTCGCTTGCGCCGGACACCGTCGAGTCGAGAATCTATTGTCTCCAAAAACTTTGCCACTTTTTGCTGTTCTAAAAGAGACGGCAAATACGTTGGAATCTGCGAAAAATCATTATAATAAAGCCGCAACCGATCACTTGTTAAACCGTGAGAGTACGCCCAGAGCTTATATATCATCTTCGGAGACTTGAACCAATAGTCAAAAAACTTGGAACAAGTCTGACTTTTAGGAGAAAGTACCACATAGGCTGGACTGACCATACACTCCTCCGGTGCCAGCCCAACAGCCCCTTGCCACATCCGCATCATATTGTAGACGAGATCGCCGGGCTGAGCTCTCAAATTGGCTCCATCAGCTGCATCCGCCATCATTTGCCTATCTAACGAATCCCGTCGCACCATGCCGCGATACAGTGTGACAGAATAGATCGGAAGACCATATTCGCCTTTAGTGCGACTATTGATAAATGCGTCGCCTGCCTTTATAGGTCGCCACTTATCCGTAAACTCAGGAAATCGAAGTGCCGGTACGCTCATACGGGGCTCTCCAACCCTAACTCAGAACAATAATCCATAATAGAAGCATCAATGGGCGCCATACTCTCTTGCAGCAAGCCCAGTTGTAATATTACTTCCTTCAGATCTACCGAAGCTTCTTCCACAAAAGTATTTACATACCGCGGTATATTCAGATTATATTCATTATCCGCAATCTCAGTGCGACTAGCACGATGACTGAATTGAGACCTTTCTGTCCGCTTGCTGTATGTAGCGACAATCAGATCAACATCTTCTGCACGTAAATAATTTTGATTTTTTGACTTCTCGTATCCATTTGATGCGTCGATAAAAATAATATCTTCAGTCTCCCGGCACTTTTTAAAGACAAGAATGCATGTGGGGATGGACGTTCCATAAAATATATTTGCAGGCAAACCTATGACGGCATCAAGCCAATTACGGTCTTTGATTAGGTATTCACGGATCGCGCCCTCAGCCCCGCTCCTAAATAAGACGCCGTGAGGTAATACAACAGCCATCGTGCCGTTGTCATCCAAGTGATGGAGCATATGTTGAACAAATGCGAAGTCCGCTTTCGATCCAGGCGCTAATCGTCCATATTGAGCAAATCGATCGTCAGATTCAAAAATTTTGCTGGCTGACCATTGAGCAGAAAATGGCGGATTGGCAACGACTGCTTCGAACAACATCCCTTCGTGCTGTGGCGAGGTAAGAGTATCTTCCTGGCGCAGGTTAAAATTACGATAATGCACACCATGCAATATCATGTTCATCCGCGCTAGGTTATAGGTAGTGCGATTCATTTCTTGGCCGTAAAAGTCACCGACCTCCTCGACTTCGCGAGCGACTCGAAGCAACAGTGATCCGGAACCACAGGTAGGGTCATAAACTGACTTTAAACGAGTTTTTCCATTTGTAACTATTCGAGCAATGACTGTCGAAACTTCCTGAGGAGTATAAAACTCGCCAGCTTTTTTGCCTGCGCCGCTTGCAAACTTGCCAATTAAATACTCGTATGCGTCACCCAGAACATCCGAATTAGCGTCTTGAAGACGAAAATCAATCTCGCCTAAATGAGTTAAAACCTTTGCAATCAACGTGTTTTTAGCTTCTTCTGTTCGGCCAAGCTTAGTCGACGTAAGGTCCAGATCCTCGAACAAGTGATCAAAGTCCTCTTCCGACTCCGTCCCCATGGTCGACCTTTGGATATTATTAAGTATTGCCGTCAAGTCAGAAAGAATAAATTGACCTGGCTGAGCTCCTCTTTTCGCAAGTGCGCTAAACAGTTCCGACGGACTCAAAAAATACCCAAGCGCTTCGATCGACGCCTCTCGTACAGCGGAAAGATACTCCTGCCCCTCCCGCGAAGTTTCACTGATAGCAAGAAAGTCGATTCCGTCTTCCTGAAGGACCTCATTTGCGTATAGATACATCCGCTCTGAAAGGTATTTGTAAAATATAAATCCTAAAATATAATCTCTAAACTCATCGGCATGCATTTTACCGCGCAGAGTATTAGCAATATCCCAAAGCGTTTGCTCAAGTAGCTTCTTTTGTTCGTCGGTCACAGGCTATCTTCTTCCTAAATCGATCAGCTTAACCGATGTGGCTGTTTTTTTGCAGATGCATCTCTCTGCGCACACGTCCCCCTGAGGGGCCTTCCACAGGCATTAGGGGCTCTTACACTGAAGATCGGGCCTAGCTGGTCAGTCCATCGATGGCCCCGAGGCGCCTGCAAGAACGGATTTCAACGCTGACCCGCGTATGCTGATCCTCTCGCCACGGTGATCGATTCAGTGTTCGTTGCGTAGCCTCGATCATTATGGGTGCGCTGCAGACTTAGCACTGGGTGAGACGCTTTTTTATTATGGCTACGCGCATGGACTCGAAAGGACAATAGAGCACCTAAAATCGTGAGCAAACCGCCCTCAGGGGTGCAAGCCGCAGCACAGACGTCTAGAGTGGAACCAGTCCAGTTTTACCCGCACAGTTGAGCCATCACCCATGAATGCCCATCGCCAGCTCGCCTAGCACACTTCGGCGCTCTCACCATCCCGGACTTTAAACGTGCAGGTCGAAGCCCAGGCAGTTTGGTCATGATGGCCATTAATTCCTTCACCACGCACTGCGGCTGAGGCATAGTGATGGCGTCGCTTAGTCCCACCAAGGACAAGGTATGAAGGTCAAGCTCCTACCTGCTGCATTTCTCTTTCTCGGCTCGTATTTTCCGCTGAGCGTCATCCTGTTGCTGCAGGACATAGCCGAAGCCAGCTGGAAGAAATCCATTTGCTGGTCTTTGCAGAACTGCGAACTGCCTGCGCTGATGAATAGCGGGCGTTCACTCACCCTTTTCATCCTCTGTTCAGCGAGCCTGATGGTATTTCTCTGGTTGCTCCGCAACCTGCCCAGCGACCATGAGGTCACGGTCAAAGATGCCAAGACCGTTCCCAATGACTTGATCAACTACGTTTTTCCATACGTCGTTTCATTCATGGGTCTGGATCTGGGTAGCGATGGGAAGTTTTACGGGTTTGTGGTTTTCCTGGCCTGGATGTTTTTGATCACTTATCGATCGGGGCAGATCCTGATGAACCCACTGCTGCTCGCAATGGGATGGCAGCTGTACGAACTGAACATCGTAACCACGAAGCACGATCGCACTCGGATGGCGCTCTCCAAATCAGCGGTGTATCCGAAAGACACACTCAAGTGTTGCTACATCCAAGGAATGTATATTTTGTCGAAGGAGCAGAATTAATGAACGCAGACCACGCCCTTGATGCACTCCACCACTTCGACATCGAGGCGGCAAACCTCAGCGTCTGGACGTTCAAGAAAAGCCAGAGCAGAGCCGGACGATTCAAGGCCCAGTCTGTGGTCGCTACGCCGGAGTTGATCGCTGAATTCAAGGACATTGCAAGCGCCCGAATTGGCAGATGTGCTGAGGCCGATAACTACGATCTGATCACTCAAATAAATGAGGCCTCATGCCTGTTTCTGGAAGCTGACGAAACATTATTCCCTCAGCTTCAGGATGTCGTCGATCAGCCTCCAGAGGAGCACCTCATCGACGATTTCTCAGACTTGCAGGGGAGTCTAGGATACGTCGTCCGGCTCACCCTCGGGGACAATGTCCTGTATTGCGTATCCCGTCTTCCAGGGGACTGGCAGATCAAGAAACGCAGACAGCGCATCAATCTTATCCTTCATGAAAACCGCCTCGATCTCGCCAATGATGAGATGTTCACCATCAGCAAGACATTCGATTTCTTTGTGCTGAACGATAATATCCTGGTGGTAAACCGAGCCAATTTCGAATCCTTGCTGGAATACAAACAGACCTACATCAGCTCGTTCGCGGAGCTCCAGGCGGATGCTGGCTTCCAAGGTGTGTTTTCGGACATGGCATTGCTGATCGAACATGTCGGCACCAACACCATGCATCTGCGCCGGATGGCCGTTGTTCAGGAGCGCGCATTTTACAGCAACGCTTCATTTATGGATAAGTTGCGGGAGGTCAACCAGGCTAGAAACTGGAACATTGGTTTCGATGCTGACGGCAAGATAGTCCCATCACCGGAGTCCGTCAGAACAATTATCCAAGTGCTACTGAACCATAGATTGCACTCGGAAATGACAGAGGATGACTTCGACGTACCTTCCGCTAGCCCTGTGAGGTAAACGCATGTCCATAGTCCGATTTTAGCCTTGTCACCCTTTCCTGAACGGCCAATAGCGGCCGCTCGTTATGGGGGGCCAAAAAGATCACTAACCCAACTCCGCGACACCCTCTTACCCTGCCTAATCTCCGGCCAGCTACGTCTGCTGGAGCTGAAACAATGCTGGAGAAAGCCCTGTGAGCGATATGCAAGGAAAGCTGTTTAAAGAATGGTTGGTCAGTACGGGTAAGACGCTTAATACCGCCAACAATTATCTGTCTGGCGTTAATACGATTACCAGGCATCTTGGCAGCGACGTGCTTCTGATCACCGATCTCCACGAACTGGAAAATCTGAACCGCCAATACGGCCCGGGTGGTGAGCACGCTCAAATTGGTTCCAGCAACAGTAACAACGTGCAGAGTGGGTTAAAGCAGTGGCTGGAGTACCAACGACAGCTTCAACTAGGCGCGATTGACGGCTATGCCGATCAACGGGTGTTGCAGTTATTAAATAAAGGCACATCTGAGGAGCAGGCGTGGGTCTGGACGCTATTGAAGTGTTTTCGCCAACGATACCCACAGGCCGACCACTGGACGGTGAACATCAACCCTGCAGATATCCGTATTGGTGTTCGGGAGCAGGACAGTCTGAAAGGTAAACCTGTATTCACTCTGTATTGGTATGGCGGCAAGATTTGTTGCTCGTTGCGTGGGATAGCCGACCACCGCGCACTTATGGAAGCCAAAAAGCAAGACTGGGAAATTGACTCGAATCGCTGCCCCACGCTGACGGATATGTGCACGTGGTTTAACTCGGCAGACAACGTACTAAAGGGCAAGCAATTGACTCTGAATGGAACAGGATTAGTGCCCAGTGACTATGGCCAAGCCGAGCAAGAGGAGCTTAACGTGATGACGCCTAATCCGGCGATTGAGCCAGCCCTTAACCAAATTCTTTTTGGCCCACCCGGCACCGGGAAAACCTACGCCACCATTAACCAGGCGCTGGCCATTCTAGCCCCTGAATTTATGGTACATAACAGTGGCAATGACCCCGATACACGCGAGCGCTTGAAGAGGGAGTTCGATCGATTCGTTACCGCCGACCGTGTGCGCTTTGTGACCTTTCACCAGAGCTTCAGTTATGAAGATTTTGTAGAAGGTATTCGGGCCGATTCGGACGCGGAAACTGGACAGTTGAAATACCCGATTGAAGCGGGCGTATTTAAGCGCGTTTGTGATGACGCGCGGACGCGGTCGGCTACTGACCTGGGTGTGCTCACCAACCCGGCGATCTGGAAAATTTCCATTGACGGTACTGGCGCTTCACCCAGTAAAAGCTACTGCCTGGCTAATGGCGAAGCACGCATTGGTTGGGGTAAGACCGGCGATATGCGTGAGGACTACGAACAGAGCCCGTATTACCAGGGCTTGGGTGCTGGCGATAAGGGCACGCTCAATTACTTTGCCGAGCAGATGGCGGTAGGGGACATTTTGCTGTGTATCCATTCGGCTGAGCAGGTCGGTTCGATTGGTGTGGTGACCAGTGAATATCGATACGAGGAGCAGGTGCCTGCCGGTATGATCGCTAATTACCAGCATGTACGCTCGGTGCGGTGGCTGTATCGCGATATCAATCTGTCCATCCTACCGCTCAACGATGGCCGGCAGTTTACGCTGAAAACTGTCTATGCCATGAACCGTTTCACCTGGGCAGATTTGCTTTCCTATCTGCAGCAGCAGGACGTGCAGCCGGCTGAACCGACGGTGGTGACAGCCACTACGGACGAGCCTTATGTGCTCATCATCGACGAGATCAACAGGGGTAACGTCTCGCGTATTTTCGGTGAGCTGATCACCCTGATCGAACCTTCTAAACGCGAGGGGGCAGATGAGGCGCTGAGCCTGAAACTCCCGTACTCGAAAAAGCCTTTCAGCGTGCCGAAGAATGTCTACCTGATCGGTACGATGAACACCGCCGACCGATCATTGGCAGGCCTGGATATCGCTCTACGACGTCGATTTATCTTCAAGGAGATGTTGCCCCAGCCGCAGCTTCTGGACGGTGTGTCTGTGGCAGGCGTGGATATTGGCCAACTGTTACGGGTGATGAACCAGCGCATTGAAGTGCTGTTGGATCGCGAGCATTGTCTGGGACACGCCTACTTTATGCCGTTGCTGAAAACCTCCAGCCTGGCGCAGTTGGAGCTGATTTTCCGCAATCAGGTGCTTCCGCTACTGCAGGAGTATTTCTTTGAAGATTGGCAGCGCATCCAGTGGGTATTCAATGATCATCGTAAACCTTTAGCCGACTGCTTTGTGCTTCGTCAGAAACAGGATCTCAACTCATTATTTGGTGGGAAAGTACCTGCACAGGATCAGATCTGGCGCATTAACGAGCTGGCGTTTAGTCGAGTCTCTGCTTATGCCGGCGTGATTGCGTGCAAGGCCGACACCGAGGTTTCTGTCGAGTCGCTCGAGGAGTTGGAGGTTTGAATGCTTACGTCACAGTTCGTGAGTACGCCAGGCTCACGACAACTGCAGTTGCGCCTGGTGATCTCGACTGTGCGCAGATATCTGAAACTGCCTTCGACTGGCTATGCGAGCTGAGCGCAAGCTTTAGTCAGGGTGGCGCAACCTTGCTGCAGATCGAAGGTCGACGTTCGCTCAAATGGGATAGCTATGTAGGTGTAATTGAAACGCCTTGTGGAACAAAATTGGAGATATTACCCAAACATTTTGAACAGGATGGCTGCAAGGCCAAGAGTCGTGCCCTGCTGCGTAAGTTGATTCAAGCGGCTTTGTCGCTGAAACCGCGTCAGGTTTCGGTGGCAGGTCTGGACCTATTCGATGCCCCACTGACGGAATGGGTGATGGGACAGTTCCTGGGGGAGCTGGATCTTCTGGTAAAGCGCGGCATTCGCTTCGACTATCAGCGCGTCGAAGAGGATCAGCGCTTTCTGCGTGGGCAGCTCAATGTGGTGGCACAGATTCGCCAGCCGCCGGGACGGCAGCATCACTTCCAGGTTCGTCACGATGTTTTCCTGCCGGACCGGGCGGAAAACCGCTTGCTTAAACTCGCGTTGGAGCATGTGGCAAAGAGCACTGAGGACGCCGCGAATTGGCGATTGGCCAGTGAGCTGCGCTCCATACTGGCAGAGGTGCCTGCAAGCCGGCAGGTGACGCAAGACTTACGTGCCTGGAGTCGTGATCGCTTGATGGCTTATTACCAGGCAATCAAACCTTGGTGCGAGCTGATCCTTAATCAGCAGATGCCGATTGCCGTAAGTGGCGGATGGCGGGGGATGAGCCTGTTATTCCCTATGGAAAAACTGTTTGAGCGTTATGTCGAGAACTGGCTGCGAGACCAGTTGCAGCCAATTGCCAAGTTAAAGCCGCAGTCGGCCAGCCAGTATCTGTGCGGCCACGACAATGCTCGGATGTTCTGCTTGAAGCCGGACTTGCTCATCGATACGCCCGAGCAACGCTGGATTCTGGACACCAAGTGGAAACGAGTTGATATACGCAGGCGTGAGAAGAACTACGACCTCAGTCAGAGTGATTTCTATCAGCTTTTCGCCTATGGCCATAAATATCGAAAAAGCACAGGCGTGCCGAAGCTGGTACTGATTTATCCGTATTGGTCAGGGTTGCAAAAGGCGCTACCGGTTTTCCATTACGGTGATGGGATGAGTTTGTGGGTATTACCCTTTGATTTGGATAATGATTGCTTGCTGGATGCAGACGCTGCCGGTGTCCCTCTACGACATGAAACCACCAAAGCCCCGTTGGAGCTGAGCGCATGAGCCATTACCAACGGCCTTTAGACCTTGACCCCACACATGCTGGTGTTGGTCGCTAAGATCGGCGAGCGAGTTGGATTGTTGTCCGCCCAGCGGTAGGGCACGCTGACACCGCAACTGCGTGCGGCAATCGCATTCGCCCTATCCAGGCGTCGTTGGGGTTATTGAGGACAACACGTTGATTCTTGAACAGGTTACAGCGGTGCTGGATGGCAAACGTGTGCTTGGCATGCTGCGGAGACCCAGGAAGTGCGCAATACATTTTCTGCCTAGAAGCGACGCCCGACTGGCATTCGAGCCAGCGCGATAATTTGCTGGCCGCCCATGCGTTGCTGATGCATGGCTTGATCAATGATGTCGGCACATATCGGCGCGCTAGGGTTGGTTTCGATTGAGGTGAACGCCTGCTGCACATGGCACCCCCGGCCAACTGGCCAGCTCAATTGATTGACGGTCTGCTGCAATGGTTAGTGCGCAGCGATGTGCATCCACTTATCGCTAGCTGAATGTTCCATTACGAGTGTGAGTTCATTCACCCCTTTGCTGATGGTAGGGGTCGGATAGGGCGCTTCTTTTGCACCGATTTCTGCCCGTCATGACGGGAAAAATTCGGCCGAAAGCAGTCACTCTACGTATATACGAAAGCATGGACTATTAATGATCGCTTTCTGATGCAGCCTCGTGGGGTTTTTCACCGTTTCCTTGAGGTCAGCGCCTACCAATAAGCAGTTGAACAAACGCAAATAGACGGTGAAACAAGTAATCCACATGGTCGATATCAATTACCGGAACCTGGCGTGTTTCGAAATGGCGAATCAGGAAGGTATTGCCAATATCGGTCAATTGCTTTGCTTCAGTTTCAAGCATTGCCCGGAAGGATGATTCACTAGCCACTGCGTCCAGAATTATCGTAATTGACCTTTTTTTCTCAGGGTCTGCAAGCGTTTTCACTCGTTCGAATGCGTCCCATAACCGCTCTAACGCTTCCCGACGAATGAGTGGGTTTGGTGATGAAAATTTTACCCGCGACTCTTCAAGTCCATTGTTCAAGATTGTATCGCCGGTATTGAAAACCGCGTGGCTAAGCGACTCACGCAGAACAAGCGGCAGCAGGCGTACAACTTTACCGTTGGATTGCAATTCGTAGGCGGTTCCACACCGCGCAAAGACGCTGTTCACGTCGTTCATAAACTCAACTTGCCCTTCAAGCCGATTAAAACTCAGGTGATTGTGGTTGTGGTAATCGTGACGTTTGACTACGAATGGCATGGCCACCACTGCATATACATACTCAACGAAATCCAGAATGAGCAGAGTGGCAGGTGCCATAGGGATACGGGGGCCATAACTGAAGTCCGGATCGGCCTGAGTTGTTTGGAGCGGCCATTCAAGGCCGGGCATCAATGCCTTGACACTTGCTCCAAGTGCATCATCGTCAGTACCGCAAGGGGCGTTCCCATCGGCACAAATCTGCGGAAATCGGTTACCAAAACCTCCATTCACTATATACGCCTGAACCAAGGCCACAATGCCGGCCCAGGCTACTGGCGAAATCAACTGGTTAATGCGGGCAACTGGCCCATTCTCTCGATCGCTGAAGTAGTCCGTCAATTTAATCTCTCTCTTGTGATGGCGCGAAAACCACCCCCTCCTACTGCCAAAGCCCCCTTAGGTGGCCTGTTGATGTAGCGGCTTTTCTTCAATCAGAAGCTAATCCCATTTGCATTACGTACCATGCGCCGACGTCCATGCAACCTTCTCCAACATAGCGGCCACCAATACGACGAAGAAAACCCTCTTTCGCCTCGTTAGTGGACAATCTCAACCACGGGCTGTCGTCCCCATACGAAACAAAGAGCTGCCCATTAGCCGCGCGCTCGGCCTTGTACTGAGCGAATCCAGTTTCACCGTCAACGGCTTCATAGAGGGCGTACACGTCCTCTACAAGATCGGTTGCCACAGCTCCGTCGAGCCATTCATCAAAATCCGTCAGCGTTGTTCTAGCCATTGCTGTTGACCTCTGTTTTTCCTTGGCTCGTAGAGCTAGTGGTGGACAGGTTGACTTGTTGCTCTGGATGACATCAGCCAGCAAGTCCATGGGCACGGTAGTCGATTTTCCGTGACCACTAGGTACGCACTGGAGTGAAGGATTCGAGTTTTGCGGCGAAAAGCTCGGCTTTCTCCGCAAGATACAAAAATGGCAGACGCTTTTGCCCATCTGTCCTGCAAACCGCAATACGGTTGTTTCCGCCGGCAATCACTAGGCACCCCATGTTCACGTCGAGCAACGGCGGAGTCATAAGGCCGCCATTACTCCAATGTAAAATTGCCCCGGCCACCTTGTCTGATGCGATCGTCCAGAGCTCCGACGCTGCCCTGCGGCTTGCGCCGTGCAAAGCAACGTCGATATCAGCCAGATCCGCTTCCCCCAGCAGGTATTCATCATATGCAAACTCATCTGGCGATACGCCATCTTCGGCGAGATGAAAGTTTTCCGCAGAAAAGTCCCAAAGAATCTTGAAGCTCGACGGCCATTCATCACGCGGTTTCCCTTTGAGTCCGCGAATTGCGCTCGGTAACTGTCTCGTTTTTGCCATGAGTTTTTTCTGATCGCTCCCAGAGCCGATAATGCTCCTCTTCTACCTCCTCGGCTTCACACGATGGCAAGGCTTTGGCGGTACCTGGTGTTTCCGTAATCGGTTGGTTCGTGCCGCACTTACGGACCCTGATCATAGCTTTATGTAGTGGCCGTAAGCTTCGTAATCAGGACAAATTTTAAGTTTTGCTCTCACGGGTGAAACTGAAGATGTCAAAACCCTTAGCCTCTTCTTCGATTTCATGCCTCCGGCTACCAACATCACCCTCCAAGTCCGTATTAGCCGTAATCTGCACGGACTCATGACCCGCTCTAACTGCGCCACGAACGATCAGTCGCTCGTAGAAGGATTGCACCATGTCAACGACGAACAGTTCATAACCGAATGTTGCCCCGGCATCGTGGATAGCTTTGATCGCTCGCTTCCCCAAGCGCTCACGTTTCATGCAGTCCGGCATGAAGATGTTGGGGATCTGGATTTCATTGCAGTCATGGAGAAAGATTAGCCTCAATACCATGACCGATTGAGGACTACTTCTCTCTGGGGCATCTTTCTCAACAGCTTTGAGTTCGAGCTTCGTGTAGTTTCGCTCGTTGGCATAGTCAGTTAAGTATCGAAAGGTATGATTGATGCTCAGCTTGTCGTCCAGAAGCCCTTGGATGGCTTCCTGCACATGCCTTTCTACTTCACGTCTTTTCATGGTTGACTCCCTTTACAGCGAGGACATGTAATTGGTCATCCCTACACACTTAGCCCCACGTTTGACGGCAGGGCTTGGGGTACAGCTGAGCGTGGTGTCATAGGCGGGACTTTCTATCAGGATTCCGCACGGATCGGGATCGATCCTGAGAGGATTGGGCTAGGGCCTCCTGGTAAGCATACAGAGAGGCTCGGTGGGGTGTTAAAGGAAAATAAGAGGGCGGTCGGGACGGGTTACACTGTTTGGCCGAGAAGGTTTTCGCTGAAAATTTACGACGTGCCCATGGAACGACCGCACAGCCGATTGGTGCCCGTTGTCCCGACAGCTGGAAGAAGATCACAGCTCAGTATGGGTACGAGGCACGGTTGTCAGATCGAATACAGGCGGCGTTCAAGTGGAAAGTAAATTCGCAAGGTATTCCAGTTGGTATTCCAACCAAAAATAAAAATGAATATAAGTTATAAAAATCAATATGATAAAGGCTAGGTTCAGATTACCCCGGCCCACCAATTGAACAAAAAAAGGCGCCTGAGGACGTCTTTTTTGTAGCTGGAATCCAGTGAAGACAAGGGTTTCGGGGCTGCAGGGTCTTTCCAGGCTTTTTATCTGCAGCGGTTTGGTATTCAAAACGGTATTCCCCCCTCCCTGAAAGTGGGGGGATGGATCCAGGTAGCGACTAGAAAAGGCGAGCGAACTCTAGCCTAACTAACGGTATGACCAACAAACGGGCCTTCGAATCGAAGGCGCACTCCGTCACAATCTACCGCCAACCAATAACTGATCTCGCTGGGCGAGTTGTTGGTCGAGCGAGTGCTGGTCCTGACCCAAGATAGTCAAACATTCCAGTGACAAAAGAGGCCGAAGCGCGTTCAGCGACTCGGCCTTTTACTGTCCTACACAGGTCATTGAAGCAGCGTCCTATCTGGAATCCCGCCACACTTGCGATTACCCTGCTCTCCTCTATCAGACAACCGGAAGTCCGATACCCGTGCTCAAGCCCCTCGCCGTTCTCACCCTCGCCTGCGCCCCTGTGCTCGCAACCGCCGCCGACTTGGCCGGTGTCTGGACGGGTACCCTGGGTAAATCCGCGATCACCGCGTGTTTCAACGGTGCCCACGGTGCGAATGGAAGTTACTACTACCAACGTATTCTCACGCCCATTCAGCTGACCCAGGCCAATGCCAGTGAGCCGTGGGTGGAAGACGGACAAACGGGTTTCTGGCAGTTGGACGATCCGCAGGGCGACACGTTGACGGGCACCTGGAGCAAAGCCTTGGGCGGTAAAAGCCTGGCGTTGGTGCTCAACCGTGCAGACTCCGATGGGTGCGCCAGCGACACCTACAACAACCCTCTTGAAGCCGTGCCGCCTGCGGTAAAGGTCGAGAGGAAAACCTTCGCCGAGCACGCCTATCAAGTGAAGACCCAAGGTGGGCAGGTCATCCTGAAACTGGAAGGCGACGGGGCGGCCCTCGACAAGATCAATCGCGACCTCGCACGCCTGGCCATCAACCCGCAAGGCCAGGCCGAGTTCTACCGAGAACGGCGCAACTCACTGGACCAGAGCGGCGGCACCGCGACCAGCGAGATCACAGTGGAGCCGTTCTACTGGTCATCGCACTGGATCACGGTGCGTTTCTATCGCTGGTCGGCGGGGTATGGACGCGGGGGCATCAGTTGGGGCCTGCACAGTTGGAACCTGCAAACGGGTGAAAAGGTCGACCCCTGGACGTGGCTGGGCGGCCATGAGCAATGGGACACGCCCTATTCGGGCCAGGTCAAACTGCCGGCCGCTTTCAGCACCTGGTTAGCCAAGCAGACCACCACGGACGAAGGATGCCCAGCCGTGACCAGCTATTCCTCGTTCGACTTGAGCTTCAACACCCAAGGGCTGCAACTGTCGACACCCGCTCAGGGCGATGGCTGCGATAACGAGCTGAGCTTCACTTGGGAGCAGCTGCAGCCCGTGCTGAGCCCGCAAGGTCAAGCCGCACTGCCTAGCTTGATGGCTCCCTGACCGACCTTAAAAAATCCAACATTCATTCACGAAATATTCAGAAACACCAACGGATACTAGCCCATTGCAATGACCGTTCCCCCGGACGGTCCTCCTGCCTTGGTAGCCCCATTCATGACGCGTCCCGCCCCCCTGCTGCTCCTGCTTGCTGGTCTGTTGTTCTTCTTTGCCCTGGGTAACCATGAGCTGCAAGGCTCCACCGAAGCCCGCGTCGCCGGGATCGCCATGGCCATGCACCTGGACAATAACTGGGTGGTGCCCCAGTTGTTTCGGGAGCCCTTCCTGGAAAAGCCGCCCTTGAGCCTGTGGATCGACGCCGGGGCGATTCGCCTGTTTGGCGGCACCACCTGGGCTGTGCGCCTGGCGTCGGCGTTTGCCGGGCTGTTCAGCGTGATGCTGCTCTACGCCATGCTGCGAAGGTTTGGGCGGCCGCAAACACTGGCGTTCAGTGCGGCCTTGATCCTGGCAACCATGGCCAGCTATTGGAGCAATGTACGCGGCGTGGGTGAGGACTCACTGCTCACCCTCGGCGTGACCGCTGCGCTGCTGGCGTTCTATCAGGCCGTGCGGCCAGATCGTCAAGGCTCCAGCGTAGGCGCATGGGCACTGTTTACGGCGGGGATGGTGATCGCCACCCTCAGTAAAGGCGTGCTGGGGTTGGCGATGCCGGGCATTGTGATTTTTGTGTACCTGGCCAGCACCAGCCTGATGGACAAGCGCCTGCACATTGGCGACTGGCTCAAGCCGGCACTGTTGACCCTGTTGGCGTTGGTGCCGCTGATCATCTGGCTGGGCTTCCTGTACCAACGCGGCGGGATGCAGGCGGTGGCCGAAGTGCTGTTGACCAACAGCGTCGGGCGGTTCAGTGGCTCATTTGTCGAGGCCGGGCATTACGAGCCGTTCTACTACTACATCGCCAAGTTGCCCGAAGCCTTCCTGCCCTGGAATATCCTGGTGTACCTGGGCCTGTGGCATTTCCGTAAAAGCCTGGTGCGCAACCGCTACCACCTGTTCTTCAGCGTCTGGCTGGTGGCGCAGTTCACCCTGCTCACCCTGGCGTCGAGCAAACGCACCGTGTACCTGATGGCACTCACGCCCGCCGCTGCCGTGCTGGCCGCGGAATATGCACGGGCACTCCTGGACTGGCTGAAGACACACAAACCCGCATTGCACAAGCACCACAGACCCGTAGTGGGCGGTGTGTTCACCCTGGCCGTGGGTTGCTACCTGATCGCGGCCTTCTGGTTTGCGCCCAAGGCCGACGTGCGTCACTCGTTCGTACCGGTGATCAGCCAAGTCCAGGCATTGAAAGATGAAGGCAGGGAAGTGGTGCTGTTCCGGCCCAACGAACGCATCGCCGGGGCCAGCGTGTTCTACCTGCAGGCCTACTTGCCGATCCTGCAAACCGAAGCGCAGCTGCACAGTTACCTCAGTGCAAAGCCCGGCAACGTTGCGTTGCTGGACCCTACCGACGATCTGGTTACCCCGGTGAAGGTGTTCAAGCAGATGTCGATCAATCGCCAGCCTTACGCCTTCGTGGAGCAGTAAGGCTGGCGCAGGGCATCAGTGCTTGGTGACCTTGTCCAGGTAACCCATGGCAAACGCCGAGACCACGAAGGTCATGT
>Ga0247742_10000866_pt1 | contig 22704 bp, 27 predicted proteins | sample UWRJL208509C2_FD_180944 | JGI IMG/M metagenome (GOLD analysis project Ga0247742, IMG submission 180944) | Plant litter microbial communities from Arlington Agricultural Research Station in Wisconsin, United States - UWRJ-L208-509C-2 | ecosystem: Environmental > Terrestrial > Plant litter >... | reverse complement strand
GCTCAATCTATCCGAGGGAAGGTGTGAGGTTGACGGTCGTCTCCGCCCTGTACCGGCAACGGATGCTCGAAGCCGTCGCCAGCGCGAAGCTGGCGGTCGAGCATGCCGACGTGCCCGTCGCCGCTCTCGTTCTCGACGCGTCCGGCACTGTCATCGGCGCGGGACGCAACGAGCGCGAGCTCCGACAGGATCCGACCGCCCACGCCGAGATTCTGGCGCTGCGCGCGGCGGCGGAGGCGCGCGGTGACTGGCACCTCACGGATACGACCCTCGTCGTCACCCTCGAACCGTGCCCGATGTGCGCGGGGGCGATCCTCGCAGCCCGGGTCGGTGTCGTCGTGTTCGGCGCGTGGGATGAGAAGGCGGGTGCGGCGGGGTCGATGTACGACATCCTGCGCGACCGGCGACTGCCATACCGCGCAGAGGTATACGGCGGTGTCGAGGAGGAGGCCTGCGCGGCCCCCCTGCTCGAGTTCTTCCGTGCCCACCGCTGAGCGGCCCCCTTCGACAGGCTCAGGGACCGAACGGTCCTGAGCCTGTCGAAGGGGGGTACGGCTAGTCGGCGGCCTTGATCACGATCGCATCGGTCGAGGGGTTCTCGGCGTTCGGCGGCAGGTAGATGTCCGGCTCGATGTAGATCACGCGGGCGATGGGCACGACCTCACGGACGCGTGCCTCCAGCGAATTGATGGCGGTCGCGACATCCGTCAACCGCATCGACGCGCCGAAGGCGACCTTGGCCGCCACGAGCAGCTCTTCCGGACCGAGGTACAGCGTCTTCATGTGGATGAGCGCGTCGACCTCGGGCTCGGCGTTGATGGCGTCGCGAATGCGGACGGTGTCGGCCGGCGATGCGCCCTCGCCCACGAGGAGGCTCTTCGTCTCGATGCCGAGCACGATCGCAACGACCACCAGCAGCACACCGATGGCCAAGGTTCCGATGCCGTCGAAGACACTGTTGCCGGTGATGATGGTGAGGCCGACGCCGAGGAAGGCGAAGACGAGACCGGTGAGGGCGGCGACATCCTCGAGCAGCACGACGGGGAGTTCCGGCGCCTTGGCGTGACGGATGAACTGCAGCCAGTTGTCCTTGCCGCGCACATGGTTCGACTCCTTCACCGCCGTGCGCAGCGAGAAGCCCTCCAGCACCATCGCGATCAGCAGCACGGCGATCGGCAGCCACGGCACCTCGAGCGGGTGCGGGTGCTCGATCTTGTCGACGCCCTCGTAGATCGAGAACACGCCACCGACGCTGAACAGGATGATCGACACCACGAAGGCATACACGTAGCGTTCGCGACCGTAGCCGAACGGATGCTCGGCATCCGCCTTCTTGCGCGAGACGGCACCGCCGCGCAGCAGCAGGATCTGGTTTCCGGTATCAGCGAGCGAGTGCACGGCCTCGCCGAGCATCGAGCTGGAACCGGAGAAGAAGAAGGCGACGAACTTGGCCAGGGCGATGCCGAGATTCGCCAGCATCGCCGCGATGATCGCCCTGGTGCTGCCCTGTGTGCTCATGGTCTCAATCCTAGGAGTGGGGGCGAATCTAGGATGGTCCGATGACGACCCTTCCCACTATCGCGATCCTCGGTGCCGGCTCGATGGGCGGTGCCATCCTTTCGGGACTGCTGCAGCCCGGCGTGGAGACGGAGGGGATCCGGGTCACGAATCGGACACAGCACAAGGCGGACGCCGTGCGCTCCGACCGGGTGATCTCCCTCGCCGTCGACGGCGATCCCGACGCGAACGCCATCGCGGTCGACGGCGCGAAGATCGTGATCATCGGGGTGAAGCCGGCGATGGTCGCCGACCTGCTGCGTGAGGTGGCGCCCGCGCTCGCCTCCGACGCCATCGTGGTCAGCGTCGCCGCCGGGGTGACCATCGCCACCATGGAGTCGATCGTGCTGAACCCGGTCGTGCGCGCGATGCCGAACACCCCGGCCGTAGTCGGTAAGGGCGTAACCGGGGTGAGCGGCGGAAGCCGCACCACCGATGCCGATGTCGCCCTCGTCACGGCGCTGTTCGAGACGGTCGGCGTCGTGCTCGTCATCCCCGAGTCGAAGATCGACGCGCTCAGCACCATCTCGGGCTCCGGCCCGGCCTATGTCTTCTATCTGATCGAAGAGCTGACCAAGACGGCCCGCGGCCTCGGATTCACGGATGACGAGGCTCGCGTCATGGTCGACGGAACGTTCCTCGGCTCGGCTGACCTCCTCGTGTCATCGGGCGAGACGCCGCAGGAACTGCGCCGTCGCGTCACCAGCCCGAAGGGCACCACCGAGCGTGCCGTCGCCGAACTGGAGAAGGCGCACCTGAGCGAACTCTTCGACCGGGCGACCGCGGCCGCCCTGGCGCGGGCCCGCGAGCTCGCCGCCGGTTGACCTTTCGCTGATCGCGTGTCGAAGGGGCCTCGGGCGCTACTCAACCAGCGTTACGCGTACAGCCCGGCGAACCGTTCGATGTCGGCCGAGCTGCCGCTGACGATCACGATGTCGTCCGCGTTCACCACGGTGGCGTTCGTGGCGTAGGCGAAGGCCTGATCGTGTGCCTTCACCCCGATCACCGTGATGCCGTACTTGCGCCGGATACCGGTCTCGCCCAGCTGCTTGCCGACCACCGCCGCCGGCGGGTGCATCTTCACGATCGCGAAGTCGTCGTCGAACTCGATGAAGTCGATCATTCGCCCGGAGACCAGGTGCGCGACGCGCTCGCCGGCCTCCGCCTCCGGGTAGATCACGTGCTGCGCGCCGATGCGCGACAGGATCGTGCCGTGCGACTTGCTCACTGCCTTCGCCCAGATCTGGGTGACGCCGAGGTCGACCAGATTCGCGGTGATCAGCACGCTGGCTTCGACGGATGACCCGACCGCGACGATCGCGATCGGAAACTCCTGCGCGCCGATCTGCCGCAGGGCCTCGAGGTCGCGCGCATCCGCCTGCACGGCGTGCGTCACCCGCTCCGACCACTTCTGCACCAGCGGGGCGTTCTCGTCGATGACGAGCACATCGCGGTCGAGATCGGCGAGCTCGCCGGCGATCGCCTCGCCGAAGCGGCCGAGTCCGACGATGAGCACCGCGGCGTCGCGGGGAATGCGTTCAGCCAACGATCGGCCTCTCTTCTGCGCGGCGGAACAGCTGCCGCCTCGAGCTCGCCGCGAGTGCCGCGGCGAGAGTAACGGTACCGACCCGACCGAAGAACATCGTGGCGGCAACCACATAGATGCCGGCATCCGGCAACGATGCGGTGAGGCCGGTGCTGAGACCGGAGGTGGCGAAGGCGGAGATCACGTCGAACAGCACGTAGTCGAGCGGTGCCTCGGTGAGCTGCAGGATGACGATGCTCGCCACGGCCACGATCGTCGCCCCCCAGAGCACGACGCTCACTCCGAGGCGCAGCACATCACCCGGGATGCGGCGGTCGAAGGCGCCCATGTCCTCGTTGCCCCGCGCCTCGGCGAAGGCGGCGAGGAACAGCACGGCCAGCGTGGTCACCTTGATGCCGCCGGCGGTGGACGCCGAACCACCCCCGATGAACATCAGCATGTCGGTGACCAGCAGCGTCGACCCGTGCAGCTCCGACGGGTCGATCGTTGAGAATCCGCCGGAGCGGGTCATCGTCGAATAGAAGAACGACTGCAGGGTGCGCTGCCCGAAATCGAGCGCTCCGAGGGATTCCGGATTGCGAAACTCCAGCACGAAGAACGCGAGCGCGCCGGCGACCAGGAGGATCGCCGAGGTCACCAGGGTGAGCTTCACGTGGAGCGACCAGCGCCTGGGCCTGCGCGGGTTGCGGATGATCGTATAGATCACCGGGAAACCGATGCTGCCGAGGACGACCCCGACCATCAGCAGCCCGAGGAACCACAGGTCGTGCATGTACGGGGTGAGCCCGCTGGCGGTCGGCACGAAGCCCGTGTTCGTGAACGCCATCGTCGAGTAGTAGAACGACTGCCAGATCGCGTCGGCGATCGGGACTCCTTGGATGAGCAGCCGGGGGAGCAGCAGGATGGCGACCGCCACCTCGATCACCAGGGTGCTGATCGCGACCGTGGCGAGCAGCCCGCCGATCTCGCCCAGCCCCACGGCCTGGCCCTCGGCGACGGGCCCGCGCTTGGTACGCAGGGGATTGCTGTCGCTGGCAGCGAGGAGGCGCGAGCGCAGCCCGAGCCTCCGGGAGATCACCAGCCCGAGGATCGACGCGACGGTGAGCACGCCGATGCCGCCGATCTCGACCCCGACCAGGATGAGAAGGTGACCGAAACCGGACCAGTGAGTCGCCATGTTGACGGTCGACAGGCCCGTGACGCAGATCACCGAGACCGCGCTGAACAGCGAGTCGACGATCGGGGTGATCCTGCCGTCGGCGCTCGAGATCGGCAGGGCGAACAGGGCGGTGAAGATCAGCACCAGCAGCGCGAAGATCGCGATCGCGAATCGTGACGGGCTGGAGGAGGCGAAATGGTCGAAGGTGCCGCGGAGGGCCGTCGCCGGCGAGCGGCGCGTGCTGGAAAGCATCCGTTCCCCCTGTGGTTCGACCGGGCGAGAAGGTGGTCCTCTCTCGCCGGTTGCGGTGAGTGCGATGCTACCGCGGGCCCCGCCGCCACTAGCCTGTCTGCATGGCTGACATCTTCGACGTGGTTGCCGACGCGACCAGGCGCGACCTGCTGCAGGTCCTCCTCGCCCGTTACGTTTCCCCGGACTCCGAGCACGGCGAGATCAGCGTCGGTGAGATCGTCGAGAAACTCGGGCTCAGCCAGCCCACCGTCTCCAAGCATCTCAAGGTGCTGCGCGATCACGGCCTGGTGACCGTGCGCGAGGAGGGGCAGCACCGCTACTACTGCATCGACACCAGCCCGCTCGAAGATCTCGAAGACTGGCTCATCCCGTTTCTGAGTGCCGACTTCGACACCGACAAGGATGCGTCAGGGTCGACCGTCTTCGCTGCCTGGTCGGGAATGCCGCTGCCCGAGCCGATCCGACGCGCAGCCGAGACGCTGCAGCATCCGTCGGAGGCGGGCACCGCGATCGGTCGCGCGGCCGCGGCGGCGTCGTACCGCATCCAGGGTGCGTCGCACGAGGTGGAGCGCCGGGTCGTCGACCCGCTGAAGCTGCGTCTGACCAAGAACTCGGACAAGTAGCCCTCCAGGACTATTGCTCACCAGTCACAGCAACCCCTAGGGTTACCGATTAGCACTCCCGTAACATCTGCGGTGCAGTGACCCGACACTCTGGAGGCATCGCGTGGCACGTGATCTTGCCGAAGTGCGCTTTCTCACCGTTGCCGAGGTGGCGGACATGATGCGCGTCTCGAAGATGACGGTGTACCGCATGGTGCACGCCGGCGACCTGCCTGCCATCCGTTTCGGGCGCTCGTTCCGGGTTCCGGAGTCGGCCGTCGAGGCCGCGATCGACTCGCACGTTTCCGATACCGCCTAGGGCGGAGAAGACGCGCAGCGAAACGCGGGTAAGATAGCCCAGTTGCAATTTTCCGCGGTTCTGAACGGACCCGGTCGTCCGTTTCACGAACAGTTGAGGTAATCATGGGCTCAGTCATCAAGAAGCGCCGCAAGCGTATGGCGAAGAAGAAGCACCGCAAGCTGCTGCGCAAGACGCGTCACCAGCGTCGCAACAAGAAGTAGACCCCTCTCGCATGGTGATCACCCTCGTTACCAAACCGGGGTGTCACCTGTGCGATGCGGCGAGGGATGTCGTGGCCTCGGTGGTCGCAGACCTCGAGTCCGAGGCATCCGTCGCCCCCATCACGGTCGAAGAAGTATCGATCCTCGACGACCCGGCCCTCCTCGCCAAGTACGAGGAGGAGATCCCGGTCGTCCTGATCGACGGGCGCGTCCACAACATCTGGCGCGTCGACCCCGTGCGCCTTCGTACGGCTCTACTGGAGGTACCGCGGTGATCAGGCACGTCGTCTCATGGAAGCTCGCGGCGGAAGACACCGCGACCAAGGCCGAACAGTCCGCGCAGATCGCTGCCGCGCTGCAGACGCTGCCGCCGATCATCCCCGAGATCCAGTCGCTCACCGTCGCCTCCAACAGCGTCGACGTCGAGGGCAACTGGGATGTCGTGCTGATCGCCGACTACGCCGACGAGGCTGCGCTCCGCACCTACATCGAGCACTCCGAGCACCAGAAGGTGGCGGGCTTCATCCGCGGCCTGGTCGCCCAGCGCTCGAACGTCGACTTCCAGCTGTAGCTCGCACGGGGTGGTTCGTCGCGGAGGTGTGGGCAGCGTCCAGGTGTGGCGGCTTTGCGGTGTTTCTCCTCTCCGTTCTGCAGGAGTTGCTGCACAACGGAGTGTCTGGGTCCCCGCCCTCGCATCGACTTGCGCCAAACGCACGGTGTTTGTTCGCCGAACCCTGCATGTGGCGCAAGTCGATCAGTGTGTGACGCGAACCCCGCCGAATTGCGGGTGCTCGAGCACCTCGACCCACAAAGCGCCACGGTTCGCCGCAGGACGTCGGCGGCGAGCATCCGTTCTGCAGGAGTTGCTGAACAACGGGGGTCCGTTGCACTCGTTCTGCAGTAGTTGCTGAACAACGGGGGTCCGCCGCAGCCGTTCTGCAGGAGGTGCTGCACAACGGGGTGGCAGCCCCATCGACGTGAGCGAAGTGCAGGGTGTCCGCCCGGCGGACCCTGCAGTTGGCTCAAGTCGAACTGAGTTTGTTAGCGGCGGTCCTTCGCGGCGGCCTCTGCCTCGGCGCGGGAGCCGTAGACCGGCTCATCGAGCACGTGCTGCAGCTGCTCGCTCGGATCGATGAGCAGCAGGTCGGTCGGCTCGTCGGCGTCGGCGAAGTCGGATGCCTCGAGCGGTTCGCCGTTGAGGTGCACGGTCAGCAGTCCGCTGCCGGTCTCCAGCGAGTCCACCTCGAGGGCGCTCAGCGGCTTGCCGCCGGCACGCTCGAGCAGTGCGACGACCGCGGCACCGACGCCCTTGCCAGCCGAGAGGAAGGCCTTCTCGTCGACGACCGTGTAGTCGTAGCGGGTGCGGACGGTGAAGGTGAGCTCGTCCGATTCCTCGAGCTCGTCGTCATCCTCTTCCTCGCCGTAGAGCTCATCGAGCAGGTCGCCGTACTCGGCCACGCGCTCCCAGAGCTCACGGTCGACCTCGACCGCGGCGTCATCCTCGTCGTTGCTGCTCTCGAGCAGTTCGATGTGCTGGTCGAGGATCGCCTGAAGGGCGCGACCGGCGGCAACGGCCGCCTGGCGTGCTTCGCTTTCGGTAGGCATGTGGACTCCTTAGGAGAAGACGAGAGTGAAGGAAACGAGAGCTAGGGCAGAAGGCGGGTCGGGCCGCGGAACAGGTAGGTGACCTCGCGCAGGTTGGCCTGGTGCAGAAGCAGCATGATCACGCGGCTGAGACCCATGCCGAACCCGCCGTGCGGCGGCACGCCGTAGCGGAAGAAGTCGAGGTAGAAGTCGAGCTCCTCGGGCTCGAGGCCCTTGTCGATCGCCTGTGCGGTGAGCTTGTCGACGCGGTGCTCGCGCTGGGCGCCGGTGGAGATCTCCACGCCGTTGAAGATGAGGTCGTAGCTCTTGGTGAGCGACGGGTCGTCCTCGTCGCGCATGTGATAGAACGGCCGGATGCTCGAGGCGTAGTCGGTGAGGAAGACGAATTCGCTTCCATACGTCTCTTTCGCGTAGGCGGCGATCTGACGCTCGCCCTCCGGGTCCATGTCGTCATCGGCACGAGGTACCTCGTAGCCGCGCTCGGCGACGATGCGCTTCGCCTCGGCGAGCGGGATGCGGGGGAACGGGGTGGTCGGAACGACGACGTCCACATCGAACAGGGCCTTGATCGCCTCGCCGTGCTTCTCCTTGACGGCAGTGATGCCGGCGACGAGCAGGTTCTCCTGCAGGGTCATCACGTCTTCGTGGCTGTCGATCCAGCTGAACTCCGCGTCGACACTGGTGAACTCCGTGGCGTGACGGCTGGTGAAGCTCGGGTCGGCTCGGAAGGCCGGGCCGATCTCGAAGATCTTGCCGAAGCCAGCCGGCTGGGCCATCTGCTTGAAGAACTGCGGGCTCTGCGAGAGGTAGGCCTTGCCCTCGAAGTAGTCGACCTCGAACAGCTCGGCCTTCGACTCGCTCGCGCTGGCCATGAGCTTCGGGGTGTGGATCTCGACGAAGTCGTTGTCGATCCAGTAGGTGCGCAGCGCGTGCTCGAAGGTCGACTGCACGCGGGCGATGAGGTTCTGCTCCGGGCGGCGCAGGTCGAGGAAGCGCCAGTCCATGCGCTTGTCGATGCCGGAGTCGGCGGCGATCGGGATGTCCGCGGCGACGCTGGCGACGTCGAGCTCGTCGAGCTTGATCTCCACCCCGCCGAGCTTCACGCGCTCGTCGTGCTTGAGTTCACCCTTGGCGGTGAGGAAGCTGCCCACGGTGAGGCCGGAGATGATGTCGGCCAGGGCATCCGGCTCCGCGGTCCCGTCTTCGGCGAAGGCCCGCGGGTGCACCAGCTGGGTCGCGCCGCTCTCGTCGCGCAACACGACGAACTGCACCTTCTTCTGATCGCGGACCGTCTCCACCCAACCGGATACGGAGATGGGGCCGTCTGCAGAGGCGGCAAGGTTCTTGATCAGGGTGCGTTCGCTCACGGTCACCGAGTTTAGTCGGCCGAGGCGCTCGGCACTTTCTCGGGCTTTTGGCAGAGAAGCCAAACGTAGACTTACCCGGTGCCTGCATCCCAGATCCACCTCGTGCGCCACGGTGAGGTTTTCAACCCCGATGGCGTGCTCTACGGGCGTCTGCCGGGGTTCCACCTGTCGGAGTTGGGCAAGAAGATGGCCGCCTCTGCCGCCAGCGAGCTGACCGGGCACCCGATCACCGCGCTGTATGCCAGCCCCCTGCTGCGTGCGCAGGAGTCTGCGCAGCCCTGGTCGGACGCCTTCGGTCTTCCGATCCAGACGGATGACCGCCTGATCGAGCCGACCAACAAGTTCGAGGGCGGCACCTACGAATTCGGCCCGAAGGTGCTGCTGCACCCGAAGATCTGGCCCTGGGTCGCCAACCCGCTGAAGCCCAGCTGGGGCGAGCCGTACACCGACGTCATCAGCCGGATGTTCGCCGCCATCGACGACGCCTGGGCCGCTACCGAGACCGGCGAGGTCGTCATGGTCAGCCACCAGATGCCCATCGTGATGGTGCAGCGTGCCGTGTCCGGGCAGCGCCCGTTCCACGATCCGCGCAAGCGTCGCTGCACCCTGTCGAGCATCACCACGCTCGAGCGTCGCGGTGACTCTTTTGTCGAGGTCGGCTACCAGGAGCCCGCAGCCGAGCTGCTCGCCGGATCGATCGATACGGGGGCGGTGTGAGAAAGCCCGTCGCCATCGCCGGCATCATCCTCGTGGCTGCCCTGGCGCTCACCGGCTGCAGCAGCCAGGACAAGCTCAACACCACCTACTCCAGCAACAGCGGAACCGGGTACACGGATGAGACGGGCGCCCCGGTGCTGATCAAACCGGCCGAGCGCACCAAGGCCCGCGATTTCAGCTCCACCACCGAAGACGGCACCCCCTTCGCCCTGAAGGACTACCGGGGAAAGGTCGTCGTCGTGAACTTCTGGTACGCGACCTGCGTGCCGTGCCGGGTGGAGGCGCCGATCCTGCAGGGACTGTATGAGAAGTACCAGGGCGAGGGGGTCTCCTTCGTCGGCGTGAACGTCGCCGACCAGCCCGACACCGCCATGGCCTTCGAGAAGCGCTACGGCGTCACCTATCCCTCCGTCATGGACGTCGACAAGGGCACCGCAGCGATCGCCTTCGCGGGCAGCGTCTCTGCCAGCGCCGTGCCGACCACCTTCGTGCTCGACAAGCAGGGCCGCATTGCCGCACGCATCTCGGGCCAGCTGCAGTCGCAGTCGATCCTCAACACCCTGATCTCCGACACGCAGGCCGAGGGCACGTGAATCCGATCACGGAGCTGATCACGAGCGGCAGTCTCGTGGTGGCACTGCCCGTCGCGCTGCTTGCTGGTCTGGTCGCCTTCGTGTCGCCCTGCGTGCTGCCGCTCGTGCCCGGCTATCTCGGTTACATCGGTGGCTTCGCCTCGCTGAACGAGCGCAAAGGCCGTGGTCGCCTCGTGCTCGGCGTGTTGCTGTTCGTGCTCGGGTTCAGCCTGGTCTTCGTGCTACTGCAGGTCGTGTTCTCGATCGTCGGTATCCTCCTGATCCCCTGGATCGACCTCATCACCCGCGTCGTCGGTGCGCTGCTCATCGTGATGGGTCTCATCTTCATCGGCCAGTTCAGCTTCCTGCAGCGCTCGTTCAAGGCGGAGTGGCGCGTCGCCACGGGCCTCGGCGGCGCCCCGCTGCTCGGCATCGTCTTCGGCCTCGGCTGGACCCCGTGCCTCGGCCCGACGCTCGCGGCCGTCACGTCGATGAGCCTCGATGGGGGCAACCCGTGGCGGGGCGCGATCATCGGACTCGTCTATTGCCTCGGCCTGGGCATCCCGTTCCTCCTCGTCGCCCTCGGCTTCAACTGGGTCGGCGGCTCCGTCGCCTGGGTCAAGCGCCACATCCGGGTCATCAACATTGTTGGCGGAGCCATGCTCGTGCTGATCGGAGTGCTCATGGTCACCGGCCTCTGGCGCCTCATCATGTCCCACGTCGGGGCGGTGATCGGAGGCATTGAGTCGCCCATCTGATCACTACGACTCCGCCGCGCCCGCACCCAAGGGCAGCGGAATCGCGCAGCCCAAGCTCGGCGTCGTCGGCTACCTCCGATTCTTCTGGCGTCAGCTGACCAGCATGCGCACCGCGCTGTTCCTCCTGCTGCTGCTCGCCGTCGCCGCCGTGCCCGGGTCGCTGTTCTCGCAGCGCAGCTCCGACCCCAACGGCGTCACACAGTACTTCCAGCAGAACCCCGACCTGGCGCCGATCCTCGACAAGTTCCAGCTGTTCGACGTCTACACCTCGGTGTGGTTCTCGGCCATCTACCTGCTGCTCTTCGTCTCGCTCATCGGCTGCGTCATCCCGCGCACCATCCATCACGCGCGGGCACTGCGTTCCCGGCCGCCCAAGACGCCGGCGCATCTGGACCGGCTCGGCAGCTTCGCGGCCTTCGAGGTCGCTCCCGGGCAGACGGATGCCGCAGGCAGCCCCATCACGGCCGCGTCGGCGATCGACTCCGCCCGTGGGCTCCTCCGCCGCAGTGGATACCGCACCCAGCTCTTCGACGGCCCGAGTCGCTCGGGGCGGGCGTTCTCCGTCTCGGCCGAGCGCGGCTATCTGCGGGAGACCGGCAACCTGGTCTTCCACACCGCGTTGATCGGCATCCTGCTGGCCGTCGGCGTGGGCAGCGGCTTCGGCTACACCGGACAGAAGGTGCTGGTCACGGGGCAGGTCTTCGCCAACGTGCGGCTCGCCTTCGACTCCTTCACGCCCGGGCGCTTCTTCACCGACTCCGCCCTCGATCCGTACCGGATCAAGCTCGACAGCTTCACAGCGAAGTACGAGACCGAGAACCTCAACGCGTTCGGGCAGCCGATCGACTACACGGCGAAGGTGACCACGTACCAGGGCACCGATGCGAAGGGCACCAAGGAGACCATCAAGGTCAACGACCCCCTGGCGATCGGCGGCAACCAGGTCTACCTGCTCGGCAACGGCTACGCGCCGAAGATCACCGTGCGCGACCCCGCCGGCAAGGTCGTCTTCTCCGGGGCGACACCGTTCCTGCCGCAGGATGCGAACCTCACCTCCCTCGGTGTGCTCAAGATCCCCGACGGTCTGAAGAAGCAGCTCGGCGTGCGTGGCCTGTTCTACCCGACCGCCGCGCAGAGTGCGACGGGGATGACGTCGTCGACCAACCCCGACCTGCTGCAGCCAGAGCTCGCTCTCGTGCTGTACACCGGCAATCTCGGTATCGACAAGGGCGAGCCGAAATCGGTCTACTCACTCGACACCACGAAGCTCACCGAGATCGCGGGACCGGATGTCGACACCAAGTCAATTCACCTGACGCCGGGGCAGAAGGTCGAGATTCCCGGCGGCCTCGGCAGCATCGAGTTCGATGACGTGTCCCCGAAGGGGGCCACCAACCTGCTGCAGAGCGTTCCGCGCTTCGCGTCGCTCGACATCCACCGCGATCCGACCCAGGGCTGGGTGCTGTTCTTCGCGATCGCCGTGCTCCTCGGCCTGCTGACCGGGCTGTTCGTGCCGCGTCGTCGGGTGTGGGTGAAGGCGGTCGAGCATGAGGACGGCAGCATCCGTCTCGAATATGCGGGGCTGGCGCGCGGTGAAGACCCCGGTCTCGACGGGGCCGTTGCGGATATCGCGGCACGGCATTCCCAGCAACTCGGGCTTAGGCTGACCTCGTGACAACCGCAACTCTGGCGTCGTATTCCCTCGTTCTCGTCTATTCGGCGATGGGGGTATACCTGTTCGCGTTCATCGCGTTCACGCTCGATCTCGCCAAGCGGTCGTCGGAGTCCCCGGCCGCCGCTGCCGTCGCCGCGCCCGCCACTCGGGTTGTCGGCCAGCTGTCGAGCGCATCGAACACGACCCTGCTCGAGCGTGCGGCGACCCCGCCCGCGGCGCCGGCACGCACGTCCAGCAGGTTCGAGCGGGTCGCATTCGCGCTCACCGTGCTCGCCTGGCTGCTGCACGTCGGCGGAACGCTGCTGCGGGGAATCGCGGCCCACCGCGTTCCCTGGGCGAACATGTTCGAGTTCTCGCTCACGGCATCCGCCATCATCGTCGGCGTCTTCATCCTGGTGCAGTTCTGGCAGAACCTGAAGTTCCTCGGCGCGTACATCACCGGCTTCGCGCTCATCGTGCTCGGCTTCGGCACCGTCGGCTTCTACGTCAACGTCGTGCCGCTGCCTCCGGCCCTGCAGTCGTACTGGCTGATCATCCACGTGTTCGTGGCGACCCTCGGCACCGCGTTCTTCGCGATCGGTGCCGGCCTCTCGATCGCGCAGCTGATCCAGTCACGTCGCGAGGCGAATAAGATCGGCGGGCTGAAATTCCTCGCCACGTTCCCGGATGCGGTGAAGCTCGAGAACCTGGCCTACCGCGTCATCGTGGTCGGCTTCGTGTTCTGGACCTTCACCCTCATGGCCGGGGCCATCTGGGCGGAGCACGCCTGGGGCCGATACTGGGGCTGGGACACGAAGGAGGTCTGGACCTTCATCATCTGGACCATCTTCGCCGGCTACATCCACGCCCGTGCCACGCGCGGTTGGCGCGGCTCGCGCTCGTCGTGGCTGGCCATCATCGGCTTCGCCGCGGTGATGTTCAACTTCACGATCGTGAATCTGTTCTTCAAGGGACTGCACGCCTACAGCGGTCTGTAGACCGAAAGACGAGAACCCCGCCATCCGAAGACGACGGGGTTCTGCTGTTCTGGTGGGGTGACTACGCGGCGCGGGCGAGACCCGGGCGCGGCGGGATGACCGCGTGCGAGGCGATCTGGCTGTCGCCGTTCACCTTCGCGCCATCGCCGATGCGCGCGTCGATGCCGATCTTGCTGTAGCTGCCGACCTGCGCGCCGACGCCGACGATCGCGCCCTCGGCGAGGTGGACATTGCTGCCCAGCACCGCGGCGGGGCCGACGATCGCGCCGTGCTCGATCCAGCATCCGGCGCCGATGTGGGCGCGCTTGCCGATCTGCACGTTGGACTCGATATACGTGTTCGCGTCGACGAAGGCGGTGGGGTCGACGGATGCGCCGACCGCGATCATGCCGCGACCATTGGTGTGGCGACGGTAGCGCAGCGTCTCGCCGCGGCCGTTCTCGATCTCCTCGATAACTCTGCTCATGTGATTCCTTCCGCTGCGCCGCTCATGCCCGGCGCGAGATTGTGGGAGTGGGCGCGAAACCCGCTCAGTCAGTTACAACGCGGGCGACCGGTCTCCCATTCCCCGCCCAGCGATCACACAGCTACTCGGCCAGTAGCTCGCGCACGCGCGGCGCCACCTGCGTGCCGTACAGCTCGATGCTCGTCATGAGCTTCTCGTGGGCGAGCGTTCCGTTGCTGTACTTGAGGTCGAAGCGATCGAGTTGCAGTGCTCTGGCCGTCTTCGCGATCTTCTGCGCGACGGTCTCCGGCGAGCCGACGTAGATCGATCCGCTGTCTGCCTCGTGCTCGAACGACTCGCGGCTCATCGGACCCCAGCCGCGCTCCTTGCCGATGCGGTTGGTCATCTCGGAGTGGTGGGGCCAGAGTTCCTCGCGCGCCTGCTCGTCGGTCTCGGCGACGTGGCCGGGGGAGTGCACGCCGATCTTGGGCATCGGCATGCCGAACTGGGCGATCGCGCGCTGGAACAGGTCGACGTAGGGGGCGAAGCGCTCCGGCTCGCCGCCGATGATGGCGAGCATCAGATTGAAGCCGTACTTGGCGGTGCGGACGACCGACTCGGGGCTGCCGCCGACGCCGATCCAGGTCGGGAGCAGGCCGTGCTCGAGCGGCGGGTATACCGACTTGTCGATGAGCGGGGCGCGCACGCTGCCCGACCAGGTCACCGGATTCTGCTGGCGCACCGCGGCGAACAGCTCGAGCTTCCCCTCGAACAGCTGCTCGTACTGGGCCAGGTCGAGGCCGAACAGAGGGAAGGATTCGGTGAATGATCCGCGGCCGAGAATGACCTCCGCGCGGCCACCGGATATGCCGTCGAGCGTCGCGAAGCGCTGAAACACCCGGATCGGGTCGTCGGAACTCAGCACCGTCACTGCGGTACCGACGTGGATGCGCTCGGTCTGCGCGGCGATGGCGGCGAGCACGACCTCGGGCGCGGAGACGGCGAAGTCCTTGCGGTGATGCTCGCCGACGCCGATGTAGTCGAGGCCGACGCGGTCGGCGAGCACGCCCTGTGCGACGAGGTTGCGCAGCACCTGGGCGTAGTGGAGGGGTGTGCCGTCCGCGTCGTTCGTGACGTCCCCGAAGGTGTCGATTCCGAGTTCGAGGGTCATGCTGTGCCTCCTGGCAGTCGATGCGAACGTATGAATCTAGCCAACGCGACGGAGCGCCAGCCTATTCCGGCGTCGCTGCTAGCGTCGATGGATGCCCGAAGTGCTGAAGGTCGACGATGTCAGCTTCGTACGGGGCGGCCGCCCGCTGCTCAGCGACATCGACCTGAGCGTGCGCGCCGGCGAACACTGGGCGCTGATCGGGCCGAATGGGGCAGGCAAGAGCACCCTGCTCAGTCTGTGCGGCGCGGTGCAGCATCCGACGACCGGCACCGTCACGGTGCTGGGGGCTCGGCGCGGCCGGGTGGATGTCCGCGACCTCCGTCGGCTGATCGGACACGTCAACCCGCGGCATCCGCTCACCTCCGCCCTCACGGTCGAGGAGGTGGTGCTGACCGGTGCCACCGGAAGTGTCGAACTCGTGCCGCGCTGGGCGGCCTCCCGCGACGAACGCCAGCGTGCGCGCGAGCTGATGGGATTGCTCGGCATCGCCGAGATCGCCGGCGAGCGCTGGCCGACCCTCTCGCAGGGCGAGCGCGGGCGCACCCTGATCGGCCGGGCGCTCCTCCCCGACCCGGCTCTGCTCCTGCTCGACGAGCCGTCGACGGGGCTGGATGTGGCCGCTCGCGAACGTCTGCTGCGCACCCTCGACGAGCTCAGGTCGGTTCATCCCGACCTCGCCTCGGTGCTGGTGACGCATCACCTCGAGGAGCTGCCCAGCTCGACCACCCACGCCATGCTGCTGCGCGGCGGCCGCACCACCGCATCCGGAGCCGCGGTGGACGTGCTCACCACGACGAACGTCACCGAGGCCTTCGACTACCCCATCGCGATCGACTACTCGGAGACGCGCTGGACCGCGAAGGCGTCGTCGAGCACCCGGTAGCACTCGGCGATCCGGCCGCGCCACCACTCCTCACGACTCGGATCGGCGGCGTACCGGGCAAGCAGTTCCGGGTCGGGGATCACCCGGCGCACCTCGATCGCGCCCGCGTGCGGCGACAACGGGTCTGCGGTGATGTCGCTCTTCAGCAGACTCACCGTCGCCAGCCCGCAGTCGTACGGCAGCGTGTCGATCGCGGCGGCGAGATACGCGCCCATCGAGATGCCGACCGAGGTCTCCAGGGCGCTGGAGACGACGACGGGCAGCCCCGCCTCCTCGACCACCTCGAGCGCGCGACGGATGCCGCCGAGCGGTTGTGCCTTGATCACGAGCAGGTCTGCGGCACCCACCCTGGCAACCCGCACCGGGTCATCCGCCTTTCGCACGCTCTCGTCGGCGGCGATGGGAACGCCCATGTACTTCACCCGGGTGCGGATCTCGGCGAGCTCCTCGACCGTGGCGCAGGGCTGCTCGACATACTCCAGGTCGTACTCGGCGAGAGCGTGGATCGCCCGCTCCGCCTCGTCGACGTTCCAGAGGCCGTTCGCGTCGATGCGGATGCGACCCTCGGCGCCCAGGAACGCGCGGGCGGCGGCGACGCGAGCGACATCGTCCGCGAGCTCCTGCCCGGGTTCCGCGACCTTCACCTTGGCGGTGCGGCAGCCGGGAAACCGGGCGAGCACCTGCGGAACGCGGGCCGAGTCGACCGCGGGCAGCGTGGCGTTGACCCGGATCGACGAGCGGAAGATGGGCGGGGTCTGCTGCCAACCGAAGTCGAGGGCGGCGGCGAGCCAGGCGCTCGCCTCGACGGCGTCGTATTCGAGGAAGGGCGAGAACTCGGTCCAGCCTGCCGGGCCCTCGAACAGCGCGACCTCCCGCACGTCGATGCCGCGGAAGCGGTGCGCCAAGGGGAGGGAGACCACGCGAAGGGTCGACAGGATGTCGGGCAGCGGTGGCAACATCCCCCCAGTCTGTACCCCAGGGGCTGCGGAATGCGTGGGTACAATCCAGCCATGACCGATCCCCTGTCCGACACTGTGGTCGCGCCCGACGACGACGCCGTTCCTGCGTCGAGCCGACGGATGATCTCGCTCGGTGCCATCGCGCTGATCTCGGTCGCGGCGCTCGCCGTGCTGGAGATCGTGGCCATCGCGGTCGGCAGCGCAGGACAGTGGGCGATCGCCGACGTGCTCGGCAGGGCGATCATCGGGCTCACCGTGGCGACGCTGGTGCTCGGGATCGTTGCCGCGGTGCGGAAGCGCGGCGGGAGGCTCGGCGCGGTGGCGGCGGTGGTCAGCATCCTGATCAATCCGCTGGTGCTGATCGGGCTGCTTCGCGTACTCGGTGGCTGAGTGTGGGCGGCTCAGAGGCGCTGCTCGTAGGCTGGAGTCATGATCTCGGAGCTGTTCGACCCGACCCGCTGGACCACCGTCGACGGCTTCGACGGCCTCACCGACATCACCTATCACCACGATCTCCGTGGGCGGATCGCCCGGATCGCATTCAACCGGCCGGAGGTGCGCAACGCATTCCGGCCGCAGACCGTCGACGAGCTGGCGCGCACGCTGACCGATGCGCATCTGAACCCGCACATCGGCGTGGTGCTGCTCACCGGCAACGGGCCGAGCCCCAAGGACGGTGGTTGGGCGTTCTGTTCGGGCGGCGACCAGCGCATCCGCGGTCGGAACGGCTACGAGTACGCCGACCCGACCATGACCTCGGCGGCCGGTCGCCTGCACATCCTCGAGGTGCAGCGCATCATCCGGTTCATGCCCAAGGTGGTCATCGCGGTCATCCCGGGCTGGGCGGCCGGGGGCGGGCACTCGCTGCACGTCGTCTGCGACCTCTCGATCGCCAGCGCCGAGCACGGAAAGTTCAAGCAGACGGATGCCGACGTCGGCTCCTTCGACGGCGGGTACGGAAGCGCATACTTCGCCCGCCAGATCGGGCAGAAGAACGCGCGCGAGGTCTTCTTCCTCGCGCGCGAGTACAGCGCCCAGCGTGCATACGAGATGGGCGCGGTGAACGCGGTGGTGCCGCACGCCGAGCTCGAGAACGTCGCCATCGAGTGGGCCGAGGAGATCCTCGGTAAGTCGCCCACCGCCATCCGCATGCTCAAGTTCGCGTTCAACGCGGTGGACGACGGGATGGTCGGGCAGCAGGTCTTCGCGGGGGAGGCCACCCGGCTCGCCTACGGCACCGACGAGGCGGTCGAGGGCCGCGACGCCTTCCTCGAGAAGCGCGCCCCGGACTGGTCGCCGTTCCCCTGGCAGTTCTGATGCGCGCGTTGCGGGCAGCGCCGAGCGACCCCGGCGAAATGCTGGTTGCGCTTCGTTCGGCGCTCGAAGGCAGGGATGCTCTGCTCGCGAGTGAGAGCCCGGAGGTCGTCGACGCGACAGTTCCACAGCACACTGCCCTGGTCATCCAGACCAGCGGGTCGACGGGCGCACCCAAGCGCGTCGCGCTGAGCGCCGACGCGCTGCTGGCCAGCGCCGCCGCCTCGGATGCCGCGCTCGGCGGCCCGGGACAGTGGCTGCTCGCGCTGCCCACCTTCTACATCGCGGGGATCAACGTGCTCGTGCGCTCGATCGCCGCGGACACCCTGCCGGTGCTGCTCGCCCCGGGGCACTTCGAGCCCTCCGAGTTCGCGACCGCCGCACTGCGCCTGGACCAGCCGCTGCGCTACACCTCGCTCGTCCCCGCTCAGCTGGCCGCGCTGGTCGATGCGGCCGGGGACGACATCGAGCTGCTCGAGGTCTACCGACGCTTCGACCGCATCCTGGTCGGCGGGCAGGCGACGCCGCCGGAGCTGCTCGAACGCTGCCTCGAACTCGGGCTGAACGTGACCCGCACCTACGGATCGAGCGAGACCTCCGGCGGATGCGTCTATGACGGCGTGCCGATCGGCACCGCGCAGGCGCAGATCGTCGACGGGCAGATCGAACTCGCAGGTCCCATGCTCGCCGAGGGCTACCTCGGTGACGAGGAACGCACCGCCGCGACCTTCGTCATGCGTGACGGGCTGCGCTGGTATCGCACGGGCGACGGGGGCGAGATCGTCGACGGGGTGCTCCGCGCCACCGGGCGGCTCGACAACGTGATCATCTCCGGCGGCATCAAGGTATCGCTCGACGCGGTCGAACGGTTCGTGCGTTCGACCGGACTGACGGATGCCGTGGCCGTTCGCGCGCCCAGCGCGCGCTGGGGAGAGGTGCCCGTCATCGTCAGCACACAGACCGCGGATCTCTCCGCCCTCCGCACAGAGGTCGCCGCCCGACTCGGGGTGGCCGCCGCACCCGCCGCCGTGATCACCGTCGAGAACCTGCCCGTGCTGGGCAGCGGCAAGCCCGACCGGGTGGCGCTCACCCGGCTGGTCGCCCTCACCGACCGCTGAGAATCGCGCTCCGGCACGCTCAGTAGGATTCTCTCCGTGGCCAAACCGAAGAGACCGTCCCAGCGCCGTATCGATCCCTCTCGCACCCGAGGGCGCTCCGGACACCCTGCCGGCCGCAAGCCCGGGGTCGTCGTGCGGAAGGCGACCGCGCGGGACTGGATCGGTGGTGCGAGGCTGCGCACCCTGCCGCTGGCGATCGCGCCGGTGCTGCTGGGAACGGGATCCGCCTTCCTCATCTCCACCCCCGGCTGGCACTGGGTGCGTGCGCTGCTGGCGCTCGCCGTAGCGCTCGCGCTGCAGATCGGCGTCAACTACGCCAACGACTACTCCGATGGCGTGCGCGGCACGGACCGGTACCGCGTCGGCCCGTCGCGACTGACCGGGTCGGGGGCTGCCAAGCCCACAACCGTGCGTACCGTCGCGTTCGTGTTCTTCGGCCTTGGCGCCGTGGCCGGGCTGATCCTGGTCATCCTCAGTCGGCAGTGGTGGCTGATCGCGGTCGGCGCCGTCGCCATCGTCGCCGCCTACTTCTACACCGGCGGCAAGAAGCCCTACGGGTACTACGGGCTCGGCGAGGTCTTCGTCTTCGTCTTCTTCGGGCTCGTCGCCACCGCGGGCACGACCTACACGCAGGTCGGCACGGTCAACGTCGAGAGCTGGCTCTCCGGGGTCGCGATCGGGTTCTTGGCCTGCGCGGTGCTGATGGTGAACAACATCCGCGACATCCAGCAGGACAAGCTGGCGGGCAAGCGCACCCTCGCGGTGCTGCTCGGCAATCGGGTCAGCCGCATCGTGTTCGCGGTGTTCGTGCTGATCCCGTTCGTGATCCTGATCTTCTTCGTGATCTTCTACCCGTTGGCGCCGCTGGTGTACTTCGTGCTGTTGGCGGCGATCCCGGCGATCATCATCACCCTGACGGCGAAGACCCCGCCGGAGCTGATCATCGCGCTGCAGCTCACCAGCCTGACCGCGCTGCTCTACGGGGCCGGTCTGGCCGCCGCGATCGCGTTCTAAGTCTTCCGCTGGCCCGTCGACAGGCTCAGGGATCGTACGGTCCCTGAGCTCGTCGAAGGGCCAGCGCGCTAGTCGAGCTTGCGGTTCTCCAGACGGTCGATCGCCTCGTTCTCGAGGTCGTTGTCGAGATCGGTGCTGGTCTTCTTCGACCGGATGGTGACGACCGAGCGGGCCACGGCATCCCGCTGCTTGGTCAGGAAGATGTACGACAGGCAGAAGCTGATGGCGGCCGAACCGATGGTCGCGATGATCGGGTTCACGCCGACGAGGATCAGGATGGCCAGAATGGCGGCGAACATCCCCAGCCGGATGGCGGAGTAGACGATCCATTGGCGCGACGGTTTCACGCCGTCCAGTCTAGGCAGCCACGGCTGGGGGCAACCTCCAAGCAGAGCGGCTTACAATCTGGTGCATGGTCAGGCTCGGAATCATCCTCGGTCTGGCGGCCTTCGCTTTCTATGTCTTCACGCTTGTGAACGTGGTCGTGACGCCGCCGTCGCGAGTTCGCGCTGTGCCGAAGCCGGCGTGGGTGCTCATCTGCTTGATCCCCGTGATCGGCGGCATCCTGTGGTTCATCTTCGGTAAGACCCGGCCGGGCACCGAGGTGCGGCTCACACGAGCGCCGGACGACGACCCCGACTTCTTGCGCACCCTCGGTGAGGACAAGGCGCGGGAGCAGCGCATCCGCGACATCGAGGCGCAGCTGTCGGAGCTCGACGACCCCGACGACCCGACCGCCAAGAAGTAGTGCCGAACTCGTCGACCGCGTTCGCGGTCTCCGTTCTCGCCGAGCTCGTCGGCCGCGGGGTGCGTGACGTCGTGCTCTGCCCCGGTTCCCGTTCGCAGGCCCTCGCCCTTGCTGCGGCGGAATTCGAGCGTGCGGGACTCATCCGTCTGCGCGTGCGCATCGACGAACGCGTCGCGGGATTCCTCGCGCTCGGACTCGCGGTCGAGACGGCGACGCCGGTCGTCGTCATCACGACCTCCGGCACCGCGGTGGCCAATCTGCACCCCGCCGTGCTCGAGGCGCACCACTCCGGCGTTCCCCTCATCCTGATCACCGCCGACCGTCCCGGGGAGCTGCGCGGCATCGGCTCCAACCAGACCACCGACCAGGTGAGCATCTTCGGTTCGGCTGTCGGCTGGATGCGGGATGTCGACGCCCCGAGCGAGACCGGTTTCGACCCCGAGCTGCCGGGTGAACTGGCGCGCGAGGCCTACTCCGCGGCGGCGGGGCACTCCGGCACGCGCACCGGATCGCTGGATGTCGTGGCCGCCACCCCGGGACCGGTCCAGCTGAACCTCGCCTTCCGCGAGCCGCTCTCCGGACCCGTCGAGCAGGTGCCGTCGATCGACCGCCGCGAGTGGCCGGTGCATCCGCGTGCCGCGACGACCCTGTCGAGCGCACCGCACAGCATCGTCATCGCCGGGGACGGCGCGGGGCCCGAGGCCGAGCAGCTCGCGCACGACCTCGGCGTGCCGCTGCTCGCCGAGGTCTCGAGCGGTGCGCGCTTCGGACGCAACCTGGTGATCGGGTATCGAGGCCTGCTTCAGCAGCTGGGTGGTGAGGTCCGTCGCGCCATCGTGTTCGGACATCCGACTCTCAGCCGCGAGATCCCCGCGCTGCTGCAGCGCGACGACGTGGAGACGATCGTGGTGCGCAGCGCCGCAGCCGAGGCGTACAACCCGGGGCGGCGTGCGCGCATCGTGTCCGGACCGATCACGGTCGCCGGGCCGGTCGAGGTCGATCGCGAATGGCTCGGTGCGTGGCTGCGCGCGGATCGGTCTGTGGCCGACCCCGCGCCGATCTCGGCTGCCGGCGCGCTCGCCCGTGAACAGCTCGCCGCCTACCGCGAGCCGGTCACCCGACGCTCGCTGGTGGGCGCGGTGTGGGCGGCGACCTGGCCGCACGACCGTCTCGTGCTGGGGGCGTCACGCCTGATCCGTGAAGCGGATGCCTCGGTACCGGGTAAGAAGATCGCCGTTCATGCGAACCGCGGCCTGGCCGGCATCGACGGAACCATCGCGACGGGGATCGGCATCGCTCTGGCGAGTCAGGGCGCTGAGGGATCGGGCGCGGCAGGCATCACCCGGGTGCTGCTCGGGGACCTCGCCATGCTCTACGACGCCGGCGCGCTGCTGTTCGGTGCGGGCGAACCGCGTCCGCGCATCCAGGTGATCGTGGGAAACGACGGCGGCGGATCGATCTTCGACGGCCTCGAGGTCGCGGCGACCGCGGCATCCGAGCCCTTCGATCGTGTGCTGTTCACCCCGCAGAGTGTGGATCTGCAGGCGCTCGCCACCGCCTACGGCTGGGAGTACCGCCGCGCGACCAATCGCGGCGAGCTCGACGAGGCGCTGTCGCCCGGCACCGAACCCGTGCTCGTCGAGGTGCCGCTGCCGCGCTGAGCGGGTGCTCGGAGGGCGGGGGGGGGGGGGGGGGGGGGGCGGCGGGCGGCCGCGGCCGTTAGCCGCTTCTCGGGCAGCTGGG
>Ga0247742_10000865_pt1 | contig 22757 bp, 26 predicted proteins | sample UWRJL208509C2_FD_180944 | JGI IMG/M metagenome (GOLD analysis project Ga0247742, IMG submission 180944) | Plant litter microbial communities from Arlington Agricultural Research Station in Wisconsin, United States - UWRJ-L208-509C-2 | ecosystem: Environmental > Terrestrial > Plant litter >... | reverse complement strand
TGTCACTGCCCTATGAATGCAGAGATTGATGTTGTTTTCCTGCACAGACACAAACAACAATTCCAGAGCATCATTACTCAGTGAATTTGCTGTTCTTTCAATCAATTCAGCACAGCTGCTGGCACTGTCTCACATGTCTGTCATCACCAAAAGTTAGCCACACATAGCTACACCATACCAATGCACCTACCAGCTAGTTGCACATGAGCTGATGGTTGGAATTTTGTTGCCATGAGTGGTCCTATAAAGTTTGTGTTTAACTTATTGTTTGCTCTTTCAACCTTATCATTGTTTGCTTTGCCAATGCTCAGCCCTTCCTTTCGAAGCTCGCTAAATGCTGTGGTAAGAAGACCGTCGAATTTCGTGAAGATTGCCACCACAGGTACTTAATGACCACTTTTAGCATTGATGTTGATGCTTCCCAGAAATATGCACATACCACTCCCACTACCATATTCGTCAAAAAACTTCTTATCAGCTTCCAACAGCGGCCTGTCGGTATCGGTGGGGAGGCAATACCTGACAAGGGCTCAGAATCCCACCACAATGTCACGTCCAGTAATGACTCGCACCAAATGGCATGCAGCTGTTTGCTCAACTCTGTACTTTGAGCCTGTGTGGTGATGAAGGCCCTGACTATCTCCATTTCATCCACGGAGCCAGATTCAAATCCACAAGAGTCGTGGAAGATGAAATTACGGTTACTCTTGAATATCATCTGATTTTCGATGTCATGTAACCCTCGCTGTAGGTCATGCTGAATGGCGGTGAACTTAAACGAAGACAACGACAGAGCTAACCTCTGACGATCCTTGAATCGTTGTGGGATCAAGCTGAAATTGATCAAGTTCAGACGAGCGCTCACATTCCAGTGACATCTTACTTACCTTTTCACCCGACGGACTGAATATCTCTGGATCATCAACTGAGTTGCAGACATTCTTCAAGATAGTGGTCTTGCCAGCGTTCGCTCGGCCCAGAATGAGGATGCGAAAGTGAGGGCACCTGCTGCGGACATCGATACTAGGGCGAGGAGGAGGAGGAGGAGGAGGAGGAGGAGGAGGAGGAAGGGTACTCTTGAAGGCGCTTTTGATAAACTTTCTCATGTTGAACTGCTAGCAAGCGATCGAGAGATCGAGGTTGACGTTGAACGATAACAAGCAGAAGGCAGGCCTGACATGGGAATGGTACACAGCCACGTATATCTTCGCATGGTCATTATATTCAAATTCAAGACGGAAACGCACAGGCAAGGACACGGGTCCATGCATGATACGAAGAGCGGTTGTTGGATGTGATATAGAAAGGATATGCATGAAGGAAAAAATAAAGAGAGGTGAAGAGGCTAAAAAAGAGTCTCGACAATAAGTAGATTATCAGAAGCGTCATAAAGGGTGGAGAAATTTATCCGTCCTTCCACCCGCATCACGTTGCCTACATGTACATAACCATCCGAAGAGTCGATATTCAAACCAGCCCCAACTCTCCTCAATTCCTCCCTGGTCGGATTCACCCCCCTCCAATCCTCCAATGATACGCTCCTCTCGCAACAACGATCGGCCACCGCCATTCAAGACTGCGGAACTGGGATGCCGTTCGTCATTGCACGGATTGAGCACGATGCGTCGGGGATGATATGTTGCGTGTTTCTGTCATGTGCGGATAAGAGCAGCCGGCTTGCGTCGAGTATACCCGTCGATGCTTGAGACGGAGGCGGCGGTGTCGAGGTGCATTGGACGATGTAGACACACGTAAACCCAACGCCATCACAGGTAACTCCCAGTCAAACCCACACACACATACAGCGGTTCCGGGAGGGGTTTTTTCCTCAGCAACCTTCCCAGCCCAACAACCTGAAATACACATCCGTATCGTCGTTCGTCCCTCTTCCGATACCACCACGTCCGCATCCTCCATTGCGATTACCGCCATGCCTATACCCATACCCATACCGCTGGCGACTCCGACTCTCCTCCGAATCCCGTCTCAGCCTTCTCTCCATCTCCCTTAGACCAATAAACCACCATCGGATCGATCGGCAACAGCACGCAAGAAGCGACAAGTGGCGTCAGCGCTGCAGATGATTTCGAGGAGGTTGGAGCATCAGAGAGATAGGGAGGGTTGGTTTTGAGGATGAGTGGGTGGATGAGGATGAGTGAGAGCCACAACCCAAACATCCTCTGGAACATGACCCGATGGCCGCATGGCCACACGAGGTGCTCGATCCTGGCGCCATAAACGTCTGTGAGGCCCTCTTGGTTGTATGATCTCCATTATCTCGATCCTGCTGCCGCTGTTCCTCCTTCCTGGGCGGCGGTACCCGCATACGTATCACCCGAAACGATCGACAGATTCCTCAACGGGAACGAACCACATCGAAAGAGTGGAGAACGTCATACTGCTCTACGTCGCTTTGAAAGGCGAGGGAGTATGGGTGTGTCGCATTGGATTCTCCGTCGCCCGTCATCCAGGAATAATGATATATCGATGGTTGACTGGGCGGGGGCCGGAACCAAAGGAGTCGAGGTGGAAGGAGGGAGAGTAGGCGGAAGGGAGGGTAGAAAGAAGGGCCCGAGTGAGATGAAGCCTGCCGCCATACTCCACCATCGTCGCTGTCAACAACCCAAAGCTGGGGCTCAAACGTTCAACGTTCGAGCACCAGCTCAACTCGAGACATGGAATGATCATCGACGCCATCAATGATTATCCGATGCGCTCTTTCGGTGTCCAACCTCCTCCCGGCATCCTGGAGAATGTCAAATACCCACACAATCTCACCACTCATCGACGACATCAACCGATCACGAAAGCTGCCGGCGCTGACGAGCCCAACCACAACCTCCAACACCTGGAGCGACCCAACGATAAGGCCACGGGATGCGTTGTAGCCTGGGAGCTCCTTCCCCTCCACCTGATGAATGCGAATAGAAATTGTAACCACGCCTGTCCAGCACATGAGCATAGCTCCTCCGCGTCGGCTCTTGGCGGGCACGACAACATCGCATGCACCAGTGTCCTCCCTTTCAACACCTCCTCTTCCCGTCCCTGCTTATCTTCCATAGTGAAACCAATGGCCACCGCAGATTGAGATTCGGCAAAACTACACCATCTCCAGTCGTCCCAGATAACGCTGAGAGGAAGCGACGGAGGTGGACATGGTTCCGTTTGTGAGATATTGGGGTTCGTATTAGGCGTGATTGAGGCCGCAACACGAGTGGCGTTCGATCCAACTAAACTCTGTCGCTTTCGTCGTCATCGCCCACACCGACTGAGGTCAGGTGCCATGAGGTCGTCGCATTGGTGACACCGGCCGAGGAGTAGCAAAGAGCAAGCGAGAATTTAGGCTGAAGTAGAAGGAGGTGTACGGACATGGGCCTCAGTTCGTGTTTGAACGTGAATTGCCTCCGGTCGATTCAGGTGGCGACCCTCAGATCGAATGGAAGCGATGTTGATCTGGGGAAGAAGGATATCAGCATATATTCAAAGCAGGGCGAAGATGGAAGTAACTGACTTGGACCAGCCTGTATGCAAGGAGAGTACAACAATAACCACTGGAAAGGGCGAATGATGTTGATCATAAATTCGCGACAATGACCTGCTTATAGGGTACTCGATGGCATATGGTCATGGATCCTAGATTCCGACGTATTTCGTCAGCTGAAGCCGAGTTTGCCAGAGTCAAATTTGAAGTCGGCGTCGATGGAGCAAAAGCAGAAAGAACGCTGGGAAGATTAGCTAAGATATTCCTTTTCAGGACATACTCTTGCAGGTTTCTTCTCGACTGCCACTGTTTACTAGCGTCGAGGAATGAATTTGAAGGTAGGTGCTTGTATAATTGTCCTTCCTTAGGAATAGGACTAACTCTCTGCTAGCTTGTTCCGTCAATGCCAACGTTGACGCACTGAGCACATTGACCATGTGGGCTCAGCGTCACTGTAGACGTCCCATTTCATCTGTATGCTCATGCCACCACCTGCCTGTCTTGGTCTACCTGCAAAACGGACTCAACATGTGGGGCAAGAGACCGTCTGAATGCCGATTGTATGTCAACATCCAGTTGGAATTTTTTGGTCGAACTGACATCTTCTAACAGCTGATCTTCCTGCGTTCAATAGCTGCCTTTTCTTCTGTTGAAGTCCTTTCAGCAACCTCAACATCTGCTGGTTTTCAAGCTCGACTCTTCAACTTCACTCGCGCAAGCTCCAGCTCAATCATCTGCCTTAGCCCATGTTTACACGTCTCATCCTTCTTCCGTTCAGCCCGGGGTTGTGGCACTCCATTTACTTCGCCAGGCACTGGCAGCCCGTCGAAGACTTTGCCGGCAATTGCTATGAAGCAGGATTAGCTCAGCATCGGGGCACTCTCGATTGGTCCAATCGCAAGGCCAATCTCTTTCGGGGCTACGAAGGAAGACAATCGTGATGATAGAACGAGAAGGCTCAGGCCGTCAGTTCCCGCTTGGATTGAATTACTACCTGAAGCAGATGTGGCTAGGTGTTGACGTCCTTTCGTGCCATCAGATATCAACACGGCTGGGTGCGCATTTCGATCCACTTATTACCCGTTCGTCCAATGACCTCTGTTGCCTTATTTTTCAGAGAGATCCCATCAGCAACGTCGACAACTACCGTTATCGAGCTTGACTCGGCTCGATGAGGTCTCTCCGCAAATCATCAGCATCGGCCTACCCCATCCTCAATTTTCAGAGAGATCCAATCAGCGATGTCGAGCTCGACTTGGCTCGATGAGACCTCTCGCAACTCCAGTTTCATTATCAGCCTCTGCCCAGTTCATGTTTCACGTCTCCTCCGTCCTTCTGCTCTAGTTCGTCTATCAGCCTGTCGAAGATTCTGCCACAGCTACGAGAAGTTAGGACACGTGTTGACTGGTCAAATCAGCCGTTCGAGCTGGGCAGGAAGGACATCGTAATGGCCGAAGGAGGGTCGGATGACGAGGCCATGTTGCTGCCGCTCCCTCGATTCTCGCTTGGGTCCAACTACCAACTTGATGAACTAAGGCGGGTGTCGCTGAGGATCGACATCGTTTCGAACGCGCAATTGGCAGCAGACATCAAGATCCGCTGGGTGCGCGTCTCATCTCAACTAGTGGACCGACGTGGAATTTTGACGAGGATCATCATCCAGAAGAGTTGCAGGACACCTCGGAAGATTCATAGCGGGTGCAGGCTTGGTTCGCTGTCCACTATCCACGAGAGCTATATAACTAAATCGCCGCATTCGAAGCCCAACATGTCTGTTTTAATCACCCTCTGGTCTTCTGCCACTGTCTTTCACTCTCGTCGTCTGGCCAATGGTTCTACCTCGCCGACGTCCCAACTCGTCACGAGATAACCTCTCCAAACGACTGGTGGTCGTACGCAACTTGAAGGCTCTGCATTTCTTAGCCACGTAACCAAGTAGTGTGGTTCCATAGAATCATCGGAATTTCGGACATCCCAACTTCCAACCTCGAGGAATGGTGAAATGAAGGTACGTAATTCGTATATTCGTTCTTATTCAGTATCCTGACTACCCATCTCAAATAGCTCGTTTCATTTTCATCCACACCTCCCTCAACGGACTGAGCACATCAACCCATGGGACTCAGTGCTTCGCTGTGTTATATCACCTCCATGGATAGGTTCTATTTCGTCCATGTGCTCTTACTGCAAAACGGACTCAACTCCAAGTATTCACGCTGGGCAAGTGATCGTTCAAATACTGAGTGTACGTCAATATCCACTTAGAATTCCTCAGTTGGTTGACTTTTCCTCCTCATAGCCGACACCTCTAATCGCACGCGTTTATTCAGCCGCAGCTCTCTCTTGGGCTCGACCGTCAGCCTGTCGAAATCTCCGCTGGCTACTGCTTCGAGAAATCAACAAGCAGGATTGGGCCACCACTGAGACACTCGAGTGGTCGAATATTCATGCCGAATCTTTTGGAGCTGGGAAGGAAGGAGGTCGGAATGGCCCAGCAAGGATCAGAGACGAGGCAAAGGCACGGATAGCTACTATCGCTGCTGCAATCTCCCGGTTCTCACATGGGTCAAACTCCCGCTGAAAGCCCCTGATGCGGGTGTCGCCAAGGATTACTCCATGTTCGGCAAGAAACTCTGAATGCATGTCAATTATCCAGTTGGACGTGACAGTCAAATTAATGTTTCCTCCCACCAGATCTTAAGTCCTATCGGCGACGTCGATAACAGTCTCGAGTTCGACTCTACTCTGAGCCTCTTACCTAAGCTCCAGCTCCATCTCCCTACCTCGATTCCATGTCCAATTGTCTCTTTGCGACGCTGTCGTGGAGTCTGCCGACGCTTCGAGAAATTAAGAAGCAAGATTAGGTCGCCGTTTGGTCAAACCAAACTCCAATCTCTTCCAGAGCCCGGAAAGTAGGACGTTGTCAACACAGCGAGGGTCGGACCTGAGGCGCAAGCAGTGATATCACTGTAGCAGCGGGAAAATTTGGCTCCTACTTGGGCTGAACCACTAGCTGAGAGAACCGAATCTGATGTCGTTTGTAATTGATACACGCTCTGCAAGAAACCATTCAAACGCTGATTGTATGTCAAATCCTCTTGAAATTGCTCAGTTGAATTGATGTTTCATCCCAATAGCTGGTCTTACTGCGTTCAATCGCCCCCGTTGAGGGCCTATGGGCGACTTTGACAACCCCCGTTTTCCGAGCTCGATTGGACGACTCTCTCATCCCATCTCCAGATCCAACATCAGCGCTCAGCATCCGTCTGGCCCACGTTTCATTTATAATTCATTCAGCCGCATGCGGTAGCCCTCTATTTGCTTCGCTGGCCACTGTTAACCCGTCGAAGACTCTGCCGGCGATGGCTAGGAAGCAGGATTAGCTCACCATCGGGGTACTCTCGATTGGTCGAATCGCAAGGCCAATCGTGATGACGGAACGAGAAGGCTCAGACCGTGATAGTCCCTCAGTTCCCGCTTGAATTGGATTACTACCTGAAGCAGATGTGGCTAAGTGTTGACGTCCTTTCGTACCATCAGATATCAACACGGCTGGGTGCGCATTTCGATCCACTTATTACCCGTTCGTCCAATGACCTCTGTTGCCTTAGTTTTCAGAGAGATCCCATCAGCAACGTCGACAACTACCGTTATCGAGCTTGACTCGGCTCGATGAGGTCTCTCCGCAAATCATCAGCATCCACCTACCCCATGTTTCACGTCACGTCTTTCTTTCTGGCCCAGCTCGTCTGAAAGTGACAGCCTGTCGAAGACGTTGCCACACCTTCGAGAAGTCAGGTCACGTGTTGACTGGTCAAATCAGCTCCATTCGAGCTGGGAAGGAAGGACGACGTAATGGCCGAGGAGGGTCGGAGACAAGGTCAAGAGCCAAGGAAGTGATAACCACTGTCACTGCTGTAATATTTCCATGTCGTGGCGGGCCAAGTTCGCTGTCCAGGAGAATCGCAAACATCATTGCCGCATTCGGAGCTGAACATTACACTTTTGGTTCCCCTCTCGTCTTCTGGCCATTCCCTTCCATACTCGTCCTCTGGCCAGCTGTTCGATTGTAGGCGGTATAAATCGACTACTTGGAACTAGGTGCTCGCGGTGGAAACTACGATCAGGCTCGAAATGGTGAATAGTACGTTCATGAGGATGGTAAGTTCTTTCTTTCATATTTGAATGTACATTGAGCCTGATGAAGACTTTTGGCTCCTAGATTGAGTTGGCGTGTATGAACTTTCACCGCGTCTCTAGGACATTAGCAAAGTCTCGCCTCGAGTACTAATCCATCGGGTTCGACATTGGAACATTGCCTGGCCACAATTCATGTGGACATCCGCCTCAAGCTGGAATTTCAATGATCCACAAGGCGTGCGTTCGTCATCTCATTCCGTGCTGGTCGCTGTATTTATTTGATTGTACCCTTAGCTTCTGAATGGCGACAGTTTTCAAGGTAAAATCAAGAGCCTTGTGCAGTTGGTCACGTCAGACATCTCGGAATCGTGGTTGTGCGTAGCAATGGCGCCTGACCAAGCTGCAATTACATGCTGACCTGTTGCGTTTAGCATGACAGGTCTACAACAACTCTTGGAACCTGGTCCCTACCATTGCTTCTGCTGCCGCTCCAGCTGTTGCGGCCATCGAACTCTCAGCCATGTTTGTATACTGGATCAAGAAGGCGTACCAGCAGGTGTATGTGTAATTCAACAACTTCATCCTTTGAGTTTAGTCGTTGATATGTTGCTCGTAGGCTGGAAGTTTTACGCTGCCTCATGGAATAGGTCATTCATCTTACACCGGTGTTGGATCACCTTGGTCGGCTCGTCTGATGGCGCTGCATAGACGTAAACAGTTCAAGTTGATAACCACAGATGTCGCATGAAAAAATGTTGAATCTCCCTCGTGTAGAACATATCTTCGTACAGAAATGTGAATAGTATGACCTGCCAGTTCTTCAGAACCGAAGATGGCATATAAGCATATATAACAGTCCAAATATAAGACATTCAAAACTCCAGCCTGAACACCCTCGGCTCACGTTCATATCCCTCCAATCAACCAACCCAATCGAGAACTCTAATAACACCAGTCTGTCGTTCGTCAATGCGAGTTCATCTTGTAGGCTGAGCGCCATATGTTCTGTGTCCGTGTCCATGAGTATAGTTGTGTCCGTGTGCATGTGCGGCGGCGACGTAGAGGCATTGAACGATGCAGCTACAGGTAAACCCTCCGACAACGCCAACTACGCGTCTTCGTGATTCGTCCCCATATCGCCACCCCCACCATTTGTGGGTACCGCCATACTCGATCCCATACCGCTCTCGCCTCCGACTCTCCTCCAATCTTCCCTCAACTTCCATCCCTCTTACACTGATAAACTTCGTCCTCGGGTGATCAGCAACATCACGTAAGGAGCGATAAAGTTGGTGTCAATTTCATTCGGAAACGGCGCTGCAGATGAATTGAATGAGGTCGGAGGAGTGAGATGGGAAGAGGGGCGGGCCTGAGGATGGGGTTGGATAAGGATGACGATGGATGGGCGGACGAGGATAAAGGAGGTGTGTTTGTCCATCCTCTGCAACACCTTTGACCACCCGGCATGGCGGTGCACTCGGTGCTCAATCTTGCGCCACGAACGCCTATGAACGTCCAGAATCTTTCTTGGTTTTAAAATCTCCATTATCCACTCCGCTGCCGCCGCTCCTCTGCGTGGTTGACCAGCTCCTGTTGCAATGGCCGTGCTAACATACGTGTCCGTCGAAACGATCAATAGATTCCTCCACTCGGGGATACGAGGGTGTAAGATTGTGTGTTGCTTGGAGTCCCTTGGAGTAAGACGAGAGTATGAACTCGTCACGTCGGGTTCCCTTTGACTGTCACTTTTATCGACGGGTGTACCGGGCCGGAAACGGACCTAAGAGCCGGAGAAGTCGAGGTCGGGAAAAGGCAAAAGGGCAGGAGGGAGAGTAGGTAAGAGAGAAGGTAGAAAGAAGGGCCTGGGCGAGAGGAATACCGTGGCCGTACTCCGCTGTCTTCGTCAAGAACGACGCCGACTACTCCAAAAGCTGGCCCAAAAGTTGGGGTTCAAGCGTTCAACGTTCAACTTCGACGTCCAAGCCCGAGGCCAATCCAAGCCTGCTAAGACCATCGACGCCCAATACGGTCAATACCACTCGTCGAAGATGTCACCAACGCGACTCAACAATGGGGCCACGAACCTCCTTCCACTCGTGATGAATGCGAATACGCATCCTATCCAACATGCACATCCGACCCGCGGGCGTAGTTCATCGATGGCAACATTCAGCAAGCTCGATAGCACCGAATGAACTGGTGCATCCGCCGTAGGAAAGCTCCTTTCAAAATGTAGCTCATCTTCCGCACCCAGCTATTCTTCTTCACACTTCAACAATCTTCCACTCCAGTCGTTCCTGATAACGTTGCGCCAATAAGCAACAGCTCATCCAGCCAACACGTGTCTCGATGCGTCCTTCGGAGGATGGGGAGGATACGGCAGTGGCGAAGAAGAGGGATGTTTGCGATATCAAGGTGCATGTTGGTATATATGCGTGGTGGGAGTGGCATATGAGCTGCGCGTATGCACAAACTCACACCAACCAAAGTTCGTCGCTCGTCGTTTGGGCCAACAGCAGCCGGCTTGCGCGGTAACGCATGGTGTAAGATGACCAGCCAGAGCTCAGGCGAGAGTTGGAGCGCGTGATACGCCGTGGATGTATACGCGGAGGGTAGGTGCCTGTAGCAGGATCATTGCGTTGGTGGGATCAGCCGCGGAGGAGGATGAAGACGGGAGCTAGTAGAAGAGAGCATTCAGCCGAGAGGCACAGTGACTGTACGGGAGGTGGGTCCTCCATATGGGCTTGCATTGAGAGGGGCTGCACAGAATGCGCGTTGGCCGAGAGACTAGTTGAGAATGAAGATCGTAGGATATTAGGCATCAGGCATCTCGCGTGTTGCTAGCTGCAGTGGCGAGTCAGACCAAAATAATACAGTCGAGCTGCGGGAAAGAAGAATCTCAGCGTATGTTCAAAAAAGGGAGCAAAGACGAAAGGGAGAGACTGGGACCCAAGAACGGGCGTCGGGAGCACCCGCAGCAGTATAGGACTTACAATGGAAAATCCGACAACCATGAGCTGCTTCTAGGATATGACTCTGCGTCTTGGGTGTTGTGAGTCTGGTAGCGGAAGCAAAACAGCAAGATTAGCTAAAATATCCTTTTTCGGGACAAGTGGTCAAAGAGAGACAGAGCGCGTGCACTGAAACTCGTGCCTCTCTGCCTCAGACCAGAAACATTCTTGGTAGCTCCTCCAGGCGATTGGTGCTCGTTACGCAGTTTGGAGGCATTGTATTCTTGGCTATACACTCAGACGCCGCTGTTCGCAAGGAGCGTCGGAATGTTGAGCTTATGAATATGACTGAAGGTAAGCAGTTTGTACCTTCGCTCTTATCTAGAATCCTGACCGAATCTCTGCCAGTTCGTTTCGTCAACGCCACCATCCACGCAGTGAACATATGATTAGCCTGCGTGGGCTCCGGGCTTCACTAGTCACTCCTGCATAAACCCAATGGAATGACCCTACTTGGCCTTGGCTGTCTTGCAAGTCTACCAGCGAAATGGACTCAACATCGGCCGTTTACTTTTAGCCAGGTATGGTTCAAAAATTGATTGTATGTCAATATCCTCACGGAATTCATTCGAGTTGATGGTCCCTCCTAACAGTTGATCTCAATGCCCTCTATTGAGGCCCAATCAGCGATTCCTCTCGCGCCAGCTCCAGCTCCAGCTCTACCATCCGTTTTCACTAAGGTGGTCGGAAGTTCGAAGATATCAATATCCAATCTTGAAGATTGAAGGTTAGTATTTTCTATATTCGCGCTTACTGAGGACCCGAACTAAAATTTTCCAGCCGTTTCATCAATGCCTCCATGTCGTCAACCTGTAGGCTCAGAGCTCTACCGACCCGCACAACCTCCATGGATATGCCTCCTTCATTGAAGTGCTCCTGCTACCACCTGCTTATATTGGTCTGCAAAAACGGGCTCAACGTTCGGCAAGGGACCAATGTTAATTGTATGTCGATATCCTCTTGGAATTCCTCAGTTGAGTACTTTTAGCTTGGGGACGTGGTCCGGCGTATTACGGGCAACACAAGGACCCTTCGCCATGTAATGTTTCCAGTAGATCATGAGATATGTGCATGTCCGTGCATTGACAAGTTCGGTGACCACAATCTCCATTAAGAAAGATTACATCCGTTCGAGGTCAGGGTCATAGGTTTAAACTAGCGGGAATTGGCAACTCTGATAACGCTAGCAAAAAAAAAAAGTGGAATTCGGACAGTCGCCAATATCCTTTCTGTAGACTGTCGCTCTAAATCTTCGGTCAAAATTGTCATAGGCGACTTGATAGTTAGGTAAGCTTTACACACCTCAATTTAACGGGTTTCCCCAATGACCATCTGGCTGTAGAGCCAACTTTGAGGTCCATCCATCAGGATGTGTGACGATGACCTGTTTCGCCAATGATTTAGAGGATACGAGGGTTTTGCATACAAATGCGGTGCAGTTTTTGACGTCCTCTCTTGTCGGCTGGTGAGGTATCTTTTGCACACATGTTTGCCAATTCGGATAGAAGAGGAAATCAAACCTCAGCCTGATGGTTTCGAGAGAAGGCAACGCTGAGACTGCCTTTAGTGCGTGGGCATCCTTTTTGCGTATTTTTGATTGTGAGTCACCAAAAGATTGAAGTTTAACTTGATGGAATGGCCCACCTGGTTGTATTCAAAAATCTTCCCGCTTATAGTCAAGTCCCGCAATTTCGGCAATTTGTTGACGAGAGCTTGAAGTTGCACTTGTAAGCGACGTAGGTAGATACAATTGAAAAAGGCACCAGTACCCTTGAGAGTTTCACTACCCATGCGGATGTGTCCCAGCACTTCTAGCTCGGGGACGTGATCCAGTGTACAAGACCGACAGTCAGATACTTTGTCATGTAAGGTTTCAGGACCTTCAGCTTGGGGCATGCATACATGAAAGGGTGTGCAGCGGAAGAGATCGACAAATTTCGGATTTGAGGGTAAGAATAGCCCTTCAAGCAATCACGAAGAAGTTCAGAGTGGTATGAGGTGCCGCGGGGCCTCTCCGACATAGTAGAGTCGCAGTAGTCTTTGAATTGGAAGTGGATTTGAACAGTATGCAGGTTGGACAGTAGCGAAATGGAGTTTGCCAACTTCCTGAGTATGCCCTTGAGCGGACCCCGTTCCTGAACCACGATGTTCATGATACTGCGAGGGAGAACAAAGTGCTTAATATGGGAGGCGCAAGGATCTCAGAAGATAATTACACACCAAACGTGCTGCGACAAATCTGGACTCCGTTTAATGGGAGTATCAAGCTGACGGGTGAGCTCCTTGACGAGTGCTCTGCCCTTGAGAGCCACACCACCATCAACTTTCATTCCATCATAAAGTTCAATGCGCTCCCAAAGATGAGATAAGAAAAATTGGCGCAATGATCTACAAGTCTGCGAAAGCGCAGATAATGTCAAGCGTCGGTCGTGATCGACCGAGCCATTGTCGTCGTCCGTGTCTACGAGGATTCGCACCGCAGATATATGGGAGAGAATTTCGTAGTAAATTTCGTTGGGAAGGAAGGCGAGACCGTCTGCCGCTGCCGCTCGAACCATGGACCGAATCTTCGGGGACATAAGTAATCTTCTGTGCAAAGGGAAAATAGCTCCAGAGGAAAATTATTCAAAGGTGGGGGTGATAATGTGGTGACCGTTACTCACTTCAATACTAGTTTGGAATAGGAGAAGATACATAGGAGCGAGATTGAGCACCCGGCCTGGTATGATCCGGCCAGCTCCTTTAATTACGACTCCAGGTCCAGGACTATCACCTTGACTCTGGATATACCTGCACCATTTTCCTTATGCATGCTCTCGAGATTGTGGCACGTCCAAACCACCTCTAGATCCAGAACCACGCCTTTTTGCCTCCATCTGCAACCTCCAGCCTCTTTGCTCAGCACACATAGCTCGAAGATCTTATATTACGCATCATCATGTAGGCCCCCCGATAGTGACAAAAGACAAATTTCGGTTGAATGACAAACGCTCTTGATGAGGACGTGGAGTCTTGTGGAGGTCCTGCGACTTTGTATTATAGAAACTGTAATAATGTTGTGAAGAAAGCATCCGACGGTTGAGTATTCTCCATAACGCCGACATCAGACTTGGATTCGGCGACGAGGATGCAGGTGCCCGTGCAGACAGACTCAGCACCGAGTCAACATAGACGACTCGTGCCCATCCAACCCGACCACTCTTACTGGCCTGCGATGTCACATCTCTCCATGGTCATATCCGGCACATAGAGCAGTGATGGGAACGCCTCCTCGATGGACTTCCAAACTGCTCCAATAGCGCAGAGCTGATACCTCTTCTCAACGCCCCAACGGTGTCACATGGCCCAGCTGCGAAAGCGTTCAACAATGTCCAGAACACTTCCTAGTCCATCATTCATCGTCCTTGTGATCACTTCTTACTCCTTCGGCGATGGTACCAACGCCAGGAGAAGCTCCCATTGCAGTCCTGCTGTACGAGTCGGGGTGATTCCTTAACTTATGTGATTCCAGCGTTGCTTTGAGTGCGACTAGGAAGTATAGCGTGGCCTGTCGCGTTCTTTTTCCCGGGACGATGTCGGAGCGTCTGCTGGAGGAGTCGAGAGGGGTAGGCAGAAAGCAGCGGATGGAAGGAGGGAGAGTCATACCGTCGGCAATCGTCTCCCTCAACAGTGACGGCAAATCACTCCAAAATCGTGCCCAAAGCAGGCGCAAGCTCCAAGCTCGAGCTTAGCCCAAGCCCATCGACACCAACCTTCGTGGCCCTATTGCTGGCCACGTTGGGTGTTGCAGGTCATTGGGAGGTTCGCCAACGTCGACGGCGTTCCATGACCAGACAGAATGGGATTGGGGGGATCATCCATCGTACTCTGGGACGCAGAGAGGTCAATCAGACGGAGGTCTAGCGTCGGTACTCTTCTTTTTCCTGACAGATGAGAATACGAATGACAATCCACCATGGCCCATCCAACTTGCAAGTGTGGTTCGTCCACGTTAACTTTCTCAGTGTATAAGTATGAGAAGCACCGCAGGTGCCAATACAGGCCACTCCATGCATATCCTCCCTATCCAACATCGGTTAGGCCTGGGCGTTCGCAGCACAACTGTTGAATAGACTGTGGCAGCATAGATCTATCGATGGTGCCTCGATACGGCGAAGGACATATGTGCTTGAGATTTGGGGGATAAGGGTCAGAGGTGTGAAATTGGGGTCAGAGTTGGTATGCGTGTACGGTTGAGGTTGACATACGAACTGAGCTGTGTTTATATACAAAGTCCCACCAAACTTCGTCGCTCCAAACTCCTCTCAACCTTCAACCCTCTCACACCTATAAATCTCACCATCGAGTCGGTCGGCGACAGCAGGTAAGGAGCGACAAGGTTGGGACCAATTTCATTTGGCGGCGGCACTGCAGATGAGTTGCAGTAGGTTGAGGTACCAGGAGAAGGGTTGAATGAGGACGAGGATGAGCAGGCGGATGACAATAAGCGAGAGGCACAACCCAAACTCCCTCTGCAACCTCCCCGCGTACACATGACCCTCTACTCGCTGCTTGATCTTGGCGCCACGAATGCCTATGAACTTCTAGAATCTTCATCATCCAGCCACCGCTCCTCCCTGCACAGCTGTACCAACTCCTGTCGCAGCGGCATGACTAACATCGAACCCGCCGAAACGACCGACCGTTTGGGATATACCACGTCGAGAGGATGTAGGAGGATGTGTTGTTCAACGTCACTTGGAGTGAGACAAGACTATAGACATGTCGCGTCGGGTTCTCCTTCGCCCATCGTCCAGTAACCGGGTGTACCGGGCCGGAGCCTGAAAGCTGGAGGAGTCGAAATAAGGAGAAGGGAGGGAGAGTAGGTGGAAGGGAGGGTGGAAAGAGGGGCTCAAGCGAGACGAAGACCCTGGCCCTACTCTGCCGCCGTCTCCATCGACAACGATGCCGACCACTGCCCAAAAGCTGGGGCTCAAACGTTCAGCGTCAACGTCAAGGCCGAGCCAATCCGAATCTTGCTAAGACCATCGGCGCCAAAGACAATCATCTGCCAGTGCTCTTGCGTTGTTTGATCTCCTCCCTGCGTCCTAGAGAATGGCAGATACACCACGCAATCGCCGCCACCACCACCAGCACTCGTCGACGACGTCAACCGACCACCAAAGCCGCCGACGTTGATGAACCCGGCTGCAACCTCCAACACCCAACGCGACCCAACAGCGGGCCCACGAACCTCCTGTTACTCCTCTTGATGAATGCGAATAAGCATCGTATCCAACATGCACATCCGACTTGTGGGTGTAGTTCGTCCACGGCAACCTTCAGCGAACTCGATAGCACCGGATGAACTGGTGTATCCGCCGTCAGAAAGCTTCCTTCATAATGCAATTCGTCTTCCACACTCCAAGCCATCGCCCAGTTATGCCTCCTCGCACTCCGACAACAATCCATTCCAGTCGTTCCCGATAACGTTGCACAAATAAGCAACAGATCGTCCGGCCAACACTGGTCTCTCTGGAGGCTAAGGAGAACACGAGATGGCGAAGAAGGGGAATGTTCGCGATATCGAGTGTGTGGCCATATGCGTGGTGCGAGTGGAAAATGAGCTGCGTTTGTGTACAAACTCACGCCACTTTCGTCGTTAGGGCTAACACTGGCCGGCTTGCGTGATAACGCGCTGTGTAAGATGACTGGCCAGAGCTCAAGCAAGAGTTTGTGCAATACGCCGAGAGTGCGTCTGCGGAGGATTAGGTGCCCGGGTCGTCGCGTCGGTGGGGTCGGCCACGGAGAGGGACGAAAGTTGAAGGGGCTGAGAGCGTTTTCGCCGGAGTCACAATGGGTATACGAAGGGAGGTACACAGATGTGGGTCCTCGATATGGGTTTGCTCGTACAGAGGGTCGCATGTAGAATGCACGCCGACGATGGCCTCTGAGAGACAAAGTTGAGGGGCATCTTGCATGTTGCCGGTGGCGAATCTCAGATCAAAAGCAAGTGGTGGCGATCACGACCCAATCAAGCTGCGGGAAGGAAGAATGTCAGTACATTCGAATCAGGGAGCGAAGTTGAAAGAAACGCGAGGTCTGGGACTGGGACCGGATGCAAGAACAAGGGCATAATCATGACCCACGAGTATTGCGAAAAGAGGCAGATATGGCGTCCAATCAGAGGACTTACAATGAAAAATTCGGCGACCATGAGCTGCTTCTAGGATGAGCAAAACATGTGTCGATGGTGGTGGTGGAATCAAAGATGAGCCCTTTTCGGGACATGGACAAAGAGGGACAAATTGCGTCAAGTTGAATGTTTCTGCCAGACAACGTTTACTTCCAGCTCATAGTTCTCTCTCTCCAAGCAATGGTACTCTTTACGCCGCTTGGAGGCACTGCATTCTTGGCTATGTACCCAGACGCCGCCGTTCACCAGGGGCGTCGAGGTGTCAAACATACGAATATGAATGAAGGTAAGCAGTTTGTACATTCGCTCTTATCTAGAATCCTGAACAAATCTCTGCCAGTTCGTTTCATCAACGCCACCATCCACGCAGTGACCATCTGGTCAACCTATGGGCTCCGAGCTTCACCCCTGCATAACCCCCATAGAGTGGCCCTACTTGTTCCCTGGCTGTCCTGACCCTACTAGCGAAACGGGCTCAGCATCGGCCATTCACTTCTTCACAGCTGATCGCACTACGTCTAATGCCCTCTATTGAGGCCCAATCAGCGATTTTTCTCGCGCCAGCTCCAGCTCCAGCATCCGCCTTCACTAAGATGGTCGAAATTTCGAAGATATCAATATCCAATCTTGAGGATTGAATGTAAGTAGTTTGTATATTCGCACTCACTGAGGACTCTAACTAAAATTTTCTAGCCGTTCCATCAATACGTCTACGTCGTCAACCTGTAGGCTCAGAGCTCTACCGACCCGCACAACCTCCATAGATATGCCCCCTTCATTCACGTGCTCCTGCTACCACCTGCTTATATTGGTCTGCAAAACGGGCTCAACGTTCGGCAAGGGACCAATGTTGATTGTATGTCGATACCTTCTTGGAATTCCTCAGTTGAGCTGATGTTTCGTTCCAGCAGCCGATCGTACTGTTCAATAATGTCCTTTGCTTCCGTTGAGGGTACCGGGCTCGACCCGACTCAAAGACGACCTTCTAGCTTCAGGATCTACCTACCTGGTCCATGTTTCACGTCTACTCCCTCGTTCAGCCGTAGCTCAATCCGGGATTCGACCGTCAGTCTGCCAAAGACTACCAAGGACGACTGTTTCGAGAAATCCTGAAGCAAGATTAGGTCACTGTTGGCACTACTTCGACTGGTCAAATCCTAACACCAATCTCTTTCGGGGCTGGGAAGGAAGGAAGGGCGTCAGATATACGTGTAGCCGCGGGTTTGCGTCTTCGGGAAAATTTGATCCCCCCCCATGGAAACTTGATGGCCAGGGTATGGCCAACGTGTGTGGACATTCACTACTCGTTGCAGGAGGTTCAAGACTGCTTATCTGTCTGAGTCATGTTTCCCCAAACTTGAAAGTTAGGCTTTCATTCGATCGACCCTCTGCCATTGGCTAACTTACTCTATAGACCACGGAGGTGTTCCGACTCCCAACAAGTCTGCACGTATGCACAGGAACGGGCCAAGCTTCAAAGATGACACGGAATGCAACCTCATTGCTCATAAGAGAATGAGGTATCACCGCCGCCGGTCGTTCCTCTAGGTATTTCTCATAGACACTTCATCAGCCCGCTTCATAACCTCTAACACCCAGATTTCGTCTTAGATCGTGTTTCTCGACTCGTTTTCCCTACGCACGTGTAGTTAGAGACAAAATTAGATAATATCAAGATTCAATGCCCCATATCGTTCGCCCAGTTCCGCAAGGCCCTCTGCACTCCGTGTCAAGCCGCTTCCAGCTTCAAGAACCGTCATGGCGCTTCCTATGATGTTCCTCCACCATCGCTTCAAGTGCTTCGGCGTCGTTCATGCGGCCCAAGTCTCTATATGTAGCTGCCAGGCTCGACATGATCTTGAGAGTGTCAGGGTGCTCGTCTCTTAATACCTGCTTCCTCCTCTCCATCACCGCCTCCTGGAGTGCTGCTGCATCGTCTAGGCGGCCCTGGTCCTTGTAGGTGTCGGCAAGATTGGCCATGTTGTCGAGGGTCCAATGATGGTCATCTCCTAACACTCTCTTCAGCTTTTCCATCGTCACTACCTGAAGCGCCTCTGCATCGTTCCATCGGCCCTGTTCCCAGTACGTGACTGCCATGTTCAACATAGCCCTCAGAGTGTAAGGATGGTCATCGCCCAGTAGTCGCTTCCTCTTCTCGATCACCACCAAGCCAAGCGCCTCCGCATCATCTAAGCGGCCCTGGCTTTTATATGTGTTAGCAAGATTCCCCATGCTCACAAGGGTAGCAGGATGGTCCTCTCCCAGCACTCTCTTTCTCTTCTCCAACACCGCCAACTCAAGCGCCTCTGCCTCCTTAAATTGGCCCTGATGCCAGTGGGCACTAGCAAGATTCCCCATGCTGATGAGGGTATCTGGATGGTCATCCCCCAGTGCCCGCTTCCTCTTCTGTACCAACACCACCTCGAGCGCCTCTGCCTCTTTCCAGCGACCCTGAGACAAGTATGTGTTAGAAAGGCTCCCGATGCTCTCGAGGGTGTTAGGATGTTCGTCTCCCAATGCCAACTTTCTCTTCTCCATCACCACCACCTCAAGCGCCTCCGCATCACTCCAGCGGCCCTGGGACCCGTACGTTTCGGCAAGACGTATCATAATTTTGAGGGTCTCGGGGTGGTCGTTTCCCAGCACTCGCTTCCTTGTTTCCATAACCATCATCTCGAGCTCAGCTGTTTCCTTGTAGCGACCCGCTTCGGCATATATTTGGGCTATATGTGTCCCGACTAACGGATTAATACCCTCCGGCTTGAGTGAGACTATGGAGTTTGTAGCATGTTTGAAAAGCGTGCGACGATATATGATGTCCTCGTAGGTGTTTGTCAGAGAAAATGATAGCGCAATGATAGCGAGGACGAGCTTCTGCCTGTCATGTAGGCTTCCTTCCACAGTGGTGCCGCTCCAGTGGTGAACCAACGGATGAATGCTGTAGGTACGATTTTGGCGATCATATTCAATGAGGGAGTGTGAACCCAGCTGCATTACGACCTTTTGGAACGTCCAGGAACTCCAGCTCGAATCTTGTTTTCCAAACTGATTTAACAACTTCGTCACTTCATCCTGTAGTTCTGAGTCCTCCAGACTTAGTTGAGACAACGCCGCTTTTTCGAACATTCCCTCGGAAATTCCTTCGTAATGCAGCAAGGAGCAAATCTGAAGGAACGATCTCGCGGATGTGCCAAGTTTGTCGTAGCTCAGTCTCCATGTCGAATACACCGCTAATGCATACGGGTCCTGTCCTTGAGTCTCCTCATTCTGCAGCAAATTGTCGCGTTCACGTCGGTAGAGTTCCTGATACTCGCTTAACGACGAGTGGCAGTGAATGAAAGCACCGGCTTGCGCGACAGCCAATGCAAAGCAATGGAGTTCCTGTGTCCCACATCAGTGTAAAATTCTCCATGAAAAAGTAAAAATGAAATTACCACCACAATTATCTCTGCTAGCGCGTCATTTTCGACGTTGCTTTCAGCCCGCGCCTGAAATAGGAGCAAACTTTTTGCATCCTCAAGATCCATCCCTCTAACCTCTGCATCCGCGTCTTTACCAGTGTAATGGCGAAGCTCTCGGTTGCGGGTTGTAATAAGAATATTTCCAGATGAGCACGATGGAAAGTATTTCTTCAGCTTCAGTTCAACATTATCCGCGTTGTCGAAGAGAAGGAGCCAATTTTGGTCGGTCTGGTTTGCAAGCCAACGCAGATTCACCTCCACGCTTTGCTTGGCATTTCCTGGGGCAATGGTCTCAAGATCCGTTTGAAGAGTATCTTCACTCGTGGCGTCAATGTAGAAGATATCGGAAAAGCTATACATATATAAAGTCGTTAGTAAATGATGGTTAGGCCCTTTAAATTTATTCCACAGATTAACATACCGTTTGCCTTCGAGTTTGGATTCTTCAATAAATTTGAATGCGAGTTGGCTCTTTCCTGCACCGCCAAGGCCATACAATACAAAGATGCGCTGACAGGCACCATTGACATCGGGATCGAAATATTTGCGCATCTTATCGAGGATGTCGTTTCGTCCCATGAATGAAGCCACTGGCGGTGGACATAGCTTGCGTTCAGTCTGCTCTTGGACCGACTCATGTAGAGGACCTGGTGAAACTGGGTGATAATTTAAATGAATACATTAATTTTACGGTCGAAACTGTGTTGCTTACTGAGTTGCTCAATTGTAAGCTGCGCTCTTGGGACTCTGATGACATCCACCAGCAACGCTAGCTTCTCTCCAATCTCTTTCTTTCTCATATACTGTGCCGTATGAGCCTCCACATTTCCCAATCTCTCCCATTCGGAAAGTTTGATCCCCTGCATCCCCTGCTCCACATTGAGTCGAAAGTAAGTGGTCGGCAATTTCGCAAAAAGGCCTAGCATAGCCTCATGCATCGCTTCACAATCAGTGGTGATCGCCTTCAGCGTATCGGAGATGTCTGTTGGCACGAGCTGGAATCCCCGGGATTGCTTGATGTTGATCGTCTCCGCATGTCCTGCACCAATGCTCACCAGGCATCCGATGTGACGAGCGCTAAATAATGCCTTGGCTTCATCAAGCACCACCCGACTAGGGTTATTGCGACCGAGTCCACCGTCAATGTAAGGTTGCGCGCGCCCAATTTCGATGCGCTTGAAGAAGGTTGGCGCTGCCGATGTCGCTCGAGCAGCTTCCCAAATTTTGCAATTCGAATGTGGTTCATGCGATTCGTAGCTCCTGAAAAGCACTGGAATATTGGCGTCCATGTTATAGGCATTCATGGCGCAAACGAAGCTAAATAATAGTAGTTGTGTTCAAACTCAGGATTATTCGAGAATGACAGTGGAACTCACGTTCGGCAACGTGTAGCCTCATCATGCTCCAATAATAGGGCTTCCGAATCACCAGTGGCTTCCTTTATTACTGCTTTCATTGCTTCTTCAAGTCTTTTCGCTTTAAATTTTCCTTCTCCTTGCCATCGCTTTGGGTGAGAGAAGACGTGTTTTGCCAAGGCATCATAGTGCTTTATTGCCGTGTCTACATCCATCCGAAGACGCCCAAGCATCAGAGCAGCTACACTATAATATTTAAATCAGCTGCAGCAAGTGAGGTTCAAACCATGCAGCGCACCCTCCAGTACTGGTACCACCGATTAGATCAAACCAATCACACGGCTTGGGCAGACAAATAAGAGGCGGTTTGCCATCCTGCTTTTGTTTCGCGTTCTCGTCGACCATGATCTTGTGCATAATTTGTTTGACTATGAGCAGCTCTGAAAGCCCACGAATGCCGCCGCCGTCTGTCCAGAATATTACAAGTTATAAACACAATGTAAGCGAGAGAATGAGATAACTCACCGAGCGCAAGCAGCTTGAGGGGTCCTTTTCCACTGGAGGAGTCCATCATCAAATTTGAAAGGTATGCAATGAGCCACCAGTGCTGAGGTTTCAGTTTGTTAGCGAAAGAGAGTTTCACACAGGAACCCAATTTTTACCAGTATCCCGAACAAGACGTGGTCGTTGTGGTTGATCTATTTGCAGTGAAATGGGTGACGCGATGAGTTCGGGAGAAGGTCAACCAGTAAGTAAGATCCATGCGTCCAAGTACTATTAGAGATGGAGCAGTGAATGGTTTGATGTGCGTGTGGGAAGTGAACATGCGGTAGAGTCGAATATCTGTCTATCACCCATGTCTTCCTTCGTTACAGCATCATATCGCGACATCTGTTCTACACTTTGACCGATATAAAATCGAGATTCGCTATCAAAGATGACTGGGGGAAGCTTGTGCACTGTATACGCTGATGAAGAGCATCAGTATTTAGGCATTTTACTGGTGCCCCTTTTGAGGCTTTTTGCGGCTTTTCCGTTGGTTGGCAAGTCCACCGGTTGAAAAAGTCAATCAGCTCACAAGTTGTGAAAAGTAGAATTCAAAATTTGGTGGCCTAATACAGGTAGAACTGTACA
>Ga0247742_10000864_pt1 | contig 22772 bp, 27 predicted proteins | sample UWRJL208509C2_FD_180944 | JGI IMG/M metagenome (GOLD analysis project Ga0247742, IMG submission 180944) | Plant litter microbial communities from Arlington Agricultural Research Station in Wisconsin, United States - UWRJ-L208-509C-2 | ecosystem: Environmental > Terrestrial > Plant litter >... | reverse complement strand
GGGTTCGCGATGAGCAGCCACAACTTGACAACGAATTATCCATGTATAATACAGGTTAACATACAGGAAGTACTATACATAAATAAATTGAACACTTCTTATTTATTCAATATTTCATACTGAACTCGAACGAAGCATGACCCTTTCAGCAAGGTGTCGTCGACAATGTCGACCTTTCATAGTAATTGGAGATGAATATGATGTTAGTACAAGGTAGTTGTAATGCAATTTGAAGATGAAAGCCGGACTCGGGATGAGATAAAGAAAACCAGTCAAGATCAAAATGCACGGCAAAGGCACCCGACTCAATAAGCTCTGGAGCGGGAAAAGAAGTTCAAGAAAAAAAAATGCGATCGATGTTGCTATGGCGGTACATATACACGAGTATGGTATGACTTCATTACAACTCCATTCTTACACACACGAACCAAACATGCCGCTGCGTGGATCAGTCCTAGCCTGGCCCGCCCCCTATGATCCTCCTCGACCCAACATCCGACTGTGAGGTGTTATTGAATGGGTCCTCCTCCAAGAACTTGGCGCGCTCCAGCGGCAGCTGGTAAATAAATATCGTGTCGAAACTAGACTATACCCGTTGTAAAGGCAAGTAGTTGTATGGTATGTCGGTCGAAGATCGAAGAGAAATATGACTGGGATATCGGGTTGTGCGGTCGAAGAGTTGCGAGAGTATTAGGTGTTGGTTGAAGCAGCTTGAGAGCAATTGCAATACGAAGTGATGCGATGATGGTGATGATGAGTGAAAGAAGAAAGACGAATGCTGATGCTATGCAGGTGATGGGATGCGAAGCAATGGGCAGATGCTATCGGAAAAGACAGCTGTCAGTTAAATAGTCAAAGGCGAGAGAGAAGAGTAGTACTCACCATGCAGAACAGGTGTTTACCTGAAAGGGCAGTTGGGCGAGTGAGCCCCGCGCCAGCCGCAGTGGCAGCATTGGGGCGCGCTGTGGAGGACACAGGAAGACTCTGATGAGTCTGAGTGAGAGTGCGAGTGTGCCGAGGTGTTGGACGCGACTGTGTTCGTCGATGAGGACGAGCAGCGAGCGACAGCAAAGACAGCGGAGGTAGAAGCAAAGGCAGCGGCGGAATGCATTGTTGCGTTGGTTGATTGAATTAGCTGGGTGTAGCTGACTTTGTTTGCGGGGGTGGATGGTGAGATGGGAGGAGGAGCATTCGAGGCCGGGCTTTTATGCAAAAATGGAGAATCAGCATTTGGTTGTGAACGAAGACGAGGATGGCTGTTGTGGCGTCCTCGTCCGTCTGCAAGGTCCCGTGGTTCCGTTCCAGGCGTTGATATGACAAACAACAGAGACCCGTCTCTTTTTTCCACCCAGGCCAATCAATCCTCTGCCCGCTTCCCAGTTTGGTTTTCCAGATCCAACTCTGATCAGTTGAGCCAAACCGGCTTGCGAACCAACGCCCTGAGCCAGATCCATCGGGATCGAGATTTCACGCGTTCAACTCGCCCTTGTTCACATCTCTGCACTGCACCTGCACAATGAGGCCAGTCACAGGTCCATCTTCTACAGCCAACACCTTCACCCCCATCTGGGCATCCTATTCTTTAGACACCTCGCTTCGAGTCCTGATGACGTTGACGCCAGCTGATAACATCGTATTTCGACTTTGCTACCACTCAGTTTTGCCCCGTCTCAGAGGTCTCTGACTGGCTTTGAAAATACCTCCTTTCTTCGCAATCTGACGAGCTCGGAGACCTATGGGCCGCCATCTTGCCATTTCAGAGCCAATCGCAAAAAAGGTTGATCAGGCGTGGTGGTTAATTGCAAATTGAAGTACTCTATCGTATTCCCCGTCGGTCAGTTGTACTGGGGGTATTGCTATAGAGTCTTCATATTCTCCCAGCAACTGCCACTGCCAGCTGCTCCAGATAGAATCAAACGGCTGCAGAGCAAGTCTCTCGGAAGTTTGCGATGTCGCTCTGCGGCGTCGATGACAGAAAGGATCCACTATACAGCCATTGTCGCGTCCTGGTGTCGCCTGAAGGGTGTGTAGCCCGACAAGAAAAAAAAGTCAGACCCACAGCCGCCTCATTCCTTTTGGAAAGAAAATGACAACGGCATGGACGTCGCCTGAAGGAACTTTGCGTTGTATTATTTGACTTTCAAAAACTTTGACTGCTCTGGTCCCTCTTCCCAAGGAAACTCAGGCTTGTTGTGGTCGTAATCTATCGTACCTCTGGCATTTCCTCGGCGCTTCCAATCCGCTTACTATGTTGGAAATTTCTCAGTGGCTTCGTAAACATACGGCTAGGGTCGTGTATGCTGTGTACCGGACTTTGCCTTTAAAATATCGTCATTCCGGAATAAATAAGCCCTCTGCCGTCAACCCGAATGAATGCTACGTAGAAAACTATCGGCCTTTCTTCACTGGTAGTCACTGTCAAAAATCTTGAAGTGGTCGATATCAAATATCGTTCTGGATTGTGATCACGTTCACTTCTGTGGCTACGGCTATCACCTCTGCTGTTGAAGACTCCTCAGCACCGGGATGTCAAGAGTATCTGGATCTCAAATACTCAAGAAGGGCGCTCGTTAACTGACGCTCGGGAACTGCGATGGGGACGTGGGTCATTTTCTTGGCTTTTCAATTTAATTGCAGGACCCCAACTTGAAATGTCATCTGTGCAACAATTGGGCACCCCGCGATGCTCGGTGAAGCGATACCGCGAGCCTATGCGGCGCAGCATCCAAGCCTTCTTTGTATAGCTGTATACCACCCCACTACTTATAGGCTCGCGTACTTAAGCGCATAAATATGATTATGGTAAGTTCTGTGCTTCTACCAGCCTATGCAGGAGATCACTGCGCTGGTGGATGAAGTATGAGCGCCCCAACATCCCAGCTGCAGTCCGGATCGTCCGGTGACTATCATGTGGCTATCACAACAGTGTGGGGACAACTTGAAGGGCATAGGACTTCTTATTGAACCGATATCACAACATAGCTGATTGAAATTGCGATTGGTCGCTCTCCCACTATTCCGGCACGCGATTCCTAATATCTCTTACCAACGTTGGATTTGAGGATTAGTGAGCGAGCCTACGGCTACGGCTACGGTCATCTCTTTCTTCGGCATTAAATGGCCTGGATTCTAACACCATTGGCAATTGAAGTCCACTTGAGGTTAAGGGCCCTACCAACCAAAGTCCTTTACGTAAATGCACTGCTGCAGCTGACAGCCGCAGATATACATATCTTAGACAGCTGTGGACATATCCCCAAACAAGCTTCACCGGCTTAAATGTGAACCCCAGGCGGCAGGTCCACTGACAAGCACTGAACGTTCAGATGTACGGGCCCACCCACTCTCATTCCCCGATAGAACGTTCTAATTCTCATGTTCGACGACGACAGGCACGACATATCTTATCAGAGTCATATACTAGGCAGTGATAGGTGATGTGGATGAAGCTGAAGCTGAATGCACAAGCCGGAAGGGGGCATTTCATATGCTGTATTATCTTCCTGACCATACGTCAACTAGATCATGATCATGTATATGCTGACACTGTTTTTACTTGACTGAATCGAGTTGCGAAATCGTACCGCGCTGAATTGATATTTAGAAGCCCCCAGGCCTTGTAGATCTAAGAATGGGCGTTCAATAAGAGACCGGACACATCAAAGACGAAGCTTTATACGCCCACATCTCCTCCTTCAATCACGTCGGCCTCACACGGTATCACCACGTACCGACTACAATGATCTCATCCCGTACTTATTGGACCGGTGCCGGAAGGATGTTGAATGTTTTTGGGGTGCGTAGATCATCACCTTGCATCATGCTCGGTTTACTCACTAATATGGAATCCAGACCCGGACGCGCTTCTGTCTAGACACGGCACGGTAGGTGTATAGGCGCCGGGAGACCACATGCATATACTTAGATTGAAGTCAGGATTCTAAGGAAGGAGCGAACCTACAATTCCCCTATCTGAGTAGTAGCACCGCGACGCGTCGTTCGATGCCTAATGTAGATGCTTCGAATTCTTTCTATCATCCATCACCAAACTTGAAACTATTTGCCGATGTAACAACTATCTACTCTATTTCCCCTTGGTATTTTTATCTCAACCGCAGTTCTGGTTTCTCGTCGGTACGTTATTACTCTACTGGGGTGATATTCAGTATGTGACCTGCATACCTACAGGACCGATTCCTGTCGATCTGCATCCGGCGGCCGATTCCCTGCACAGTATCTTCTCTTCAAGCCTGAGAGCGCAAGTCATATTTTTGCCCGAAACAACCCTCCAATATCTATGTACTAACTTGAATAATCCTACCCGAAGGTGCGCTACACCGCCCCATAGGCGCCGAACTTCCTCTGCTCCTGTCGGCTAGCTTGGACCGAGGCGCAGCAAGATAGGTGCTTTTATTTTATTTTATCTTCCTTTGATGCAACTCCGCCCTTCCAAGCTCGGAAGAAAGAACAGTACTGTTCTTCTTTGACGCCCAAAGGGAATGTTCATTTACAGGGACACACGTCACTTGGCTGAGTTGGAACTTAGTGTGGGTGTAGAAGTCCTCAGTGGTAGGCACTAAGCCTCCGAGCTCCCCCCGACTCCAGATGTATACCGACTCAATATCGAACTCAAAACTCCGACAACAAACACCTCTTGCATAGTTCCCCATTGCACCGCGAAAATCGCCTGGAGGAGTCCGAAACAATTCAGGCGTGGTTTGAACTTTATCAGCTTGACATGGACATTGACATGTCCAAGGGGGGCGGTTTGGCGGTGTCGGAACGAGAGTGAATTGGGAGGGGTTTGAAAATTCTATCCTATCTATTGCAATATGTCAAAGGTGGGCAGCCCTTGAAAAACGTCGGAGGAAGATGGTAAGGTTTCAGGAGTCGAGTAGGGATTGCTACTAGTGACAGTTCGAAGACGGGTGATTCGGACCATGCCGCACAGTCAATATTTCAATACTCGCGTCATTCCATGAAAGAGAGCAAGCTCATGTTTGAAGATGTGAAGGGCCGTCTGGCAAAGAAAACTATGGAAAGACATTGCCGAATGTAATGTCCTGAACTCGATCGAAAACCTATTCTATGGTAGCTCTTTGATGAGCGGCCAAAAGATGTGATACGATCAAAGGGCCAGCTCGGAGCCGGCTCTTTTGCGAATCACACATATGTTCCTTGAGGAGGTTTGCTTCCGCTCAGTCCGTTCCTCGTTTTTGTCCCTCGATTCGGCGTCATATTCGTCATGATCAAGGAAACATATCTGAGCTGAGTCAAGTTGACCTAACCTTTCATGATCAAGATCAAAATTTAGCAATGCCGCCTCACGCACCCTTGAAAGCTTGCTTTCAGGTCCATATTCGTGAGGTTCGGCAACCATGTCTATTGTCTCGCTTACTAGCTCGCTTAGCACACACCGTCGTATTTGCCTCCCCAAAAGGAAACTCTAATGCAACCCGGACCTTCAACCCGGTGATTATGGGCTCTGGGTTGCGTAGAGTCTAGAAATTGTTTCCAAAAAAACATGGACACGGCAGGTACGGAACGAGTAGTTTATAGACCGAGACCTTAACTGCTTACTCCGAATGCTAATACAAAGAAAAATTTGAACATTTGTGTGGCGTCATAGTCGCTTAAGGTTAGCCGAAATCTCGTCCTGCGGTCATCGTGGACCTGCGTGGACCTGACTTGAGACGGGCGGGGCGCTGATGCAGGCATCAGTGACTTCTTTGAAAAAATGGAACCAGAGCATAATTTTACATCGCTACCCGGTACCTTTACTCCGACGCATTCGGGATATGAGGGGGGCTCAAGAAAAACGTTGCACGCTCGTGTAAGGTCGCAGGCGCCTCTTCTAATTCTGGCTCCAAATGTCCAGATGTGTACAACAGTGCACAGTGAAAGCAGATGCCGGTTATTATAATCATTTTACGGCATGATTACGACCTGGACAAGTTTATCGTCTTTTTCATGAAAGGCTATACGATGTCGTACTTATATGCACTGACTTTTCACAGCCGAAAACCTCAGGTGCACACCTTCAAAATCACTAGCCCCCATATGGGTACTTGGAAATAGAAACAATTTGGAGCAAACGCCTTGCGGCGCACGAGCGCTAATTGCCTTGCCGAGAATAAAATCTGGAAACTGTAGGTCGTCAAACACACGCCAAACGCCAGGATTCTTCAATGTAACTAAATATGATAAAGGGAGCCCATAACTTCAGATAAAAATATCCTCTTACTGAGTTGCTCTTGTTTCCGAAGTATCAAAATAAACTTATATCCTCTGTTCTTCCGGTGAGATGAAATCCATCAAAGCTTCGGCCTTTACGGACGTATGCGCGTCTCAACGAAGAAACTTTGGTGGGAAGTTGAGGTAGACTCGTCCTCGAGGGTACACTGTCCATCTCGAAAGTTCTCGTGACCGATCGAGCAACTGACAGACCACGCGCGTGACGAAATACTACCGACATCTGTACTTAGATTGCGATCAAGACCGGTGGAGAAGTAGAGTAACAACGAAGCTAAAACCCGTGTTCATCGTAAACGCCTAGAACACAGGGTATTGAGATGACGCAAGGCCGAGTTAGGTTGCGGTTGAACTTTCGATCCCTACTTATCAAAAACGAGGACTTACGAAAGTAGTATGCACAGCCGAACCTGATGCGCAGTGATGAGACGGACGGCACGACAACCGGTTGTAAGTTAAGGAAGTAGGACGCACCGTAGCTCTATTAGAGAGAAGGCAGATCCAACCTCAAAGTGTGGGAAGAGCAGCCGATATTCCGAGAACACTCGTCCATGGGACTTTGCACTTTGTGATCGTCGATTGATGACTACCCCAAACTCTCCATGTGAGGTCCACATTCTACCAATACGGTGGGCACATTGAGGCATTTTCGTTTAGGAACATGAGAGGGTTGCAAACCTGATCCATGACTATCAATTAAATCGTGGCTTTCATATCAACTCGCATGGCTGGCCCTGATATCTTTCTATTGTCCTGATGGATATTTCCCGAGCTCGAGAATGCATGATTGCACCGAGAGGAAATGTAGGTGAAGAGAGGTCTAGGGCTTGCCGACAAGCGATTAAGTGGTCAGGGTATCTTTGAATAAGGAAGCAACCTGGAAGACAAGCCCATATATTTGATTCATAGGCTGTCAGGAAAATGCCGGGTGCAATGTGTACTCATTCAAATGCAGGTTTGCATATGATAGACATCGTTGCAATGTTCTTTCTGGGCGGGGAAGGGTTCAGTTGGACGAGCATGCAGGGAATCTCGAGGCTGACCGAGCTCGATGTCACTATATTCACCGGCTTGAATGTCCGTACCTTGCCTTCAATCCTTGGGCTCACGACAAGCCTAGCAATAGGTGAGACTCCCTTTGAAGGAGCACCTGTTATCTGGGGACACAGAAGTCTGCGGGACCTGGACCGGTATCGCCAGTAGGCGGATAACGTCATCACATCCACCACTAATTCCTTGTCTGAAGACCGGTCTCCAGTACGACATGACAAGTCGTCCATTTCCAGGATCGGTAGGTCCTTGAAACAGAACAAAAAATTGTTGCGAGAGCCATAGAACTGCGATAGCACTCTAACGAGAGTATCTGTCCTCCAATTTAGCCAGGAATTTGGATGAAATAACGATACACAAGATCGTCATTCTTATAAATAGGCGCCTGTAAATTGTCTCCTTATTAGACGTTCGTCAAATGAAGACTCCAAACACCAGCCGGTGGGGTAAGAAGGCCATTCATCGCCTGACGAAGTTCACCTGCGCGCAGGTGGTAAAGTTATGCCTATCGGCGAACATTTGAGCCACCACCTTCGGAGGTAATGGAACTGCCATACAGAAAGCAATAAACCTTGACTGCTTCGGTGAGTTCCAGGTTGGAGAGATGCTGAGAAAACCAACACGACGAAATGGAGTGTATCCCGAGTGCCTGCGCCGCAGGTCTTTACTTCGTTTCCGTCTCGGCTTTTGGAGTACGTCCAGAAGGCTTGCTCTGTTGGCATTATACCCATTTAAAGCATTGTAGATCCATCAGTGCCTTACACGCAAGAACCATCAAGAAAGCTGCTCTGTAGAAGTCATGTTTCGCCTGTAGTCGCCTCGCTTGAAGCAGATGGAGAAGGTTTTTCTCAAGAATCCTCCGTTCCGCTCGTTCCATTGCTTTCCCTAGGTAATCGGGTCCTAATCAACGGCGACGAAAAAGGTACAGCTAAGCCCACCAATGAGACGACTTCCGCCATGTGAATTTCCACTGAGGGTTGACCCTTCAGCGGAGAGAATGTGGACAGATGTCCAACAATGCTCAGCAGGCTTCAGAATTTTGGTGTCTAGACGGTAAAGACAGTGGCATATGGTACGATAGTGCCAGAAGAGGGTGGTAGCAGTCCACGACCGATGGTGCAAGTCAGGTCAGACTCATCCATGTCAGAAGGAAAAGATCAAGTCTGTCCGCATTTCCAGGAGAAGATGCCACGGATGGGTATAGCAGATCCAGAGTCCTCATCCTTTGATTCGAGAGCCCATGATGGGCTTTGAAGCCTCGATTGTAAGCATCGAGGTGAAGTGGCTGGTTAGAAAGCCCCTAGAATTTGATACTCTATTGACTGCCTCGTGGTTTCCCTTTGGCGTCTGGTGATAGCTTTATGGTGTATGTGGTTCAAGACAAGTTGAAGTTCGGTGGCAGACTGAGAATGGTTCTCTGAGATGCGCATATCACGTGCGCCGTCTCGAAAGCGCCGCCCCTGTCTTTCCCAAGATCCTAAGTCACAAGTGCTTGTCAATTGACAGTTCAAACCAACTTGTTTTCGTCTGAACCAGATGCCTCTTTTAATTTGATCTCGAACCCCACGTTGTTGATGCTCCTCTTCAGGTGGTGGTTGCTGATCCGTTCTGCATTTCTATCATTTTCGAATATCATCCATGTCAGAATATTTGAATGCCGGTGCACGCGACGAAAGCCAAAATTTGAACCTCTTTAGGTCAGACACATTTTTCTTTGAAGTGGATTGATTCTTGGACTTCACAAATTCGTATGGAAGAAATTACTGGAAAAGTGGAGCTGGCGCCCGTGTTGCTAGTCTGCGACCCATAAATTAAAATTCATTGCCCGTCATAGCACTTGAATATAAGCCTGCACGGCCCTTGGGTGTTGAAGCTTGACGTTTAACGCTCAAAAACGTTGATACAATATTTTATCTGTGATCAGTCGTGAGCGCTTCTAGTGATCATAGCCTGTTGCTACTGGACTTTGGCGAAGCAGTCCAACATCCACCCAACAAAGGCACTCAGTGTGTTATTTGTAGCTTCCAACGAGCCAACATCAAAAGAAAAGTTGCTGAGTAACGACCACACGAAACTCTCCAACAAAACTCGATCAAGCTTATATAAAAGGAAAATTTTACCAACTGGAGGCTAAGAGGAAATATATACCGGCTGAGCAGTACCACACCAGACGGGGAACTTTCACTGGCGGCTGTGATCCCAGACACCTCAATGTCAGAGATCTTCGCTAAATTCAAAATGGATGATCTGCAGGAACCGAAAGGGTGAGGTACATAGGCATCTAGATTAAATTTGTTGGTAAGTTGGCATAACCGCTGGTTGATTGTCTCTCTGGAAACGACTCCATCGTGAAACCGAACAACCATGCCTTCTAAATTTCCTCTACACCATATCTACTCACATGCATCGAGCTCCAAGTTCTAACCCAAGGCGTCTGCATTTTCTCGTTCATTTAGGACCATTGTCGACCTCACCTCAAATTGGGTCTAATTGATCTTGTGCAACTGCCCTAGGAGTCTCATCCCAGTTTAAAAACCGCTTAGCCATCTATTTTGACACCCGCAGTTTAGTATTGAAGAGGAGCGGAAGCATGCCATGGGATGTCACTCGGCAGACGAAATTCTTCTCCATTCTTGAACAATAAACCAGAGCGTTTTGGTTTGGTGAACCACGGAGCGGTTTATCTCTCGTTTCGCGCCGTACCGTCATCGATGCTTGTTTTTCAATCTCCGTGGCGCTTATGAGTACGGGACGGATCATCAACTCCCTCGCACTTCATAGAGTGCGGAGAAAGCCTGGGGAGGGGAACGGGTTTTTTCCACTTCACATCGACGTGCGCAGAAGATAACAGTCGCATGGTTCAGCGATAGGAAAAGACTCGGAACTCTTGTAAACGTGTCCAGCCCTTTCGCCTCACTGGTGACTGGGAGCTTATTCATTCGCAATATACGGAATCACCCCCGGTCGAAAGTGCTGCCTGGTATCGGAAGCTTCCTTCCTACACGAATTCCAGAGGATGTTGGTCGTTCTGGCTCACTAGCACCTCCACGTCTGCTAAACCCTGATCCTTGAACTCTTTTGCTTGAAGCTCGTGGCGCAATTTGGCAGCAAGCGTAGGCAGATATCCCCGTTCGGTATTGGTATGGCCACCTTCGTGTTGTCGTATATGGTGTAAGAATATAATAGTGATATAAATATTGGGCGAGGACTCACATAGGATGATGTGCTTCCCAGCTGCAACGGCAGCGAGAACCTCATGCTGTGGGCATTAACATGAGTTTATTTAATGACTGTAGGAAACGCGTCCATACATGTGCCATCTCGCCTGTGAAGTATACGTCTGCATCCTTACCCAGCAACATGGACCCGCCGGACCCAGCGCATATGGCGATAGAACGGACAAGCGTCGATCGAGAATCATGAGGAGAAGGATATCCGACCTGAACTACGGCCAGGAACGGCAATCAGTGAATGAAAATACGGCCAGAGAATGAACAAACTTTGAGGAAGCTTGAGGTGTGCTTTAACTCTCTTCTCCAGAACATCCATGGTTATCGGTTCTTTCAAAGTGACGAGCCTGCCTTCTGCTCCCTCGCTTACACCACTGGTAGCGTCCAGCTTCTCGCGGACGAGTGCTCGTATTTCGCCATCATCCTTTCCATTCATCAAACCTTCCGCCAACCAATCATTAATCCCTCCCCATACAGAGTCTAGTGCTGTATGCGGGCTGTAGACAGAGACACCACGAGCCGCGCATTGGAGAAGTGAAGCTTGAAGCGGGTTGGACAACGTGAAGGACGATATTGGCTTGAAGAGAGTTGGATGATAGGCCACAATAACCGAGGCGTCCTTCGCGAGAGATTCGTTCAGGACTGACGTGGTCAAACTGTTTGGACTAGCTCAACGAGCAAGTCGCGCAAAGAACACAATTCATACTCAATCGTCAGAAGAATCTTGTTTCCCCCTTTCTTCTGTATGGGTGATTCTAATATAGGTCAGAATACCGGTTCGAGCGAGAATGACATATCACATACCCAATAGTAGTCCTACCTAGGAAGTTACGAGTGAGGTACAAGAAGTGATCACAATATAAGACAAACATTATCCCATTTTTCCGCCAGCCTGAGCGGTGCAATACGCTCCATAGCCTTGCAAACAGATTTGAGCACGATATTAGACATTATTGTGGATTTTGGTATCTTCCTGAAGAGAAAATCAATGCCACAGATCGTGGTTGAGATCAAGTGAGCCCAAGTCACGGGACCGCTATTGAACGCGTCAAGATATCGCGTTTCCACAATTAGGGGCTACGGGCCAATTTTCGAAGGCAATCACCCTCTGCACCAATTAGTCGCCGCAAATGAGAGATGGTGTCATTATAATTACGAAATTTATATATATTCACTGTAACACATAAATCAAACTCGCGTGATGAAAGGTCAGGCCGGTCAGGTCTCACAGCTCCGCACGAAATGGCTTCCCAATGTCGTTTGTTACCTGCCACTTGGATCTGGTGGCTATTTGGGCGCAAAAGGAAACCAGTTTCTTGTGTTATTCAATATACTAATTTTTTGTCTATACGATTATTCACTCGCTGACCTTGTTCGCAAGAAAATAAAAGGCTACTTCGCTTGGACTTTCCTCCAAATTGATGTAAACCCTGAACATGCTGAGGCAAATAACAGATCAAGGCAAACGTCATTCATACTTTAAGACCTCTCAAATTTTGAGCTGGTTTGTAGCGTATGTGCAGAGCTCCGACCGAAGAAAGCTTAGTGGCCATCGTGTTGTGATTGAACTAGCTTCGAGAGTGCCAGCAGCATGTCTGAACACCCTGAAAACGTCGCGAGATTCTCTTGATCTTATACACATAGATGTGGACACTATGTAACAGTGATGCTCAACGGGTTGCCCGCGTTCTTCGCGTATAATTGAAGTTCCGGGACTCCAACCTATAATCTCTTTAAAGATGAGGTCTAGAACATAAATGACTCCTAAGGTTATAGAACAGAGGGAATGAGCACCATCCAAACCTTTGAGAATGCACAATTCACAACGTCTGGCAGCAAATAGATTCGTTGAAACCCGATAAAACACTCCCGAGCTTCCGGTACATGCAACCTGTTTAAGTTACCTCCAATTCAGTGAGGCCGCCTATGGCCCTATTGCATCCGCAAGGGAGACACATTAGTCAAGTCCATGGAATCGAAGCCATGAATTGGCGCAATAGAGGACCAACGTTTGCCGCATGCTGGCAATATATGTGCGAGAGTAGCCGAGGAAGTCTCAGATGGGGCCATGGACCGACTGGATACTTCTAGATTTGGTAGAGGAAATGCTCACTCCCGCAGTACGACCCATTAGTACGGTACTACTTACGTCGACTATGCGTAACTATGCGGGGTTCGCGGGAGGTGTATACTACAACGCGTACCCTGTGGGTCCAATATTAAGCGCCTGCTCGTCCGATATTTAAGAACGGCTAGCTTTTGTCGGAAGTGTGTCGGTTTCCAATGGGAGTTCTAAGTTTAAGGATGACCCCAGATGTTCTTCATTGCTCGACATCCATGCGCATTCCAAAAGCGCAACAAATCTAAGGACACCGGCCATTAGGATGAACGTCGGACGCGAACAACGCAGGATGTCGATCACAGCACAAGGCCCGGACATGGAACGGCTCCCAGAACCCTGGCAAGAAATGTATGGTGTGATAAAGCACCTTTGTTGGGCCGCATGTCCTCGATAGAACCAGCAATCTGTCGAAAGCTTGTTGGACAATGTGGTGTGCATCGGTCGAGTAAAATGCGAAGGGCAACTGAAAACAAATACATGGATCGTTATCAAATTGAGAATACAAGCAATGTATGTTGCAGTACAGCAATTGAATCATGGCCACAATACACTCACATCTCCGGAAACGAAGTGATAGAAGAAGCGTCTAGAAAAATGCGTCTCAAAAGAGGCAATATTCAAGGGTTTCAAGTGTGACTGTAATCTGCTGAACCGGTCGCTCAAGTTGAGCTTACAACCAGTCAATCTCTGGACACCAAAGTTGGTTCTTAAGGGTATTGGGCAAGGACGCACCACTTAAACATGATGTCTCCGGGAAAATCCCGATAGTAGCTTCCGACTCTACCATACACTCTATCAGATGTCAGATGTCAGTACAGGAGGCAGAACGAACCCTGCAGAATACGATATTCTTGACGACGTGGGTCGGATAGATAACTCCAAGTGGGTGGTAAAGCCAAATTCATCAGCCGTATGGGTCGGCTGCTTGTCGTTATGAAAAACAGAGCCTGGAACAAAGCCTCGATGTAAACAAATCCGCGGAGTCAACCATAAGACGTGTCATATCCTCGACGGTTTAGGATCTGAAATAAATCTGGGGTGCATCAACGCTACCCCAAGGGTTAGAACGGTAAGTAATCTTACTCACCGTGCGGTTCAACTGTCCTAGGGGTGTCACTTGGAACTGGCATATGTGAACAAGAATGTATGCATTTATAAAATATTTCATATTTTCTATGGCCCTATCTATCAACCTCACTAAAGGAACGACAGTCAGAACCAGAGCATGAGGTGAAAATGGTATCATCACATACCCAAATACAAGATCCTAAAGGGAGTAGAATATATTCGGTTAACAGTTGAAGAATATAGACTAGGGAATGACATACCATGGTACCAATGATGGCAACTGCATCTGCAAGCATGTGCTGGAGATAGAAAGTGAGATGTTAGTGAACGAAAGAGTCCAAGTCAATCTGAAATAGCTGACGTCTTTCGAAGGGAATTAGCCATTATCGGTTCAAAAAGAAATATGAACATACGTCTCATCATAAAGTCTGAGCCAGCAAGATGTGCAAAGCCAGGAGCACGGATACTGCATCGGTACGGTCGGTTAGTACCATCGCTGTAATGGAAGAGTATCAATAACTATAGCAAGCAGGGTTAATGGTGTACATACGAGACAAGGTAAACGGCCATTTCTCCTTTAGGTGCTTCAATGGCGCTGTAGGTTTCGCCAGGTGGGACGGAGTAGCCTTCACTGAAGATCTGTAACGAGCTCAGACGATGTCCTCAGAATAAATGAGAACGCCTGAAATACCTTGAAGTGGTGGATGAGAGACTCCATGCTCTCTTTCATCATAGCGCGAGGAGGGGGAACAAGTTTATGGTCATCAACCTTGACTGCGCCAGTAGGCATCTTGTTCAAGCATTGGCTGATGATACGCAAGCTTTCTCGCATCTCTTGAACACGGCACAGGTAGCGGTCGTAGCAATCACCGTTCTTGCCGACAGGGATGTCGAACTCAACCTACGAGGGCATGTATTAAATACCAGGCAGTTGAGAGTAGAGCAGACCTCACCTCGGCATACTTGTCATATGGTGCAACCTTCCGTAAGTCCCAAGCGATGCCGCTACCACGAAGCATGACACCACTGAAACTGTAGTCCAGGGCTTGCTTTGCGGTCACTGGGCCGATACCTATCGTTCGTTCCTTCCAGATACGATTTCCGGTGACAACCTCCTCAATTTCGTCGATTCTACTGGAGAATTGAGTAGCCCATTTGAAGATATCCTCAAGTAGGCCATGTGGAAGATCGAAGGCGACACCACCAGGTCTAACATAGGCGGCATGAAGACGAGCCCCAGAGACGCGTTCGTAGAACTCCATGAGCTTCTCGCGCTCTTCGAACCCCCAGAGGAAAGGAGTAAGACCTCCAACATCCATGACATGAGTCAAGACAGCCATGAGATCTAATAAACACTGGTGAACACTCTTGTAACTGTCGAATTGAGGTGCACATACGATTCAGGATACGGGTAATTTCTCCAAACATGGTTCGAATCCACTGCGCTCGGTCAGGAACTTGGATATTGAGAAGCTTTTCCACAGCAAGGGAATAACACAATTCGTTTGTCACTGCAAGGGTCTAGTCAGCATAAACATAAGTAGCTGGGGTCCAACACGCACTCATTGACACATAGTCAAGACGATCGAAGTATGGCAAAGCTTGAATATATGTCTTGTATTCAATGAGTTTCTCTGTTCCGCGATGAAGTAGACCAATGTGCTTCAGGTACCATGAGCGCTGGGGTAACGTTGTATCCATCAATACTCACAGGATCTGCACGCAAAATTTCCTCTCCGTTCAGCTCGAGTATCATTCTGAGCACGCCATGAGCAGCTGGATGCTGAGGACTGTCCAAAATTCAGAATTTCGGGATATGCATCACCTCAAACTCATAGCTCACCCGAAGTTGACTGAAACTGAGGGTAAGCTTCGTCACAGAGAAAGGTAAACTACTAACCAGTGAAATGCCTCATCTTTGAATCATCTTGAGGCCCAGTGAGAATTTCGTGAGCAGTCATTCCATGGAGGTCCTCTACGGTGTGGTAGTCAAACCCGGTTTTTTCTATTGGTGTTCGTTCAAGGACTGGGTCCGCTTGCCGCACCACAGAGGACGTAGCAAGACTGCGAGAAAGCAGCCTTGAACTTGGTGTCGTCGTCCTTCTTGCCAGTGAACGCAACAAAGCGGAAGCCATAGTCGTCGTTGAAGATAATGTTGGGACCGCTCGTTGAACACCGGATGTTGGCGGGAACGAGCGTGACAAATGTGCGTGATAATTACCACACCTCCGTGACCCTCTCATGTTGTGACAGACTCGCTACTTTCCACACCCAAGATGTCCGGCCGACCTTCACGACGAAGAGGACTATTAGCGCTATTCTTCTCCATATCTCTTCTTGGACATGGTGTTTTTGCGGAAGAGAAACCATGCACGGTTCATGCCAATGGTAAATACTACGACCTGAACCCTCTCAAAGCTAGGTGTGCATGTCTCCTTGCACTGCGATCTGGCACAGTATTAACACTAAGAATTGTCTAGCAAAGACTACGAAATCAAGACACCTACTGGCCAAACTCTATCTCTTAATGTCTGTCAAAACGTCAAGTCCGATATGTTTGGTTTCAAGGACGGACAAGCCTCTGATGTTGGAGGGTTTGTCCGACGTGGCCACGGTGATTTCTCAATTGGGTGAGCGCGTTTTCCGTGACAAACAAATGTTGCCAGTGACCAGTCCCTAACGGTATCCCGTTTATTTTATTACAGGAAGTTGAACACTTCTTTGAGTGTCTTTAACGAGAGACCAAGATATACCATGTCGGACGGGTCGCGTTGTAAACTCAAAGCCGGAGAGCAGGCAGGAGACATCAGGGCGTCAACTCTAGTGGAATTCGTCTGCGATACGTCCATTTTTGCAACAGGCGCCCCTCAGCTTCTCGCACAACTACCCCCAGGAGACGAGGAATCGGCCTGCGCTTTCGTAATTGAGTGGAGGACTCCAGTTCGTACCCTGATTTCTTCCTGAACCCAGCTATCTGAACTGTTGATTTGTAAAAACAGTACGCTTGCGCGACCTCCGAAAGCGGGGGGTTTTGGAGTTTTATTGGGACTCTCGCCGTGGTGTCCGTTCAATCTCTTCTTTTGCATTTTGATTCATAAATCTCAAGTCTTCAATAGATCCCTGGTCCTTCTCCTTACCTACACCATCCTGGGCGTATTATACAATCGCTTTGTTCTTGACCTCCGTGGATATGACCAAATCCCTCAGTTCTCCTTTGAGAGCATGAAATACCATGGCATGGAGGCATATGAGTGGACGAGAGATATGATTGGCATCATGGTCCTCAACCTCGGAAGCCGGGACAGTGGAGGAGGATATAGCGGCCCAAGCTCCGGTAACCCTCAAACACCCAATCCCGTCAGCCACCAAGCTCAATTCTCCGGCTTTGGAGGCTCGGAGGACGTCGAATCCGGCATGGGTGTAGGCAATGGAGGCTTTATACGCCCTCAGCCTGGAAAAAATCGAGCTGCTGCTTTCCAACGTCATGAAACCAACCCAGTTTCTCATCAATCCCAAGTTGCTCAGTCATTGTCGTTTTCTGCACCCCTGCCGCCACAATCAATGTCGCCTCATCCTCAGGATGCATCTTCCACCCGCGGACCTGTAGCCGAATCTCGTAGTTCTACAAAGGATGAGCGCGAGTTTATGCTTGGGGATGACGAAGACGCTGAAGAGCTCGTAGACGTCAAGCCGCCTCCAGTGCCTACAGAGCAGCTGACAGTCGGACCTGTAACCCCCACGGTTCCTTCGACTGGGGGTGTGCCAAATCCAGGTAGTGCGGGTTCTGCTGCTGTTGCGAGGGGTAGAGACCTGGGCGAAGGAGAAACGACGTATCTGTAATTCCAGGATTTGTTATTCTGCTTTCGATACTGGTTATTTAATCTATTATACGACTCAAATGCTGCTCTTACTCTCGGCGTGCTTTAAGGCTTGCCTCCTACACGCTGGGCTTTCTACGATGATATCTATTGGACGACTGGGAGCTCTTGACCACTTACATTTGACATGCTTGATGACTCGATCGCTTATCTGACATTCGGATCTCTCTGTATATCTATGATGTTGGGCAATCCTAATCTTCAAGGGACGCTTCGCAACTGGGTAACGACTTGCCTATTGTGGCGAACAGGCGTTTTGCTACCAGAAGACCTTTCCAAGTACGAGAAATAGTAAGTTCACTTAGTGGGTACCTGTCCAACGTAACTTCCCCGCATAATTGAATAGTGCCCTTGATGGCCCGCCAAACAAATCTGCGGAAGTACAGCTGTACCGATGGTATGTAAACTATACATAACGCGAAGCAGCGCCCAATTACCACAAAGTTTATTACGACTATTCAATGTCAGACTCAAAACAAAAGAGATTAAACGCAGACAAACGCTTCCCATTGGCCAGCTTTATCAACAAATCTTGGCCGATAGCACCAGTCTTTTGGCCCAACGTTGTAACTCTGACCATAGGCGCCTTCACCTTGGGCTTCCGGTGAACCCGATGTTTGCACCAACCGGGCTCGGTACAGATGGCTTCTAATCCCTAGCTCGCTCATCTTAAGCTCGCTAGAACCGCCGAGCTAACTCGCGTTTCTCTGGGTCTTCGAATGACTCTATTGCATCGAGAGCTATCGCAATCGATGATCGTGAATCGTGATCATGCCAACCGTTCCGTACATGAAGGGCCAAGCTCGTTCAGTCACGGTGTATCTCCTTTGCCACGACCCTTTCCTCGAGGCTTGAGATAGAGCACTGGATACCTGCTGGTACTCGCTGGGTATCTTGACGAGACACGGCCAGGTACCAGGTCGGAACAAATGAATGGATAGACGCCCTCTCCATCCTAATCTACAAATCAAGAAGCTCCGTGCAGATGTGTCTGTACCAAACCACTCCCAAAGTCTCCCGCTCTACACGACAAGATCAGTGTAGGATAAAGCTCACTGAATAGTAGCTACCACAGAAAAGAGTTTAGATGCCCGGCTACCAGGGAATCGAGATTAGTTATGTCGATGAAAGATTATCCCCGTCTGTCCGTCCATGCTGGACCTGGGACCAGCCCGGGATAATGGTCCACGATTCGGATGACATCAACTCAGCAACCAGCTCATACATTGGGTTGTTCGATGTTATACTGCGTAATCTTGCATAAATCCCGGATGTAACACTGCATCTTCAGGGTAGTATTAGCCAGATTTCGAATTACTTGCGTTTCAAATTGTTCCAAGGGGTAAATATTTTTGATGAGCACTGGCTAGACGGCTCGAGTTAAACTGGGCATTTGATCTCGACGAAAATTTGCTCACTTTTAGTAGGTCTCGTACACCAAGTATATAGACGAAATCGACGCACATATTGAGATTTTATACTTTCTGAATTTAACGGTACGCATATTGAAGACATAATATATTATGCGACCCTATTAGCTATGGAGGTGACCAGTTGGTTTGACGAGGTGAACCGAGACTGGAGTCTCAAAGACATCGAGGCACACCAGGTGGGTCTGAATGTTCATAGCTATTTGAGGATTGATGCGGAGGCACGAAATCGAAGAAGAACTGGAGAAGTTCATTTTTTGTGGCCCCAATCGCCTGGCGCAAATTTTGCCCAGCTACAGACTCGGAGTTCACAGTTCAATCGATGAGATCGAATTCTGTTCGAGTACTCAATTGCGAAGAAGGACACAGTGGAAGTCGATCTTGAAAGCGGCCTTGATCGAGTTGACTACGGATTGTCTGGGTGCTCACAAACATTAAGCTTATTTGGGAGAGTAACCCGCGCCTAAAAAGTCCGGACCGTTAATCCGTGTGGCGCACTCCAAGCACGTGATGCGACGCGTCGCGCTCTAATTTTAAAGTTTCCATGGACTCAAATTTGATTGAACCTCCTAGAAGCGGGTTTTACTTCATTCTCTTAGATTTATTCAGGGCTCACAGTATTTTCGAAGCTACCCTAAGCGGCCCTTTTCAGGAGGCTGAGATCTCGAGGTGAAGAGGATACCTCTCTTCATCTTCATCTTCGACTTTCTTACCGTCGCACAAAATCAGCAAATCACTGAGATATCGGCCACTAGCCTTCTGAGGACTCTCCCGTGCTCTGATTATACCAACCAGCTTTGCAAGGGCCATCGCAGATCTGGGATTAGAATGTAATGACACTCAAGTTGTTAGTAGATTTTTCACACTCAATGTCTGACTTAGCTGTTTTGACCGCTCCCCTTGAATCTCTGGCACGATAAAAGATTTGGACGAATATTGCACGGTACTCTGAAACCATCGACACCTTAGCTGCCATGTCGTTCTTCACTCCCTGATAAGTCATCATGATAGATTGTGAATACGTCGAGCCAGCAGGCGGCGGTGGCTCGCAACCATCCCCTTTTACAACTGGTATTGTGTACTCTGGAATGCTCCGGACTGCGTGTTGTGATGCCGGAGAATGCACTGAGTAGCGAGGATTTGTTTGAACGCACGTCCAGCCGGAGACCCTTCAGTTGATCCAAAAATATAACATGAAGATAAAATCAGACCATGACAAAGTGCTGAAGATTTTAACGATAAGGGGATGAATACGTGAAGATCAAGCGCAAAGCGCAGCTAAGCTTGAAGCATGTGAGAATGTCAAGACCATGAATCAGGAAAACTGCATGTATCCCTCGGCAATGCCCACACTCCCTTGACGTCGAAATCCATCGGACCGATTTCTTCGCGTCTCGTCAGTGATCATTCTAGGTTAAGAATTAGGATTTTACCTACCTCAACGCGTACGTTATGCGTGGGCAGGATCGATCGCCCATGGACCTACCTACCATGTTCGCCCGTCGTCGATGATGTACAAACGATTTTACCTTGATTGTGCATATCAGAGAGCTGACACCGTCCCATCAAATCATGAGACATTGTGAAGGTTAAATACACTTACATAGGGTGAATACGGAACCGCGAAGACATTTATACCCTCGCGGAATGATGAGAGCACAGCTCTGTCAGATAAAATGGATGAGTGCAGGTGGACGGTCCTCGTGTACTCAGTAGTTCATTCAACAGTGCACGGCATGACAGGATGCCAGGACAACCTGACGTGCTCCTGACACGGCACAAAACGGAGAATATTGAGTACTAGTGAGTCGTCAATGGAGTCATCGTTCAATATCGACCTCAAGAGGTAGCTCCACTCTGTGTTCGGAGGATCCCAGATAACCTCGTGTTTTGGAGACAGAAAGTCCACAGATGCCGCACATGAACAAAGAAAAAAGTTTGTAAAGCGAGTAGCACTACTGCCGGATCATGAGAGAAAAATAGAGAGGCAGAGGGTATTTCTAGGATCCGAGGTAGGAGGAACAGTGGGGCGCTGGGAAAATTGTCGGGCAAAGCAACGAGGCCAACACGTGTTGTCGCTAATCGTAATTGGGCGTAGGGCTTTCGAAAAATTTATATCTCTCTACCACTAACCACCATGACCTGCCTTTAGAAATCCTGTCCACTGCCCCAAATGCATCGATAAACACTGCAATCTGTCGATTCCAACATATCACAATGCCTGCCATCACAGCGATCCGCTTTGCACACCATCTACATCTACACTGAACGCACAACAAAAACTCTTTCACAGCATCGTTTTCTCTTCCTTCTCCTCCCCAATGTCTCCTCCAGCGACTGTCAATACAATGCCACGACACTCGCAAATGTATGGGGCCGTGGCGGCCCAGCAGGCGCCTGCATCTGACGTCGTTAGTCTGCGCAACTTTGTCGTCGACGAGGATGCCGCCAACTTTGGGTCAGCGCTCTTGAAGACCATCGACAAGAGCTCTTTCATCATGGCACAACAAGAGGCTCTTGAGTCTTTCAATATGGCCAAAGCTCTCCGTCTCTCTGAGGAAACAGCTGCCCGAGAGCAACAGCACCGCAGGCGCAGGAACTCGGTTGCAGCACCCACGCCAGCAATGTCGTCATCTCGAGTACCAGCCGGTGATGCTGCGTCGTCGTCGTCAAACAGCAACGCAGTTGCATCGTCGTCGACGACGTCTGCTTCCGTGCCTACAAGTACCTCGGTTGCTACTGCTGCCGCGCCACAAGCCGAGAGCACCCATACCTCCGCCTCGTCCAAATCGCAGCCGTTATCGATCGGTGACACAAGCGACGAAGCGGCGGCTAGATCCCTTGCCCGTTCTTGGCAAGTGGACGCGCTCCAGCCCGCACTGCTCGAAAATCGAGGAGCTCTTCCAGCTTCCCCTCCACGACCAAAACTTACCCATACCGGGTCTAGCTCAGCATCAACGTCGACTTACCCTCACCAACAAGCTCAACATGTATATAACGACAAAAGAGCATCGACAAATGTCTCTCAGAATGTATCTTTATCAACTACTTCATCGTCTGTCGCATCTCAACCCACGCATTCGCATTCCAATTCGTCGTCGTCTTCTGCTCAACAATCGCAATCGCATTCTTCTCACTCAAGGACTCATTCTCATTCCCAATCTCATTCGCGAACATCTTCTCAGACCCAAGTACAGCCGCAACGAGCTGAACCTCGCCCCGTCCTCCGCAGGGACCCGGCGACAGTCGATGGTCTCTCAACATCTCCGCCCCGCCCTCAGGCAACTCGGGCTACGACCTCTGCATCGGACATGATTAGCCCGAAGCGTACACGCAAAGCATCAGTTTCTGCTTCTCAATATCCTTATTCGAGTTCTCATTCTTCCTCGTCATACAATACTTCTAATACTGCACCACAAACACAGTCGCAAGTCGTCGCTCCTGTGCCCACGGCTGAGTCGAAGAAGACATCGTCGTCTTCCTCCTCGCCTCGATCGTCCTCGAGGGACATCCAAGCCGGGCAAATTATAAACCCCTCTAGCGCGAGTTCTGGTACAATTACGCCGCCGCAAGTCCAATCATCCTCTGCGTCGACTCAGGCAGCTCAGGCTCAGGTTCCAACTGGCGAGAGGAGGGCACGAAGAAGATCGTCTGCGGTGCAGATGCCTCAGGTAGCGCCGGCTCAATCTCAAGCCCAGGTTTCAGCCGGTACCCATCAACGTGATATTTTTGCTCCTACCCG
>Ga0247742_10000863_pt1 | contig 22788 bp, 24 predicted proteins | sample UWRJL208509C2_FD_180944 | JGI IMG/M metagenome (GOLD analysis project Ga0247742, IMG submission 180944) | Plant litter microbial communities from Arlington Agricultural Research Station in Wisconsin, United States - UWRJ-L208-509C-2 | ecosystem: Environmental > Terrestrial > Plant litter >... | reverse complement strand
CCACCGCACAACCTCCGCGAGGTCGGCGAGGGTGCGCTCTGGCACCTTGCCCACCCGGATGCCCCGCAGGAGGAGCTCATCGAAGCGCTCATCCAGCGCATCAAGGGGCCGGACTTCCCCACCGGCGCGCAGATTCTCGGGCTCAAGGGCATCCAGGATGCGTACCGCACCGGCCGCGGGTCGATCACGATGCGCGCGGTCGTCAACGTCGAGGAGCTGCAGGGTCGCACCTGCCTGGTCGTCACCGAGCTGCCGTATCAGGTCAACCCCGACAACCTCGCGCTGAAGATCGCCGACCTGGTCAAGGAGGGCAAGCTCGCGGGCATCGCCGACATCCGTGACGAGACTTCGGGCCGCACCGGTCAGCGCCTCGTCATCGTGCTCAAGCGCGACGCCGTCGCCAAGGTCGTGCTGAACAACCTGTACAAGCACACCCAGCTGCAGGAGAACTTCGGCGCCAACATGCTGGCCATCGTCGATGGCATCCCGCGTACCCTCTCGCTCGATGGCTTCATCACCGCCTGGGCGCAGCATCAGATCGAAGTGATCGTGCGCCGCACCCAGTACCGGCTGCGTCGCGCTGAGGAGCGCGCCCATATCCTCCGCGGTTATGTGAAGGCTCTGGATGCTCTCGACGAGGTCATCGCGCTGATCCGCCGCTCCCCCACCGTCGAGGAGGCGCGCGACGGCCTGATCGAGCTGCTGAGCATCGACGAGCTGCAGGCGCGGGCCATCCTGGAGCTGCAGCTTCGCCGGCTCGCCGCCCTCGAACGCCAGAAGATCATGGACGACCTCGCCGAGATCGAGCTTGAGATCGCCGAGTTCAAGGTGATTCTGGCGAGCCCACAGCGGCAGCGCGACATCGTGCGCGACGAGCTCACCGAGCTGATCGAGAAGTACGGCGACGACCGTCGCACCGAGATCATGTTCGGGTTCGACGGCGACATGAGCGTTGAAGACCTGATTCCCGAGGAGGAGATGGTCGTCACTGTCACCCGCGGCGGGTACATCAAGCGCACCCGCAGCGACCACTACCGCAGCCAGCACCGCGGCGGTAAGGGCGTGCGCGGGGCGCAACTGCGCGCCGACGACGTCGTCGACCACTTCTTCGTCACCACCACCCACCACTGGCTGCTGTTCTTCACCAACACCGGCCGGGTGTACCGCGCGAAGGCGTACGAGATCCAGGAGGCGGGGCGCGACGCGAAGGGCCAGCACGTGGCCAACCTGCTCGCGATGCAGCCCGGCGAGGAGATCGCCCAGATTCTCGACATCCGGGATTATGCGGCGGCCACGTATCTCGTGCTGGCCACCCGCGGCGGTCTCGTGAAGAAGACGGCGCTGACCGAATACGACACCAACCGCACCGGCGGCATCATCGCGATCAACCTCCGCGAAGACGATGAGGTCGTCTCGGCCATGCTCGTCGAGGATGACCTCGACGTGCTGCTGGTCTCGCGCAAGGGCATGTCGATCAGGTTCACCGCCTCCGATGCGGCGATGCGGCCCATGGGCCGGTCGACATCCGGAGTCATCGGGATGCACTTCCGCGAGGATGACCGGCTGCTGAGTGCGAGCGTGGTCAGCGACAGCGGGTACGTGTTCGTGGTGACCGAGGGCGGGTTCGCCAAGCGCACCTCGGTTGACCAGTACCGGCTGCAGAACCGCGGCGGCCTGGGCATCAAGGTGGCCAAACTCGCCGAGGCTCGGGGCGACCTCGCGGGTGCCTTGATCGTCGACGATGAGGACGAGGTGCTCGTGGTTCTTGCCAGCGGCAAGGTGGTACGCTCGTCTGTCGCTGAGGTTCCCGCCAAGGGTCGTGACACGATGGGCGTGGTGTTCGCACGCTTCGCCGATGACGACCGGATCATCGCGATCGCCAAGAACAGTGAACGAAATCTAGAGAATCAAGACCCCGTTGCGCCCGTCGACATCGACGAGGCCGGCGAGGTCGCCGCTGGGAAGGACGAGTCGGTAGATGAGTAGTGTCGCGGAGAAGCTGCAACGCAAGTCGCAGCGCCAGGTGGCGGTCAAGCAGGTTCGGCTGAAGCTCGTGTACGTCGACTTCTGGTCGGCGGTCAAGCTGTCGTTCCTCGTCACGGTCTCCCTCGGCATCGTCTTCGTCGTCGCGACCGTCCTGGTGTGGATCGTGCTGAACTCGACGCAGGTCTTCGCCCGACTGGACGGCATCTTCCAGGACATCCTGGGCGAACCCGATTTCAGCGTCGCCGCGAGCTTCTCGCTGCCGCAGGTGGCACTGTTCGCGGTCATCATCGCGCTGCTGAACATCGTGGTCGGCACTGCGCTCGGCGCCATCGCGAGCATGCTCTACAACTTCAGCGTTCGTATCACCGGCGGCCTGCTGGTCGGGTTCACCAACAACTAGAGTTTCACGATTACGGCAAACTCGGCCGGATGAGGTAGGTTCTTATCTGGTCTGGGGGATATAGCTCAGGCGGTTAGAGCGCTTCGCTGATAACGAAGAGGTCCGAGGTTCAAGTCCTCGTATCCCCACTGGAATCCTCGGATTCTGAAGGTTCTCCCCCGCAGGCCACGGGGCCTTAGCTCAATTGGTAGAGCGCCTGCTTTGCAAGCAGGAGGTCAGGGGTTCGATTCCCCTAGGCTCCACGAACGCAGATAGAGCGCCGCCAGTTATGGCGGCGTTTCTGCATTAACGAGAACCGGCGCACCGCCCGAAGGCGATGCGCCGGTGTCACTCGATGACGTGACTAGCTCTCGTCGGCGAGCGGGGTCTCGGGCTCGTCCTCGACCCAGAGGTCGTCGTCGGCGCGCAGCGTCTGCCAGGCGGCGAATGCGACGGCGGCGAACGCCACGACTCCCACGCCGATCAGGATGTACTTGCCGGGGCCTGCGGGCTTCGGCTTGATCAGGCCCACCTTGGTGCCGACATCGGTGCCGATGCGACCGGCTCGGCTGATGGCCTCGCGCACCTGCTGGTTCTTGGCGACCTCGATGGCGGCCAGGGCCGTACCGAGAGCGGAGGTCACTCCGGGGATGACGTCGTGCACGAGTCGGTCGCGACCCGAGCTGGCGGCCGAGCGGGCCCCGGCGATGCCCGAGCTGACCGCGGGGAGCACGGTGTCTTCGAACGTGTCGCGAACCCGGGGGGCTACGTCGTCCTTGGCGAAAACGGCGGCCTGGCGGCTGGCGTCACGAACGACCTTCGACGCGTGGTCGAGCAGCTGCTTCTGGTCCTCCCACAGCTCCTCCGCCTGGCTCTTGAGTCGCTTGATCTCTTTCCGGCGCTTGCGTGATAGTGCCACGGGAATCCTCCATCAGTGGAACGGAACTTCTCCAACCATCCTGTCACGCCGTTTCCGCCACCGGAACGGGGTTGACTGGGAGCAAGCTGAACGAACTCAGACGCCCCGCAGGGAGCGCTATGCAAGAATTGACACCATGCACACCGCTGTCGCCACCATGAAAACCTCGCTCGGCTCGATCAAACTGAACCTCTACGGCAACCACGCGCCGAAGACCGTCGCCAACTTCGTGGGGCTGGCCACCGGCACCAAGGAATGGACCAACCCGGCTACCGGCAAAGTCTCCACCGACCCGCTGTACAACGGTGTCATCTTCCACCGCATCATCAAGCAGTTCATGCTGCAGGGCGGCGACCCGCTCGGCCAGGGCATCGGTGGCCCGGGCTACGAGTTCGACGACGAGATCAACGGTGAGCTGAACTTCAACGAGCCCTACGTTCTCGCCATGGCGAACGCCGGCATCCGTGGCGGCAAGGGCACCAACGGGTCACAGTTCTTCATCACGACCGTTCCTACGCAGTGGCTGCAGGGCAAGCACACCATCTTCGGTGTCGTTGCCGACGAGGAGTCGAAGCGCGTCGTCGACGCGATCGAGGCCGTGGAGACGGATGGCCGTGACAAGCCGCTCACCGATGTCGTCATCGAGAGCATCACCGTCGACGAGGTCTGATCCTCGGTGACAAGTGCGCCGAGCTCCTCGGCCAATTTCTGCTACCGGCACCCTGACCGGCAGAGCTACATCCTCTGCCAGCGCTGCGGGCGAACGGTCTGCCCCGACTGCCAGACGCAGGCGGCGGTCGGCGTGCACTGCCCGGAGTGCGTGAAGGAGGCTCGCGCCAGCGCGCCCCGCACCCGGCCGGCTGTGCTCAGCGCCTTCCGTTCCGGCAGCTCCAAGCCGGTCGTGACCTGGTCGCTGATCGGCGTGACCCTGCTGGTCTATCTGCTGCAGATCCTCCCGGGCAGCCCGGTGACCCAGGCGCTGCTGTACTACCCGCCGTTCACGTACACCGAGCCGTGGCGGATGATCACGGCGATCTTCGTCCACTCGCAGGGCTCGATCTTCCACCTGCTGTTCAACATGTACTCGTTGTTCATCTTCGGGCCGATTCTCGAGCGGCTCGTGGGTCGCAGTCGCTTCCTCGCTCTGTACCTGTTGAGCGGGTTCGGCGGCTCGGTGGGCGTGCTGCTGCTGGCGCCGCAGACCCCGGTGGTCGGGGCATCCGGAGCCATCTTCGGCCTGTTCGGAGCGTTCTTCATCATCCAGCGCCGGCTCGGCGGCACCAATGTGCAGTTGCTCGTCCTCCTCGGGCTCAACCTGGTGATCGGGTTCATCCCGGGCTTCAACATCGCCTGGCAGGCCCATCTCGGCGGGCTCATCGTGGGAGCGGCGATCGCCCTGGTGTACCTGCGCACTCGACGCGCGGACCAGAAGGTGATCCAGATCGCCATGCTCGCCGGGATCTTCGCGATCCTCGTGGCGTTAACGCTGGTGCGGTTGTTCGCGTTCTAAGCAGCTACCGTGCCTCGGAGTTATCCACAGGCGATTCCACAGTGGGTATAACTACACCGCTGTAGTTATTGAATCGGCCGGGTCAGCGCCAGCGGGTCGTCATCAGGAACCCGATGAACAGGATTCCGAAGCCGATGGCGATGTTCCACGGCCCGATGTCGGGGATCGGGAAGGCCTGGTTGCTGACGTAGAAGACGATGATCCAGATGAGCCCCAGCAGCATGAAGCCGAACATGACCGGCTTGAACCAGATGGCGTTCGGCGCCTGCTCCCCGGAGGTGGTGGAGGTGGGGCGTTCGGGCTTGGTGCGTGCTGTCGGACGGGCCATGCCCCCGATTGTAGCCTGAACGGCTTATGGCCCCAGAAGGAGCCCAGTCTGGGCACTGGTCGTCCACTTAGAATCGACGGTATGTCTGTGGTTCCCGAGACGAGGAGAACTCGTCGCCGTTCGCGTGGTCGATCGCGCGTGAGCATTGTGGGCATTCTCGGCGAACTGTTCATCACCGTCGGCGTGATCGCGCTCCTCTTCCTCGGCTGGCAGGTCTGGCTCGGTAATCTCCTCGAGGGCAACGAGCAGCAGGGCCAGGCGATCGCGCTCAGTCACGAGTGGGGCAAGGGCGACATCGTCACTCCCGCGCCTCCGCCCGCCGAGCGGGAAGACCCGGGGCCGCCCGCCATCGGTGAAGCACCCGGCAACGCGGTGCAGTTCGCGAACATGATCATCCCCCGGTTCGGTGCCGACTACCAGCGCCCGGTGGCCGAGGGCATCGGTTTCTACGACGTGCTCGACCTCGGCGTCGGCCACTACCCGGGTACCGAGATGCCGGGCGAGGTCGGCAACGCGGCGTTCGCCGCGCACCGCACCGGCGACGGTTCGGCATTCTTCGACATCGACAAGCTCACCGTGGGTGACAGCATCTACGTGGAGATGGAGGCGGGCTGGTACCGCTACATCTTCCGGGGCCTCGAGTACGTGCATCCCACCGGCGTCGGCGTGCTCGCTCCCGTGCCGCAGTTCCCCGGCGTCGAGCCGACCGACCGCATTCTGACTCTCACCAGCTGCAACCCGATCTACACCGCCAACGAGCGCATCATCGCCTACGCCCTCTACGACACCTGGTACCCGCGCGCGGCGGGCGTCGTGCCCGATGAGATCGCCGGCCTCGTGGCCGCGACGGCGGCGAGCTGATGTACGCCGCGCTGTGGCGGGTACTCCCGGGCCCCTGGTGGCTGCGGGTGCTGATGCTGCTCGTGCTCGCGGCGGCCGTGCTCGCCGCCCTGATCTTCTGGGTGTTCCCGTGGCTCGACGGGTTCATCGTTCCGCAAGACGTGACAGTGGGAGAACCGTGACCCGGGTCCTCGTGATCGACAACTACGACAGCTTCGTCTACACGCTCAACGGCTACCTCATCCAGTTGGGGGCGGAGACGACTGTGCTTCGCAACGACGCTTTCGGCGCGGATGATGCGGCGAGCGTCATCGCGGATTACGACGCGGTGCTGCTCTCACCCGGCCCCGGAACCCCGGCGGCCGCCGGCGTGAGCATCCCGATCGTCAACGCTGTCGTGTCATCGGGGCAGCCGCTGCTCGGCGTGTGCCTGGGGCACCAGGCGATCGCGGAGGCGCTCGGAGCGACGGTGACGCACGCCGAGGAGCTGATGCACGGCAAGACCTCGCTCGTCGAGCACGACGACAGCGCGTTCTACGATGGCGTGCCCACCCCGTTCACGGCTACGCGGTACCACTCCCTCGCGGTCGTGGATTCGACCGTTCCCGCTGACCTGGTCGTCACGTCGAGGACGGCGGGAGGCGTCATCATGGGGCTGCGGCACGAGAGTGCGCCGGTGTACGGCGTGCAGTTCCACCCCGAGTCGGTGCTCACCGAGGGCGGCTATCGCATGATCGGCAACTGGCTTGCCGTTGCGGGTCTGCCCGAAGCCGCCGAAGCCGCACGCGGGCTGACCCCGCTGGTCAAGCTGACCTGACCCCGCTCATCGCCTGTAGAGGCGATCGATCAGCCGCCGCAGTACCGCAGCGACACCCGCGACTTCTGCGGCTGCTCGCCGACGATCGACTGCCCGGCAACGGTACCGCCGGTGCACCCGGTGTCGACCGTGACGGCGACGTTCAGCTGGAGCGCGGCAAGGGCGGCACTCGCCTCTTGGATCGACTGCCCGGCGACATCCGGAATCAGCACGAGGCCGTTCGAGACGACGAGGTTGATCACATCGCCCTCGCGGATTGTGTCACCGCCGATGCTCGTGGTGCCGGCGGGCGGGTCTGACCGGATTACGGTGCCCTGGGGCAGGTCGGGTGAGTAGTCGATGGTGCTCTGGCCGAACGTGAGCTTCTTGTTGCCGATCTCGGCGATCGCGTCGGCCTCCGACCGGCGCGCGAGGTCGGGAACGGTCGCGGCGGGTCGACCGGACGACACGACAACCGTCACCTGGAAGTCGGGCGACACGGTGGTGCCGGCTTCGGGATCGGTGCGAAGGATGACGCCCTCTGCGACGTCGCTCGAGGCCTCGTCGACTCGGTTGGGCACGAGGTCGTTCTGTTCGAGCAGGGCGGCGCCCTCCTCGTAGGTCTGGCCGGAGATGCTCGGGATCTCGGCGGAGAGGGTGCCGATCTGGGTCGGTACGAGACTGAAGGTCCAGAAGATCACGGCGGCGACGATGGCGATCATGATCACGATGCCCGCCCAGATCCAGGCCACCGGGGGTCGGTTCTGGGTGCGAGCCACCCGGTCGTTGGTGTCGACGGTGAGCTGGCGCATGGTCGCCTCGGAACCGGCGACCGAACTCGGGTTGACACCGAACAGCGTCGAGTTGAAATCGTTGGCCGCAAGCTGCTTGCGCTCGGGCACGGAACCAGCGGCCGCGGCCGCCAAGTCGTCCCGGAACTCGCTGGCGCTCTGGTAGCGCTCGAAGCGATCCTTGGCCAGCGCACGCAGCACCACGGCGTCGAGCGCGGGAGAGACCTTCGGGTTGAGCGAGCTCGGCGCCACGGCCTCGGCGTTGACGTGCTGGTACGCGACGGCTACCGGATTCGCGCCGCGGAACGGTGCCCGACCGGTGAGCAACTCGAACAGCACGATGCCCGTCGAGTAGAGGTCGGTGCGAGCATCCACCGACTCGCCCCGCGCCTGCTCCGGGGAGAAGTAGCTCGCGGTGCCCACGATCGCGCTGGTCTCGGCGATGGTGGCGGATGATTCGGAGATCGCCCTCGCGATGCCGAAGTCCATGACCTTGACCTGGCCGCTTGCGGTGATCATGATGTTGCCCGGCTTGATGTCGCGGTGCACAACGCCCGCGCGGTGCGAGTACTCGAGCGCGGTGAGAACCTGCTCGACGATGCGGCTCGCCTCGGTCGGCTCGAGCGCTCCCTCGGCGACGATGTCGCTCAGCAGGCGGCCGTCGACGTACTCCATGACGATGAACGGCACGAGGCTCTCGTGACCGCTCTGGTCGGTGACCGTCTCCTCCCCGGCGTCGAAGATGCGCACGATCGTGGGGTGTGCCATCTTCGCAGCATCCTGTGCCTCGCGACGGAACCGGCTGCGGAAGGCGGGGTCGCCCGCGAGAACGGGCTTCAGGAGTTTGATCGCGACCCGTCGCCCGAGGCGACTGTCGGTGCCGACGTGCACGTCGGCCATGCCACCGCGGCCGATGAGCTCGCCCACCTGGTAGCGACCGGCGAGCTGGCGCACGCCCTGTGCAACGCCTTCGATCACTTTTCAGTCTCCTGGCTGGAAGAGGGACATTTTCTCAGTCAGTGTAGCCGCTGGCTCCTGAGCGAATCGGGGGCGCCGGTGACCCTGCTACTGCGCCGTCACCGTGACGGCGTCAGACGTCGGCGATTCCTGGTCGGTGCAGACCGCGGTGTACGTGGTGGTGGTGGACTGCCCCGCGGTGTTTGGGATCTTGATGCTGATCGACGTCTCGTTGGGCGCACGGTTGGGTCCACCAGCGGTGATCTGCCCATCGGTGAGCACGTTGAATCCGCTGAGCGGATGACCGGCTGGGCAGCCGGTGTAGCTCGGCCAGGTGAACACCACGGTGCTGCCGGGCGCCGCCGTGGGTGATGGAACCGTCATCACGCCCGGCTTCGTGGGAGCCGCCGGCTCCGGGATCGGCGAGAAGAAGTTGACGGTGATCGGCTCGCCGATGCGCACGTTGCCGGTCGGGGTGACGCTGTACGCGACGCCGACCTGCTCCTCGGTCTCGGCGACCCGGCCGTCGCGCGGGTCGAACCCGAGCCCGAGCTCCGTCAGGTAGGCCTCGACGACATCCTTGGTGCGGCCGATGATCTCGCTCTGGTCGAGTTCCACCCGCTCCTCGGTGCTCGGGGTGATCGACGGGGTGGGCGGTGTCGACGGGGCACTGGGTGACGATGGAGGCGGGGAGCTCGGCGCGGGGTCGCCGCCCTGGTTGGAGAGCAGGGCGACGATCACGGCGACCAGCACGACGGCGAGCACCGCGATCAGCGCGACGAGCCACCAGGTCCATGGGTTGCGACGCTTGGTCTCGGGCTCCTGGGAGACCGGGGTGGTCGCGGTGGGGGTTGCCGACAGAACTCGGGTGGCCTGGGTGACCTGCCCGTAGTTCGGGCCCACGGTGGCGGCGTGCGAGCCGTCGCCGAGGATTCCGGGTACCGCGGCGGCGGCGCCGGCGACATCCCCTCGCCGGAGCGCCTGGGCTGCGCGCGCGAGGTGCGCGGCGGAGGCGGGACGGTCGGCCGGGTTCTTGGCGATGCAGGAGTAGACGAGGTTGCGCACCGGCTCGGCGACCGTGGCGGGCAGCTCGGGCGGGGTCTCGTTGATCTGGGCCATCGCGATGGCGACCTGCGACTCGCCGGTGAACGGGCGGCGACCGGCGAGAGCCTCGTACGCCACGATGCCGAGGGAGTAGATGTCGGTCGTGGGCGAGGCGGGGTGGCCGCTGGCCTGCTCGGGCGAGAGGTACTGCACCGTGCCCATCACCTGGCCGGTGGCGGTCAGCGGCACCTGGTCCGCGATGCGGGCGATGCCGAAGTCGGTGATCTTCACGCGGCCGTCCGGCGTGATGAGCAGGTTGCCGGGCTTCACGTCGCGGTGCACGAGGCCGGCGGCGTGAGCGGCCTGCAGGGCGAGAGCGGTCTGAGCGACGATGTCGAGCACGCGGTCGCTGGAGAGCACGCGCTCCCGTTCGAGGATGGCGCTCAGCGCCTCTCCGGGAACGAGCTCCATGACGAGGTAAGCGCTGCCGTCTTCCTCCCCGTAGTCGAAGACGTTGGCGATGCCCTCGTGGTTGACCAGCGCGGCGTGGCGGGCCTCGGCGCGGAAGCGCTCGAGGAAGCCGGGGTCGCCGAGGTACTCGTCCTTGAGGATCTTGATGGCGACGGTGCGTCCGATGACGAGATCGGTCGCTTGCCAGACCTCGCCCATGCCGCCGATGGCGACGCGACTGGCGAGTTGGTACCTGCCACCGAAAGTGAGGCCGCTTGTGGGTCTCATCTGTTTAGCACCGCCTCTAGTACTTTCCTGCCGATCGGAGCCGGGATCTCGTTCGAGCCGCCGTTCTGCCCGAGCCCGCCTCCGTTTTGCACAACCACTGCCACCGCTACCTGCGGGTCGTTTGCTGGTGCAAACCCGGTGAACCAGAGGGAGTACGGATCATCCGCTGCGTTCTGGGCTGTACCGGTCTTACCTGCCACGTCGACCCCGTCTATTCTGGCATTACTGGCCACTCCGGTGGATACCGCACTGACCATGAGCTCGGTCATTGTTGCTGCGGTCTGCGCGCTGATGGCGCGCTTGAACACGCTGGGTTCGAAGGTCTGGATCGGCGTCAGATCCGGCGAGACGATGCTCTCCACGAGGTTCGGTGCCATGATCGTGCCGCCGTTGGCGATCGCCATCGAGACCATCGCCATCTGCAGCGGGGATGCACGCACCTCGTCTTGGCCAAAGGCGGAGAGCAGGGTGCTCGGCGCGTCCAGCACTCGTGGGTACACGCTCGGCGTCGACTTCAGCGGCACCGAGACGCTCTCGTTGAACCCGAAGTCCATTGCCTGGTCGAGGATCTCGCGGTAACCCAGCTCGCCGCCGAGCTCCGCGAAGGGGATGTTGCAGGAGAGCCGCAGAGCGTTGGCGAGAGTGACGTTCTCGCCCGGGCCGCACGGACCCCGGCTCGCGTTGTTGATGAAGTTGCTCGACTCCGGCAGTTGCAGCGTCGACGGATTCGGGAACTGGCTGTCGGCGGTGTAGTTGCCGCTTTCCAGCGCGGCAGACGCCACCACGAGCTTGAAGGTCGATCCGGGTGGGTCGAGGTCGCCCGCGAGGGTGCGGTTGATGAGGGGATCCAACGGGTCGTCGAGCAGCGCGTTGTAGGTGTCGATGACCTGCTGGGAGTTGTGCACGGCCAGCTGGTTCGGATCGAAGGTGGGCTTGGACACCATCGCGAGGATGGCGCCGGTCTTCGGGTCGATCGCGATGACCGCGCCCTCGTAGTCGCCGAGCGCATCCCACGCGGCCTGCTGGATGACGGGGTCGATGGTCAGCTCGACTGCGGCACCCTTCGGGTCCTGCCCGGTGAGGATCGCGTTCACCTGATCGAGGAACTGGTCGTTCGACGTGCCGCTCAGGTATTCGTTGAGCGAATTTTCGAGACCCGTGTTGCCCTGATTGAGGGTGAGATAGCCGGTGACCGGCGCATAGAGCGGCCCATTGGCGTACACCCGCTGGAACTTGTACGCGTCATCGACGGGCGCCGAATATGCGATCGGCTGCCCGTCCACGAGGATCGGTCCGCGTTCGGCCGAATAGCTCGCGTACAGGGTGCGGGAGTTGCGGGCGTCGGCGCGCAGCTGGTCGGCGGTGACGACCTGGATGACCGTGGTGGAGACGAACAGCGACAGGAACATCGCGAGCACCACGGTGCTCACCCGCTTCAACTCCTTGTTCACTGCCCCACCACCAGGCGGTTGTCGGCGTTGTCGACCACGAGCAGCGGCTGGTTCCGCACCGTGTCCGACAGCCGCAGCAGCAGCGCCGCGATGATCCAGTTGGCGACGAGCGACGAGCCGCCCGCCGCGAGGAACGGAGTCGTGAGGCCGGTGAGCGGGATGACGCGGGTGACGCCCCCGATGACGACGAAGACCTGCAGCGCGATGGCGAAGGACAGCCCGACGCCGAGCAGGCGACCGAAGTCATCCTGGCCCGCGAAGCCGATGCGGAAGCCGCGCGAGACGAACAGGAGGTACAGGCCGAGGATGGCGAAGATGCCGATCAGCCCGAGCTCTTCGCCGAGCGCGGAGACGATGTAGTCGCTCTCCGCCAGCGGGGTGATGCCCGGGCTGCCCTGCCCGAGCCCTGTACCGAGCAGGCCGCCGTCGGCGAACCCGAAGAGCCCCTGCACCAGTTGGAAGCTGCCGCCGCGCGCGTCGTAGTTGGCCTGGTTGAAGGGGTCGAGCCAGGCGTCGACCCGACCGCCGACGTAGCTGAGCGTGCGGCTCGCCACGAAGGCGCCGACCAGGAAGAGCCCGAGCCCCAGCACGATCCAACTGGAGCGCCCGGTGGCCACGTAGAGCATGACGAGGAACAGGCCGAAGTACAGCAGGGCGGTGCCGAGGTCGCGCTGGAAGACGAGTACCAGCATCGAGGCGGCGAACACCACGAGAATGGGGCCGAGGTCGCGGGCGCGCGGGAAGCGCATGCCGAGGAACTTCCGGCCCACCATCGACAGCGAGTCGCGGGCGGTCACCAAGTAGCCGGCGAAGAAGATGGCCAGCGCGACCTTGCCGAGCTCACCGGGCTGGAACGAGAACGGCCCGATCTCGACCCACAGCCGGGCGCCGTTCTTCGCGACGCCGATGATCGGCAGCATCGGCAGGATCAGCAGGACGATTCCGCTGAGCATCGCGACGTACCGATAGCGCTGCAGAACGCGGTGGTTGCGCACCACCAGCAGCACGGCGATCGCGATGGCCACCGCGATGCCGGTCCAGGCCATCTGGCGGATGCCCCCCGAATCCCAGCCGCTGACGTCGTCGCCGAGGTCGATGCGGTAGATCATCGCGATGCCCAGGCCATTGAGCACGGTGATGACCGGGAGGATGAGGGGGTCGGCATCCGGCGCCACGATTCGCATCGTGAAGTGCATCCCGAATATCAGCACGCCCAGGATCCCCGACAAGACGAGCACGGTGGGGTCGAGCACGCCGAGCACTCCGAGCTGCACGAGCGCGAGGGCGCCGATGTTCAGGCCGACCGCGAGCACGAGCAGCACGAGTTCGAGGTTGCGCAGCCGCGCCGGTACCTTCAGGCGCAGGCGGATCGTCGACGTGAACGTCGACACCGGGCCGGTTCGCGCGGCGGTGATGTCGGTAGGCGCGGTCACGCTACGGTCCCCGGACATCCGACAGCTGGTTCACGATGCGCTGCGCGTCTTCGAGGCTGCGGGCGTTGATGGTGGCCTCGACGGTGTCTCGGCTGTACGCCGGCAGGTCATCGAGATCGATCGTTGTCGTCTCGTACACGTGTGAGAGCGCGATGGGCCCGATGTCCTGCTGCACCCCGCGGAAGATCGCCACGTGGCCATTGTCGGCGCCGACGTAGTACTGGCCCTGCGTGTAGCCGTAGCCGAGGATGCCGCCCGCAACGAGGGCGCCGAGCACCAGGACGATGAACGCGAGCCAGGAGATGCGCCGTCGCCGGGCGCGCCGTCGATCCTCCTGGATCAGCGCGTTCAGGTACTGGTCCGACTCCGGCTCGAAGTGGCTGTCCTCGGGCGGGGTGGCTTTCAGGGGATGCAGCAGCAGGCTGGGCAGGCGCAGGGGGCGGCGCACGCTGTCGGCCTCGAACACGAGCGGGGCCGCCGCGGAGCCGACGGTGACCGGGGGCTCGTGGCTGCTGTCATCGCTGTCGTCGACATCGACGAGCACCACGGTGACGTTGTCGGGGGCGCCCTGGTCGAGGCTCTCCTTCACCAGTCGCTCCGCCGCGGCCTGCGCCGATTCCACCGTCGACAGCACGGTGTGGATCTTCTCTTCGGACACGTAACTGCTCAGGCCGTCGGAGCAGATCAGCCAGCGATCACCCGTGCGCGTCTCCAGCACCGTGGTGTCGATCTCGGGCGAGGCGTCAACGTCACCCAGAACTCTCATCAGCACGGAGCGTCGAGGGTGGACGGCGGCTTCCTCCGGAGTGATGCGCCCGCTATCGACGAGGCGCTGCACGAAGGTGTGGTCCGCGGTGATCTGCTTCAGCTCGCCGTCGCGCTGCAGGTAGATCCGGGAATCCCCGATGTGAGCGATCGCGATGTGGTTGCCCACCCGCAGGATGCCGCTGACTGTGGTGCCCATTCCGGTGAGCTCGCCGTGCTCGAACACCGTCTCGGCCAGCAGGGAGTTCGCGGCCAGAAGGGCGGCCTGCAGCGCGAACTCGGCGTCGTTGGGCGAGGCATAGAGCCGATCGGTCTCCATGATCCGCTTGACGGCGATGGCCGACGCGACGTCGCCGCCCGCGTGGCCACCCATGCCGTCTGCGACGACGAAGAGGTAGCGGCCGGCATATCCGCTGTCCTGGTTATTGGAGCGGATCTTCCCGACATGGGAGACGGCGGCACTCTTGTCCGTTATCGCCATGTACCTACCGCCGGAGTTCGAAGCTGGTCGTACCGATCTTGACCGGCGTGTTCAAGGGAACGTGCGTCGGGACGATGACCCTGGTGCCGTCCAGGAACGTGCCGTTGGTCGAGTCTAGGTCCTGGATCATCCAGCCCTCGCTCCACAGCAGCAGGCGCGCGTGGTGCGTGGAGGTGTAATCGTCACGGATGACCAGGCCCGACTCATTGGACCTGCCGATGGTGAGCTGCTCGTCGGGGAGGTCGAGTTCGAGCCCCTCCTTCGCTCCGCCGGTGATGACCAGGCGACGGGCGACGCGCGAGGATTCCGGCGTTCCGGGAGTCGAGACAGCGCGGGCGCTGGGCGGCGTCGCCGGGGCGGGAGCGGTGTACTGGGGTGCCGGAGCCGCCGCGGGTGCCGGCGCCGGGGTGCGGCGGGTGCGCTGGCCGAAGAGGTCGGAGCGCAGCGCGTAGACGATCGCGAACACGAAGCCCCAGAGCACGACGAGGAAGAGGATCCGCAGCAGCAGAAGGGTCAGTTCGCTCATCGCAGGTCTCGGCTCACCGGCGGTCGGCGGCGTCGGCGGATTGGGCAAGCACCCGGAAGACAATACGCGTGCGCCCGATATCGATGACGGAATCGGGGGCGAGTGGCGCGCGAGTGACGGGGCTGCCGTTCAACTTCGACCCGTTGGTGGAGCCGAGGTCGTTGACCTCGGCGCGGGTGCCGTCCCACAGGATCTCGACGTGCTTGCGCGAGATGCCGGTGTCATCGACGGTGATGTCGGCGTCGCTGCCGCGCCCGATGACGGTGTGCGAGTGGGTGATCGGATACCGCGTGCCGGCGATCTCGACGACGGGCGTCCAGGCGACGGCGCCCTTGACGTTGACCGACTGCACCTCGATCATCCCCTGGCTGAGGGACGGGTCCTCCGACAGCGTGATGGAGATGCCCCCGGCGAACGAGTAATGCTGCGCGGCAGCATGCGACTGCACGAGCTGGGTCAACTCGTCGATCAGAGTCGCGCCGAGGGCCGACATCTGCTCGTAATCGGGGCGGCTGAGCCGAACCGTGAACTTGTTCGGCACGAGAATCCGGTCGCGCGCGACGACCGCAGCCTTGGTGTCGAGCTCGCGGCGGAGGGCCGCCGTGATCTCCACGGGCTGCAGTCCACTCCGGAAGGTCTTGGCGAATGCGCCGTTGACGGCGCGCTCGAGACCCTTCTCGAAGTTATCCAGCAGTCCCAAGACTCTCCCTCATCGCACCCCGGCCAGCTTTACCGATGTTAGCTGCACAGATGGTAGCTGCTGGGATTAGAGGGAGCCTGACCGTTGCGGCGCCCGGCGGCCGGTACCGTTGCCTCGTGCCCCAGACCAAGCAGCAGGTCATCGAAGTCTGGCGCTACCCGGTGAAGTCGCTGCAGGGCGAGACGGTGAGTTCGGCCGTGGTCGGCGCGAACGGTGTCGAGGGCGACCGGCGGTTCGCCATCTTCGACGTGGCCACGGGGCTGGGCCTGACCGCGCGACGGGTGCCCGAGTTGCTCTTCGGCTCGGCGCGTTACCTCGGTGCCGACGGCGTCGAGATCACCCTGCCCGACGGAACGGTGGCACGGGATGATGCGGCGCTCAGTTCCTGGCTCGGTCGTGCCGTCGTGCTGAGGTCGACCGACGAGGTCGTCGATCGGCGCTTCGAGAATGTCGACGACTTCGAACGCGAGGGCGAGAGTCCCTGGCACGCCTTCGACGGCTCGCGCGGCTCGTTCCGGGATTCGGAGCGCACGGCCGTCTCCATCGTGTCCGAGGGGTCGCTCGCCGGGTGGGATCGGCGGCGGTTCCGCTCGAACATCCTCGTGAGCGGGTCGGGGGAGGAATCCCTCGTCGGCTCGCGAGTGTCGCTGGGTGGCGCTGTGCTTCAGGTCGGTAAGCAAGTGGGACGCTGCGTGATGGTGACCCGGCCGCAGCCCGACGGCATCGAGAAGGACTTGGGAGTGCTGCGCACGATTCATCGGGAGCGGAACGGATGTCTCGCCGTCGGCGCCGTGGTCACGGCGGAGGGCACGGTCGCCGTCGGCGACAGCCTCCTCCCGGGGTGATTGCCGCCCCGGGGCGGCGGCGCACTGTGATAATGTCGCTCAGTCGGCGGCTCGCTGCCGACCGGTGAGCGCGAGTGGCGAAATTGGCAGACGCGCACGGTTCAGGTCCGTGTGCCCGTGAGGGCATGGGGGTTCAAGTCCCCCCTCGCGCACCGAATTGAAGAAGGACGCCCCATGGTGGGCGTCCTTCTTCTGTTAACCGGCGTCCTTCTTCAATTCGGTCCCCGAGGGGTCGACGCGAACGCCCGGGGCCCCGACCTGCGCAGTCCGGACCATTGCATCTCGAGGTGCGCGCACCGACGGGTGAGCGCAATGGGCCGGCGGCACAGGTTGGGCGTCAAGTCCCCCCTCGCGCACCCCGCTCGCCTGACTTGTCAGAAACTGCTCCGCCTTGGCGGCAGAGCAGCATCCATCGACAAGTCACGAGGGGATGTGCGCCGAAAAGCACGCTAGGCGGGAGGGAGCAGCCGCACGGGCCTCAGCCGGAAATAGCTCACGACCCAGGCGAGCAGAACGCACAGCACCAGCGTGACGGCGAAATGAAGCAACCCGCGGTACAGGTAGTCCTCGCCAACCGGCTCGATCGCGTAGGCGGAGAGCTCGCGGGTTGACCACAGCGGCAGCAGCTTGGCGACGGCGTCGGCCGGGTCGACGAGAAGCTGCAGAGTCATGATCGTCAGCAGGGCGAGCGCGCCCTCCAACTCCCGCGGAACCACGAGGCTGACCACCGCTCCCAGCGGAGCAGAGATGAGCACCGTCGTGACGAGCAATAGGGCCAGGGCCGGCAGGCGGGGTATCTCCTGGGTGAGCGCGACGATCACGAAGTAGATGCCGGCCAATCCGAGGCCGGTAACGACGACGGCCAGCTGGCGCCCGAAGAAGAGGCCGGTGGGCGACGCGCCGATGACCCCGAGTCGTTGGTCGAGACGCCGGGCGCCGACATGGCTGAACAGGGCGAGGGTGGCGACCGCCCAGCCGATACCGAGCGCCAGGAAGCGTAGAGCCTGCCACGGCACCTCGACGCGAACGACGTAGAAAACCAGGGGAAGCACGAAGACGAATAGCAGGGCAACTCGGCGGCGGCTCAGCTCCCGCAGGGTTGCTGCGGAGACAGCGGTCAGGGTCACGATTCGTCCGCCTTCGGCAGTTCGAGAAGGTGGTCAACCCGGTCGAGGTCGTGCAGCAGATGTGTGACGACAAGCACCCCTGCGCCGGCATCACGCCACGCGAAGACCTGATCCCAGAAATCGAGATAGGTGTGCTGGTCGAACCCCTGATACGGCTCATCGAGGAGCACCAGGTCGGGTCGGTTCAATTCGCTCAGCACTACATTCAGCTTCTGCTGGGTGCCGCCAGAGAGGTGGGCGGCGACAATGTCGCGGCGGGGCAGCCAGCCGAGCTGCTGCGCGAGGCGGGAGCCCGTAGCTACCGACTTCCGTCCACTCATTCGGTGCACGGCGCCGAACAGCCGAAAATGTTCCTGGGCGGTGAGAAACGGCGACACCCCGTACTGCTGGGGAGCGTACCCGACGCGGGGTGTGCGCTCCACCGTGCCTCCGCTCGCTCGGGTCGACCCGGCGCAGATGTTCAGGAGCGTGGACTTCCCCGAGCCGTTGGCACCCACGACGGCCGCAACCTCCCCTCCATGAAGCGTGAGGTTCACCCCTCGGAGCACGGTGCGACGCCCGTACCGCTTGGTTACCTCGGTGAGCCTCAGCACCACTGCACCGCGGGCGCGATCGAGGGGAGCGGCGATCGGGGCGCGGAGGGTCTGCCCGACAACGTAGGCGTACGCGACAGCTGGTCCGTAGAGGGCGGCCGGGTCCTCTCCCGCGCTTTCCGCTTCGGCGACGGAATCCTGCGCGAGCAAGCGGGCCTGCTCCGGCTCGATCCCCGCCTCGAGCAGGTGGGCAACCAGCTGTGAACCCCACTCCTGCGGCGACATCATGATTCGCTCGCCTCGCGAGCGGAAACCGCTGTCACCGAATCCATTGCGGTCCGGAATGCGGCCCATCCCGCACTGCGACTAGCCACCTCATCCCGGCCGGCTTGGGTGAGCTCGTAATATTTGCGCCGCGGCCCCGAGGTGGAAGGCTCCCATTCCGTCTGGACCAGCGCTTGCTTCTCCAGTCTCAGCAATGACGGGTAGAGGGTGCCTCCGGGCACTTCGTCGAAGCCGGCATCGACCAGCCGTTCGACGAGCCCCCGGCCGTAGTCACGACGTTCCGCGAGTAAAGACAGCAGGCAGAGGTCGAGAAAGCCGTGCAACCACTGCTGCCTGATCTGGTCCATCACGGTAGGTAGTCTAGCTGTGTACCGGTAAAGAGCAAGGCTACCTACCGCCTGGGTAGACCGGGTCGTAAAGAGGCGCATGCCACCCGAAGACGCCCATGGCAAGGGGGAACGGTCGTCGCAGCTCGCGTGCTACGTTCGGCAAATGACGCGAATTGCCGCCGTCGCCCCCGTGCTGCCCGACTACGTCTACACGCAGGCCGAGATCACTCGCGAGCTCGCCCCGCTCATCTCATCGGTGCCCGGCCGCCGCGCCGTTCTCGAGCGGATGCACGCCGCCAGCGGCATCGCGACGAGGCACACCGCGCTCCCGCTGGAGCGGTACCGCGACCTCGGCACGTTCCGGCAGTCGAACGACATCTTCATCCAGGTCGCGACCGACCTCGCCGAGCGCGCGCTGCGTTCCGCGCTCGATATCGCCGGCCTCGAGGCTCCCGACGTCGACTTCGTGATGTTCACCTCGGTCACCGGCATCTCCGCTCCCTCCATCGACGCCCTCCTCGTCTCCCGGCTCGGGCTGCGGCCCGACGTCAAGCGCCTTCCGTCGTTCGGCCTCGGTTGTGTCGGCGGCGCGGCCGGGCTGGCCCGGGTCAACGACTACCTGGTCGGGCACCCCGGCGAGGTCGGCGTGCTGCTCAGCGTCGAGCTGTGTTCGCTCACGCTCCAGCGCGACGACGAGACGATGGCCAACTTTGTCGCGACCGGGCTGTTCGGAGACGGCGCAACGGCCGTGGTGCTCGTCGGGGACGAGCGGGGCGAGCCGGGCATCCGGATCACCGACACGCGGTCGAGTTTCTACCCGGACAGCACCGACGTCATCGGCTGGAACGTCGGCGGATCGGGTTTCGAGATCGTGCTCACCGCGGGCGTCGCCGAGGTGATCGAGCGGCACTTCCCCGTGGAGGTCGAGGCTTTCCTCGCCGACAATGGGCTCGGACTGCAGGATGTCGCGGCGTGGGTAGCCCACCCGGGCGGGCCGCGGGTACTCGACGCCTTCGCCAGCTCGCTCGGAGTAGCACCGGCCGTGTTCGATCGGTCGTGGGCCACCCTCGATCGCGTGGGAAACCTGTCGAGCTCGGCGGTACTGCACGTGCTCGCCGCGGCCATCGCCGAAGGCCAGCCCGCGGGTGCGCCGGGGCTGCTGTTCGCACTCGGCCCCGGGGTGAGCGCCGAATTCGTGCTGCTGGAGTGGCCGTGAGCGTCGCGCTGTACGTCGCGTTCATCATCGCAACCGGTGCCGAGCGGATCGCCGAGCTGTTCATCTCGAAGCGCAACGCGACGCTCGCGATGGAGCGCGGCGGCCGCGAGCACGGGCAGGCGCACTTCCCCTGGATGGTCATCCTGCACACCGGGTTCCTGCTGGCGTGCATCGCCGAGGTCGTGCTGCTGCAACGTCCCTTCATCCCGCTTCTCGGCTGGCCGATGCTGGTGATCGCGATCCTGTGCCAGGCGGGCCGCTACTGGGTCATCCAGTCGCTCGGCGAACAGTGGAACACCCGGGTGATCGTGGTCCCCGGCGCGAAGCGCGTCACCTCGAAGGGGCTGTACCGCTTCATGAAGCACCCCAACTACGTGATCGTCGTCGTCGAGGGAATCGCGTTGCCGCTCATCCACACCGCCTGGATCTCCGCCGTCGCCTTCACCGTGCTGAACGCGGTGCTGCTGCTGGGGTTCCGGATTCCGACCGAGGACAAGGCGCTCCGGGAGCTGGCATGAGCAGGTCAACGGGCGAGGTCGACTTCGACGTGCTCGTCGCGGGAGGTGGCCCGGTTGGGCTGGCTGCCGCGATCGAGGCACGGCTTGCAGGTCTGAGCGTCGCGGTGATCGAGCCGCGCGAAGGGGTCATCGACAAGTCGTGCGGTGAGGGGCTGATGCCCGGTGCGGTCCCGCTGCTGGCGAGGCTCGGCGTGGACCCCGCGGGGATGCCGTTGCGCGGCGTGAGTTACAACACCGCCACCCGCCGCGCCGACCACCTCTTCGGCTCTGGGGAGGGCCGCGGGGTGCGACGTACCACCCTGCACGCTGCGCTCGCCGCTCGCGCGGCCGGGCTGGGCGTGCACCGGGTCGCGGCACGGGTCGACTCCCTCGAACAGGACCCGACCGGCGTGACTGCCGGCGGTCTTCGCGGGCGGTGGCTGTTCGGCGCCGACGGCTTGCACTCGACCGTGCGCCGCCTCACGGGCCTCGAGCGGCAGGTCCGCGGCGCCCGTCGCTTCGGACTGACCCGTCATTTCGAGATCGAGCCGTGGAGCGACCTGATCGAGGTGCATTGGGCCCGCAGCGCTGAGGTGTACATCACGCCGCTGTCGCCGACCCTCGTCGGTGTCTCGATGCTGGGGGCGCCGCGCACGGACTTCGAGGGCACGATTGCGAGCATCCCGAAGCTGGCATCTCAATTGGGCGCTCGCACGTCGTCCACGAAGCTGATCGGTGCCGGTCCCTTCCGGCAGCGGGCGGTGCGGCCGTCGAGCGGGCGGGTGCTGCTGGTGGGGGATGCCGCGGGCTATGTCGACGCGATCACCGGTGAGGGGCTGCGACTCGGCTTCGACCAGGCTCGGATCGCGGTCGATCACGCGCTCGGCCGAAGCGACTACGACCGCGAGTGGCGGCGGGTGACGCGCGCGTTCCGGGTGCTGACCTCGCAGCTCGTGACCGCGGCGACCTCGCCGCTGCGCCCCGCGATCGTGCCGGCGGCCGCACGACTGCCGCGGGTCTACGGCGCGATCGTGGAGAAGCTCGCGCGCTAGGCAGAGTGCTTGGCGGCGGCGAGCAGCGTCGTCAGCCCGTCGCGGATTCGCTCGAGCTCGGCGACATCCATCCCCAGGCGCGCGACGATCTGGCCCGGCACCTGCTCCGCCTGCGCTCGCAGGGTTCGACCGGTGGCAGTCAATTCCACGTCGAGGGATCGTTCGTCGAGCGGGTTACGCGCGCGGGTGAGCAGTCCCCCGGCTTCGAGGCGCTTCAGCAGCGGTGAGAGCGTGGCGGGCTCGAGATACAGCGCCTCGCCGATGTCGCGAACGGTCCGCGGGCTGCGCTCCCACAGCGCGAGCATGACCAAGTATTGCGGGTGGGTGAGCCCCATCGGCTCCAGCACCGGGCGGTAGAGGCCGATCACGCTGCGGGAGGCGGCAGCGAGGGCGAAGCACACCTGTCGGTCGAGGGCCAGGGCATCAACTTCGTTAGCGTCCACTTAGTTAGTATACTAAGTAATTATGGAGAAGCTGAGATGGTGGCAGCGCTGGGATCGCGCACTCGTTCCCCACCTCGGGCCGGCCCAGCTGGGCCCCTACGGCGAGCCGCCGCTGCCGTCCACCGCGGAGAAGCCATGCCCGTTGTGCGGACAGCCGATGAACCTGCACCGCTTCGAGCGGAGCACCGACCACACGGCGACCCGGATGCACTGCCCGAAGGTCAGCCCGGAAACAGCGCCCGAGTGAGCTCGGCGGCGTCGTCCACGACGCCGATCGTGCCGACCTCCTCGTGCGGGGCGCCGTAGCCCCAGCGCACGAAGATCGTCGGGACGTCGTGGGCAGCGGCGCCGACCACGTCGTGGTGCCGGTCCCCCACGAGCACGGGGTTGGTGACGTCAGCGCCCATCGCCACCAGCCGGATGAGGGCTTCTTCGACGACATCCGCCTTGGCGCTGCGCACTTCATCCGCCGACGCGCCCGTCACGATGTCGAAGTACTTGAGAAGGTCGTAGTGCTCGAGGATGATTCGCGCCGGTTCCTCGGGCTTGCTCGTCGCCAGCGACAGCGGGGTGCCGCTCTCGTGGATGGCGCGCAGCACCTCGCGGACTCCCGGATACACGGTGGCGTCGAAGACCCCCTCAGAGAGGTAATGCCGCCGGTAGACCTCGAGCGCCTCGTGCGACTGCGGGGGCGTGAAGCCGGCGAGGTCGCGGAACGAGTCCATGATCGGCGGACCCACCCAGCGCACGAGTTCGGCGGGCGCAGGGATGGGCAGCCCGAGCTCAGCGAACGTCGCGGCGAGCGACGCGGTGATGC
>Ga0247742_10000862_pt1 | contig 22791 bp, 15 predicted proteins | sample UWRJL208509C2_FD_180944 | JGI IMG/M metagenome (GOLD analysis project Ga0247742, IMG submission 180944) | Plant litter microbial communities from Arlington Agricultural Research Station in Wisconsin, United States - UWRJ-L208-509C-2 | ecosystem: Environmental > Terrestrial > Plant litter >... | reverse complement strand
AAAATCGCCGACCAGATCTCGGACGCCGTTCTGGATGCCATCCTGGCCCAGGACCCGCGCGCTCGCGTGGCCTGCGAGACGCTGGTGAAGACCGGCGTCGCCATCGTCGCGGGTGAGATCACCACCAGCGCCTGGATCGACCTCGAGGCGCTGACCCGCAAGGTCATCCTCGACATCGGCTACGACTCCTCGGAAGTCGGCTTCGACGGCGAGACCTGCGGCGTGCTTAACCTCATCGGCAAGCAGTCCCCGGACATCAACCAGGGCGTCGATCGCAAGAAGCCCGAAGAACAGGGCGCCGGCGACCAGGGCCTGATGTTCGGCTACGCCACGAACGAAACCACTGAATACATGCCGGCGGCGATCCACTATGCCCATCGCCTCGTCGAGCAGCAGACCAAGGTCCGCAAGAAGAAGAACTCGCCGCTGCCGTGGCTGCGCCCGGACGCGAAGAGCCAGGTCACCCTGCGCTATGAGAACGGCGAAGCCGTCGCCATCGACGCCGTCGTGCTCTCGACCCAGCACGATCCGGACGTGAAGCAGAAGGATCTCATCGAAGGCGTGCGCGAGCTGATCCTCAAGCCCGTGCTGCCGGCGAAGCTGCTGCACAAGGGCACCAAGTTCCACATCAACCCGACCGGCAAGTTCGTCATCGGTGGGCCGGTGGGCGATTGCGGCCTGACCGGCCGCAAGATCATCGTCGACACCTACGGCGGCTGGGCCCGTCACGGCGGTGGCGCGTTCTCGGGCAAGGATCCCTCCAAGGTCGACCGCTCGGCTGCCTATGCCGCGCGTTACGTCGCCAAGAACATCGTCGCGGCCGGCCTTGCCGACCGTTGCGAAATCCAGGTCAGCTACGCCATCGGCGTCGCCGAGCCGACCTCTATCTCGGTGACCACCTTCGGTACCGGCAAGATTCCCGATGAGAAGATCGAGAAGCTGATCCGCAAGCACTTCGACCTGCGCCCGTTCGGCATCATCAAGATGCTCGACCTCGTGCACCCGATGTACCAGCAGACCGCGTCGAACGGCCACTTCGGCCGCAAGCCCTACGACGTCACCGACAAGAACGGCAACACGTTCACGGCGTTCTCGTGGGAGAAGACCGATAAGGCCGAGATCCTGCGCGATGCCGCGGGTCTTGGTGCGGCGGTTGCTCGTCGCAAGTAATTAGCTCGCAGATGCGACAAGAAGACGGGCGCCGTGTGGCGCCCGTTTTTTTGGTGTCGAGTGAGGGTCAGGATTGTCGCCGGCGGGCCATGCTCACGATGGCCAGGTGCAGCGAGCCGACGACGATAAGTCCGCCGACTATTTCTACAACGAGCGATATGGCATCGCCGGGGAGTTTGCTGCCTCGTTCCCGCAACATCCCATCGCTCATGATGAGTAGCGTGATCGTCGAGACCAGCAGCCAGCTCCCCCAGCCTACGATGGGACCTTTCGCCGCCAGCGTTGCCAGACCGGCCCGCTTTGGCGACGTGCAAGATTCCACCCCGAAAGGGCCATCCATACGAGGATGTGCAGGCCAAGCACCATGGAAATGGACGTAGCCCACACCGACAGACCGAAGCTCGCCTCAAACGTGGTCGGCCGCACCATGTCCTCAAGCCACTGATAGAAGGACGTGGGGAGCACGAAATAGTTGGAACTATCGACATGCCACAACGCGAGGTCATAAAGCTGTGTCGCGACTAGTAACCAAGATACCCAGCCGACTACCTGCCTGAATGCGATCAAGAGACCACGACCGTACCGTACGACATCCATTTCGTGCCGGGAACCTGTTCCATATCTGTCGCCTCGAGCAGTCGGCGCAGTAAGGCGAAATCCGACTCAAGTTCAAGGGTGATGCATCCCTTGCTTATCCCGCGCCCACTCTTGGCATGCATCCGAAACTGCCCACGCAGGAGCCCGGCACAGTAGCGTTCATCGTCAATGACCCGGTCATTTGCGTAGAGCGCGAACCAGTCACTCTTGCGATTGTTGCGATCGCTGCGAAGATCTTCGCGGGTCGACGTGGTCGGCAACCAACCTTTTATCCATCGGGTCCCCCGAATGTTTGAGAATCCTGACCGACTTCTAGGCGGTATGGCGTGCGTTCACGGATACGCGCCCTGTACGGGTTTCGATCGGGGAGCCGGGTCTGCGGCAGTGGTGACCGCGTAGTCGATACGGTCACAGGGACTTCATCCGACGGGTGAGACATCTGGGGCTCGTCAACGGAGAACCTCCATGTCACGCACCCTGCCCCGCCTCATGGCCACCGCCTTCCTCGTCGCCGCCATGCCCATGGCCGCCTTCGCCCAACACACCGACTCCAAGGGCGGCACGCCGACCGATGCCGGCTTTGTGACGAATGCCAGCGGGGCGAATATCGCTGAGATTGAAACGGCGAAGCTCGCCGATACGAATGCCGGCTCCGACAAGGTGAAGACCTTCGCCAGCCACATCATTGCGGACCACACGAAGGCGGGCGAGGAACTGAAGACCCTCGCCGCGGGTGATCGTGGCTATGCCACTGCCGAACAGCCGCCGCCGGCGAACCAGAAAGACATCGATGCACTCAAGATGCTCAATGGTGCCGCCTTCGACAAGGAGTTCGCCAAGGTGATGGTCGCGGACCACCAGAAAGCGATCGCGATTTTCGAGGTCGAGGCGCAGAAGGGCTCGAACAAGGACCTGCAGGCGTTTGCGACGAAGACGCTGCCTACGTTGAAAGAGCACCTGAAGATGGCGAGGGCTTTGAATACCGGGAAGTAATCGCGAGCACCTATTCGCCGCTGAAGCGGCTCCCACAGGGAGCGGAACCTGCCCTGTGTGGGAGCCGCTTCAGCGGCGATAGCCTACTCGGCGCGCTGCCGGACGAACCCACGCAACGTCAGCCCCGGCGATGTCACGAACTCGACCGGCCGCGCCATGCCTTCATCCGCTGCGATGAAGACGAACGAATCCCCATCCAGCACATAGCGCGCCGGCAAACGTTTGCCGGCATCGCCGCCCATGCTGTCGATCCAGGTGATCGAACGTGGAGTAGTGGTGGGGTCGAGAATGAAGCGCCCTGCCAGCAGCAGCTCGCCAGTGGGGCGATGGACGGCGAATGTGTCGCCGTCGATAGTGGTAATCGCACCGTTGCCGCCGTGAACATCGGGGGGTTCGACGACGCCGTTTTCTTCGAAGCGCGTTTGGGTCCAGGTGCCCTGGAGGCGTTCTAGATCGTCCATGATTTTCCTGAAGGGTTTTGGCAAGCACCCATTCGCCGATGAATCGGCTCCTACCAAGCGGGGCGCGCGTTGCCTGGCAGGAGCCGCTTCAGCGGCGATGCTTTGGTAGATCAGCCGTTGCGGTTGGAGCCGGAGAGCACGTCGACCCACACGGCCAGGACGAGGATCACGCCCTTGATGATCATCTGCCAGGAGTTGTCGACGTCCATCAGCTGCATGCCGTTGTCGAGGCTGGCCATGACCAGCGCACCGATGAGCGCGCCGTAGACCGTGCCCGAGCCGCCGCGCATGGAGGTACCGCCGATGAAGCAGGCGGAGATGGCGTCCAGCTCACCGCCGGTACCGGCCGATGGCGAACCCGAGCCTGTACGCGCCACGGTGATGATGCCGGCGAAGGCGCACATCAGGCCCATGATGGCGAACACGACCAGCTTGACGCGGGCCACGTTAACGCCGGAAAGCCGCGTGGCTTCCATGTTGCCGCCCACCGCATAGATGTGGCGGCCGAACACGGTCTGCGTCGACACGTAGGTGAATACGGCAAGCAGGCCGAGCAGGATCATCACCGGAATGGGGATGCCGTTGGCGTCATTGAGCATGCGCACGAAGCCGAAGATGAAGGCGCCGATCGCCACCAGCTTCAGGATATCGATCCACAACGCGGCCTGCTGCAACCCGAGCTTGCCCCGGCGCACGCGACGGCGCGCGGTCAAGGCAACCATGGCCAGGAAGATAAGGCCGCCGATCCACACCGACACCCCGGGCGGGACGAAACCCTGGCCGATCGTGATGAGGTTGTCCGGCGCGGGAGCAATGGTGGAGCTGCCGGTGATGTAGAGCACGATGCCGCGGAAGGCGAGCATGCCGCCCAGGCCGACGATGAACGAGGGCACGCGCAACTTGGTGACTATGTAGCCGTTGAGGCCGCCGATCAGCAGGCCGAGCACCAGCACCGCACCGATGGCGGGCCATGTGCCCCAACCCTGGTTCACGGTGAGGATGGCGACCACGCCACCGAGCAGGCCAAGCTGCGAGCCGATCGAGAGATCGATCTCGCCGGCAATGATGACGAAGACCATGCCGCAGGCGAGCATGCCGGTGATCGCCATCTGTCGGAAGAGGTTCGACAGGTTGCCCGGCGTGACAAAGGCCGCATCGGTCTTGATGTGGAAGAAGACCCAGATGATCGCGACGGCGATGAGCAGCGCGAGGATCTTGTATCGGACGAACAGTTGCTGGATTTGCTGCGACTGCATGGAGGAGCTTCCTGGTAACGCGTGAATAGGTTTTAAGGTCAGGCCGCGTGTGCGGGCCCCTCGGCGGCATGCGAGATCGCGGCGGCAAGCACCTGCTCCTGCGTCAGGCCGACATTCTTGAAGTCGCCGCGCAGCTTACCCTCACCGACGACCAGGACGCGATCGCTCACGCCCAGCACCTCGGGCATCTCCGAGGACACCATGATGATCGCAACGCCCTTGCCTGCCAGTTCGAACATCAGTTTGTAGATGTCGTACTTGGAGCCCACGTCGACGCCCCGAGTCGGCTCGTCGAGGATCAGCACCTTGGGACCGGGTAGCAGCATCTTGGTCAGCACCGCCTTCTGCTGATTGCCACCGGACAGGCCCATGATGGCGAGCTCCGGGCTGGCCGTCTTCACACGCAGGCGCTTGATCTCGGCTTCGACCACCTGCAGCTCGGCCTGGCGATCGATCTGGCCCGCGTGGGCGTAATGGGACAGCGTGGCCAGGGTGATGTTGTCACCCACGCCCAGCAGGGGAACGATGCCCTGACGCTTACGGTCTTCAGGGACGAGCGAAAGCCCGGCCTTGATCGCCTGCTCAGGGCTCCTGATCCTGATGGGCTTGCCTTCGAGGACCAGCTCGGCCTCATAGCGGCCCGGGTAAGCACCGAAGATCGCCGAGACCAGCTCGGTGCGTCCCGCGCCCACCAGCCCCGCGATGCCGAGGATCTCGCCTCGACGCACCTCGAACGAAATATCGTCGACACGCTTGCGGTTCGGGTTGGCCACGTCCCAGCAGGTGACGTGCTTCGCTTCGAAGATCACCTCACCGATGTCGTGGTCCACCTTCGGGAACAGGTTCTCGATGTCGCGGCCGACCATCGCGGTGATGATCGAATGCGTGGTCATCTCGCTCATCGGCTTGGTGACGATGTGCTTGCCGTCGCGAATCACGGTGACCGTGTCGCAGACGCGCGCCACTTCCTCGAGCTTGTGCGAGATGTACACGCACGCCACGCCGTCTTTTTTCAGGTCTTCGATGATCGACAGCAACGTGTCGGTTTCGGAGGAGGTCAGCGACGACGAGGGTTCGTCGAGAATCAGCAGGCGCGCGTTCTTGGCCAGTGCCTTGGCGATCTCGAACAACTGCTGGTAGCCACCGCCGTAATTCATCACGGGCGCCGCGACGTTGACGTCCTTCAGCTTGAGCCGTGCAAGCAGTGCGTCGGCCTTCGCATACATCGCGTCGTAGTCCATCACTCCGCCGAACTTGCGGACCTCGTTGCCGAGGAAGATGTTCTCGGCCACGGAGAGCTGCGGAACCAGCATCAGCTCCTGGTGGATGATGACGATGCCGGCATCCTCGCTGTCGCGCACCGAATGCGCGCGCAGGGGCTTGCCGTCAAAAAGAATCTCGCCTTCCCAGGTGCCGTAGGGGTACACACCGGACAGGACTTTCATCAGGGTCGACTTGCCGGCGCCATTTTCGCCGCACAGGCCGACGCACTCGCCCGGCCGGACAGCCAGGTCGATGCCATTGAGCGCGCGCACGCCGGAAAATTCCTTGACGATCTGGCGCATCTCGAACAGGTATTCGCTCACCGATATTTCCTTTAGCAGGGCGGCGCCCCGCCATGAAGCGGGGCGCCGCCGATCTTACGCTAACGCTGGCTTACGGGCCGACCTGGGCCTGGGTGTAGAACCCGTCCTTCACCACGAGGTCGACGTTCTGCTTGGTCAGCAGGGTCGGGGTGAGCAGGATGGTGTTGATGTCACCCTTGCCGTTGTTCATCTTGGAGGTGAACTGCGGCGTGTTGCCCTTGGCCAGGTCGATGGCCAGGTTGGCGGCATCCGTGGCGATCGTCTTGATCGGCTTGTAGACCGTCATGGTCTGCGTGCCTGCCTTGATGCGCTTGATCGCAGCCAGATCGGCATCCTGACCCGAGACCGCCACCTTGCCGGCGAGCTTCTGGCCGTTGAGCGCAGCGATGGCGCCGCCGGCGGTGCCGTCGTTCGAAGCGACGATGCCCTGAATGTTGTTCTTGTTCGCGGTCAGCGCGTTCTCGATGATCGACTGGGCGTTCGAGGCCAGCCACTCATTGGTCCACTGCTGGCCGACGATCTTGATGTCACCCTTCTTCACGAGGGGGTCGAGCACCTTCATCTGGCCTTCGCGAAGGATCTTCGCGTTGTTGTCGGTGGGTGCGCCGCCGAGCAGGAAGTAATTGCCCTTCGGTGCGGCGTTGACCACGCCCTGAGCCTGCATCTGGCCAACCTTGTCGTTATCGAACGAGATGTACGCATCGACATCGGCGTTGAGGATCAGGCGGTCATACGAAATCACCTTGATACCGGCCTTCTTCGCTTCGGCGACCACGGTGGTGAGCGTCTTGGCGTTGAACGGCACGATGACGATGACGTCGACCTTGCGCGAGATCAGGTTCTCGATCTGCTGGATCTGCTTCTGCTCGTTGGCGTCGGCAGACTGCACCGAGACGGTGCCACCCTTGGCTTCGACGGCCGCCTTGAAGTAGTCACGGTCCTTGGTCCAGCGCTCGACGCGAAGATCGTCGATGGAGAAACCGATGACCGGCTTTTCCTTGCTCGCATGAGCCTGCGGAGTGGCGAAAACGCCTGCGGCGATCATCGATACGGCCAGCACCGTGTGTAGAGCCTTCTGCTTCATGCTTATCTCCATGCTTATGGAATTGCCCATCAGGAGGGGCGGAAATCGTCGCCGCGAGCGGCGTCGGTAGTCAGGGACTTCAACTGTTCGTAGGTACGGCGGAACAGAGGGTGGCGCGTTTGCAGGAAATAAGCATGACGCGCTGCATCGGGCTCATAAGTCGCCGTCACCGCAGGCATCGGGCAGACCTCTTCCAGGGTGGCTTGCGGGTCCACGGCAAGGTGGGCCAGACGAGCCGCTCCGAGGGCCGGGCCCACCTCGCCGCCGCTACGCAGGACCAGACGCTTGCCGAGAATGTCGGCCAGCATGCGGATCCAGTAGGCGCTGCGTGAGCCACCGCCGATGACCGTGATCTCCTCGGCGACCAACCCGGTGGATTCCACCGCGAGCAGGCCATCGAGGAGGCCCAGGCCGACGCCTTCGAGCGTGGCATTGGCGAGATCGGCGCGGTCGGTCTCGGGCCCCAGGCCGGTGAAGGAACCGCGGGCGTGGGCGTCGTTGTGTGGGGTGCGCTCACCGGTGAGGTAAGGCAGGAACATGGGGCCGTCGGGCTTGAGGCCACGTGCTTCGGCTTCGGCAAGCAGCGCCGGCACGTCTTTCTGGCCGGTGAGGCGCGCCGTGAAGTCCAGGCAGCTGGCGGCGTTGAGCATCACCGACATGAGGTGCCAGGTATCGGGCAGGGCATGGCAGAAGCTGTGCACTGCCTGTTCGGGACTGGAGCGGAAGCCATCGGAGACGGCGAAATAGACCCCCGACGTGCCCAGCGAAAGCATGGCCTGGCCATCGCGGACGATGCCGACACCGACGGCTCCAGCCGCGTTGTCGCCGCCGCCGGCAGCGACGGGTACCGTTTCCATGCCCCAGCGCTCGGCCAGCTCCTTGCTCAGCCGGCCGGCGGGCTGGCTGCCCTCGAACACCTGCGGCATGTGCGAACGGTCGAGCCCCGTGGCTGCGAGCATGGCATCGCTCCACTGGCGTTTGGCGACGTCCAGCCAGAGGGTGCCGGCGGCGTCCGAGGCGTCGGTCATGTACTCGCCGGTGAGCAGGAGGCGAAGGTAATCCTTCGGCAGCAAGACCTTGGCGATGCGGCTGAATATCTCCGGCTCGTGCTTGCGCACCCAGGCCAGCTTGGGCGCCGTGAATCCGGGCATGGCCAGGTTGCCGGTGATCTCGCGGAAGCCGGGGACCCTCTCCAGTTCGGCGCATTCCACGTCCGAGCGGCCGTCGTTCCAGAGAATGGCTGGCCGCAGGATGTTGTCGGACTTATCGAGCAGCGTCGCCCCGTGCATCTGCCCCGACAGACCGATGGCCGCCACGCGGCGGGCATCGGCCCCCTTGAGAACATCCGCAATGGCGGCCTCGGTCGCCGACCACCAGGTCGCGGGGTCCTGTTCGGACCAACGCGCCCTGGGATGGGAGACCTCGAGCGGGCTGGTGGCGCTGGCGCGCACCTCTCCCGCGTCGTCGACGAGCACTGCCTTGACGGAGGAAGTGCCCAGATCGATACCGAGGTACATACGTGCCGAAGCGTCCATGTCGGGTTTCATATCACCCATAGATATAGCGGTTCACGATGTTTTCCAGCAACTCCTGGCCGCCCGAAACGTGCTTCGGATGGATGTCGTGGGAGATTGCCTCGTCCGACAGCGAAGCCAGCGTGAAGCCACCCTGCAGGATCTTGCTGCCGAAATCCGCGTCCCAGCCGGCGTAGCGCTTTGCCTTGAGTTCGGCCAGCGTGTCGCGCTCGATCATCTTCGCCGCACGTTCGAGGCTGAGTGCCAGCGCGTCGATCGCACCGATGTGACCGTGGAAGAGGTCTTCCGGCGCGCTGCTCTGGCGGCGGACCTTGGTGTCGAAGTTGTAGCCACCCGTGGTGAACCCGCCGGCCTTGAGGATCTCGTAGGTGACGAGGGTGAGCTCTTCGACGCTGTTCGGGAACTGGTCGGTGTCCCAACCGTTCTGCGGATCGCCGCGGTTGGCATCGATCGAGCCGAACAGGCCCAGCGCGATCGACGTGGCGACCTCGTGCTGGAACGAGTGGCCGGCGAGCGTGGCGTGGTTGGCTTCGAGGTTGGTCTTGACCTCGTTCTCGAGGCCGAAGTCCTTGAGGAAGCCGTAGACCGTGGCGCTGTCGTAGTCGTACTGATGCTTGGTCGGCTCCTGCGGCTTGGGCTCGATCAGGATCGTGCCCTTGAAGCCGAGCTTGTGCTTGTGTTCCACCACCATCTGGAAGAAGCGACCGAGCTGGTTGCGCTCGCGCTTGAGGTCCGTGTTGAGCAGGGTCTCGTAGCCCTCGCGACCACCCCAGAGCACGTAGTTCGCACCGCCGAGGCGATGCGTGGCTTCCATGGCGTGACGCACCTGGGTCGCCGCATACGCAAACACTTCCGGCTGCGGGTTGGTGGCGGCGCCGGCGGCATAGCGCGGATTGCTGAATACGTTGGCCGTGCCCCAGAGCAGCTTCACGCCGGTTTCGGCCTGCTTCTTCTCGAGCACGTCGACCATCGCGGCGAAGTTGTTCTTGTACTCGGCGAGGTTGACGCCTTCCGGAGCCACGTCGGTGTCATGGAAGGTATAGAACGGCGTACCCAGGCGGCTGAAGAAGTCGAACGCTGCGTCGGCCTTTTCGCGGGCCTTTTCCATCGGGTCGCCGGCGGTGTGCCAGGGGCGGTCGAAGGTGCCGGCGCCGAACACGTCCGAACCCGGCCAGACGAAGGTGTGCCAGTAGCACACAGCCAGGCGCAGGTGCTCGGCCATGCTCTTACCCAGGACCTGCTTGCCGGCATCGTAATGGTGAAACGCCAGCGGGTTGTCCGAGCCGGTGCCTTCGAAGGCGATCTTGGGGATGTTGGAAAAGTACGACATAACAATTCCTTGACGAACGTGGGGACGAATCCCAACGATGCTGACGAGCAGGGGGCATGTGGCGCAATTGCGATTTCCCTCGCCGTTCCCGTTGTTTTCTTTGCCGCGGTGCGTCATGACCGGTTTAACGCGTGGCGTGGTAATTTCCACGGCCATGGCACCCCATCGCATCGCCCTTCTATTCAACGCGAACAAGGTTTATGACCGTCAGGTCATCGCCGGCATTGGGCATTATCTCAACAGCACGCGCGTCGAGTGGGACCTCTTCATGGAAGAGGATTTCCGCAGCCGCATGCGCGACATCAGCCAGTTCCGCGGCGATGGCGTCATCGCCGACTTCGACGACCCGGAAGCACCTGACGCGCTGAGCGGCCTGCATATCCCCGTGGTAGCCATCGGCGGCTCCTACCACGATCCGGCGAACTACCCGGGCGCAGTGCCCTATATCGCCACCGATAACGCGCGACTGATCCGCCTCGCCTACGACCACCTGATCGAGCAGGGCCTCACCCGGTTCGCGTTCTACGGCTTGCCGCCGCACCCGACCAGCCGCTGGGCCCACGAACGCGAGCACGCGTTCCGCGCCATCGTGGCGGAGGAGTCGGTGGAAGGCACGGTCTACCAGGGCTCGCCGACCAGTGCCGGCGGCTGGGGGCAGGCCGTCGAAGAGCTGGTGACCTGGCTGGCCGAACTGCCCAAGCCGATCGGCATTGTCGCCGTCACCGATGCGCGCGCCCGCCAGGTGTTGCAGGCCTGCGTGATGGGCGGGATCGCGGTCCCGGAGCAGATTGCCATCGTCGGCATCGACAACGACCCGATGGCCCAGCTGCTCACGCGCATCCCGCTCACCTCGGTCATCCAGGGCGCGGAGGAGATGGGACGCACGGCCGCCCACTTGCTGCACCAGATGCTGCGCGGCATGGATTGCGCCGGCACGCGCGTGCTGGTGCCGCCGGTCGGCATCAACGTCCAGGCGTCCAGCAAATTCCATCCGATACGGAGCCCGCACGTGATGCGCGCCAGCCACTACATTCGCCAGTACGGCTGCCTGGGCATCAAGACCGAACAGGTAGCCGATTACGTCGGCGTGTCGCGCACGGTGCTGGAAGAACACTTCAAACGCGAGCTCAAGCAGACCGTGCATCAGGTGATCCTCACGCACAAGCTCGACACCGCCTGCGACCTTATCGCCAACTCGGATGTACCGCTTGCCGACATCGCGCTGCGCTGCGGCTTCACATCACTGCAATACATGTATGCGGTATTCCGGCGCGAGTACGACTGTACGCCACGCCAATACCTCGACCTTCATCGCAAGACGGCGGCAACCTGACCGTTGCCCGCAGGGACCGCTTCATCCATGCCTGTATCCAACGCCACCGCCTGGGGCCAGCTTCCCGACGGCCGACCGCTCCACCGCTGGACGCTGCGCAACGCACGCGATGCGCAGATCGACATCGCCGATCTCGGCGGCACCCTGCTCTCCTGGCAATCGCCCGATCGCCAGGGCCGCGTCGGTGAGGTATTGCTCGGCCATGCGACCGCGCAGCAGTACATCGATTCGAACGCCTACATGGGCGCCATCGTCGGTCGCTGGGCGAACCGTATTCGTGGCGGCCGGTTTCGCCTGGACGGCATCGACTACAAGGTGGACCGCAACGATGGCGGCAACCATCTACACGGCGGCCAGTACGGCTTCCACCTGCAGCGCTGGGATGTGGAACCGGATGGCGAGTCGCTGGTGATGCGCCTGGTCTCGCCCGAAGGCGACGGTGGCTTTCCCGGCGAGGTGCGTGTGGAACTCCACTGCCGCTTCGACGACGACGGCACGCTGGACCTGCAGTACCAGGTAACCTCCGATGCGCCGACGCCGCTGAGCCTTACCGCACACCCCTATTTCAATCTCAACGACCGGCGTCCGGATGTCCGCGACCACGTGATCCGGATCGACGCCGACGAGTTCCTCGCCATCGATGCCGGTGCGATTCCCGTCGGCCGCCAGCACGTGGCAGGCACGGCGTTCGATTTCCGCGACGCGGCGCCTATCGGCTCGCGACTGCACTGGCCGGATCCGCAACTGCGTCTCGTCGGCGGTTTCGACCACTGCTACATCCCGCGCGGGCCAACCGGCTCCGCGCTGCGACCGGTCGCGGTCGTCACCGAGCCGTCCAGCGGCCGTCGCCTGACCGTTGAGACCGACCGGCCGGGACTGCAGTTCTACAGCGGGCAGAAGCTCACCGGCCAGCCCAGCCGCGGCGAGGAGCCTTACGGACCGTTTGCGGGCTTCGCTCTGGAAGCCCAGGCCTTTCCCGATCAGATCAACTCGGCGGAGTCCGAGGGCGCGGTCCTTCGGCCGGGCGTGATCTGGCGCCAGCACACGCGCTATCGGATCGATACCGCCTGACACCCGCCCCTGTAGGAGCCGATTCATCGGCGATCCCGCGGCAGCGGGCAAGTTTGCCGCGAGCACCCATTGCCGATGAATCGGCTCCCACAGGGCATGTGCGAGCCCGTACCCGGGTAGAATGGGCGGATGTCCCTTATCCAACTCCTCAACGTCGACTACAGCGTCGGCGGCCCGCTCCTGCTCGAACAGGTCAATCTTTCCCTCGATGCCGGCGAGCGCGTCTGCATCGTCGGGCGCAACGGCGCCGGAAAGTCCACCCTGCTCAAGCTGATCGCGGGCGAAATCCACGCCGACGACGGCGAGATCCGCCTGCAGGGCGGCACCCGCATCGCACGCCTGACCCAGGAAGTGCCGCAGGACACCACCGGCAGCGTGTTCGACGTCGTGGCCGATGGCCTGGGTGAGTTGGGCCACCTGCTTGCCCGCTACCATCACGCGCTCGAAGCAGGCGACATGGACGCGCTGGGCGAAGTCCAGACGAAAATCGAGACGCTGAACGCCTGGGACCTCGAGTCCCGCGTAGAGCAGGTCATCGAGCGGCTGGAGCTGCCCGCCGATACCGATTTCGCCGACCTCTCCGGCGGTATGAAACGCCGCGTGCTGCTGGGTCAGGCGCTCGTGCGGGACCCCAACCTGCTTCTGCTCGACGAGCCCACCAATCATCTCGACATCGAGGCGATCGCCTGGCTCGAAACCTTCCTGAAGAATTTCAGCGGCAGCATCGTCTTCATCACCCATGACCGCAGCTTCCTGCGTTCGCTGGCGACGCGCATCGTCGAGATCGATCGTGGCAACGTGACCAGCTGGCCTGGCGACTACGACAACTACCTGCGCCGCCGGGAAGAGCGTCTCCATGCGGAAGCCCAGGCGGTCGCGCATTTCGATCGCAAGCTGGCCCAGGAAGAGGTGTGGATCCGCCAGGGCATCAAGGCACGACGCACCCGTAACGAAGGCCGCGTGCGCGCGCTGAAGGCGCTGCGCAACGAGCGCGCCGAGCGTCGCGAGCAGTCGGGCACGGCCAAGATCACGCTCGCGGTCGCGCAGGCGGGTGGGCGCAAGGTGGTCGACGCCAAGCACATCACCCAGGCTTACGGCGGCCGTACGCTGCTCGGCGACATTTCGACCACGATCATGCGCGGTGACCGCGTCGGCATCATGGGCCCGAACGGCGCGGGCAAGTCCACGCTGCTGAAGATCCTGCTTGCCGAACTCAAGCCGCAACAGGGTGAAGTTACCCTGGGTACCGGCTTGCAGATCGCCTACTTCGACCAGCATCGTTCCACGCTGGACGACAGCATGAACGCGCTCGACAACGTCGCCGAGGGCCGTGAGTACATCGAGCTCAACGGCCAGCGCAAGCACATCATCGGCTACCTGCAGGACTTCCTGTTCTCGCCGGAGCGTGCACGCGCACCGATCACCCGCCTCTCCGGTGGCGAGCGCAACCGGTTGCTGCTGGCCAAGCTCTTCGCCCAGCCATCCAACCTGCTGGTGATGGATGAGCCGACCAACGACCTCGACGTGGAAACGCTGGAGCTGCTCGAAGAGCTGCTGGGCGACTACACCGGAACGCTGCTGCTGGTCTCGCACGACCGCGATTTCATCGACAACGTGGTGACCAGCACGCTGGTGCTCGAGGGCGATGGCCAGGTCGGCGAGTACATCGGCGGGTACACCGAGTGGCTGCGCCAGAAGCCGATCATCGCTGCGGCACGTGCGTCTAACGCGAAGTCCAACGTAGCGCCCGCGGCGGCACCGGCACCGGCACCGGCACCGGCACCCGTCGTCGCGCCGAAGAAAAAACTGTCGTTCAAGGAACAGCGTGAGCTGGACCTGTTGCCGGCGAAGCTGGAAGAGCTCGAGAACGCCATCGCGGAGCGCACCGCAGCGATGAACGACCCGAAGTATTTCCAGCAGGACGCCGCGGCGATCACCCGGGCTAACGAAGATCTGGTGAAGTTGCAGGCGGAGCTGGATACGGCTTTCGCGCGATGGGAAGAGCTGGAAGGGTGATCGCGCAGCTCATGTGACCGCGAGCACCCTTCGCCGATAAATCGGCTGCTACGGAAAGAGCATCGCCGCTTCAGCGGCGATGCTTCTGGTTAGAGCCGAAACACTTCCACGACCCGCGCCAGCTCGCCTGCCTGGTCCTCCAGGCTCTTGGCGGCGGCAGCCGCTTCCTCGACCAGTGCCGAATTCTGCTGGGTCGAGTCATCCATGCGCGACACGGCGTGGTTGATCCGGCCGATCTGCTCGGATTGCTCGTTCGTCGCACGGCTGATGTTGCCCATCAGGTCGGCGACGTCGCGGATGCGACCGAGCACGGTGGCCATGTTGCGGCCCGCTTCGGTCACCAGGCCGTGGCCCGCGTCCACCTGCTCCACCGATTCGGTGATCAGCGATTCGATTTCCTTCGCCGCCGTGGCGCTGCGATGGGCCAGGTTGCGTACTTCCTCGGCCACCACCGCGAAGCCCCTTCCCTGCTCGCCCGCGCGCGCCGCCTCGACAGCCGCGTTCAGCGCCAGGATATTGGTCTGGAAGGCAATGCCGTTGATGATGCCGATCACGTCGGCGATGCGCTGGGCGGAGGTCTGGATGCCGTTCATGGCCTCGACGGCTTCCTGCATCGCACCGGCCTCCTGCTGTACGGCGACACTTGCATGCTCGGCCAGCGTGCTGGCCCGCGCCGCGTTGGTGGCGTTGTCGCGCACGGTGCGCGTCAGCTCGTCGAGGCTCGACGCTGTCATCTGCAGCTCATGCGCCTGGGTTTCGGTACGCGTGGACAGGTCGGCGTTTCCCGCGGCGATTTCGGACGTGCTGCCGGCCATGCTCGCCGCCGCCTTGCGCACGGACCGGGCAATATCGCCCAGGCCGTCGCCAATGCCGTCGATGGAACGCATCAACTGGCCGATCTCGTCGCCGCGCGTGGTCTCCAGGCGCGCCGTCAGATCGCCCTCGGCCAACCGCCTGGCTGCCTCGACCGCATGGGACAGCGGCCGCGTGATCCGCGCACGGATCGCAAGGAAGAGCAGCATGCAAAGCACCGCGACCATGCCGATGGCGGTGCCGATCGCGACCATGCGCAGGTGCCTCACCGGGCCATACAGCTCGTCCATGTCCACCGTGCCGGCGACCAGCCAGCTCCAGGCGGGATCCGTGGCGTAGATGGCGAGACGGCTCACCGTCTGGCCGTCCACGTTCGCCCTGTAACGCAGCTCTCCGTGCTTGCCGGACAACATGCGGCCGAACACCGGCTGGCCGTCGGTATCCATCATCTTGAGGGCGGCGCCGTCAGCCCTTGCAGGGGCGTCCCTGGTCGCCGGATCCACGATGAACGTGCCATAGCGTTTGCCGGCGCTGGCGTCGATCACGGAGTAGTAACCGCTCTGGCCGATCCGGATCGCGGCGATCTCCTGCGCGAGATTGGCCATCTCGCTGGTGATCTCGACGCCGACAAACCAGGCACCGACCACGTTGCCCGAGGCATCGTGGATCGGCTCGTAGCGCGTGATATAGGGACGATCGAACAGGACGGCAGGGCCACCGTACGATTTGTTGGATAGCAGTTGCGGGAAGGCCGGGTGTGCGTGGTCGATGGAGGTCCCGACCGCACGTGAGCCGTCTTCCTTCTTGAGCGAGGTACTGACCCGGATGAAGTCCGGCCCGTCACGGACGAACAGCGTCGCGACAACGTGTGCCCGCGAGGAGAACTCGTCCACCTGGGTGAAGTCGCCATTGAGCGCCTTGCCGTCATGCAACAGGGTGGGCACGGTGTGGCCGCCCATCATCACGCGGTGCTTGTCGTCCACGGTAAACGTACCGGGGTAATAGCTCTTGAATAGCCCCAGGAAGCGATCCGACTCGGCCAGCAACGCCCCGCTGAAGGTATTCACCGTGGCGATGATGGCGCGATTGCCGCGTTCGAGATCGTCACGTGCACGCGTCTCCAGCTCGCGCGAGACCATGGTGGTCACGACAATCGTCAGCACGGCGACGCCCAGGGCCACGATGCCGACCACGAGTAGCGTAAGGCGGGCGCCCACGCTCATGCTGCGCGCTGAGACGCGATTGACGATGCTGTTCATACGGAGCCTTTGCGAAGTCCTCGGGCATCCCTTGCGGATGCCCTTACACCGGCGTTGTCGGCAGACTTCAGGGGGACTTTAGGCCCGGGGCTCATTCTCTTGGCCCTATGAGACGGCGAAGACCGCCGTCCCATCGATTTGTACGGCAAATGCTCAGCCGGTGTTCTGCAGGCCCTGGGACACTCCGTTTACGCAGGCCACGAGCGCATTGAGCAACGCGTCGTCCTTACCGTCCGTCGCGCGCCAGCGCTTGAGAAGATCGACCTGGAGCAGGCTCATCGGATCAACGTACGGGTTGCGCAGGCGGATCGACGTGGCCAGGCGCGGGTCGCCAGCCAGCAGTTCATCGGCACCCTTGAGCTTCAGCACCCAGGCCACCGTCCGTTCGAACTCGGCACGGACCATGGGGAAGAAGCGCTCATGCAGGGGCCCGGCGAGTTTCGAGAACGCTTCGGCGATGTCGATGTCGGCCTTCGCCAGCACCATCTCCACGTCGTCCAGCATCGTCGACACGAACGGCCACTCGCGTGCCATGTGCACGAGGTGTTCTTCGCCGCACTCTTTCGCCACGACCTCGAGCGCGCTACCCAGCCCATACCAGCCGGTGAGCACGGCGCGGCACTGCGTCCAGGAGAACACCCAGGGGATCGCGCGGAGGTCTTCGACGCCCTTCATGCTGCGGCGGCGCGCCGGACGGGATCCGAGCGTCATGCGCTCGATCACGTCGATGGGTGTGGCCCCGCGGAAGTAATCGACGAAGCCTTCGGTATCGACGAACGCGCGGTATGCCTTGCGGCTCTCCGCGGAAAGCTTCGCCATGGTTTCCTTCCAACCCGCTTCGCGCACTTCCACATCGCGCGGGCGCAGCGAGGCGCGCATCACCGCGCCCAGCGTCTGCTCGAGATTGCGCACGGCGAGGGCCCGGATGCCGTACTTGCGATGGATCACTTCACCCTGCTCGGTCACGCGCAGCACACCGCCAACCGAACCGCGCGGCGAAGCCATCAGGGCCGGAGTGATCCGCGAACCGCCACGACTGGCCGAGCCACCGCGACCATGGAAGAAGGCAACACGGATGCCCGCCTTCGCCGCCACGTCGAGCAGATCGACCTGGGCGCGCTGCAGGCTCCACTTCGACGCCAGCGTGCCGCCGTCCTTGCCGCTGTCCGAGTAGCCGAGCATCACCCACTGGCGATCGCCACGGGCCTTGAGGTGCTCCCGGTAGACCGGGTCGTCGAGCAGTGCCTGCAAGGTCTCAGCGCCGCCGGCGAGATCGTCGATGGTCTCGAACAGTGGAGCGACGTCGAGGGGCACGCGTCCGTCTTCGACCAGGCCACCACGGCGGGCCAGCGCCAGTACCGCGAGTACATCGGCCGCGCTCTCGGCCATGCTGATGATGTAAAGGCCCGTCGCTTCCTGGCCGTAACGTTTGCGCGAATCGGCCAGCGTGGCGAACACCTCGCGCAACATCGTCGCGGCCTCGTGATCGTCTCCGGCGACGAAGTTGCGCTCACCGGCGGCGTAGGGACGCAGCGTCTTCACACGCGTGGGCGTGTCGTGATTGGCAAACTCCGCGTCGTCGAGCAGGGCGGACAACGCTTCGTCGTGTACGCGCGCGTCCTGGCGTACATCCAGACGGGCAAGATGGAAACCGAACGTGCGTGCGCGCCATAGCAGGCGGCCGACGGCATAGGCGCCGGCGTGCTTGCCACCATGGGCCACGAGGCTTTTTTCAATCAGCCCGATATCATCGATGAACTGGTCGGCGGAGGCGTAGGCGCCGGTCTGCTCGTGCAGCGTCGCTTCGAGGCGGGCGGCAACGAACTTCAGGAAGCTTCGGTACGGCATGTCCGCATGGCGCGGACGGATGCGTGCCGCGGCGTCGGGGAGTTCTTCGTGGTAGCGCTCCAGCCGGCGCACGAGCCGGTCGTCCAGCGCCACGCGGTCGTCGGTCTGGCTGAGCAGCCGGCCCAGTTCCGCGGTGTCGTCGAGGTAACGCTCGAGCACCAGCGAACGCTGCGCGCCGAGCGTTGCCGCGATGGTCTCTGCGTTGACGTTTGGATTCCCATCCATATCTCCACCGACCCAGGTGGCGAAGCGCAGCAGGCGCGGAATGACCACGCCTTCGCCGTAGGTTTCCGCGATGGCCTGCTCCAGCGCTTCGTAGAGCGCCGGCAGTACGCGGTAGATGGGCCGGGCGATATAGAAGCCCACGTGGTCGAATTCGTCCTGCACGCTGGGCCGCACCGGCGAGGCTTCCGCGGTCTGCCAGCCGGCCGACAACGCCATGAGGATGCGGGCGTCATCGTCGCGAAGCTCCTGCGGCGTGCGCGTCGGGTCGAACTCGTCGACCAGGGCGCGCACGATCTCCTGCTCTTTCTCCAGCAACGAGCGGCGCACCGCTTCGGTGGGGTGCGCGGTGAACACCGGCTCGACATCGAGACGGCCAAGCAGCGCCGTGAGTTCGTCGCGGCCGACCCCGTCCTTCTTCAGGCGGGTGAGCACGGCAGCCAGCGACTCGGGTTGCGGCGCGCCGCCTTCCCGCTGGTAGTCGCGACGGCGGCGAATGCGATGGACGCGTTCGGCGGTGTTCACGGCCTGGAAATAGGTGGCGAAGGCGCGGGCCAACGACTCGGCGTCGGCCGCTTCCAGGCCGGTGAGCGGCTCGGCGAGCGCGTCCACGGCGGCGCCACTACGCCGGCGATGGATCGCGGTCGTTCGCACATGCTCCACGCGCTCGTAGAACGCCTGGCCGCCCTGCTCTGCGAGCATCTGGCCGACCAGGGTACCGAGGCGGCGTACATCCTCACGCAGGGGGCCGTCGTGGGGCAGGAATTCGGGATCGCGTGCGGCTTCCATCGGGCTCTCTGGAGTGGTCGGAACCCCGAGAGTACCTAAAAAAGTGTGTTCATCCCTGCATCCGGATTCCGCGATACAATGGGAGACCGTTTTGCCCGCCGAGGGGCGCTGCGACCGTGGGAACTCCCATAGGCCAGGCTCGGCGCGGCCTCCTGTACAACGGCGCCCCCGTAACCAATCGGAGCTACGCCCCATGAACGCCGTCACGAAAGACACCTCATTCCAGGACTTCAAGGTCCGCGATATCACGCAGGCCGCCCTCGGTCGTCGCCGCATCCGCATGGCTGAAGAGGAAATGCCGGGCCTGATGCAGATCCGCGCGCGCTACTCCAAGGACAAGCCCCTCCAGGGTGTGCGCCTGTCCGGCTCGCTGCATGTGACCAAGGAAACCGCCGTACTCGCCGAAACGCTGCGCGAGCTGGGCGCTTCGGTTCGCTGGGCTTCGTGCAACATCTTCTCCACCCAGGACGACGTCGCCGCGGCGCTTGCCGAGGGTGAGCTTCCGGTGTTCGCCTGGAAGGGCGAGTCGCTGGAAGAGTACTGGGACTGCACGCTCGACATGCTGACCCACCCGGGTGAACTCGGCCCGCAGCTCATCGTGGACGACGGTGGCGATGCCACGCTGTTCATCCACAAGGGTGTCGAACTCGAAGACGGCAGCGACTGGGTCAACACGCCCAGCGGCAACCACGAAGAGCAGGTCATCAAGGATCTGGTCAAGCGTACCGCCGCCGCTCGTCCGGGCTGGTTCAAGAAGGTCGCCGCCGAATGGCGCGGTGTCTCGGAAGAGACCACGACCGGCGTGCATCGCCTCTACCAGCTCGCCGAAGCCGGCAAGCTGCTGGTCCCGGCCATCAACGTCAACGACTCGGTGACCAAGAGCAAGTTCGACAACCTCTACGGTTGCCGTGAGTCGCTGGCCGACGGCATCAAGCGCGCGACCGACCTCATGGTCGCCGGCAAGGTGGCCGTCGTCTGCGGTTACGGCGACGTGGGCAAGGGTTGCGCGCATTCGCTCAAGGGCTTCGGCGCCCGCGTGATCGTCACCGAGATCGACCCGATCAACGCCCTGCAGGCGGCGATGGAAGGTTTCCAGGTCACCACGATCGAAGAGACCCTCGGCCTCGGCGACATCTATGTCACCACCACGGGCAACAAGGACATCATCACGCTCGAGCACATGGCGGCGATGAAGAACAACGCCCTGGTGTGCAACATCGGCCACTTCGACAACGAGATCCAGATGGATCGCCTCAACGGCGCGAAGGACGTCACCCGCGAGACGATCAAGCCGCAGGTCGACCGTTACACCTTCGCCAAGGGCAACGCCATCTACATGCTGGCCGAAGGCCGTCTGGTGAACCTCGGTTGCGCCCATGGCCACCCGAGCTTCGTCATGTCGAACAGCTTCTCCAACCAGACGCTGGCGCAGCTCGACCTGTGGGCCAACAAGGATAAGTACGAGAAGACGGTGTACCGCCTGCCGAAGAAGCTCGACGAGGAAGTCGCCCGCCTGCACCTGGCGCAGATCGGCGTGAAGCTCACCGTGCTGACCAAGGACCAGGCCGACTACATCGGCGTGCCTGTGGAAGGCCCGTACAAGCCGGATCATTACCGCTACTGATCGATCGCTCCATTGCGATTAGACGAAGGGCCCCGCGAGAGCGGGGCCCTTTTTTGTGTCAGTGCAATTGGTTCAATTTTTCAGATTGGTCCTAGAGCCATGCTGCCTCTGCCTTGTTAGCGTGACAGTCCATTTCCGTCAGGCGTCACCATGGGCACGAACTCGATAACCAGGCGCTGGGCGTACCCCTTTCCCCTTCGCGACCCTAAGGCCCCCAATGACATGCACCGCCATTTCATGGCGCTGTCGAAGATGGAGCTCGGGTTCTTCCCCATCGCCGCGTCGGGCTTTCCCAACGGGAGCATCCATATCGGCGAGCAGTGCGATGGGTTCGTGACCGAGGACGGCTTCCACTGCCTGGCCGATGGGGAGGTCGTCGCCTACCGCCTGGACAGCATGGATCAGGTTCTTCGCTATGAGGACGATTCCGTGCTTCGGTATACGGTGGGCTTCGTCCTTGTGCGACACCGCATGGCGCTGCCGTCCCCGGCGACGAAAAGCAGCTCTGCGGCAACGGCCGAGGCGGCGACACTGGTCAAGGCGGACGACGACGGCATCGCCATTTTCAGCCTGTATACCTACAACCGGCCCTTCGCCAGGTATCCCACGGACCGCGACGGGTTTCTCAAGGTGAGCCTGCCGTTCTGGCAGGGCACCCGAAAATACCGCGTCGGCACCCGGGCGAAGGACACGCAGGCTCCGCCGGCGGTGGTCACCCTTCCCTCGGTGTGGTCGCCGTTTGGTTCGATCACCCATGTGCCGGGGGCTTCGTCCGAGGTCGCCGAACCGCCGCCCGCACAGGCGGTCGGCCTGCGCGTCCGCGCCGAAGGCAACGCCAGCGGCAGGGTCCTGGGCTTGTTACCACGTGGCTGTCTTCTCACGGTGCGCGGCAACGCCACGCACGGCTGGGCACAGATCGAGCGCATTGAGCGCGGCGCACCCCTGCCCCACACCGTGGGCGAACTGGTACCCGAGGACATCGCCAAGGGCTGGGTCTTCCTGGGCGAACTCGACAGCACGATCCTGCCGACCCCCTGCGATGAGACCGTCGTTCTGGATGAACCCTACCCGGTGAAGGCCGGCGAACGGATCGGCTTCCTGGGCGAAAACCCGGGAAAAGGGTCCGCCCAGAAGAATGGCGGCGTCCAGTCTGACGACCCACGCGTGGCCATCGAGGTGTTCGCCGGTGATGATTTCCCGGCCTATCTGGCCGAATCCCGCCGGCGCGCCGCGCTGTTGCCCGACAGCGAAAAACCCATTCTGGTGATCGAACAGGGCGCCAAGCTCTGCCGGTTCCCGCGCAGCCCCGAGCATGTCGCCGCGCCGGGCCACCGGATCGTTCCGGACCCGGCAACGCCTACCTCCGGGGCCTTCATCCACGGCCACCTGTTCCACGTGGAGGCTCAGTCCGCTCATATACCGCTTGAAACCGGGACGCAGTACGGCGATTACGTCCGCGCCACGGACGATAAACGGGTGACCGAAGCAGCCTACGCCAAGCTTTCGAAGGCGGAGAGAGCCAAGTACCCGTTACGCGAAGTCCTGACGCCTGTCAACATTGAGCCGTGCTGGGGTGACCGTGAGACAACCCGATATATCGCCGCCTGGACGACGCCACCGCTGGCGACGGCCGATGCCGATGCGGTCGTGGGCATCCAGTACGCCTTCTCGCGCGCAGACCTCGACGGGCTGGATGCAACACGCCGCTTCGTCGACCACGATGGCACCCGGTGGTGGCAGGTCGAGGTAACCGGCGATGACCATAAGCTGCTACATGCCTGGGTAGCCGACCGGAGCCATCCAC
>Ga0247742_10000861_pt1 | contig 22799 bp, 14 predicted proteins | sample UWRJL208509C2_FD_180944 | JGI IMG/M metagenome (GOLD analysis project Ga0247742, IMG submission 180944) | Plant litter microbial communities from Arlington Agricultural Research Station in Wisconsin, United States - UWRJ-L208-509C-2 | ecosystem: Environmental > Terrestrial > Plant litter >... | reverse complement strand
AGGTCCGTGCTGGCTTCTCGGTTAGGTCGAGCTCCTCCCGCATTTGCGAGTCAGCAGGGTTCGTGCCGTACAGCATTCCCGGCGTCGACCACTGTCCGTCCGACCCGCGTGAGTACTCGTGCTCGTCAGAGGCGAGGACATGGCCCGCAGGCTTCTTCAACTCGTAGGACACCGCCTCTGGCATGAGGCCGTGACGCGCCCAGCCCTGTTGCTCATAGGCGTACTCGTAGCGCTTCGCCACGGCCACGGGTGACTCGGCCACGTTCTGCTGGACGGTCCATTCCGCGAGACGGTTGAGTTCTGCGGCCCGCTCCCGGCTAGCTATCTCGACGTGTGACCCGAGCATCCCGTGCTCAAGGTAGTGATCTGCGACCGACCGGGTCCATTGATCCGTGCCGGCGCTGTATGTCCAGGGAGCGTCCCTGAGGCTCCGCGAGTCACTCGGCGACGCAGGTTGTATGAAGGGGTCCTTCATCTCACGCCTGGTTGCAAGAGCCAGCTCCACCGCGGTATTCGCTGCCTGAAAGCTCAGCCGATCTGACAGGGCAGCATCGGCAACGAGACGTTGACCATACGGCGTTCCCGGTAGTGGCGGAATATTGCGCGTCCAGCCCCCACCGCCCTCATCGAGATGCCAGGTAGTGCCTTCGGAATCCTCCTGATTCGTTACGAGGTATTGATCCACGTGGTCGACGATCTTGTCGCCGGCAACGAAGCCAACCACCGCGCCAATCGCTCCGGTGACGAACAAGCCGGGCCCGGTCTCGACGCCAGCGGCGGCACCAAGCACCATCATCGACTGGGCGCCGGCCCACCCTGCCGCATGACGGCCTAGGAGATGGTGTAACTCGGACACTGCTCCTGTGTAGTTCCCGTGTGCCTGCAAGGCGTGCATCCTATCGGCGGTCAGACCGATATCCACCGCCGTCCCGGCAACGCCAAGACCGCGAACGACCGTCGGCGCAAACGACGCTGAACGGCCAGCGGCTAGCGTGACGTCAGGAGAAACAGGGGGAATCGGCGGACGGTTGGGCACTATGTTGGCCACCGCACCGGGCACTCGCCGCAGATGCAAGCCCTCCTCAATTACTGGGTTGACCGGCTCAGGCCCATGCGGTGCAGGACCCGCATCATGTATGCGACGGGGCGCTAGCTCCTCGTTGGTGCCACTAGCCTCGCCACGCACGCCCACACGCGGATCAGCGCGAAACAAAGGATTACCTTCTGTCGATCGGTGAATGACGTTGAGACGTTGGTCAGTAGGCTCGAACTCTCTCTCCAGGAATGGCTCGTCCCGAAGCGCATTGCAGTAGTCACGCATCAGGTTGCCGCAGCGCGTCGAAAGTCCGTCCCGCAGGTAGCCGCCACCGACGTCCGAGTGAGCACCTGGGACCATGACGTTCAAAAAGCGCCCGTCCGCTGAGAAACCCGGCGGCAATATCTGATCGCTCGGGAAGGAAGCCCTCCGCTCGTCCTCGGCAGTGATCTGAAACCCGGACACCACAGAAGGCGGCAGCCGTCGATCGAAGTTCATTGGCGCCCCGGTAGCTACGGGGTCAAATAGGCCAACGGTCTGGACGACCTCACCCGGTCGCGCAATGTAGTTTTGGTATCGAACGGTTCCGTCAGCGTCTTCGACATGACTCTCAAGGTCTGGAATGCCCCTCTCGTGGACCAGCCTTGCGAACCCTGGCACCTGACTTCCTCCCCGGCTGAAGCCCATAGAGTGCACGCGTACGACCGTATCCGGATCCTTCCGCACCCATTGATTGGCTCGATCAACCAGTTCCAGGTACGCCTCTTCGATGTTCGCCTCGTAGGAATGGCCAAGGGCGTTATCCGCTGTCGAGGCAAGCCAATTGTCCTGGGTTCCGGGGCCTTGGACGTATCTGGAAAAGATCTGGGCGTCGGTGAACAGCCCTGCGAAGGTCACCGCATCGTCGATCTTAGCCACATTGGTTGCATGATCAGGATCGCTAAACTTGTTATTTCCCGTGCCATCAAAGGCCGCGATGAAGAGTCTTTCATTCCGGTTTCGGGCGCGGACCAGCACGGGCACGCGCAGCATGCCAAGTGCCGACCTGGCCTCTTCGAATCTTGCAAGAGTCTCCGGCGATGCGAGGTCGTGCCCGACGCCGTCGTGAGGGACACCGTCGATATGCAATCGAATTCTTGTCACTTCGAGCTCTCCCTGCTCAGTAGGTTCGCGTCCAAGCGAGGATGATGTCGTCGCGGAAATGACTATGAATATTTCCGGGAATCTGCTCCGCCTCAGTGGCGACGAGTGCCCGCATGTAAATGTTTACGACGTCGTCGTTTACTTCGACGAGGATGTCTGGACTCACCGGAGATAGCGACTTAGTGGCAAGCCAGCCTTCCTTGACCTCGTCACGCCTCACGTTGTGAAGAATCAGACGTTCCTTGAACAGAACATCAAGATTGATGGACGCCTTGATTCGTCGCCCGTCGAGGGAACCCCATTCGATGTCGACGGTGCTGGTGAACGTCTTTCCAAGTACCGGGCTGATGCAATGGCTTCCGTTCCATTCGTCACGCCACGAGTCAAACGGAGGAGGCCCGGAAGGCTTGTCCATTGGGGTGCCGTCGTACTCATACCTACGCGGCCCGAACTGATGTCCGTTGTAGATAATGCTGCAATAGAGCGTGTTGAAGCACACGGCATGGAAGCCGTGTCGATGAAAGCGTAGTGGCCACGGGTCTTTTCCGTAGAGCGGTCCAGCGAGCAGTCGGCTTGGTCTAAAGCCGGTCATTTGTTCCCCGCCCATTCGAAACTAGTCCTATTTCCACCCAAACATACCGTTGTGACGACCTCTGGTCGCTTCGTGCAATCCATCACATGACTCTCCTACGTTCGATCAGTCACCTGGGCCGCCCGTGACCTGGCTGCGTCGATGAACTAGTACCACTTCGGGTTGCAAGGATGCTCTAGTCAGCGCAAAAATCGGGCGGTCAGCAAACAATCGGACAGGCTTTTCAGATTTCTTCTACCTCGACGGCGCTCGCACGCGCTTCAGGCCGAGCTAGCCTTACAGCTAAGCAACGCATCAATCGTCATCTTCCGCGCAAGACTTGTCCCTCGGCACGTCCCCAAACCGCGGCTTCCGGCTCAATGTCACGTACTCTCGGAACTTCCCTTCCTCCGGAAGACCGATCGTCCGAAACCAAACCAAGTGACTCCCTCTGATCACCAGGTATCCGTCGACGACACCGTACGTAGGGCAGGTCTCCCCTCCGTCTGACCAATCTGTGAAAACGCAGAAGCGGACGTAAAGGCGACTGTCGCGCCATTCGCCGTTGAAGTTGCCCCGAGACTCGTGGAACTGAGTTCCATCCGACCACTGGCCGACGATGGTGCCGCTGCCCGGCTTTGGAATGCTCCACTCGGTGTAATGACCGCCGAAGGTGCAGTTCGTGATGTAGCCCCACTCACCTGCCATTGCCGCAAGTGCTCCTATGCGGCTCTCCAAGTCGTCCGCACGGTTGGCCGTGTGTACGCGCATGCAATGGCTGTCCCCCTTCCTGCATGCTCTGTCGCGAGTGCGGATCCATTGGCGTTCCTCATCGCGCAGCGCCTCTCGCTTCGCCCGGTCAAGGGAAGCAGCGAGCTCCTTGTAGGCCGCATTGAGTCTTGCGTCCTCCGTGGAGAACGCTCGGGCCTCCCGCGTCGGCTCTTTATACGTTTGCGGCAGTAGCTTAGGTGCCGCCTGAGCGGGGCCCGCGACGGTAAGCAGCAAGGCTGCGACGATGCCCTTGGCGAGCACCCTGAGCGTTCGCCCTCGTTTCCTACAGGGGCTTTCCACGCACCCCGTCGACCATTCCATAGATGTCTCCATTTCTTCCTGGTTAGCGATTTCCACAGATCACGGATGCCCTGCCTGCTCCCACGACAACCGCGCATGCGCCTCCGCCGTACAGCGCACACCCAACCGCGTCAGCGCACCGATCGCTTCAAGTCCCATCGCCATACGGTTGCAATCGACGGTATCGGACTCGTGCACGAGCTCCGCCAATAGCTCGGTAAGGCCTCGGGCGTACTGCAGCCACTCGGTGGCCTGGTTCAACAGATCGTGTGTGGTGGTTTCGGCTTCACTGATGTCACTCATGGTCTTCTTCCTTTCGGATAGCCACCGCACGTCCAAGTTGCGGCACGCCGGGCAAAGCACGGCGTGCCGCGGACCATAGGACTCGCGGGTTCAACGACCGCCCGTGTCCGGGCGCCGGTGGCGTGATTGACGAAGTGGATCGCGGCGTCAGCCCTGACCTCCGACCCAAGCGGCTACGTGCCGGGTAGGACGGCCAAGAAAATTCTTATTGAAAGCGGCCACCGCCGCGGTTCTTCAACCGTGTCTGCGGGGTACGCAGGCAGGCCGGTAACCGTTGGGGGTGTCGCCGAGGGGATTCGGCGGGCGAGCTCGTGCCGTATGATCGGGGGTAGCCATTATCGACTCGTCTACAGTTGGTTATGGTCAGCAGGCTGAGGGTGTTGGTAGCACCCTTGGTCTGCGCTTTCACCGCTTTGAGCGATGGTTGTCTGCGCGGCTTTGATGGCTACGACGCAGGCAACGGAACGACCGTAGCAAAACAACATTCGGTTGTCTGTAGGCGCTTTACGATCGGATGTTTTCAGAGTGGGGCAAACAACGTTCGGCCGCGACGATCCGAGCAAGTCGGCGCCGTCGGCTGTAGCCACTTCCGTGATCCAATTCTTAAAGACTTACGATGCCGCCACTCATCTTTTTTTGGGTGGAGCAGTCGGCCGAGGGCACAATTAATACGGCCAGAAATTCTCAGTACTCGTCATATTTCTTTACCGAACCGTACACCATATCGGCGGGATACTTCTCACCGTTCCTGATTATCTTGGCCTGTATCGACGCTTCCAGGTCTACTCCAACCTTATCAGCGAGACGCAATAAGTAGATCGCAACGTCCGCGAGCTCTTCCGCAACACGCTGCTTCGCAACTTCGTCCTCGGCGATTCGAGATGCGGCGTCGTCGTTCAACCATTGGAAGATCTCCAGGAGTTCGCTTGCCTCGACAGAAAGCGCCATTGCCAGATTTTTTGGGCTATGAAATTGGTCCCATGCTCTGGCATCAGCAAAATCCTGCAACACTTTTTGCAGCGCCTCTATATCCATACCGCCCTCGTTCTGGATCGACATCTCGCTTCACACTCTCCCGTCCCTCATAAGCCGGACCAGGTCCACGACGAATTATCACAAATCTGGGACGACCCGAGGGTCACGCTATTCTTTCGCTCTGCTCGGGGCCGTTCGTCGCCGCAATTCGCACCCAGCTGGGGGCTCTCCGGGGATCATCGATAAGCGGGAGTTGCTCCCTTCGTGGACGAGGCGGCAACGATCGGATTCTTGCATATGGACCGGATTCGCCCGACCATTCCCCGACTGCGCCATCCGGCGCCGACTCTTGCGCATGGGGACGTTTCGGAATGTCTAGGGACATAGATTGGGAAACCCTTCACGATCGCCTCCTCACTACCGACCGCCTCTGGATCAAGAAGCTCGCACGGAACGACCGTACGTGGGCAAACTCGGCAGAGACAAAGGCTGCGGAAGTCGCACTGGGCCGCGGGTTCACCAAGCAGGGAGGTGTCTACATCCCTTCGGAGGTGCGCACCTCCGACTTCTTCCCGCCGACACAGTCGCGAAACGCTGCAAAGCCCGATATCCACGATGCAGACATCATCATCGACTGGCTCTCCGAGGGCAGCTCCACAGTCTCTCGCTTGGTCCATTACTCCGAAAAGGGGGCAGAGGGCCAACTCACACGGGTTCCCAAGGAGCCTTTTGCTGAGCTCTCACCTGCCTCCCTGCTCCTCCTAGGCGAGACCGGGGGCCAGGACAACATCCGGACGTACTGGGCCGCCGTCCTCGACTCAGAAAGTCGGGAAGCGGCCTTGATCGAGACGCTGTTTGACCTAGACGCCTCGTTCCACCACGGATTCTTTCTGCCTCGGAAACAGTTCGCGCAGCCCCTGGACCATTCTGAGCAGCTCATTCGCGAACTCACCGCCGCTCTTACTAACGGGACGCTCGACCTGTTCATCGCGACGGCTGCGCAGCTCCCTGCTTCGCACACTCTAGCCGCACTGGCACAAGCCGAATACCTGGACCGCTCAGGCCTCCAGACGTTGAACCCGTTCGTCATTGAATGTCCCGGCGATGCCGTCATGGACATCAGTCGCGACATTGAGTATTCGCTATACAAGAAGGCGGAGATGAGGCATCGGGCCGCCGACGTGCTTCGCATCCTCCTCCACGCAGGCAAGAGTCTCCCCGAGATCGCAGTCCATGCTTATCCCCAGCTTGGCGCAACGTTTCTAAGCGCCAGCCAACACCGCAAGTCTCGTGCTGGGAGGTCGTTCGAGCACCACATCGAACGACTTCTCCGGGATGGCGGGTTGAGGTACACCGCGCAAGCAGTAACGGGCGGACGACGTCCTGATTTCGTGATGCCGGACACGACAGGCCTCAAGAAGGGCTGCACCCAGAAGGCGCTCGTTCTGTCCGCGAAGACCACCCTCCGAGAGCGGTGGAAGCAGGTCACACTGGAACAGTTTGATGGCGGCCTTTTCCTTGCCACAGTCGACGACCGTGTTTCGGCTGAGTCCATCGCTGATATGCAACGACTTGGAATCTGCCTTGTAGTCCCCGAAGCGTTAAAGAAGTCGGTGGAAACCGACTACGCGGGAGACGGCAACGTAATCTCGTTCAGGCAATTCTTTGATCGGGAGATTCGCCAGTCCCGACCGTGGCTTATCTCTGGTGTCGCCTCGGACCTCTTTGGCTAGGATCTCGCCTACTGAGACGGCAGACCTACATGCTCCGATCCCGGCCATCAATCGCACCTGAATCGGCGGCGACGAAGACTTCTATCGCTGGGTCAAATGAGTGATACTTCGTCACGCATTTGACCCACGGGAAGACCAGCAGAATGACCACCGAACTCGATGACCTCGCCCTACTTCGCCGCTTGCTGGAGATTTACGACCAGAAGCAGATCGCAGGGTTTCTGAACGAGGTCACGCCCGACCGATGGTGCCGGGAAACGGTCAACCGGTGGCTCAATGGTAAGGCGACGCCTTCGCTCAGCGTCCCTGAACACCGCGCCCTTGTAGAGCTCCTGCCGCAGCCCCGCAAGGGCAAAACTGAGTTCGACTTTATTGATCTGTTCGCAGGAATCGGCGGGATTCGCCGTGGCTTCGAAGCTGCCGGCGGCCGGTGCGTCTTCACAAGCGAATGGAATGAACCCGCGGTCCGAACCTATAAGGCCAACTACCACTCGGACCCAGCCACCCACACGTTCAACACGGACATTCGTAAGGTCACGTTGAGCGAGGACGAGTCGATATCTGAAGAAATGGCATACGAGCACATTCGCAAGACTGTGCCGGACCATGACGTTCTCCTGGCCGGATTCCCCTGCCAGCCGTTTTCCATTGCAGGCGTATCGAAGAAGAACGCTCTCGGGCGAGCGCACGGCTTTGAGTGCAAAACCCAAGGAACCCTGTTCTTTGATGTGGCACGGATCATTGCAGCCAAACGACCGGCAGCATTCGTTCTCGAGAACGTAAAGAACCTGAAGAGCCACGACAAGGGCCGAACGTTCAAGGTCATCGCTGAGGCCCTCGATGAACTCGGATACGAAGTTGCAGACAGTGAAGTGACAGGATCCGATGATCCTAAGATCATCGATGGAAGCCACTTCGTCCCTCAACATCGCGAACGAATTGTGCTCGTCGGCTTCAGAAGAGACCTTGGGGTCCACAATGGATTCACTTTACGCGACATCAAGAAGCTTCTTCCGAAGAAGAAGCCGCAACTTGGCGAGATCCTTGACGCAAACGTGGATGACAAGTACATCCTCACACCGAAGCTGTGGGAATACCTGCACAACTACGCGATTAAGCACAAAGCAAAAGGCAACGGATTCGGATTCGGGCTGGTGAACGAATCGTCAGTTACGCGTACATTGTCGGCGCGCTACTACAAGGACGGCTCAGAGATCCTCATTGACCGGGGATTTAACTCTAAGAAGCCCATTGCAGACAAGACGAATATGAAGAATCGCCCAAGGCGACTCACTCCTCGCGAGTGCGCCCGGTTGATGGGCTACGACAGCCCCAGCGAGAGTACCTTCAAGATTCCGGTCTCGGATACGCAGGCGTATAAGCAATTTGGAAACTCGGTTGTGGTACCTGTGTTTTCCGCGGTAGCGAAACTAATGAAGCCAAGGCTTATGGAAGCGATTCAGAAGCAGAGATCGTCTCCGTCACGTGGTTGACGTTCACACCCCAGCTCAACGATCGCGCAATATGCGAGCGGTGCGAGCGAAGAACACTGCGCCCGAGCTAATCATCCGGCGCGCCCTTCATGCCGCCGGATACCGCTACCGGCTGCATGTGAAGCATCTGCCAGGTAGTCCCGACATAGCGCTGCCGAAGCATAGAGTCGCCATCTTTGTTGATGGCTGCTTCTGGCACGGCCACGGCTGCGCCCTCTTCAAAATCCCTCAGACGAGGACCGAATTCTGGATTGGAAAGATTGAAGGCAACAGACGAAGAGACCTGACAAAGGACGAACAACTGCTCGCGCAGGGCTGGCGAGTTTTCCACGTTTGGGAGTGCGCCTTGCGGGGCGTTGAGGCCATCGAGCTGCCGGAGATTCTGTCAATCTTCAAAAGCTGGCTGATGTCCAACGATCGCATGGGATCCATCCCGCAAGCTGGTACGGCGGCCATTGGATTGAAGTAGCGCGTAAGACGTGCCGGCAAGCCCTGGATCCTCCCATTCCAGGAGCGAAGCGAGGTCCCGCCGACCCTTCTGTGCTAAACGGACGCCCTGATTCAGAACCCGAACATGCTTCCAGTCGATCGCGCGCTGAATCCTGTTAAACGCACGCTGGCCACTCTTATCACCGCGAGTGGCCATATTGACGCCGTTGACGAACACGTCCTCGGACAGCCACGCTGCAAGCCACGTCCACTCGTTGTGCAGGGATCTATCGCTAAGCCAGCCGACCGGCGATTCGCTATCGTTCCATCGCGGTGCTACCAGAATAATATGCAGCATGCGGATATCCATCGACGCCAACATTCTCATTGTATGAATGTGCGGTTTCTCGTCTACACCAAAGAACTTGTTCACTCGAGTAGCAGGGTACTTTCGCTTCATCTCGATGCACGTGAGGCGTCCTTCGCGCGACAACGCCAGTGCATCAAGATCAGCAGGGTCGCGACCTAAGTGCGGCGACAGAAGGCCGTTGACGAAACGCCTTCTGACGGAAAGCGCCTTCCGCTCTTCGGCACTCAAGAACCGGAATAGATAAGCCAGTGCGGGGCCAACATCCGTGCCGCGTGTCGCTGACATCTCGCGAACCGGACCCGCCGTCCGCCCTGTAACTTCAGAGAAAAGGGAACGAGCTTCACGGCTCTCCTCCCATCCCTCGGAAAGGTATCGTTGCGCCAGAAACGCATTCGAATCCTCATCAAATACGGCGCGGATAATGACGACCGAGCCAGCATTTCGCCGCGCACTCAGTCGCGTCATCAGCTGGTCGTCTGCCAACGTCCAGCCGTTTCCTGCTTCAACGAGCCTGATCCAGTACGTGCGTTCGCCTCTGCCATACCCGATATGCCAACCGATTGCCAAAGACACATCGTTCGCATTTGCGATCTCACGAAGTCTCTTCTCGAATCCGTGTTCGAACACAAAGGCGTCCAGACGCTTACGTCCTTCGGCCAGCAACTGCACACAAAATGCGTAGTCAGAGTTGTGATTCCAACGACCGGCTTCGTAATTCGAATACACCTGGGCTAACGAGACGCCCTCGTTTAGCACGGAATCCGCGACCACCATAATCTCTCTCGGCGAGCGGCCACCCCCAATGGCAGCCGTCCGAAAGCATAACCAACAATCACGCGACGTGTAAGTGATAACTGACCGAATCGACCATTTCAGCTACGTGACTCGCATAATGACTCTAGTCGATACTATGCAGATCACAGCTCCGTCAGGCATGCCTCTAAACGAAACCTTCCGATACCGCGCGCTTCCACGCCTCTTCAAGCTTTACCAAGCGAAAGCCCCGAAAGCCAAAGTCCGCAGCTACTGCTGCCCGCTCTACAAGCTCTCCTTCGTCGGCCGTGAGAATCTCATTCTTTCGGTTCCAGTCGCGGAGCCTCTTCCACTCGCCCGATCTCCACAACTCATGAGCGCGAACCCTCCACGTCGTCTTGCCGCGCAAGGCAGATACTGATGCAGTCACAAGCGTCGCCTTGAACTCAGGACTAAGATCCAGATCACTCTCCATCACACGCTGCCAACACGCCTCACGCTTCGCCCATTCATTCACCAAACGGTTTCTGACGATCTCGCTTGGTATCTCCGTAAGAAGCGGCAAGACCTTCCGCGCAATCAACATAGCTTCTTTTACAAACGAAGCTGGCGCCGCCTGCGCCTTCCAGACGAGATCGTACGCGAGATCGAGACCCTCACTTGCCATCCTTTCTGCGATCAGAGATATCGTGTAAGAGGATAGCTGCCTGAGAACAGATCCTGGGTACCATGGCTGCGAAGGAATAGACGCGTCGACGGCACGAGTCAAAATTGCGCGCGCGACCAGACGCTTAAAATAGGTTGTGTCAAATGCCTCCGGGTTATCCGACCACGACGACGCAATGACTTTTCCGAACACAGCCATGTTCTTCTGACTGCCGGTACACACCGTGTGAGGCTGCGCACTCCAGGTAACCTCATATCTGGCTACGTCAGTCTTTCCGAGGCGCTGTTTGCGTGGACGAAGCACTTCCCACGCTCGCGCCGCGGGGCCCTTGTGTCGCTTCACTTCGACGTTGTAGCTCCCCTGCGTGCGCTCAAAGAACCAATATCCGGAAACATCTCCCGCCTTAACCGATGGTGCAAGAATCTGCCGAGAGAGAGTTTCAAGTCGCTTGAAATACGGATGTCCCGCGAAGAGATCCGACGCACTGACCGCGTTCTGCGCATTCGCGTACCTTGATATCGCCCTGACCGCATCTTCGAAGTCTTCGGCAGGGAGTACCGAAAGCTTCATTTGTACGAAAATCTTGCTGAGGTCGAGGCCTGCCTTCCGGGCCCAGTATAGGGACGCGGTCGTCTGTCCCCCATTCACGATCTGAAAGTCGGTCGCACGATAGAGCGAAAGCTCGCCTGAATCGCTCAAGGCAAAGTCGGCTGTCGATACCGTCACGGTCAGTCCATTGTTGTACGCGAAGAACATCTCGGGGCTGGTCTTAATTGTTTCGCGAATGCCTTTATTCACCTTCCTCGTGTCGCCGAGAAACGCGCGCACATTTTGCTCAAGAATCCTTCCGCCAAAGCGATCGTAGAGCGTTGCCAGGACGTCGCCGGGCAAGACGCACATGTAGGACTGGTAGTTGCTTGAGAGATCGAGGCCTGCGGCAAGTGATGGAATGCCCCGACCAAACTCCTCGGGGAAATCGATCTGCAGCTGTTCACGGCCTCGGTCCGACATATCGGCACGTGCCAGCCGACCCATGTCCCAGATCTGCGCCTCAACGGGCATAAGGCCCACCGAGTATTCGGGGATTGTGCCTAGGGCGCGCCCTGAGATTCGATCGCTGACCAGGTAAATGCGTGTCTTGGTCAGCCCCTCGCTGGAATAGTCGAAAACGGCTTGGGAAAGCTGATGGGCTTCGTGACTCTCATCCCATGCCCTCGCGACATCTGAACTGATGCTTCCCTCCAGGAATGCGTGTGCACTCTTGAAGAACCTCCGAACGTCATCGGTACGCAGCGACTCCAGCTCCGCCGAACCGGCGTAGTCGCCGACGATGAGCGACAACGTTCCGTCACTCTCAGAGTAACTGTAAGCGTCGACCTGCAATGTCACGCCGCGCCACTGGGCATGCGCTCTACACAACGAGTACTCGGTGAACTCCTCGCTGGCCTCCAGAATCTGGCACGCGCGATCAAGAAAGCTCACCCGCTCGTAGTTACCGCCCGCTTCAGCCCCGGCCTTTACCTCAGCCAACAGCTGGTCTCGGTACTGCGCGATATCTTCCATTACGAGGCCTCAGTCAGTCTATTTAGAGTCAAGCAAGGAATCGGTCGGAACGCGGAACGCATCGAGCCCCGAGATATCCAGCTCGTAGGTCGCGGCAGTGATTCGGCGATCTACCGCTGAACGAACGAACCGGGGAAAATCGTCGCTCACGTGGAACGCGGCCTGACTTACTACCAGGTATCTGGAGTCGTCATACGTATCGCGAGCGGCATATCCGCGCTCCGCCAGCGCGGAAGAAACCGAGCGGCCCAGCGACGGCGAATCATCCGCGGCCGCTCTGAGGAGCTGGCTCGCTAGCGAGTTCAAGGTCAAGCCGCCCATGGCCGCAGTGCAAGCAGTCACCTCTATCGCTAGAAGGAAGAGCGGCAGGGGCGAAGGCTGAAGTTGCTCGAGAGAGGAAATATGCAGATGCCCGCGCGATCCAGAGAGGTATGTCTTAACTTCTACACAACTGTGAGGAAGTGCAAAGTCCTTAGGTGCCGCGCTAGAGCCTAACCAGGACAGGAGCGCAGCTTCAATACCAATCCTTGGCAACAAGAACTCCGCAAGAAACCAAAGCTCACCAAACAGCCCGCGCACCTGCCACTCCTCGAGTCCTTTAGTCTGCGCGCGCTGAAGCATCGCCTGCCATCGACACAGTCGTTTCAGCAGATGACGGTACGCCCCGTCGGGATCGAGAAAGGTTCCGGAATACTCAACGATGTCTCTGCATAGAGCAAAGAAAATCTCCCTATCTTCGCGGCCTTCGAGAAACAACGACAATGTAGAGCCGTCAAGCTTTCCCCGCTCTATCTCGATTCCCCGCAGCGCGGGCAACTCCAAACGCGGTTCGTGATCGGGAATGTTGTTGCAAACGATACCCGGGCGACCATCCCCATCGATCGCCCAGAATATTGAGAGTGGGTGATCGCCGATAACACGGCGACCAGCGATACGCCCTAGCTGCCTTGTGAGGCTCAACCACGGATCACTGTCCATCGACTTCACCATCGTCATCGTCGAGCCCTGGGCGACCGAACAGCTCGGCGTAGGCGATAACATTGGCGACGTACTCAACCTTACTTTCGACCTCGCCCTTGCGCAGCCCAGGAAAGCTCACCCCGAAAGCCGCGTGCATAGCTATGTCACTGCTCGGCACCTTTCCCAAGGTCACGTTCAAAAGGTGCAGCATCAGCAAGGGTCGAACGCGTTGAGCACGAAAATGATGGTCTGATATATTCTTTGCTTCAACACGTTCAGCCGCCGCCGCGCTGTGCGCAAGGGACACCTGCCCTTCCGTCAACCCTGCCGCCTCGATGCCCCTTGAAGCAACTCGCCGCTTGTTGCCAGCAACGACGATCGCGCTTCGCCCAGCGACGCCGCGAAGCACGGCTCCGCGCTCCTGCAGACCCACCTCAATCCCACTTACGTTGACAATCTTCTTCTCATCGTCGACGCGAGAGTTCGAGACGAGTAAGACGTCCCACTCATCAAACCCTTTTCGCTCAATGAAATCAGTCAGGGGCTTTGTCGCAAGATCCGCGTTCCCCTCATGGACAGCGAATCCACGGATGAAGTCAACCACCTTGGCACTTTCCACGCCATGGAACACCCTCGATGCGCGCGTTGATGTGGCGGACCTTGGGAACGTTGAAACGTCGCGGGAAGTGTCAACCAGCCGCTGGATAAAATCCTTCAGCCTCGCGACGTTCGAGGTTGCAGGTCCGCTCGCCGCGTGAAGGACACTCGACTCAACCATCTTCCCTGAGAGCCCGATCTGGCGCACGACCGATTCAGCTGTTCGCATTTTATTCTTCGCGGTAACCAGGAGCGAGTCTGGATGCGAACGCACCATTAAACCGAAATCCATCGGCGTCAGCCCGGAATGTTCCATTCGCCGAATCTCGTGCCTGAGCTCTTCTGTTGCCTCCGCTATGTACGAGTACCAGGAGCGTGCATCCTCTTTAACAAATAGCCTGCAGAGATCCTTGAAGCCGTCTCGAAATCCAAACCATCGGCCCATTTGCAATAGGGTGTCGTACATCTGCGTGTTGCGGAGGAAATAGCTCACCACCAGCCCTTCGAGAGTGAACCCACGGGAAAGTGAATTTCCCCCTACCGCAATAACGGTAAGTCCCGTGTGGCGATGGGACCTGTAGTCCAGTGAACCCGGCCCTGATGAAGAATTAATCTCAACCACCTTCACCCCTGACGCAGATTGGTGAAGCGCACCCTGAATTGCCTCCCAGGTCTCAGACGTATTTCCTGCATATACGCGTGACCATGTGTCGTAGAGTGCCCTCATGACCGGGTCGCGAAGCGCGCTGCTTTGGGCCATCGCATACTTGTTCTCTATGCTCTCACGCAGTACAGCCACGTAATCGCTAATCAGCCGTGAAACTCTGTTCTGCACGTTGGTGAATCTGGAAACATTTACGAGCATTGAGTGGTGACGCTCGCCTTGCTGCCGAAGAATGCGGATGGCCTTCGAGAGGACAAAGCACTGAATCGCCTCTTTCAGCGTATCGTGCAGATCGAGGGGATGAGCATCAATCTTGTGGCCTGGTGGGAGCCATTCGTCGGATTCATCGACCACACGAACAAGCTGATTCGATGTTTCCTCGTGCACGAAGAACTCGTTCGCACCAACATAATTAGACGGAGCATCGAGGCCCACGATGAAATCTTTCGGGAATAGGTCTTCCCCCCGGAGATCGTCCTCTGTCTCAGGATCAATGAAGATATTGGCAAACGGTGTAGCCGTATATCCGATGTAGGTGTTCCGTGTTGAGATACTCAATAGACTACGAATGAGACCATTGATCGTATTCGGCCTATCGGCGTCCGCTGATGTATTTACGGAAGCATTATCAGCTTCGTCATCGATCACAAGCATCGGCATTGCGAGCTTGTCACCACTTGCGCTTGTACCCTTGAGCCAGTCAATCAGGTTCGACAGAATAGCCTTTTGCTTCTTGATAACGAAGATCGCGGGCTGCGACAGGTTGTTAATTGAGACCCCCAGCCCATCTGCACGCGGCCTAAGGAAGTCGTTGGCGCGACTCGTGTACGCCACGGCATGAAACGAACGATCAATGTTGCCCACGCCAATGAAATTGGCATTGGGAACTCTCCCGAGCAGCTGATCGCTGTCGCGGCCAACGAAACCCTCGTCAATTCGCTCCTGGGTTTGAGATCTAAGGTTACTGTGGATACCCGCAATAAGGATAATCAACTTATACCCTGCGTCCGCCGCCTTGTTGATCAAGCCAACATAGTTCGCGGTCTTCCCACTCTGTACATGGCCGACTACGAGGCCACGGCGGCGCCACGAGCCACCGAGTGATGGATCTCCAGCAAGATCAAGGATATTGTCAGTAACTTCGTCGAGCCTGTTAACGACCCGGATACCAAACCCGGACTGCGAAAGATGTTCCTTGTACCGTCGCCAGTACTTGAATTCGATCTCGTGTCTTTTTGCACTCAGCCAAGGAACGTGGTCATCGGCGGCGATGGTATGCGCGGGGCCGAGATCCACCATGAATTCGCGCTCTAGTTGCTTTGCAACCGCCTCCAGATCATGCGACTCCAGTGGTGGCGCAAACATCGGGAGCTGAGCGAGGTTGCCGACCAACGTGCGAATGCTGACCTGGTCCGACGTCTGCTTTAGAGACATGCCGGTACGTGCCAAGCCAAGTAGAAGCTCGCGACTCATAATTCTTCTCCGTAGAACTAACTTACAATCGGACGAATCTTCTCAAGAATTGACAAGACCCTGGAGTCGTTCGAGAAGGGGTGCGTCCTTGCTATTTTCTCGGCCTCGCTTCGTGAAATGGTGCTGCTCGCTGGCGACACTGCGTCTACGAATGCGCTCAGGAGTACCAGAAGATCTTCTTCCGTAGAGGGCGCCTGCCTCATCTGCTGAGGCGTTGCGCCGACATCAGAGAACATCGACTCAAGTGGAATCGTGGATTCGATCGACGCGATCAATGAATCAACTTCAAATTTCACACCCGATCCAAGCGCGACGACTCTCGCAACAATGGGGTGATCCCGATTAATTTCGTAGCGAATGGCACCCCGTTCTGTGACACGAACCCACAGAGGGAGACCACCAGATTTTGCCTGTTTATGACCACGGTGTACGTATGGCCTCACTGCCTTCTCGGTCATCCGCTCCACGAGTGGACGGAGCCTCTGTCGCACGCTCGCCGGGAGATTTATGCGCGACTTCCTAACGTCTACTCCCCACTCAAAATCCAGCGAGGTAGGCACGTCTATGCGCACCCTTAACAGCTTCGTTAGTTCCGACTTCTTTGCAAGTCCAAGCCAGGTTCCACCACAGATGAGCCTGTTTGCTCGATAAATGTAGAGGCCCTGAGATTCGCTCATGCTGGAGCCCAAAGCGAGAGACTCAAGTTGAACGGGTGTGAGGCCCTGATGGTGCGGCAGAGTGAACGCCTGCACCTCGATACTTCCACCTGGAACGTCAAGGCGCTCCACTTCGTGCGAATCCGACTGCGGAGTCATATCTCGCGCGAATGGATCGGGAGCATCCAGAAGTGACCCGTTAACCATCATCGCGATGCGGCCGACTTTGGAGGGCGCCTCTGGCCGCAGAAACCGGTGAAATGTCAAGGCAAGATGGGGTCGGGCCACGGCAAACAGGCGATTGAGGGCTTCATGCACCATGTCTTCTGCGGGCGTCAGTTCATCCAATCTGTCGAGGCTCTGCCAAAGGACGAGCGTACCTCGCGCCGGTAACATATCTACCTCGGGCAGATCCCCGATCTGACTGCTGCTCAGCGACAACAGGATCCATTCGTCTCGCGCAAGAACTGTATCCAAGTCCCAAGACCGAGCTGACGTAACGCCGTCGCGTCGGCTCACCACCGTTAGGCGACGGCACTGAGACAGCGATGCCGTTTTCATACCAAGTCCGAATCGACCGAGGTCTCCCTCTTCTCTATGCTCCCGGGGGCTCCGCGCGCCATGCTGCATTGCCGCCGTGAGATCGGCCGGCAACATCCCGACCCCGTCATCTGTGATCGCGATATATGGAGAGCCGCCAGCGTCAACGTTGTTGACAATGCGAATATGCTTCGCCCCGGCGGCAACACAATTATCCACAATGTCTGCAAGAGAACTTTTGAATGAGTACCCGATATCGCGCATTGATTCGAGAAGCTTAGCCGCACTCGGCCGCAGCGTGATTTCGATGGCCTCGTCCATGTCCAACGCCCCCTGCGCCAAATATTCCATTTCTACTCTCTTATGGCGGTGCCCGCCCAAGTTGTTACCGAAAAGTACGGCCCATAACGATTGCAGTTGGTCACCATAGGAGGTGGTCGTATCAGAGGTTGAGACTTCTCGTATATCGGCGTGCCGTCGAAAAAGTTTAGCTCCTCGCGCAGGGGCAACAAGCGACTCCCGCCAGACAGTCGCCGAGGCTTACTTATCGAACCGCCGGCTATTCGTCAACAATGTCGGTCGGGAGGGCGTAGTTCTTGATGTCTTTGATGGCCTCCAAGAGCTTAATCGTCGCGTGAGCGTCAAGCGTTTCGTTCGTGTATCGAACCTCGTAAAGACCTTGGAGATTTGACGGTAAAGGCACCCCGTCACGAACAAGAAGAATAAATCGGCGTCCGTAGAACGCCATGGCAGCACCGATTTCAATCAACACGTTCGGATTGATAATCACGTGCGCAACGCCAGCGTCGTCGGTGATGGTCCGCTCCGCGTCTACGTGGATGATCGCTGCCCCGCAATGTCGCATGTCGCCCATCACCTTCTCCGGCACGGGCTTGGACACCGACTGCCGCTCTGCCGACACGATTGGAACCAGTTCGCCATATTCGAGGAGTTTCTTAATAGGTTCGACAAGATCGCGGTTTTTTCCGTGGGTTATGAAGACCTTTCTTCGCCGCGCGTCATCGGCCACGGCAGTCGCCATCGGGCTGCGTCCAGGTATCGGTATCCTCGGCACGGATGGATCAACGCGATCGTCGCTTTGATTTTCAGGAGCTACCCCGCCGCCCCCAGAGGGGGGCTGAAGGTCAGTCGTCGAGGCAGCATCTGCAAGTGGTTGTGAATTGGGTGCACTGTCCTGACGGCTGTTCAAATGGACATACGACTTGTTTTTTATCTCTTCTATGTAGCCGACACTGCGGGCGCTGCTTTCGATGCGCTCGAGAACCTCCGCAGCTTTCTCTCGAGGTACGCCCATACCCTCGAGCACATTGATAGCCAAGTCGCTTCGCGGAAAGCTGTGACCATCGTAAGTCTTTAGAAACTCCCCAAATACGCGGGGCGCCAACACAGCCTCACGCTTCGCTTCGTCGGCCCCACCTTCTACCGTCGATCGCAGAATTCGCCGAGATAGATCTGTAACACTAATTGTGGCGGCCTGCGCCCCGCCTTCTGTTAAGCCGAACGCGATCGATGCGCCTGTCAGCAATCGAAATTGGGAGCCCAAAGGGTCTACGTCGAGCGCTTTGGCCAAGTGAAGCGGCGAACATGGCCTGCCAGCATAATGATCCAAGATAGCGGCTGGGACGCGAAGAGCGTCCTCCAATGCGGTTGCAGGCACATCAGACTGTTTCAGGTATCCACGCTTTGCAGGTGGCTGCTTCGGTTCGAGCGGAGTCTTGGGGGCTGATGTCGACTTCACCTTTGCGCTGGCCTTAAGCTCAGCTTCTTTAGTTACGGTCGTCGAACCACGCTTTTTGACAGTCATTTTTCGCTTCCTTGTGCCGAAAATAGTGAGCTTATTAACAGCAGCACCAAACTCCCCCTGGTCCTGGCCTAGGAGAGCTCGGTTCCGCGCATCAGCGTTTATGTCAAAGGTAATCGGCCGCCGGGACCTCGGCCCCTGTGTAGACTACGCTGAGGTGCGGTGGCAACCAAAGGAAATAGAACGCCCACTTAAGCTTTCCCTCCGGCAACGTCCACCTCCCCGCACAGCGATCGCAACCGTCTGTGACAGATTCTTCGCAGTTGGTTGCCTACTTATGAACTGAGAGGGTAGGTGATCTGTCACCAGTAAGTGGATGCTCGCTCCGACTTCGTGACCGTCTGCAGAACTGCCGGTCTCGCGATCTGTTGTAGCTTGGGTGAAACGTCACTGGCGACTTTTGCCGGAAATGCCTATCGGCTGAATTCAATGCAGATAGTGGGCACGACGTCCCCGCCTTCAGCGACAGTCAGGCCTGGAGTTCAGTATGACTGTCCGCCGATTCCTCGCTGTCAGCCTGAAGAGCTTCTGACTTTTTTGGCGCCTGAGAATTCGCTAGAGCACGCATTCACGGGAGATTTTGTCAGGACTTTTCCTACCAGTACAGCATGGGGTAGGTTTTGGCTATATAACGTCCGCCGCGCGCTGACTTTGCTCCGAGCGTCGGTTAACCAAAAGAGCCATGCTCGTTGAGAGATTCGTCGCGAGGACGTCCGTTGGACGATTCGATGCAGGCGTTCTGGCTTGGATTTCCCGCCAACAAGCTTCTCGTGCGGAATCGAACTCCAAACCGGAGCGCGACTCAAATCGGAGCGACGGTGGGATCGAAATGTGTGAGCGTAATCTCCCAACTCGCGGTACGTCAGCGACCCCGCCTTGTAACATAAGCGTTACAGCGGCACTCATTCATGTCAGATCGATAAACGATCAGAGCCTGACTTTTTAGCAGTCCGTTCTTTCCTGCCGCAAGAATCGACCATCATGCATACGTAGATTTTCTGACTACACGGGACAACTCACGAGCTATATTCCGCGTCCATGGAACGTCAGAGAGAGAGCCATGAGGCGCAAAGTCGCAATTGCAGCAGCTGCTGCAGCCTTGTCAGTAATATTGCTCTTAGTTTTCTGGCGCACGCCGGCAGAGTTAGTTCAAGAGCAAATCGAAGCGATGCAGGGAACGCTCCAACTAAAGCGAGAAATGACGTTATCAGAGGAATCGCAGGTCAAGTTAGTGAGATCTGATCTTGTAATAGGCATCACAAAGAGTGATCTCGACAAGGTCGTTAGCGCTCTCCCAGAAATGCTCAATGCCTCAAAACAAGCGAAAGCGACGCAAGTCAAGTTCAAGAAGGCATCTCTGCAGCTGGGCCCACAATTCTTGTCAGTTTCGCTGTCGTTCGACGCCCCGGTTGGCGAGTCCGCTGTTACGGCCACGCTGCACGTCAGTGCCGCTATCGGCGCCATGCATGACGGGATGCACTGGAGTCTGTTTTTAAACGGGATTGAAGTAGATAAAGTCAGTCCTCAATCACGGCTTACCGAGCCAGCCGCGAAGATTCTTGCAGCAAGAATCATCTCCTTGCGCCCCCTCATGAACGCCATCCTGGACGAGGCAGTGAACGATTCACCGAAGAATTCGGTGATAGTTCGTTTTGATAAAAGCGGCCTAATAAACGAGAATATCGGAGACTTGTCGTCAGGGAACGTCATCCTTCAACCGAAGGCACTCGACGTTGGCATGAAAGTCAGAGCTACGGCCATCGCGGTAAGTCGCGACGGGGTACTAATGGCAGCTGACGTCGACTTCATGAAGTCGAGCTCTGTCGCTGATGATCGCCCCAAGCTACCGAGCGATCTCGATCTAGTCCGACAAGCAAGTGGTGACCTTCCGAAACGGATCGACGCATACAGGAAGCAATTGTCTGCAAAGATCGAAGCGTCTCACGGTCCGGAGATTTCAGACATCCTCCATCTCGAGACCACCGGGGCATCGATCACGCGTTCGACGATCTCGCGCTTGTTCGCGTCATTATTTCCAGTCGATGGCATCAGTGGAACAGTGAAATTAGATGAACCGTCATCAGAGAAGAATGACATAAATTTCACAATCTCTGCTCGGGACTGCTCGACATACCTTGGACAATGCGAGTATCAGAACATATGCGCAGGCGATCGATGCCAAAAGAAAACGAAGACGACAGTTCGAGAAACGTGCAAAGTACAGTGCTGGATCACGGCTTTTCCTGCCGGCTTCTTTGGTGCATGCGATAAGCCGTGCGATAAGATCGAAGACATAGTCCAAGATATTGGAGGACCAGCGTGCGATGCCTTTCGGGCTTCAGACAAACTAAATGGAGGGCTACTCTGCAAGTCTGTTAGCAACATTGACAAAGCTCTATGCGACATAGATGCAAATACTCGCCGCCTGGCCTGCGATGCAGAACAGAGCGTGCGCCGGTTTTACGAAAAGAACCCTGTCGCTACCGTTACAACGACGATGAAACCTAGCGTCAACTTAATCGCTACGGTTCACTCCGCGACATGGTCCGCTGATCTCGAGGTCATGAACGTGAGTGTGTCGGCTTCGGGCTCAGGGAGTCTGGAAGCGACCATAGGATACGACCGGCATAATTACGCCGACGCCGTTATTTTGGGGCCCGGGGTTTCTCTTGGCGCTGGATGCGCCGCGGATTGGAACGCGGCGATTTCTGAGAAAGTATCCGCAACGCTCGATCATGCAAATGTCCAATTTGTGCTCTCGTCATCGGAGACGCCCGATGGGTCGCTGCGACTCGAGTTTCGACAGGCTGGCGATCAAATTGCACTCGTAGACTTAAGTCCTCCGCCCCTTCCAGCACTATTTCGCAACAAACCTTCCGTCGCTATCAATTGCCCCTTGACCGTCATCGCAGCGACCGTTTTCGGCGTAGGCGAGGCAGTTTTTACTCAAGAGCAAGCTAGAAAAGTGTTCCCGCTTCTTACTGGCAAGAACTACCCCGCAAAGATCAGAGATCAACACTTCAAGGTCGACGTTCGTCCGATCGATATTTGCCAACCGGTGACGAATGAATGCAAACAACCCATAGCCAGACTTCGACCCAAAATGAAGACAAAGTCAGTAATGTTTCTGGTCGAGTGAGGGGCCTCGGCACCCTACCAACAATGGCCGCCCACAGGGTTCGAACGTTCGAACCCTGTGGGCGAAGTCCCGCGTAATGTGCACCGATGTAGTGGTTGCCTAATTTAAGCAAGCCAGGATCCATTTAGCGCGAGCGTCTTCTGCGCGCGTAGCCGCGTTGGACTCCCTTAAAACGGCAAGTAGCTCTGCCCGAGCTCAAAGAGCTAAAGTCGCCAAGAGCACGTACAACGCTCTTGTGTCGACACTGATTGCCCTCAGATCCAAAGCGGAGCGTCAATCATCCATCAACTACGCCTACCATCTCACCCGCACTTCGAATACCCACAATTCAAACAAGTCTGACACCCATCCATCAGCACCAACGCCTGCGTATTGCACTTAGCGCAAAGCGTGGCGCCAGCCGGAAAGCCTGAGGCGTTCATGTGGGCGGCTTCTGCAGCGACCTGGCTATCGCCGGCGGAGCCGGCTCCCACAGGGGCTGCCGCGGTAGCGGCGGCCGGCGTTGCGGGCTTGGCGGCCTTTTCGTAAGCAGCACGCTTTTCGGCGATGAGGGCGCGAGTCGCGTCGCTCATCTCCGGATCGTGGATCAGCCCGATCGACTTCATATGCTGCTCAACCACCGCGCCGATCTCGGCGACGATGCTCGGCATATAGACGCCACCGGCCTTGAAGTAGCCGCCGCGCGGATCGAAAACCGCCTTGAGCTCTTCAACAATAAACGTCACGTCGCCACCCTTGCGGAAGACGGCGGACAAAATTCGGGTGAGCGCGACGATCCACTGGAAGTGGTCCATGTTCTTCGAGTTGATGAAGAGCTCGAAGGGACGACGCTGCTCGTGCT
>Ga0247742_10000859_pt1 | contig 22854 bp, 31 predicted proteins | sample UWRJL208509C2_FD_180944 | JGI IMG/M metagenome (GOLD analysis project Ga0247742, IMG submission 180944) | Plant litter microbial communities from Arlington Agricultural Research Station in Wisconsin, United States - UWRJ-L208-509C-2 | ecosystem: Environmental > Terrestrial > Plant litter >... | reverse complement strand
AATGGACGAAGTGGATTACCTACCTGAGGGCACGGAGCTTGGGGCGGCTCCTCGCTTGAGCCGCTCTGAGGAGCGTTCCCTTGTTCGCGATAGCACTGCAAGCTACAGGATGATGCAAGATTTTGATTTTCAGGGTAAGGAATGCCGAAGCGCCGAAGCGAAGCGAGGCGGATGTCTTGTAAAAATGAATGAGGCGCCGAGGCTATGCTGTTTGAGAACGGATCAAAAATGCGAATTCCTCGAAAGTCCTCACACTGAAGTGTATTTTACGACCGTTCGATGCCTAGTCATCGTTAATCACCGTGGCTCATTAATTTCAATAAATATGTTACTGGTTTAAGTATTTCTATTCTATTGGCGCCCGATCCCTTGTTTCGGTAAATTTTATTCTTTCGAGTGTAGGTATGGCCACAATCGCATCTTACTTGAGGTTCATGGCCTTTGGGGGATCATCGATCATCGATCGCCGACAACCCGGGTTAAATTCTACATCGCCAACTACTACTACTGGCACAAGCGGCCAGACTTTTACTTTGGCCGAAATACGGGAGATATCCTCTGTCTACCCTCAGGATGGCCAACATCCGAATTTCGGCGAGCCTGTTCCTCTGTTTCCCCCTGGCCGAATTGAACGAATGGCAAATTACCTTCAGCAGCCAAGACATAAAAGTAACGCTTCTCATCGTCCCATTTTGAGAAGCCAACAGGCCCAAATCCATTTACATAACTGACCACGTCACCTTTTATTTATGAAGAGAATCGAGTCTCCAATGTTCGCCATATGGTTTCCATGGTGTTTTCCATTTTGCGTTGCACATTTCGAGGTCTCACATCCATCAAAGTGGCCTTGGGTGTTTGAATGCCAGTCTCCAATATCTGCCTTGGCCTCGAGTCTCAGAAATCCACCTCTTCCACATCTCTCGATCTTGCACATACGACGTAGAGTGAGGGCCGCTGCGGAACGCACGGCATGTACGAGTCCTTGGTTCAACTGTATCAGCCCGTCCGCGTCGTTTACTTACCCTAGAAGACAGCAGCAGGAGTATGCCGAGCCGTAGGAGTTTTGTCGTGATGGCGCGTTACATTTTGCTGGGGCGATAAAGAATGAGTCCTATTTATAGGACTCGTTACTGCGCTGCTTCGAATGTTTGTGATAGAAAGTGCAGCCTCAAGGCCTCATTTCAGACGCAGTCCCTTCTGCTTTTATCTGTCGATCCAGGGTATGTCTTCTGTCACATTCGTCATTTCCCTGAACTTTCCGCATTTCCTGGTATTACCAATCTAGCCTTTTCCCCCTGACAGGGCCTTTACGGTTTACCCGCTTACTAGCCTGGTATTGGACTGTCATCTCAATTACATCCATTTTCAAAGACTCTAGTCCCTGTCTCTGCATCATGTACGTGCCCTTTGACATCTTCGTTACCCTCCAGCTATATGACACCAAAATGTCACGTCTGTCGAGTACTTAGAATAGACGATTGGACTTTCATGTTTATCTACACGAGTATCATTCGACAGAACGAGAACGTCGATTTTATAAGTTTAACGGTACGACCTACATGTATGGCGGATGCTTAATCTCAGGCTACCTGGACATATGTGAACACCAGCAATTGACAACGGGCTGAGGTATGATCAAATTGACACCGCTATAAGATGGGATGCAGAGCGAGGCGGCAATCTTGTTTAATAGTAGAGGTATGAGTTACAAAAATTCTGCGACCGATAAATGTGGGATTAGGATGCGACTCAAGAAGTTGAATATATGACGATCACTTTCGGCTAAGTTGAAGTTGTAAACTGGCGGAAGCTAATAGAAGCATATACTTACATAGTGAAGGGGCGACGGGCACTACTTTGAGCTCGCAATCCTACCATCCGCGCTGAGGAATACGCCACGAATGAAAAACGTCCATAACAGCGGCGGTGGGAGTGGAATGGCGGAGATATGACATATGTGCTCTCGATAGTACGTTATCGAGCCTGATTGCGTCGGTATTCCAAGGGAGGGCCTATCAGCGAGCTTGGCATTTCGAAATGAAAAATCTCTGCCATATTGGGTTCTCAGGCTGAAGCAGTGGAGGGAATGGATCGATCAGGTTGTCTTCGTCGTACTTGTGAGAGATTTCCACAACAATTCTTTCCATAGTGCGGGCAGGTGGGCCGCTGGGTCACTCTCCTCGCAGGAGAGTTCGGATAATGCATCGAGGCTAAAGCCGCAAGGACCCAAATATATGAAGAATTTGAGGTTCGGAATAAGGCTAAGGTCCCCTTGCCTGACGAAGCGGTGTCTCGCTAATGGATTCGTTGGCATCTTGGCTATTCATTCCGATTTCAAGGTATTCTAGAGAGGATGTCATAGCAAGGACTCGAATTAACTGGTCTTCTTCTCCCTCGTCTGCAAATTTGACACCGTATTGCTTGAAGTTTTTCAACGAGCAGGCGGAGCGAAATAGAAACGAGACCAAGATCTCCCCGTAATGATTGTCAAAATTGATGTCCAAGTCGAAAGTGATCGCCAGCGACTTCAGTGAAGGCAGCGCGATGTAAGAGAAAAGATCCTCCAGAATGAATACCTGTTCATTACTATCGTCTTCGCAATACATAGACGAGATTTGCAGAAGTTCAAGACAATCGTGGATGAATGGTCGTTTGGTTATGTCGTTGTCGTGAATGGAATCCAAGCGCACCGAGCAATCAACGACTCGGAGCCTCGGAGCCTCATATAATATGCGAATGAGGTAGTCCATTGGAAACCTGATACCACCGCGCATCCACAGGCTTTCCAGCGAGTCCCATTTGGTTTTGAGGGAAGATGGACCCCGTATACCACCCCATTGAATAGTGTTGGGACTGTGTGCGACCATATCAAGGGTATGAAGGGGTGGATAGACAGGACTTCCAAGTGGTGGCAGCGAGCGGCGTATGCCTTCATGACGTTCAACAATGGCTGTGGGGTTATAGATGGCTCTGAGGAGCAGGCTATCCTCATTTCCAGAAGGAGTGCGCCAGCGCGCCCAAGCCACTCTCTGATCGCATCATAGAGAGTAGCATGGCTTTTGGAGGATCGGGAAATTGGAAACGAAACGGACGTCCAGAGTCTTGGTGTCCCCCATGCAACTGTACGACGGTACCAAGAATCAAAGAGTTTTATCAGAGTGAAATCATATTTCGTACATTTCACAAAAGGGAACGAGGTTGGGTGATAAATCAAGGTAAGCATTATCGCAGAACAGAGCACTCGAGCATTCCGCTGAAGTTGCAAAGGAAGGAGAAATAAATAGAAAGACTTTTGCGGAGAGGCAACTGTCTTGAGGAGTTTCCTCGACCTGCAAGGAATACTGCAAAAATAAAGGGGCTGAGAGATAATGCAGAGTGGAAACGCGCCTTCACAGCAGACCATCGTCAAGTTCTCGACTCGGACATCAAGCGCGCTGCCTTTGGTTGATTCTTGAGACCAAAGTGCAGACAATTAACCGAGGTAATCATCATTTCTTCACGGACTCTTGAATGGCGGCCAAAGCTGGACGAGATTCTAAGTTCCAAGAAAAGGAATTTCCCCTGTCAGCGACGGGGCGGTAGCCTTTGATGGTTTTCGACCAAGTCAAAATGCCAGTTTCGACAGTGTCGAAGTAGCATATAATCAAACCTTGGTAAACATAGGTTCAATTCAGATGGAAGAGAACGATTACTCATTTGCACCAAGTCCACGCTGAAGTCCCGCTCAAAAGTCCTTAGGGTTGCCTGTCGGTACATCCCGCACCATAGGGTTCTTCTATTCGTCCAACCAAAGTCCCTTCTTTTGACCTAGAAAAGCTACGTATTTTCACGAAGGCCAATAGCTTTACCAATGACCTGATTAAGAATTGCGATGAATCTCATGACGCTGAAAGAAAATCAATAGCTCTTACTTTTGAACAGTTGTGAGTATGGCCGGCTGAGGACTCGTTGTCTGATTCAAGAAGAATTTGGCGACCTCAGGTGAAGGTGCAACATCTCTGCGGAGAAGGTAATACAAAAAGCGAGCCGCTATTTGTACGTATCTCCACTGCATATAGGAGATCAATGCGACTTCGGCCATGTCAATTCTTGGAAGATGGACCCATGTGTGTAGTCGGTCGCAACGCAACATGGAAAATGGATGAAACCTATGAAAAGCGTCGTTCATACAAATTGGTTTAGGTGGGTCAGTTTAGGGTCTACGCACCGTGTCACGGTAGACGGATTCTCGTTTGACTATACGAATCGCCGGTTTCCAAATAGACTCCTTGAAAAGTGCCTTATTGAAACCAGAAGTGGGCAAGTCACTCTCGAGATCTTTCAAAGCCTCGTCAAGTCGAAGGGGAAGGCTGTAGGCATCGGTCTGCGTAGCCTCTTCGTTAAGGTGAGAGACACAATCCTGGGCAAGATCGCTGACAAGTTTTTGGATTGATGGCTAGGAGGCACGTTCAGCTTACGTTGCCCATTCGCTACTGTGATTCATACCTTTTCCTCATGCTGGCATTCCAAGAGTGTGAGTAGATGGTCTTTATGGTATGTTTGATCTGCCGAAAACTTCAAAATGACGCAAGTACATAATAAAGTGGCCACAAACCAGCTAGCGCATACGCAGCTGCAAATATAGCGAATGTAAGTACATGGTCTAGAGATCTAGTGGTGAAGAACCCATACCAATGCCCTTATTCCAAAGTATGTATAAAGCCCTTTCATCCTGTCGGGGTCGTTACCTTTCTCCAGCGCTGAGGGAAGGATGTATCGGATCGACCGCATGTAATACTGCTGAATGTCAATATTGTTTGGCGAGTGCTGGGTAAATGCCTACTCCTGTGACGCTATGCAGGACACCTTGAGCTTGCCTGACAAATTAAGGGTTAGTTTGTTCGTGATAAATGGTATTGCCTGCTCGTAATCACCTTCTGATCCTGGTGTACTGAGAAAGAGAGAGCTCAACGAGTTCATTGAGCAGCTTGTCGTCGAGTTCGGATCTTCGCCGGTATAATGAGTGGAGATAAACTCTGCCGCTATGATAGACATGGGCTCGTTTCACGAATACCATTCGCGAGTTGTCCTTCTAGAGCCACGACCTGTTGATACTGAAAAAAAAAAGGTCGGTTATAGGATCAGTCATGCAATGTCCACAAGAACGACGCGACGCACTTTCTGTCTTGGGCGTAATTATTTTGCATAGCGTCGAAGTCGCTTCTGTTGAGTGCGTAGGACAGCATATAGGTGTCGATGGCTCTAGTCACACTGATAACCACCTCAGTATGATCCTCCGAATTTGTAACGTTTCTAGAGGCAGATGCCGCTCGTAGAACAACCCGTCCGAGTTCCTCCCTTCGCCTGATGGTCTTTTGATATCGAGCATCACTAATGTCAGTGAGCGTGAGTCCAGCCGCCACATCTAGATGGGCTACGACCAAATCAGAGCTCTCTTGTTCTGAGTTCAAGCAAGGGTGTACAATATTCTTGGGAGATTCTTTGACAAACATCGGCAGTCCTAGCCAGACGGAGCGATAGGCATGGATATATCTGGGCCAGATGCGTGAATAACATGATCACCCTGAAACTCGATCGGAACTACCTGCAGAAGTCATTGCGCACAACGTTATCCCATTCTCCACTAGTCCTTGCCAGCGAGTCCAAAATCTGTAATGAGCTGTGGCCGATTTTGTCCATGATTTCCAGGACCATGGCGATTTCCGCATCATTGGGCACTGCAATCACGATTCAGTAAAGTGCGCCAGTGTCTAAGATGAAATACCAACCATGCCATTCCACGACGACATCCTGCGGTTCATAAAGAAAACCCCAATGAGGCATGATTTTTGACAAAGTCTATGGACCTAATTAAGTCTCTGGCGGCGCTAGTTTGTTCAAGACACCTACCTGGCTCTTCCCAATCTTTCGCGTCCACGAATCTAGAGTCAACAGGATAGACCGTGCCAATCGTGTTCGGAATGCCGGTGATCGTGCGTCCGGTACCAGTATATCCACGCTCGCTCTTAGATGACAGTCCGATAGTCTGATCCTTGTACTTCAGGAGCTAAGAAGAGATGCTCAGCGTGTCATAGTCACTGGACAGTAAATTGGCTAACCGCAGCTCCTCCGTATCCCAGGCATCCGCAAAGAATCGCCATATCTATAGAAGGTCAGCTTAGTTTCGAAAAATCAAGTTGCGTGAAGAGACTAACTCCAGTGCAAGGTCGTATCTGATGGAACGGCTGAATGAGTTGAAGTGATATGAATGCTCGAGGCGCCGTGCTTCAACTCCTCTTCGATTTGGGCAATGCAGTGAGGTAAAAACTTCTCCATTGCCTTCTCCGGGTGCACACGAGCCAAGCATGCAACCAGTTGTCCAAATGCACGGACAGAGTTCGATCTCGCATTGGTGGTCGCATAAGCGTACACGAGATTCAAGACAAGGTCGAACAGTGGGTCAGACAAGTGAAGACAGACGACGTCCATCATGCTCTTGATTGACTTCAGAACACTTTCTTCCTGTTTTCCACCAGTAGCGTTCTTCTTTCCACCTTCTTCTGGTAGATTCTCGTATAATGCGAAGACGCGACGGAAGAGAGATACGACCCAGTCTGTGAGGTGATAACTTTAAATTCGTCCACCGACTGCAAAATTTTGATGTACCTGGGAAGCTTGCAGTGCTATCGCGAACAAGGGAACGCTCCTCAGAGCGGCTCAAGCGAGGAGCCGCCCCAAGCTCCGTGCCCTCAGGTAGGTAATCCACTTCGTCCATTGCGTCGTCCGGTTCATCCCTGGAGAAAGACATACTTGATTGAGATAGATCGCCAATCTTGATGTGCTGGATGACAGATACGATGCACATCGTCGCACATACAATCTTTACCGGGTCATTCTACAGAGTGACATTAGGTTTTTGGAGAGATAATTGGAAGCAAGATACTTACCAAGTCAATTCCAGGGATGCATAGTTCGAGTGGCGGAACGACATGTTTCTGCCCGCCGAGCCAAACGCTCTCAGTGACCAAGGGTCAGGCGATTCCCGACAGCTGGCTGAGGACAGCAGTTGTTCGGGACGGAGAGAATTACCTAAAACCGGAATTTTAAATGACTCTTGTTGTTCTTCATACCATCGTTTGATGAAATCGGCGCTCAGCCTTTGAATAAGGGTTGTCAGCTGCAAAAATGATTAGCAACAGACGCATATATTAATGTATAGAGAACCTACAGACAGCGTCCACCCGCCTGAATTCGAGGGGTGGAAGTATGACTCGATACTAGTCATAAGGCGGTCCAGAGAGTCGACAGCTTTTGAACCAGCTATGTAGCCTTTCTGCTGGGGCGTATTTCCGTCCTTCGCATTGACCTTGGCGGTTGACACTTCACGGACTTCGCCATCCATGCTCATGGAATACACCAAATAGCGTCTACAAAATGGCTAAGTCAAGGTTACCAGCAGTAACAAAATAAACGAACTGGTTTTACTGATCGACTTCTTGATCCTGACGCCGCTCTTGTCCAACAGATCGGCGTGCATGGATCTATTGGATGCCCCCTACAAGCAAAATATCAGCAATATTTTATATTTGTTTTGCTGCAGTAGATTACCCGCATAGCGCCACATCTGAAAATAATCAGTCTCGTGGCAATGGGAGTGGTTTTGATGATCATACTCATTGATCCGAGGCCCTTTCCAATGAGCCTGTTCCCCTGAGCAGCTGTCCATATGCCGACGTCCTTCCAGGCCGCGCCGCCTTCTTCTCCTGCATTGCCTGCAATTCCAGCGACATGTTCCTCCGCTAGATCTCCCCACATGTCCATGAGCCTGTCATCAATCGTACCCGAGTTGAATGCTTCCCAGATTGTAACAAGAGGTTGAATATAGAGGTGGGTGTGAGTGGGAGGTAGGAATGAGGTCAGAACTAGTATCATTGTGAGCACGGTCTATGGAAATGGAAATGTCAGTATCTGATTCATGTAACTGATGTCAAAGGAACACGTACATCTTTCGTCAAGATCGGAATGAAAGTCTCCAGCATAGCAGGAATTTCCGATACCGGATAGTAGCGTTTGCACTGTTCGGCCACGTAGAGGAAGATATTAACGAAATTTCGTCTGTACTGTACGTCAGCCGGTGAGGTGCGTGCTAAACAACTCGCAACTCACGAAGATTCGTCCAAGCTGGCTTTGGGCCACAGTTCCTTCTGAAAAACGCGCCAAAGTAGTTGCCAGGGGAGTTCGAGATCAGTAGACTCGAGCTTCCTCTTTGCACCTTGTTTGTTCGCAAGCAGGCGTGACAGCATGTTTGCCCAGCTACGGAGGAGACGGGGTTCGATACCAGGGATAAGACACAATTCGTAATATAACCGCACGAGCTTAGCACGCGTAGCAGTCTGCGTAGGGTATCTTAAGAGCATCCAACTAATATCGAATGAGTGGCATGATCTGGACGAATCATCAACAAACCATACCTTTGTAACATGTCATCCCAGGTGCTGAGTAAAAGCCAATTCTTCCTTCTGGAACAGATGTAGATTTTCTCAATGATCTGTTCCAGTTGGCCCTGCATCTCCTCGACAGATTCGCACTTATAGGGAAGTGAATCGAGATAGGTCTGTAAGGACGCGCGTTGCTTATCACAAGCCGAAATATCTGCAGACTCTCCAGGAGTGTCAGCGATATCAATCTCGTCGTCATCTATGAAGTGGGGTGCTTTGTTGTTCAAAAGAGATTTCAAGGAGTTTCCACGGAATATAAAGCGGGAAGTTTCCATGGAAGATTAAGGAGAGCCACCAACGGTCAGCTCTCTGGGGAGATTCCTCGAGCTGCAGGAACTGCGGCAAACGCAGCGGCCGAGACATAGCGTATAGTCTGCTCTGGCGAGACGTCATGCACTCCGACACTGCTTCAAGGTCTCCAGCCTGAATACAAGGTCAGAATATCTAAGGAGGATGGACTGAGGACACAAGCTTACATGCACAAAAAAAGAATTAATTGGGACGAGACGAGGTGCGGGGAGCGTCGTATGTGATGGCGATAATACGAAAAGTGTCTATCGACGTCAGCGTATTGGCAATAGCTGGATATGGGCCAATTTTTAGATGAGGGCTGGACGCGAGCGTCGAACGAGGGGAGTTGGACGTACCTCAAAACGACATAGGCAGTACTCGCCAGCAATACCTGCAGAGAAGTTTTTATATATTCAAAATGGCAGCCTAAATCCAGTCTATAAGAACGGAATCCGGTTATTCTGCTTGCGAATGCCTGGCGAGAGTAAAAAATGATATTGAACAAGGCTTCAGAGACTGGTAACAAGAGGAACGTACTACTGAGCGCATCACTGGGTGAACGGGGTGTCGGCGCTTTCCTTTGTATCGCCAATCACCTGAAGGAATCGTTGAAGTGGATTTAGTGAACTACGATCGCGATAATGTGAGAAATGACGGAGGGTGTGGTCCTAAGGGCAGACCGGACTGGGGTGCCCATGGAAGACTCAGGGGAGCCACCAATAGTCGGGTCTCTGGGGAGATGCCTCGGCCTACAAGAAATGCTGCAAAGGCAGCGGCCGATGCATATAATCTGGTGTCTGGTGAGGGGCCATGCACCTCGGGATCTCTAGCCTGTGATGCACGGTCAGAATAGTTCAGGAGAATGGGCTGAGGACATGAGCTTACGTACACAAAGGACCAAGGAGAGAGAGGGGGGAGACGAGAGAGTTGCGCGTGATAGCAGTAATGCAAAAGGTGCGGCTTTTATCAATGTCACCGTATCGGTCGAGAGCTAGATATGGCCAATTTTTAGATGATGGCTGGACACGAAGACCGAACGAAGACCAAGTTGAACGTACCTCAAAACGAGCAAGGTAACAAATAAACCCAATACGCTGCAATGCCTACAGAGTGGCCTGTCACTCGACATAACAGGAACAACTTGAAGGTGGCCTAAATCCAATCTAAAAGAATGTAGATGGCATGAAAGAGAGGCACGCATACGGAGCTCCAGCTGTATGTTGGGATTGCCGACCGGATTCTCCGCCATAGTATCGCTCGTCGAGTCCTGAAAGTAATGGGCATCAGAGAGCTTATTCTCCCAACAAGAAGGAATACTAGACTGACCGAACATTGAACGCTCTTTGGCCAATTTCTCAAGAGATGTGCTGCAAGCCTTTCGGATAGCTCGAGCAAGGCGAGGTTAATGGAAGCGTCATAGACGGCGAGCTATTCCCATTACTGCGAGTCGCAAAGTGTTATGAGAACGTAAAAACGTAGGAAACATTATATGAACACCGAACACGAGTTCCCGAGCCCCACACGAGAAAAAAAAGCAGGATAGCATAAGGCGGACAAAATCGACTGGCAGAGAGGGGGGCTGCGAAAGGAGGGAACGCAAATCAGCCAAAGGAGTCCACTCATAGTCGGAGGGTTCAAGGATAGATATAAACAATAAACAATGATCACGTGGTATGTCCATATCATGACATTGATGACCACTTCCGTGACGAGGCCTTCGCCTCTCCTCTATGCCGCCACTGTTCAATTATTTTCTAGGTTGTCCTGTTACTGGCGGAGAATTTCAATGCATCCAAAGCGGAATCTTCAACCATAACTGTTCTCTCCTGCTTGTACCCGTTTCCTCCTGGACCGGATATGCCTCTCCTTTTCCCTTTCGTGTGGTCTATATTCTGATAGACTTATCTAGGCCGCATCGCATTCCTCTAGCAATGTCAAGCCCAGGTTGTTCTGCCTGCGTCTCTGGCGAGTGCGGCATACTGACCCTCGACTTGAAATATGATCGACTGCATCTTCCTTCTGTAGCATCCAGCTCAACCAGCACAGACAGGCGCATAACCACCCGTTTCTCGGAAAAAGCAAGGATTCGGCCAATCTTAAAGGAATTTTCCGACATCTATGACGTGTCTGGTTCTTCTGCCTATTTTCCGCTTTAGGCCTTATGGCAACAGTTTCTCTAATATCCCGCTCTTTCAGGACTCGCCGGCCAGCAGATGCCACCACGGCGGACACAATTCCAGCATCGTTCAGTGTACCACTTCTTTGGTCTCATTGCCTATAGCGGAATTTACCAAGTTCGCGGTTAGTCATTCAATTTCAACGACAATTCTCAACTTTCTCAACGCATCGTAGACTTGTAATTATACAGTTATTTTACGATAGGTGAGATAAGAGTTCCGTTCTACATCTCTTTGTAGAGAATTTACCGATTTGAACCCCCGCTACTTCAACATATAGACCGAAACCGCCATGGAACTTCCTTGAACCTTGGCACCGTTAGTCGCATGGGGTCACGAAGGCTCGGGCTGGGTTTCATTTCCAATTGGCGAAATCAGAGAATAGTTTGTACGTGCTGGCGCATTCCTTCTGAAAATAACCATAGCTTGCTTCTCGGAGTCATCTCTAAGCGTACAACCATTGTTGGACGTCGTGAAGGTATCAGGGAAAATATTCGACCAATGTCATCCCTTCGAGAAGGACAGCTCGAGGCGTTTGAATGGACTCACATCCCGAGGAGCTCCGTTTATCCTCACCACGTTAGGCTGAAGGCTTCAAGGGACCCTCCGTCAAATCATCTAGTGAGAACTCTTTCTGGACATCACTGCGTCAGCGGGATGGATTCGCGGAAGCCCTGCACTCTAGCGTGTACGCCATGTTTAAAGATAATACAGTTTATCGCGGATTCGGGACTTGAGGTTATACATACCGTTGGTATGTATAGATGTGTTGTCCAAAAGGTATGCATCCTAGATCTCTGGCCTTCTATGTATTTACTGAACCGATCAATAGAACAGGATGTTAGTTTTGCGAATGACTCTTGAATCCCTCAATGACGTGGTAGACGATCTCCCCGAAGGAACCTTCACCTGACATTCGGTTGAACTGTTGCAAAACCTTCCAGTAGCAATGGTTTTCTTGATATGGTATGTCGTTTTCGTACATGGTATGAATCAAGGCTTAAAGAGTCTCTGCTAGCGTCCGTGTGGTTCGAAACCACTCTCTTACCGACCATTAGTCATAACCATGTCTTTTGGCCAAGAGCGGATTCGTTTAGTCGAAGGATTCAAGTGAAAAAAATCTTGTCTCTCGTGTTGGACCTCTGGCGGATTCCCTTTGTTCTTTTTCGCACCTTGTCTGTCCCTCATGATCTTCCAGTGTATTCTCCGCTTTCTACTATCCTGCTCATTTTTGTGGGTGTTTGGCAACTTTGTCTCCGGCGGGTCCTCGTTATAAGGTTCCTATGTAATGCGTTCTCATAACGCTCTCCGCTTTAGATGTCTAAAACACCTGGGGCACATCTCGGGACATTAGTCGAAGACCATTCAACGTTTGGTTTGTCTACCTTTTTTTCCTGTTGGGAATAGTAAGCTCTTTGACATCCGCAGCCCTCCTTAGCTCGTGCATCGCGTCCCGGGCCGCATAAAAGGGCTACATATATTCAGCAGATTATAGTCTCCGAAAGCGTACCTACCAGTGGAAAAGACTAGCTAGTTCACAAGATCCTCCGTTATCGCCACTACCTTGATGTTGAATATGAAACATTGAATAGCTATCACGAGGATGCTTCTCCCTAGCTATGCGTTGACTATCGAGAGACTGAGATGCACAGACCTCATTTGGATGCACCCACATCAACTCGCTTATAAACGGGTAAACTCACGCCCGTTCATTTACAGCGATTTTCCTTGATTCTCCGACTCTTAGATAAACCCTCAAATATCTCTAGCCTCCAAGTACCTAGCTTCATTCGACTGGGCAGCCGCGCTGGCATGGGCGGCGTCCTAAACCTCGTCTATATTTGACCACACTCTTTGTTATTTCTCAACCTGCCTTTTTGCTAGTACTTCCCGATGCCTGCAGGCTGAGCGTTCATACGCTGTACTCTGGTAACCGTATCCTTACACACTCGTCATCGTAATTCACTGAACCACCCTCAGGTGATCGGTGGTTCAAATGAAGCGCCGACACTGCGTTCATCCATCGATGCGTCCGGAGGTATCTTTCTCCCGTGAATAAACTCCAACGCTTTTCCCCCTAACATTTAATCTCGCCAGGCATTCGCGAACAAAACAACTGGATTCCGTTCTTATAGACTCGCTTGTTCCGGCTATTTCGAGTAGCAGGCTGCTCTACAGGCATTTCTGGCGAATGCACCGTAAGGGGTTTATTTCTGCCATGCTGGTTTTGAAGTACGTCCAACTGGATATTTGATCGATCTTCGTGTCCAGCCCTCATCAAAAATTGGCCCACATCTAGCTTTCAATACATTGGTAGAGTTGTCACTATCACAAGCAACGTTCTCGTCTCGTCTCCTGGGCCTTTTTTTTTTCTTTTTTTTTTTTGTCGCCAGTAGGCTCGTGTCCTTCCTGGCTATTCCGGCCGTGCATCCAGATTGGACACCTTGAAACAGTGGCGAAGATCTCTCTCCAGACACCAGACCATTCGCCAAGTCTCGGCTGCTGTTTTTCTAGCATTTACTGCTGGCTGAGGAATCTCTTCAGAGACCGGGCCGTTGGCGGCTCTCTTGAATCTTCCATGGAAGCTTTCAACTTGGTCTTTCGTGGAAGCTCTCAACGAACTCCTTGGTAGTCTGTTGTGAGGGACACGGCGGTTCCACTCTATATTATCTCTCTGCCCCCTTTATTTTCGCAGTATCCCTTGAACATCGAGGATCTTCAGGACACCCGCTGCAGTCGCCCCCATGCTGAAATATTTGTTCCCTCCTTTGGCAATTTCTGCCGAACGCTCAAGTTTCTGCTCTGCGATAATGCCACTCCCCATTTGCCTCGCAGCCTCATTCCTCTTTTGTGGAATGTAAAAAATCCGATTTCAATCTTTCCAGATCTCAGGTTGGAATGCACTTTGTTACAAGACTTTCGGGGGGTGAGTGCCTGTCCGCCGTGGTAATGCTAGGATGAAGAGTGATCAGTTCGGACCTTGCTCGTTTTGACATGGTTCGGAATTCGACATCTAGATTGATCAACGAAGGCGAATACTGTTAAAACCACAACGCTAATACACTGGGCAGCGTGAAGCACCCAAGCCTTTGGTGGTCGGGAGACGGCATGTGCACCCTGGATGCTCGTTACTTTATTCCTTTCCCTACTTATCATTTTGCCTCATGCATTAATATGGGATTCGTATATACAATCCCCATTGCGACAGGTCATCACCGCTCGAGAGTGCTTAGAATTTGTTATACAGTTGCATTGCTTTTTTTTCCATTTGACATGGACACATTCCTTCTCGTTTAGCATGACCTCATGATCGTTTACTGCATCTACCTCTGTTACTCGTCGTCCGTGCGATTCGAAACCACCGTCTTGGTGACCTCTTGACCAAGGGCGGGTCCGCTGTAGTTGGAGGATTCAGCTAAGACTCTCATACTGGAGCAGCATTTCCTATTCAGAGACCTGGCCTTTAGTGGCTCTCCTGAAACTTCCATGGAAAATTCTATCTTTATCTTCCGTGGAAACTTTCAATGAAGGGTCTCAGTAGTCTCTGCTCGATTTCACTCCGTTTTCTCAGGTGATTGGTGGTTCAAAGGGGCCATGCTGGAGGATGGTGACTTTAGATCCACAGGGCCTGCGAGAGTTTCAGTGATAAGACCATAGCATAAGTAGCCTAGGAAGTAGCCCGCAAGTTTTTTATGAGAATAAATCTGTAAACAGGCCCGGGAACAAGAGTGAAGAGGCGGCGAATATCTATTCTTTTATTTAGATAGAACCAATTTGGCGCACAATCTGTGATCACGGGCACTAAGCGCGTGGCTGGCGTTCTGACACTTGAGCGATAGGTTCTGACGCATGGAATAAGATGCACAGCTAAGGGAAAGGTCGTTAATTTCACCCCACCTTCGTAATCACGGCCAGCTCTAAGCGAAGTCGGTGTTCGCACCATTTAGTTGGCAAGATTTAAAAGCACCACGAGTATCAATGCCTCCATAATACTCTGGTACCATGAAGCATAAATGACTGATACGATCTCTGTTTAGGGATTGATAGGTCGTATATCAGAATAAATTCCCAGATGACCAGTGATCACGAACAGAAATTCGCCTGACTGTCTATTAAACGGGGCTTCTATGGTCAAGTACTTCTGTGCAGAACGATTGTCAAAACTCCTCAATAAAAGGTATTGAGGCCACGTGTGATAACGCAGAATCAATGCGATACTACAGGTATAAATGGACCGAAGGAAGGAGAGTATAGGCATAGTACGACAAAGATGTACGAGCTAGAGAGAATAAAAATTAAAAGGTATAGAAGTTGGAAGGAATAAAGATGCTTATAACAATGAGCGTGAACATGTCATCTCAACACTTCTGATGGCAACATATATTTCGGAGGTCTCGCCAGATTACATCGTCTGCGAGGGCGTTGACGTGAGGCCTGGTCCTCTCTAAGAATACAGTCATCAGCAAAGATTTCAACGAAATAATGGGATAGGGGTATTCACGCTACTTATCGTGGTGTCGACAGAATCCACCTTCATCGATGAGAGATTCCGAAGGATGTCTGGATCTGAACGAGCAAGGGATTAGAGGCCAACATGATCACGTCGGACAAATACTCGCCTTCGAAGTTTTCACAACAACGTACTTTCCAGCTTCCACAGGAGTCGAGTGTGAGGTCACGTCTTGTATTTTGGAACTTGGTTAGATAAAAATAGTAAGATGTGTGAGGAGAGCCAACGGCGGCTGATGTCCTGTGGAGTCCCTCAGCCTGCAGGCTGTATGGGTAGTGCAAAAACAACGGCCGAGACATGACATAGGTGTCGTGTCTGGAGCCGTCCCCTCAGAGCAGACCACTGAGGCGTTTGTTGAAAATTTCCACGGAAGATAAACCCAAAAGTTTCCATGGAAGTTCCAGGAAATAATCCGAACCCGGCGGCTGAGTGGTATGCGTTTCATACACTTTGGTACTGTCCCAAGGTACCTAGTCCGTGACACATGATCAGAATAGCCGAAGAGGACGAACCAAACAAGACCAAGGAGATGAGGGGAGATGAGAGCATCGTGTGTGATAGCGATAACACGAAAGAGGTCACTCTATTGGTCAATAATTAGACATGGGCCAATTTTAGAGGACAAAGATCGGACGAGCGTCCAGTGGGACATACCTCAAAACAAGCCTGTCAGAAACGAACGCCATACTCTGCACTCGCCACGATATCGCAGAGCGACCGTCATTCGTGATATAGCTAGAACATAGACTAGGAGGCCTAAATCCAATCTATGAGAAATGCAGCAGCAGAGAAAGGCACACGCGGACCTACGACTGTGTGACCGCATATCGGGGTCAGCGTGTGAGCGGCGACAAATTTTTTGCGTCAGAGGTCTCGTCCAGCAGGTCATCCAAGCAGTGACGGAAGTGGTGGGGATTGGCGAGCTAAGACCCGACCATTTCTGCCGTAGGCGCGATATGGTAAGCGCTGAAAATAATAGGATGTCAATGACTTTGTCCCCAAAACGACTCAAAAAAAAGAGAAGAAAAAAAAAGGGGACCGGAACGCAAATCAGCTACAGACTACAGATCCAGTATGAGTAACGAAGCTGATCTTACCTGAATCCTCCAACTACGGCGAACCCGCCCATGGTCAAGAGTCCCCAAAAGAATAGTTTCGAATCGCGGAGGATGAAGCCAGTCGTTTCACGTAGATGAGGTACAAGTAACAAGTTAGTCGGTACGGAGAGATGTAAACAATGATCACGTGGTATGTCGAATCTATGGAACGAACGAAACTTTTCGCTTTTCTCACTTCTCACTTCTCAAGATCTCACCACTCGCAAACTATCCACCCTTTGAGTCCCTGCTGAATGGATTCAAGACCGTTTCCCAGATAGGCGCTGTCCAGATGGTATGTGTTCAGGACATCTGACCCCGTTTGCTCCGACCCAGGACAGCAGTCAAGTCGTACTCGTGCTAACTCATCTTCAGACGCGAATGGCAGGGCTGACGATTCTCAACGACGATACCTCGTATACGGTCTCTTACTCGAGGAATTTGGACCGTCTTTACTTGGTTACCGCTCTTGTTTGTCCTCCCTTCCGGACATGGAGTCGTAGGAGTCGGTCAATGTAGGCACTTCTCAAACTGGGCTCCGTAAATTGTTAGATCTGCTGATAAGCTTGTACTCTAGGTCTTTCTTTTTGGGGCGCGGCAAATGCTCCAGGACGTTTGCATCCTCTGTGGCCGTTTGGTTTGGGTCGTGGGGCAGCATTTCCCGTTGTTCTCAGGACTTGCCAGCCAGGCGGAAATGGTCGAGCATTCGGTCGCCAATCCCAGCGTTTTTTCTGGTTATGATAACGACCATGTGCTATCTCCTTGAAGACACGTCGGTGTGTACATTGTCCAAAAGGCATGCGTATTTACTGATTCGATCAAAAGAACAGGACAATTGTTTGACGAATAGCTTTTGAACTACTTGTCTCCGTAAAGGAGGATGACGGTACCAGCGACGACGAAGACGGCGATCTGAGTGACGGCGACGTAGGATACGATGCACCTTAATAAGGACCCCACATCCGATGTAGTTGAAAAGTAAATGATATTGGTATTTACGTTTTGGTAAAAGTACTGGCATGCTCTTGCTCTACTGGATCCCCCTGAAGGAGACTTTCGATTGTCATTCAGTTGAATTCTTGAGGGAGTCTTCCAGTGGCACAGAATGTGGACTGGTTTGGGAGCCCTTCGTGAAATTGAAAACGAGGAAAAGCTCGAATTATCACAATGCGAACTCGAATGTTCATCCAACATTTTCGTACTGGAAGCAAGGTAACTTGGCGTAACTACTTGGGTACTTTCATGAAGGCGTGATTAGTACGTCCATGCGGCTACGGAAAATTCAAGATCAAGTCATTTAACAATAAAGCCCAAGAAATGTCAAGAAAATATGAATGTAATAACATTCTACAGCGTCCCAGCCTCCACTGTACAGTTCGAAACGGGTCCTAAAGAGCATGGCAATTTTCCACACCACCAGTGTGGATGAATTTTGGACCAAATTCCTGTTAGCGCCAATTGTGTCACGTCAATATGACCTATCTCATATGATATAACCTGCCACCTACCTTCATCTCCAAAAAACTCCCCCCTATGAAAGGGTCAGGACCGAGATCTTCTCGGAAAATCATAGTTGAACGTCTAGGCTGCAGATGAATTTTAGCACAGAAGCTCGAAGTTATAAATGAATTCCTCACTTGTAAGGAGCGAAAAGGTTGACGAATGCCTGAAGCCTCAGAATCGCTCTGCCCATGTCCTAGTTTTGTGCGCATCATATCCCGGGAGCTTAGTGTTGCCAATAATGTGTTTGTATAGACTATATTTATATGTTCTGATTAGTTGCTAAGCCCCAGGGGATCAAACTCACGGCGTCCGATGCAAAAGAAAAAGGCGATATACACAAATGTTTCTCCAGCAACAACAATCTGGTGAATATCCAGTCAAATCGAAGATAAAAATAAAATAAGACAGCCTAGGACATACGGAGATCATGGAGGCAAACGCACAGACACTCGTGAGAATGCCAGTGTTGAGAGTGAAAATAATCTGCCTATGTTTGAGTCATTGTCAACAAGTGTGTGGGATGACTTACCAGCTTATTTATGACTGAATTTGTGCTTTCGAGTTCATGAGCAGGTAGTCGCACGAGGAGCAATGTCCTCTTACTTCTGAAACTCGGTACGAGACCGAGACAATAAGAAACACAAGGTGACGGTTATTGATATGTCGCAAGCTGCTGTGATCACGTTGACAGCAATGGAGAGGACCTACAAAGGCCACTAGAACGATGAGGAGTCAAATTTAATAAAGTGCCGGACTACTGCTTACCTTTAGCTCAGCAAGCTCAGCATATGTCTCCATCTGAAAGCTTCGATAATGTCATGGTGGATGTACGAGTAAGATGGCGGAAAAACTCACGAGTAAACGGTGTACACTAGGAGACAGTATCAGCAATAAACGTGAATATCCGGGTTCCCAAACGCACATACCTATGATGCAGCCTATAAAAGCTCTGCGTCAGGACCTCGAGAGCACAAGTACCAAGGAAGTTGCAGCCTCACCAAACCCAGCAATGGCAAGAGAGACCTGAAACGTGAGGGGTGGGTTAGTCTATATCTAACCAATGTCCGGATCCACTGTTCGGATCCAAAAGTTCCAGGGAGCTCTTACATTGAATGCGGTGATCCATACATTCTTTTCACTGACTAGACGGAGAGCTTGGATTAAAGGGTATGTGGCCTCGGTCATTGGAGTTAACGTACATTTCCAAATCCGCATCGCCAGAAAGCTATCGTGTTGCTTTCAATATGTTTGATTAGTGAGCAAGCAATAAATCTCACCTTTGGGCGAAATTCTGCTGCATCTCTCGAACAAATCTTAAAGATAAATGGTCGACGGAGAGGCAACAAATGATCAATATTAGTTTACTACTCGGTGCAAATAAAATTAGACATGAAAGAAGTGGTCTCCGAGATAGAGGAGAAACTCGGAGAAGCATATTGGAGGAGGAAATAATGTCCCACATGCTTCTCACTGGCAGCACACCATATAACAAGTGCATTTTCTCCTCAGTATTGTTGAGTGATTGAGAAGAACGAGGAGGTAAAGGCGTACACTTCCAGAAAGGTTGATAGGCCTTGCAAGAGTGAAATAGTATGTTAAATATTGTGAATAGATAGATGATATGAGAGGACAACGTACCGGTCCCTGCTCAGCATTTACTTCTTCGTCATTTTCGGCCACTGCCAGAGTGGAAGAGAGGAAGGGATCAATGTACACACAGGCTCGAGCCTCGTCTAACTTCTGCCATCGCTTACTGATGTCGAATATGCAACCACGACTCAGAGCGCAAGCAATGGGAAGAAACGAGATATCATAAAGGCCACCGACGCTGCAGGGATTTGGACTGGAAGTCCACTAGATTCTCAAATAGCGGTGCATGTTCAACAGCGAAAATAAGGGGCGTTGGGTTTGGGGCACGACTGGTCCCTGAGACCAAAAGATTGTAGCGTAAGGAGCAGCATTGAACTTCACGGCGCCTGCGAGAATGGTGAGAGTCGAAAAGCGGCTGAGGGTGACCATTTGAACGACGACACGATGAAAAGAAAGGAGAAGGTGTAATCGCGATTTCGGGAGACTTTATGGAGTTTCAGGCGCCGGCGGGTAACACCAAATGACAAAAATGACAATGCGGCTCTCGGCCACCGTACGAGCCACCGCCGGTTTCACAAATCATTTTTGAAGTTGGTAGCGACTCCCAAAAAACTAGTAGAGCCGCAGTAAACCTCTCAGTTTGTCGTTATCGCTTATTTATACACAAGGAAGCAGGGCTATGTCACTAACTACCAATGTGGCATTCCCGCAAAGTGAGTCTTACTCATAATTTCAGGCAGCTTTCACTACCATTATCAAGCAGGCGGAATGAACATTATGGTCTCATAGAAAATATGTTAAACATTTCTGTACCTAAGCAGGCGGCAGCACTTCAATCTCTCCAGCCATGTATAGGCCGACAAAAAGTGTGTTTGCTTGCTCACGGTCCTTCACCAGTATGCGCTTGCCACCTGCCGTTCCACCCGCTGCGTTCCATGATGCGGTTCTAACCAATATTACTGAGCCACAGTTGGTGAAAGGAATTGTGGAAGCTCACCGTCCTTGGTAAACACCTGGCGCGATGCCGCGCGACACCACATAGAAGCCCATGTTCTCTGGAATGGAGGTAGAAACCGTCTTCAAGTTCGAATATATATCAACTGGAAACCACAAAGGCAAGTGCGCTTACAGGGGATGGCGAGGCAGGTGCGCCAACTGACACCTTTTTTGAGGGGGTGTACGTCTTAGAAGTTGCGGCAAGCAACGTATCATGGGCAGCGGGCTTGTCGATGGCAGGTTTTCCAACAGGTACACCTTTAAAATTTACGAATTGGACGTCATTTGGACCGCCGAACGCCTTGGTAGACAGTCATACGACTTGTGAGTAAGCGCAGAAGGCAGGTTATAGACAGAACCTACAAAGGGATCCGAACCTTGCACATGCAGCCCGACCAGAGAAGTCTCCTGGGCTTCGCTTCCAACAAAGACTTCACCCAGGGGAGAGTCTCCCAAGCCCCTGGATTAGCCGTAAGTAAGATGTATGTCTAAGAACTAAAATCGGAGACCCTCTGGTTGCGGATACAGAGTTTTGGGTATCAATCCCATTCTTACTACTTGGATGTCGTTTCGCGTGGTTCTCGCTCAGTGCGAGAGCAGAAGCGAGCCGTGATAAGATATCTAGGTCTGCTATAGCTGACCGATCAGATTTGTTGGGTATCGCTGGATTCAATAAAACACGACTACACCTCCTATATTGGTGGCTTTGACATTGAGTCCTTTATTCTCCGCTGAGGGGGTAGAAGGCTGCTGTGTCGTAGGTGCTTCCTCGTTTTGACTATTCCCATTGATAATAACCCAAGCCGAGTTCTCAATGTGCAGGGCATCGTCGGTGTCTTGGAGAAACAGTTAGGGCACAGCTGGGCGAGATTGCTCTGGTGAAATTTGACTTACGAGGCGGCGAAGACATATTCAACCCCTTTGCCAGTGGTAGGAAGGTACAAAGCGACACGCATCCAAAACGTGAGATGGTCACTCCCATGAAGCTGCGCCAATTGCGTCTAAAACCTCCTTAATCCGTTTCCTCTCTGAGATCATGCTGTTCTTTACGATATCTGGTTATCCGACCGTTGAAATGGAAGGAAACGTTCTAGAAAGTTTGAAAAGTAAAGCTATTTGATCGCGAATGGAGCGGCAATTTAACAGTACCAGTAACAATTAATTGGTAGTACTAGTAGGGCTGACGAACTTCTATATCTCATCTCCTCGGTGCTTTAAGGTAGCATGTGAAATGTGTGGCAACAAGATTTGACTTTGGATTCGTCTGCGTATCTTTATGGAGTTACCGCAGATTAAGAATATCATCGGCCTTCGACTCACTGAGGTTAGTGTTTGGACCTCCGATAATGAGCGACCGTATTTGGTGATAGCCGGTCGACAATTGACACCGAACCAGATTCGGATTGGCCATACAAGACAGAATGCCCATTACTGATCCGCATTCGCTTCTCAAGGTATTTTCCGGACCTATCACAACTTGGCTAGTGGATATATCCAAATCGGGAAGTTATCAAGCCGCCACACGATGAATCCCGCCTTGGGCATTAGCCGGCCTGCAAAAGAGACTTTCCACCATGTCACCATCTTAAGCCCCAGTAGTGACCTTCGATACAAGGTCGCAATTTTTTTTGGGAGATTTGTGCCAAGGTGTATAAGTGGTATCAAAACAACTCCGACAGAACAGTGGCCGATAAATGGTTGAATAAACTTTCCCCCGAGCCAGACGGTGTTCACTCCTCGCCGAAAGGACTTTCTCAGGTATGCACTGTTGTAGTGGCATCAAACAGATTGCCATAGCCAAATGTATACGCATATAAATATGGCAGTATGTACTCAACAGTCTTAGACCACGTTCCCTTTATCTCGGCGCATCTCAGGTGAGGTCTCTGGGTTAAAAATCTGGTCCCCTGGCTGATCGTTCTGTGATTGGTAGATATTGATCATGCCGTCACATAACCAAAACACCCACCCTTCATTGCCGAGGGGTGGAATTTCTAAATCATCTAAAGGTATTTCTTCTGAATTCTGATAAAATGCGCAATCTGAGAGTCTTGAAAAGTTCAATCAAATACCCCGAACTTGTTTCGAGCAGGTGGGGTTACATATGGCGAATTGGACCAAGGGCTGAGAGGCGCGGGCCATTGGGTCGGGAACACATTTTTTGAGTATCTGAACTCGGTCCACAGGTATAAAGGCCAATCTTGACTGAGAAA
>Ga0247742_10000858_pt1 | contig 22857 bp, 27 predicted proteins | sample UWRJL208509C2_FD_180944 | JGI IMG/M metagenome (GOLD analysis project Ga0247742, IMG submission 180944) | Plant litter microbial communities from Arlington Agricultural Research Station in Wisconsin, United States - UWRJ-L208-509C-2 | ecosystem: Environmental > Terrestrial > Plant litter >... | reverse complement strand
CCCGGCTCCCATATAAGGCTGCAGGGTGCCTATGGGCAATTGCCTGTCCGTAAATTGCCCTCTCTGAATAAATGGGGTCATTGGTTAGTTAACTGAGTTAATGGCTTAATGTAGCTTACATGGTTGGCGATGCAGCTTGAGGAAGACCAAGTGCAACGTCGACGCAACGAGAGGACCGGCAAGAACGTTTGACCTTGATATGGCCGCCGGACGTGCAGAGATGCAGTGCATCAACAGCATCCTCGAGTTAGTGGCTGGTTTCAAGCCGCGTCCCCCCCTCCCGGAGCAAATCAAGGATGCCGAGCTGGAAGTTAGAGAGGGATATGAAGAAGAACGGGTACCAGGTGCGTCCGAAGTACCAACTGAAATAACCATGACTGACTAAGTCTTAGAGGAGATACGATACCGTGACCTCGTCGAGTCGCTGCCACCAGGCATCCCGCTCCTAGTGATGCAGAATCGCCGGCTATGGCAAGAAAATGGCCGAATGACTGCCCAAATCGAGTCCTTGGAGGATGCCGTCAATACATTAACGAACAGCGTGTCCGAAGCCCAGATAGTGTATGAGACCTCTCTGAATGAGATGCTCAAAGAGATGCGGGCGAAGAGGGGAGTGGACGAATTTGGCCGATTGATTGGTAGGAAGAGGAAGAGCACTGGGGAATCGGACGATAGGGCACTGTGCCAGAGGAAGAGGCTTCGCAAGGCCGTTGGGAATTCCGAGGACGAATTGGAGATGGACACCGCGGCAGATGGTGGTGTAACGGAGAAAACGGTCGAGGAAGGGCATCAAGTCCCATCACCGCAACGACCATCGTTTGGGCGACGTATGCCCACCTCCACCCCTATGACCGACGGGTATGCCGATGGTCCTCAGGAAGACAAACGAATGGAGGATGCATCCAGTCACAATGGAAGTCACCCACCGCAAACAAGTTCCGCGCAGGGCACGAAGGCTATCGTCGCCGAAGGACCTTGCTCCGATGGGCCGGTGGTGGCCTTGGACGCAAACGCAGGTGCTGGTACTGGTACTGGTACTGGTACGGACCGAGACATGGAGCCAAGTGCGGAGAATGAGAACGATCAGCCGGATGAAGGTGTTATCGTCGGGAGGGTAGGTAATATTGACCTGGATCGAGAAGAGAGCCCCCTCACTGATTTTGAGCAGAGTCCGACACCTAGTGTTAAAGTGAAGAAGCCGGCAGCGTCTAAGGGAGCAAAAAAGGCGATTGGTTCGGAAAGACCGACGGATCCCCACAAAAGGATGAGGTCCACGTCGAGGTCAAAGACGACGCCACTGGAACACGCGTAATTTTGTTGGAAAACCTATCTCTAGATCCCTCTTCATTGTTATCATAGGGTCCACATCTTTTCCCTGTATATACGGCCTCCTAATGTAACATATGTTAATGCGATTAATTTCTTGTACGACAGGGACCTCGCATAAGAAATTTTGAGGCCAGAGGGACAGCTGAAGTCGACTGAATCAGACGTGAACGACTCGGATAAATTTTGAACAAACGGCGACATGAGGGAGTTGGGAAACGTTATATAGCATTCTCATGTAGGCACAATGCATGGTATACTGAGTAGTGAGAATGCCGTCGGCAGTTATCTTCAGAGGGTGAGTGCAGCGGGGCTTCATTGTCTGTCGGAATAACCTTCGGTTTACTTCCGCAGTTTTTTATATGGTTTCATCCGTTCTTCCGTATCTTCGATAATATTCTTTGGGGGTTTGGTTGCTCTTTTCGGACGTGTGCCTACCAGACAGTCAGTTTCTGGTGAATCCTTTAGAGGTAGGTCCTTGCCTTGTGGACCACCTGAATTGGGCTGCACGGCAGTGATTTGATTTATGGACTGCACAATCTATATTTAGCAAGCCAGCAACATGTTCAATGTAAGCTCGGATTTACCGTCGGGTTGAGATCACTGCCCGGCATTTCCGTTGGTAGATTACTGGTAGCCGGATTTACCGACGGGGGAATAGGTTGCTCTGGCAATACCGACGGCACTCTAATAGATGCCGTTGGGATGCCCACACGGACCGGGCTTGCCGTCGGGCCTCGAAGTGTCATCGGCAATACCGTCGGCTCAATAATGGTACTTGGCAACTCCGTTGGCTGAATACTTGTACTCGGTAATGCCGTCGGCTGAATAACGGTACTCGGAATTACCGTCGGTCCTATAAGTGTAATCGGCCTTCCCATCGGCAGCGAATGTTGAGCCGGAAAACCCACCGGTTCCCGTAAGGTGGCTTCATTTATTGTAGTCAATGATTTCCCACCAGTATAGGTGCCTCTGAATGTGGGTCTTGGCTTTGGCCGTGTTGCATTGTCATTTGTCTTGCTGGCTGGCACTTCCTCAGCCTGCTCAGATCCACCTCGGCTGTCTGCAGTAGTAACGGAGGGTGTCGGTAATTGCGAAGATGCTCTCTGGCGTGTCTTGGATAACTGATGCTGCTCAAACTCTTGAATCCAACCTGTAGGCGCTGCGTCCTGCTCATCTTCAGATTCAATGATTTGAACTCTCTTCTTGGTTGGTTTTGCATGCCGTCCATGCTGATTAGACAAGTTGGATTCATCTGTCTCAGACATCGTCGGCTTCCGTTGGGCACTTCGGGATTTCCGACTGAGGTCTTGTTCACCGTTGGCATTGCCGCTGTCCTCAGAACCCACGGCAGAAGGGATCCCACTTGTGGCCCTCTTTGTTCTCTTCTTCGCCAATGGAGCCTTGATCTGTACTTCACTCTCGTTGCTCTCATTGTCACTTGATGTCTCATTACCACTCTGTGCCCGTCGCTTCCCTCGACTCTTCACATCTCTCAAACCACGATGTGCCATCTGACTCGGCAAATCCGGTGGTTCCCCTGGTGTCAGATATGTTGCCTCCATGATGTCAGGATCCCCAGCGATTGGAATGTGCGTAAATCGAAATGCCATTTCACCTTTATCCTGCTGTGTACGCCAGTGTATGAGAATGTCCTCACAATCGTTTCCACCGAGCCGGCCGGGATCCTTTAAGATTACTCCCTCCGGCATATATTCCACATCGATGTATGCACGATTGTCTCCCTGCACAGCCAGCCACGGCGTTGATGTGTTACGATGTGTTCCTGAAGCTAGTCCTATAATCTTTATTGATAACTAGCTCATGGAACTAAGCGTAAGCATTGCTTACTGTAGTGGGCATTGACAAAAAATCTTATAATTCTTTGCCGATTAGCTGCCGTCTCATTCCCCGCCGAATTAAGGAATGGAGCAGGAATGAATGGAGTTCCATTCGAGTCGATCGGGATATCTGTCGCTTGAACCTCAATCTTCCATAGTGGATCTAAGCTCCCGCGCCCTGTCTCCAACGTGGACACATGAGCTGCGTATTTGACAAATGCTTTCCCGAGCGTTGCCACAGCCGACGGATCAAATTTCTCAAACTTGGGTATTTTGATTCCCTCTCGCTCCAATTGGTCATTCGAATCATGGCTAACTTTGAGTCAGTTATAGGAGACATATTATTCACTTAATTCATGTACGTAGCCCATACGATCTTTCCGTCTTCACGATAATGGCATTCGACTGTGAATGACCGCATTCCTAAGTTCTTGAACTTCCATTCATCCATGAGCTTCACCATTTGACGTCCTTTTGTTTGAGCCATTCTGACCGCTATCTCAGTCCAAACTGTGAGTCCAGTAATAGGCCAACTCACCTGCCTTGCATATCACGGGGAATATCGCCAGCTTCCATTTCGTCCTTTTTGTCCATAATAGCTTCCAGCTCTTTCTCGCTAAGCTCCTTCCTAATATTGCTCAGAGCCTTCCTATAACTTGCTAACCACGTTCTTGATCCTGGATTACTCCCCGACAATCGAGTGGTTTCCACCCGAACGGCATCCCGGTGGAAAACGCTGACAACTTGGCTAACGGTGAATTTCATCCGGAGACCTGGGATCTTTATGTCCCTTCGCCGACGGGCATGGTTAAAGACCCAGGTTGCAATTTGCTGGCAGGTCACTCATTAGAGATTCAGTACAGATACAAGCATCCTATGGCATACCGTTTTCTTCTTCCGCCATTCCTTAGTTCTCTTTTTGTCCTTGAGGGCTCCGGCTGAATATCGATCTTTCCACCAAAGTTTGATATCCTTAATTACATGTCCTTTCACGTAAGTTGTGCGTTCCGATTGCTTCAATTTCTTATACAGTGGGAGATGCCACTGTAAGATGGCAAGCTCGTCCTTCGTCCATATTCCGGATCGCAAATGAGGTTCGGGGGACGCAGCCTCGTAAGCCACTGAGGGCTGAGGACCCTCGCTCTGTGAATTGCTGTCGTGGTCCGCCATCTAGAGTGAGCGATCCTAAATCAGATAGGAAACCATCAGATTTCAGCTCAGACGTCATCTCGGACATCGGATAACGCTCGCCACTCATGAAGGCGAGTTGGTAACGTAATTGACCTCCGCTATACATATAAGAGCGTACTCAATTTCTGTACTGCAATCCATTCCCATTCATGGTTTGTGGTCAACTTGTTGACACCAATGATTTTCCGGCTCAGGTATCGTCGAAGCCATCGCGGAGCCGGCGGCCTCAAAATACAAATATTGAGTTCACCGTGAAAACTGCCCATGCGGGGCAGGCATTTCCGTTGCCACCTCACACTCCTCGCGCAGCGCAGGACCCCTGTTTTACATCTGGTAGACAGGAAGCCAATGCCACGATGGATAATGTTATAGAGTCCCTGGAAGACTGGGAGCCAATACCATCCAAGGGAAAGGTGTGGCTCCGTCGGACACGCATCTCAGCTGCTTATTATCTGATAGTCCCAAAATGATTATGTTCGGCAATGGATCACAAGGAGGGTGGACCATCTGCGGCTCAGCTTCGGCGACTGTGCACCATGTGATCCTGTTCTGACCTGCTCATCGTGTGGTGGCTTAGGAGGCATATGGCGATGCCGAGATTGTGCAGTCAGAGCAGATCTATGTGCCGGGTGTTGCCGAACAATGCACACTACAACGTTGTTTCACCGAATTCGGAAATGGAATGGCCATTATTACCAAGCAGCTGCTCTATGGCAAGTTGGAGTTAAGCTGTACCTTGGACACAAGGGTAAAATTTGCCCATCTAGAGCTGCTACCAATGGTAGCTTTGTGAACGAGCTGCATGGAAATCCCGAATGGAATGACGCAGATATCGAGGATGAACCTGACCTGCTGGGAGACGAGGCCTGGGATAGTGACGACATGAATGATATTAATCCGGCCAATCCGTCGGAGTCCATTCTCCCCATACCACCCAGCATTGATAGTTTCGGAAGCCCTTTCATAATTGTGGTTCATCATAATGGTATTCATCACATACCAGCAGTATCATGCCAATGTTTACAGCCACACGATGACGACCTACTTTACATCCAACTCGGGTACTTCCCTGCAAGTTTCACCAAGGTTCGGACAATCTTCACGTTTGCTGTTCTCCGTGCTTTCAAAATGGCCAACCTGGAATGCAAGACCACACTATACAGATACTTTCAAATGCTCCGTAGGATGACGTGCCCAGCATTCCCTTGGAAAACACCAAATCGATATCGGGAGTTCCGTTGGGTATATCGGCTTTTCCGACACTTGACTCTTCTCCGTCGGTTTGGTTATGGCCACCTTTCTGAGTCCCCCAAAAAAGGTGACCTAGCCATATTTTGTGCTGCATGTCCACAGCCAGAAGTAAACCTGGATGTTGGATGGAAGGATAATATCAATAAGTGAGCTAATTCCAAAAGACTGAATGTCACTGACAAGTCCAAGAAACATTTATATACGCAGTATGGTTGTCGATGGAAACTTCAAAGCTGATCATATCAAACAAAAAAATCTGGAAGATGATGTCTTCTTGACAAATGGGGAGCTATTTATGACGGCCACAGATTTGTATAACAAGCACCTGGAGGAAGCAACCAAATTAGCACCACGCTACAAACAGGTAAATATAGATGGCATTTCCGAGCAAAGACCATTTCCACTTACCCCATTAGAAATCTACTTGCAACGAACATAGCGTCGTCAAAGACTCGGACGCTCCCCCGTCGGCGAATGTTGATATCCCAGGATTTGCAATGCACGCTTGCGCCAGACACGGAGCATTTGCACCATCAAGTGGAGTCAATTTCCAAAAAGGGGAACGACAAATGAATATCGATTATTCGTTTTCAGAAGCATTGAAAACAACAAATACCGACGGTATCACCGAAGTTCTCTTAATCTACGATATTATGTGTCAATATGGTGTCCACATGGATCGTCGTTTTACGGAAGCCTCTGGTCTCAATATTCCGGAAACCATAACTGTCATTAAGGCCATTGGACTTTTTCACGTTCACGGACATCAGGACAGCTGTCTCTATCGATTTGCTCCAACCTACATTCCTGGTGTTGGCATGGTAGACGGTGAGGTCCTCGAGACACTCTGGTCCATGTTAAATGAGATCTCCCAAAGCGTCCGATCAGCGACGCTTGCAACAAGAGAGGAGGTTTTGGATGATCATATGGGCAATTCCAACTGGAAGAAATTAATTAAAATCAGTGCGCAGTCATCTATCTTCAAATTCACGCTATTCATCTATTATAACAGGTCAGACTATTGTTGGGAAACATAAACGTGCAGTAGATGGCGTCATCGAATCTCACAGATATTACGAAGCACTGACAGCGTCGGCACCCGATGGCAAAGTCTCTCTCTGGGAGACGGAGATTTTGAAGGCCGAATCTGAGAGGCGCGGCAACTCGGAAACTATGGATGTCATGGCTAGTCGTGTTGAAAAAGGTATATCTTACTCACCTGATGCACATACTCCAAACTTACATGTCTTAAAAGCAAAGTCACGGCAAGAGATTGAGCTTTTGCTCACCACAGAGGAGCTTGAGGCTGGTGTTTCCGGGCAGTCTGCCTGGCTCGCCACGGGACTTCGGCTCGAAGTCGAACAGTATGTTAAATTCTTCCCAAAATATACTATGCTTAGGACTGTTTAGATTTGAGTTGAAGTCATTCAGGGAGTCTATTGGGTCTAAGGCAACTGTTGCCCAAGCCCTCGATCTTGCGAAACGCAGACAGCGTCTGAGAACAAGAGTGGATGCTTATGCAACAACATCCCAACTTCATTTACCCGCTGACTATCAAGATTTTCTCTCTGTACATTTGCAAGACGATGCACATGGCGGAAATCCCGAGAACAAGCGTCTTCCTTTTCCCTCAGCATTCCCGACGGAATTTCATGCACAGCACCGGCAAATCCGGCGTTTGGTGAAAAAGGAATGTAAACTCCGTGAAGGACAGGCCAATGATTCTCTTCAAAAGGTCAGAGAAGCTGTCACTCAGCTTTCATGGCAATTCAAAGGAAAGGTCCACACTGCAACCACAACAAAGCAGACCACACGAGCATGGGATGGCGTTCATATCCTCGAGCGAGAGCTTGCAACACAGAGAAGTATATATAATCATTCGTGGAACATCCTCATCTCCCTCTCGGACGATGAGCTTATGAAGGATATGTACCAAATCTTGCTCAAGGATGACTGCCAAATAAGCAAAGTCATTACTGAGCCAAATGCACGGGGAGAAAGCCAGAAAGGTCTTGCTTGGTTTTGGAAACAGGCCGGGGTTGCCTTGAACGATGACAGACACATGATGGAATGTAAGTTATTGCACTACGGGATTTCCGTGATTTGACTGTTTTCTAGTTTATAGACTCCACTGGCTTCGAGCAAGAGCCCACCATAATCGGTGGGAGGAGGAACTCATGCTCACAAAATATGAAATGCAATGGTCCGTACATTATTTCATGTTCCAAGCACGCCAATGGGCCACTATTAGGGATATCGAGTCAAACACCCGTTTCATGAAAGGTTTTGCAGCTGAGAAGATTGCTCTTTTTAATGAGCTTGGTCGGGTGGCCGAGCAGCTATACATGACCGTTTATTCCTTGCATCCAAAGACATGGCTTCCCATTCCTTATGTATAGTTTGTAGTGGTAATGATTCGGCATTCCTGAGCACGTTTGATAACTCATCGGCCATCCAAATTTCGACGGTCGGAGCTACTCGGCCTTATCCGAGTTACGACTTCCTTATCTTGTGCCATCAAATTTGAACTTTGATCAATCAAACTACCTTTGCAACCACCATGAACCCCTTTGTCCATGACCATCCGACCTACGGCGGCGAGCCTGAGTCAATGGATGACATCAAAAAGCATCACATTCTTATGAAGCTCAAACTTCATTTTGCCATGGCTCGTTTCAGGACAGCTTATCGAGCTGCTGCTCGTACCACCAAAACCCTCCCCAGTTGGTACAGGTCTCTGAGGCAGGACCTTGTACGTGACGCAACACTTCCGGCTTTCCGTATTCTAACGAGTTGGCAGGATCAAGTCATGGTCATCTTAGGCCACTGCTTTGCTGGAGGGTATCATATATCGGTTCCTTGGGGCATCCAACAGCTAGCAGACAGTGTTTATCGGACAAATGGGATGGACCTGTATTCATATCTGGAAAACATCAATTCATCGTTTAACGAGGACCAAGATTGCTCAATACTTAACATGGCCAGCGAGTACATGGCATGGTGGCTGGACAAGGATTCCGACACAGAAGTCAACAGCGAAGTAATAGGCGTACATTTTGAAATGTATGTCAGTCAGGTAAGATCCCATATTTGTCTTTCACTCCTCTTGACTTAAGTGCGTAGTTGGAGGAAAGCGGTCAATTTGCATTTGATGGGGATGTTCCTGGCCTGTCCACACGACCTGTTGCAAACCCTCGTGTCACCAATGTAATGGGCAGTTCTGGCAATGTTTCTACAACGCCACTTGCTCCTGGTACGGCTGAATACTACCAAGCACTTATTCGGCAATCCCGAGACGGAGTGGGGCAAGCTTTGGGATGCGTTAACGCCACCATCGCACGCAGTCGAGAGGGAATAGAACGCTCCACTCATCGATTGGGAATACTTGAGGAGCTTTATCAGCTTGATATCAATGGTAAAACCTCCACGTTGAAGCCGGAGACTTCACAATGTCAATCCCGCCGGAAGTTCCGCTCGGATCCCATAGGAGAATCTAGCACGCATGATACAACATCCGTAGACTTTGACTTTCATGATACATCGGGACATGCGAGTAGTGCCGGGAACGATATTCCTTTCGAAACTGGAAGTGATGATGATGACGGAAGCGATGGAGATGGGGAGTCCAGGTCTGATTCGGCCGCTGAGAAGTCTCTATGGGAGCGGGAGGTGCAAGTTTCGCAGATGGACGAGGATTCTGAAGCTAGTTCTTAAAGCAACCATCACTCATTATAGCTAGCTACTTAATCGTACTCGGCGACCGTCATCCAGGTGCCCACCGGAATTTCCATCTCCTTCACTACTGCCTCTCTCATATAAAATGCAATGCATGCGCGATTGCCTGAACACTTAGCGCCATGCCTAAGTACTTTCCCCAAATGTCCTACCAACGACCCTGGGCTGTATTCGAGTCGAAGTCCAAGCCCTGGAAATTCCGCTCTTCCATCTTCATATCTGCCCATAGGCATCAAGATGTCGTACCATGGATATGCCGAGCCATTATCTCTGTGAAAAGGCGTATTACGATTGTAAATTGCACTTATCACATTGAAAGGCGATCCCCAGCTCTCCAGAATTTCTGGAAGATTGCTACCTTTGGAGATGTCGTTGTAGTTTCGGCCTAGCTCGGTAATGCACCGGATCCCAGTTGCAAACAGCTCTGGATGCATTATGCTTAGAATACCACCCACGAGAACTGAGGTGGCCTTCATTTTGCTAAGCCACTTTAGTGAATGGGCTTTCAGCAGTGCGGCTGAAACTTCGAGTGAATTAGACTTCTGTAAATTGAGGTTAGTGCTGAGTGAGCTTTCAACTAGGCTTGACATACCTCATGGGCCTGCTGAAACCAAGCGGTAGAAAAACTGACATTGCCAGGTTTTAACCACCCGGGATCAGCTCGGTAATGCGTTGGAGCAACCCTCCAGCTCGTGGAAGATTGGACAATCTTCATTGATGGCTCGAGTAGACGCAGTGTTCCCCAGATTTGGCTCTGAAAATAGGTTTAGACATCATTTATTGGTGTTCGTCTGACACTTACTACTCGTTTCTTGGTAAGAATTCCTGGTAAGTACCAAAGTAAAATTCTTCCATCCTTATCTATGATAATGCAAGGCTCTGTTTCGAGTCGAGTCGGGGTGAAGAGAGGTGGGAATTCCTGCAGAAGTCTTGATTCTACTTTCATGTTTTGCCCAGTGCACCGAGGGCTGAGAGATTGAGCATACTCATCGGCGCTCCAATCAACCATTTCTGAGATATTCCTGAGTTCTGGAAGGTGGGTGACGTGCTCATGACTCACTGCGATTTTGAAATGCCTTTACAAGCACGTAAACTGCACGGTGGCATTCATAAAGGTCTAATTGGTGAACTTGTGGGGGGAAAGGAATATACTCGGAAGTCCCGTGAATCTTCCGACGAAACAGGCGTTGCATATACCCTGCCAACTGAGCGGTTGCCTCTGTTGCAGGCGACATGACTGGTGTGGTTGAGCATGTAGACGTGTCTTCACCATCTTGGAATATTGTCATGTGATCGTGATTGCAGCAATTTAGTTCTCAATATCTTTGAAGGGAAACTCCCAACGCCACTTCAATGGAAGTCAACGGTCTCTCAAGAGATATTCAAAGTCTCAGAGAATTTTAATAATATTATATGACAAGTTGTACTTCGCAGAATCATGCCTGTCGGTTTTGGGAGTCCTGGCGCGAATAATCAGAGTACCGACGGAAATGCCGACCTCTCAACGGTCATATGAAGTTAATCCTGTTGAATTTTGTACCTTTTATAATTCAACAACCTGCAAAGGTAGATCCCTGAACCAATCTAGCATTGACCACCTATATAAACAAACTTTATTTCTCCGAATTCTAGAACCTGCAAAGTACATTCACAAACGAATCTAGCGTCAACCTACATAAACAAACTTACTTCTCTTCTTCACTTCAGTATATGCTGAAGGCTTCAGTGATCCGACTAGCTACTATTATCCCGTAGATTTCTGCAAACAAGACTTATTATCTGAGACATTCGGAAATCCTCGGATCTCCTATGTTGTGTGAGCGCATGACCGGAATTTCCATCGGAGTTCGTAGCAGGAGAATGAGGGTCCGACGGCCTGGTATGGCCTGTGGACGGATTCGTCTGACCCTTACCCTATGGCTACAATAGCCAATTCGTGTGGATCAATTAATACGTTACTACAGTAGGTACCCGATCGGGCTCGTTTGATCCGTACAGTGTGTGGCAGTGTCACTTCCGTCCCTTCCATAAGGCTTGGTATTAGTCAACTGTCTTATGTGCTTCCACATCCCTTGACGGCTTATGGAATTGCAATTGATCTAATCTCGGAAGTTGCGGGTATGGACAGCACTATCGATCAACGCCATACACATCTCATCAACACCTCGACTCTAACCACATCCGCCGTTTCGGCCGCCTTCACTCTGGATGAGGCTACGAAAGCTCTGGAATGGCTTGAACAGGGCCGTTGCCTTGTTTGGAACCAACTAAACCAACTTCGTACACCCCTGAACCGTCTTCGCGCACATGACGAGCATTTAGCTCAACGTTTTTGGGATATTGCAGGTGCATTGGAGGTTTCTGGGTCTCGTAGTGGATCTGGAGGTCTTAGCGTGGATGCTCCTCTGTCGCACAAAATTAGCTTACAAGACGAAGCTCACCGTCACGTCATACTTTCACGCCAATGGAGTGAACTCCTCGACGAAATTCGCACCATTCCCCAATTTCACGACTTTCTTAGACCTCATCAGACGTCAGATCTTATGAAACACCTCCCACGAGACGGCATCATAATTCTGGTCAATGTCCACGAAGCCCGCTGCGATGCCCTGGCTCTCGTCTTCGGCTCTGAAATCCCCATCCACATCACTCTTGATGATTTTACTCACAAGGAGGCATTTGATCTCAGAGAGCGTCTGTGGCGCTTCCTGTCATCTCACAGGGTTCGTATGAGGGAAGCTGATCGTGGTGGACGCCCAACTCGGCGTCCCGATTCCGATAAGCAAAGTGAACTACATTTTGTCCTCGAGGCACTCTGGTTGCGTGTGGTGAGACCAATCCTGGATGGTCTCGCTTTCTCCGTGAGTTTTTCTCAGTTCATTATTTATAATTTTATTGATATATTTCTCTAAGTCTACTCCACCCCCAGACCCAGCCAGAATCTGGTGGTGTCCAACGGGATCCCTTGCATTTCTTCCCCTCCATGCCGCAGGAATTTATGGGCAGAACGGGCAATCTCAACCAGGCTCCTGCATCTCTGACTTTGTGATCTCCTCGTATACACCTACTGTCAGCTCACTTCTCCAGAAGATCAAAGTATCTGATGATGTACAACAGCCCGCGTCGTCAAAACTTCTTATTGTCAGCCAACCCAACACCCCAGGCTGCTCTCCTATCCCTGCAACCACGGAGGAAATGAACTGCGTTTGGAAAGTGGTTGGGACCTATAACGGCGAATGTCTTCACATTGAAGGAGAATCCGCATCCGTCAACCAGGTGAAACTCGAGATGGAATCCCATGGTTCAATTCACTTTGCATGCCATGCTAGCCAGTCTCTCGAAAACCCTCTAAAAAGCGGCTTCTACCTCCATGATGGACGATTGGAGCTCTCAGAAATCATGAAGCAGAAGTTCGCCGTTCGGGAATTGGCATTTTTGTCAGCGTGCCAGACGAGCACTGGCGACGAGAAGCTTTCAGAAGAGGCGGTCCATCTTGCGGCTGGAATGCTTGCGGCTGGATATCGCACTTCAGTGACCCCCCATATCCTATCACTTAGGTTGATGAATGTGTAGTGTTTTGTCAACCTAAGTGATAGAGTAGAAATGTTTCCTAGAAAATGTTTTCGGGTCTATTATATTATTTTGCGTTCTTAAAACTTATTATTGTGAAAATTTTTTGATATTTTATATAATATATTTGTATGTTTTGGTCCGTCACAAAAACATTTTCAGATCGTATATGGGTATCAGGGGTCCTAATATTTAATGTCTAATAGCTGGCTCTACAGTACAGCTCTGGGGCTGTAATTTGGTGCACTGCTTGATACTAAGTAGAGGTCCTCCCTTCTAGAGTATCAGCAGATTTAGAAGATATTTATTATTAGGTATATTAGGCAATTATTCAGGTTAGATTATAAATAGCTTTTTCTACAGTATAGCCTATAGAATACAATATAGTATACTAGTAGACATTAGGTACAGCTCTGTTGTACTAGAGTATTAGAGGATTCCAATAACCTATGTAATTTGAAAAATTAGCCAATTACCCTGAGAATAGTATCTGTTTAGCTATTGGCATTGTTAATATCAGACACTAAGGTTTCTCTAATTCTATGACAAGTGCTGGTTACATGGTTCTAAAGAATAGAAAATTTGACAGATATTTTAGAGATCAGACTCAAGGGTGCTGATCATGAAGTTCTAAAGAATGCAGATCTTACATAGTATATCTAGGCATGTTATAATGGCCCAAGTAGTAAGGATCAATGATAACCAAGTTATTTAAGGTTTCCCAAGGTATTTCAATACACTGCCACATTTTCTTACTCATTTAGAGTATTATAAGGTGTTTTAACATGGTGTTATATATGTGGGAATTTTCAATATATGATTACAGGTATTTTAGAGATCAGACTCAAGGGTGCTGATCATATAGAATACAGATCTTATACAATATGTTACAAATTTCTGGGTATGTAACAATACTCCAAGTATTAAGAGCTATTGATAGAATATTACAAGTCGCATTTGGGATTTGTTCTTATATGCCTCAGCAGATGTGGATTGTGCACAACTGGCTGTAACACTTTAGTGTCTGGATATACAATAACCAGGATTCTTCCATGATCACACATGACACTGGTGTAGTAGTGATGGCCCTCATCTCAAGTTATTCAGTGTTTTTAAGGTGTTAATACCATCTTTTCTAATATAATGCTGAATAGATAGTATCTCTCTATGTACATGTATAGCAGATATATAGTCATGTGATCTTGGTCTGATATGACCAACCAATCATATTACACAATAAGATTTATTATGAGTCCAAATGTAATGAGGAATCGTCCTTATAAGACAGGTGTCCTGCCATTGGATGTAACAGCTAAGTAGCCAGCAATGGCCAGATGCATGTGATGAAGTTGCATCTGTTTGGCTATTGTCCGGATTAGGGTATAGGCACGCATGCTACAGGAGCCAGCCGCAGGCTGGTGGGCAACGAGTGGTGAAGGCAGTTGAGATGTCAGCAACACTCTAAAATACTGTACCAGTTTTTATAATAATAAAATTGATTGGACTCGTTCCCACCATGCCTTGCAATGGCCCAATTTTCAAGTCTATACTCTGAACCTCTACATCAACGGGATATGGTTACAGATATTTCAGAGACCAGACTCAAGGATGCTGATCATGAAGTTCTATACAGTATGGGTTCCATACTATAGGACAAATACAGAAACATTTTTATCTTCTACGGAAATGTTTTCATCCATGTGGAAATGTTTTTATCTCCCACAGAAATGTTTTTATACACGCGGAAATGTTTTCATACATGCGGAAATGTTTTCATCTCCCGCGGAAATGTTTTCATACATGCGGAAATGTTTTCATCTCCCGCAGAAATGTTTTCATACATGCGGAAATGTTTTCATACATGCGGAAATGTTTTCATACATGCAGAAATGTTTTCATACATGCAGAAATGTTTTCATACATGCAGAAATGTTTTCATACATGCGGAAATGTTTTCATACATGCGGAAATGTTTTCATACATGCGGAAATGTTTTCATACATGCGGAAATGTTTTCATACATGCGGAAATGTTTTCATCTCCTGCAGAAATGTTTTCATCCACACATAAATGTTTTCATCTCCTGCAGAAATGTTTTTGTCTCCCGCAGAAATGTTTTCATACACGCAGAAATGTTTTCATCTCCCACAGAAATGTTTTCATACATGCAGAAATGTTTTCATCCATGCGAAAATGTTTTCATCTTCTGCAGAAATGTTTTCACCCATGCAGAAACATTTTCATCCATGCGGAAACATTTTAATCTCCTGCAGAAATGTTTTTGTCTCCCACAGAAATGTTTTCATCCATGCAGAAATGTTTTTATTCTTTAAGAAACATTTTTATCTCCCACAGAAATGTTTTTATCCCTGCAAAAATGTTTTTATAGCCATGAATTGTATATATGTGTGTAATTTAGTAGCTGGTAACGAATTTTCTACTGAAGATAACTTGAGAGGACTATCCGTAAATGAAATTAGTAGAAAAAGAGTGTAGTTAAAGAATGTGAGTTAGCTGTGTTGAAAGAGAGAGTTGTGTTCCGAAATTTCTAGATAATGAGTGGAGGGTTAGGCATAAAGAAATCTTAAGTCTTCAAAAAGAATGATTAGATAGAGATAATGTATGGCTAGGAGATTAGATTCACGATAAAGTGATTACTGAAAACATCTCTACCTTTCGGGAAGTTTACTTGATCCAGCAATAGCATTCTCAAACCGGACCGAAGACCCTACGGGAGGGACACGTTGTGGCTTCGCTGGCTTCGGAGCTTTAAGGCTTTGTGATGAAGGTGGTTGCGCTAGCTGTGCAGCTTGAAAAAAGCCACTTGGATTGACGCCAGCACGTGAATGTCGGTTAAGATCTCCTCGATAAACGTGGGGCCTATCGCTAGCCTCAGACGCCAGACGGTCCTTGAGAGAAGGCTTTCGAATAGCTTTCATCGGAAGAGCATTGCGAGGGGGCTCAACAGTGTCTGAGAAGCCATATAAGTGACGCATGTGGGGAGGATGAACCTGATGTCTTGGATATCGATCAAAGTAGCCGCCAGGGATTGGTTGGGTATGTCCTGGTGAGAAGGGCCTATTGTGGCCATCAGAGGGAGACGGCGGCATTCGCCAATGACCTTCTGCACCTCTATAACCAAAGCCGTCGTCGTCCATCATCTTGTACTCTTGTTGTGTCTCTATACCGTAGTCGTCATACTGACGCGGAAACTTGTTCTCCTTCCACATATTACGGCCGTGCGGTTCTACATCCTTGAAAATGGAAGCTTGATTGTGTTGACTCAGTTGATTGACTTGTCGCTGATCAGGGTTGACAGGATAATTGTTGTCCAGTCCATGTTGATAGAGTGGGGAATGTAGCGTCAAGTTGGACTCGAGGCGGCTGCTCCGTTCACGAGACTGGCGGTTAGTCAGTTCACGGGTGTGCACTGGCATGATCGTTTTCACTATACACCGAATAGGGCGCGGAGTCGGTTCCTCGACCATATTGGTATGATCACCATCATCGTCCGAAGGCTGAGAGGTCGCGTTCTCGACACTTTCCGCATCTGCCTCCAATGCTTTTGATTTCAGATGGCCTCCTAACAGGTGATCCTTGCAGTACTTGTCGCAATCTTTGACTTGTCGTAGCGATACACCTTCATCCGAGATTATAAGGTCGATCGACGAAAACAAGTCGGTACCATGAACAATTGCCTTCTCGGCTGCACAAGGAGTGTCAGTGGACTCTTGTAAAAATAAGCAATAGACATACCTTCATTCCACGATACAATATGGCAGCCTCCTTTGAGCGTCGATGTAGCATCAGCAAGTGCCATCCACTCTGTCTTCTTCATTTTGGTCTGATCAAATAGAGGTCCAGGTACTTGAGCAACAAGACCGCGAGGATAGTTGATCATCATCATCTTCTTGTCGATGAATACCTCCAGAATTTTCTTCCAAGGAAAATTCCTCCGGCTTTCTTTCGTCAGGCGCTCTATCAAGCAATCCGATTAAATATATCCGCATCATGTAAAGAGTAATGCACGATGATCATTAAGGAGGTTCTCCGTGGCTCTCATCCGATAGACTTGGGTTACGTGGTCATTTTCAGCCTCGACATCCTTTCTGTCGATCTTGTCGATCGTGCCATATAGCTTCGCATCGGTCAACATCCTGGTTCTTGGCTTATGTACTGCTGGCCCTTTTCCTTTATCCTTTGTTGGAGATAGGCGTAGAGCCTCGTCCAGGAGGCTTTTTGCGCCTTCATTCCTACAAGATATCATGTCAGAAGTGGCATTGGCACGAGAGCTGGAATAAACATACCGGGACATAGACTCCAACGCACTAACAAGCTTCGTCACATTAATCTTTCCATCTTTCAAGAGTGCTTCGACTATAGCAGAGCCAGTAACGACAACACCGCCAGCCTTAGAATTTGGGTCTGATTGAAATAAGATAGTGATCGAGTGTACGATGTCGTCAAATAGGGATGTCTGTGTCAACTGCTCAAAGCGTAAGCGTACAAGTCTTGTAGCAAGAAGCGAAGACCTACCAATTCTTGGAACCTCTTTGTAGCTTGTTTGAGTCGTGTCGCTATCGGTAAGACATTGTCGGCTTCAAGTGACCACGCCTTCAGATCAGTCCGAACACCCTCCATAAACTGCTTGTGGCCCTCCTCTCCAACATACTCTACTGACCCGAAGGACGCCCAATATGTTTTAGCCATTTTACGGTACCCTGCCACTAATTTGTACAATCAGTATTGGCGTTGAATAGAAACGAATATTGCTTACGACCGCCGAATGCCTTGTAATCATTTTTTCCATTCTGCTTCAGATGCCGTCTCTTTGAAAACCACGACTGGAAGTCGTTGTAAGTACTCTGGCGAGGAGCGGTGAACTGAGTCCTCGAGAGCTGATAAACGGTGTTGCGCTCAACCTTGTGCTTGAGTGCAATCCTCCCAACGTCCTCGAGATAGGACATCCCAATAGTGTTACAGTCATCTCTGAGAGCTGCTGGATAACGGCCTGCTTTCATCTTGGGCTTGGTGCTATCCTCGACCGCGACCTCAACTCCCATGAATGCTTCAATCCCATCCCATTCCTCTTCCTCCATTCCCGTCTCGTCATCTCCTTGCGTCCCGTCCTCTGCTCCATACCTGAGGTCATCCTCTTCAATATCAGAATATTCCGGACCCCTCATATGTTCGTCCTCACTCAGACCTCCCCCTACATCCTCCTCCTCCTCTTCCTCTGAGCTCATATCCGATGGCGTCTTGTTGTCCGCGTGTCCACCTCCGTCCACCTCTGTCTCCTGACGTGCTTGTGCTTGTAAGACTTGAGCCTCTTTGACCCCATCAACATCACTGAGCTCTTCAGCATCTGCCTGCGCATCATCCTCTTCGGTATCGGATACTTCATCTGTATACTTGGCATGCGCCTGACGCCTCTTACGGGCCAGTTCATCAGGTGACCAATTACTTCCTGTAATGTCGCTCTCAATCGGTGGTTCTGCCCGTTGTGAAGAGCGAGAGTCCAATGCGTGTTGGATTCTGTTGCCAAGGGTAGCGTCTCGTCGGTATCCTCGGAAGATAGTGTTGTGAACATCTGCGTTGTCATCAAGGATCTTCGAGGTCTTTCTGATGGGGGCAGAGTGGTGGGTTGGGACAGCCACGTACATCATCTTGCGTTGAGGATTATGGAAAGGCTTGTCCACAAGCCCACCGTAGACAACAGACAGAAAGGCTTTATGGGCACGTTCCTGCACAAGGTCTTCCGTGGGTATTGCGACCATGTCCTCCTCGTCTTGTCCCACAGTGGCGACATCACCGTCTTCGTCTTCGCCTGGGGTACCGGGAATGGTTTCATCCACTGCTTCGGTAGCCGTCAGCTCCGAGACCGCCCGCCCTTTCCCTTTGTCCTGAACTATGTAGCCAGGCGAATCCGGCTCAGTGCTGGATCGGTCCTGTTCAGAGTGTTGTTCCTCTGTGTGAGGATCACCGCCTGGGACAAGTCCATCTCCCAGCTGACAGATAGACTTTGGAAGGGCTTTCTGAGGACGCGGAGTGAGATCATCGCTTGCTGCTGGCGGCGCTTGGGTAGCGCGCGTATAGGAGCAGGTTTTCCGTCCTGATTCTGTACCAGGTTCCGGTCTGCATCACGAATGTAAGCAGAAAGAAAGATAGAACATAAAGAGGAACCCACAGAGAAGAGGAGGGAGGTACGAGAAGGGAAGACTGTCTTGAAACACTGTTAAAAAAGAATGAGTATCGATCTGACATATCTAGAAAGTATTCATACCTGCGATAGGCTGGTGCATTGCCAGCACGTCGGCTGCCTCGCCCACCTCGACTACCACGAACAGCGAGCAGACTAAGTTCATAACTATAAACTAGATGAGAACAAATTAGGCGTCAGACGGAAAGTGAGACTCACAGAGCCGGAGAAGACTCGGGTACAGGCATGGAAGACAACCTTGAAACACTGAAAATAGGTGAGCAAAAGATATGACAGATTACAAGATACTCCACACCTTCGTTGAGCTGGCGTAGTTCGCGTACCTCGGCTGCCACGAGCACCTCGGCCTCGACCTCGACCTCGACCGCCGCGACCGCCGCGACCAGCTGTCTCATTCACAGTGCTCGTATCGGCCTCTTCGACGCCCGTAGAACTAGCCAGAATACTAAGAAAGGAGAGGTCAGAGACAGCAGAGGATACCCACCATTGAGAGGCTTGAACATGTGCGACAGAGTCAGCACACGATCTACTGCGACAGAGTCAGCAGTCGTTCCAAGGCGAAAAAGTCAACCTTCCCCTCAATGCCGGTGGAAATGAAGCTAATAAAGGCATACCTCTTGTTTGACTTCTTCAACGTCTACGGGAAAATGAGTAATGAGCTTCAAATATTAGACGCGTTGCTGAGCATACCTTGGATGGCTTGGTAAACTGTTCAATCTGGTCATCATTGTCATTGAACGAGGCCTTGCGCTTAGTAGGCATGTTGGGAAACTGGAGGGTGAAAGAAAGACGAGGGATTGGGATGAGAGGGTATTTATATTCTTTGTAAAGCATCGGCTCGCGGCTGACCAATAAAGAAAATAAAGTATCAACTATTCCATCCAAATACTTGTGGAGCGTCGCGGTGACTTACTTGACCCTGACACAATTTGGCGGCGCCCCGGTATGAAAGGGCGAATGCAGGATGTAACCCTTCAGGCGGCTCCCAAATCCTGTGCGATGTGACTCTATTTGGGCGTTAAATCGCTTTAGAGCCGTAAATTTCACGCTACTGACCTTCAGCTGTCGAAAGAGCTAGCTAAACTCTAAATATAGGCACTTTGCCAGTCGTCGCTATGTGCCAGAGTAGGATGCTTTGAAGGCAGTGGAGTGATGGTGGGGCTACATCGATGTTAGACACTCAAGCCAAGTACGGCGTTCAGGCAGTCCCCGAATCTTGCGTGATGTGGTCATTAAGGCTGTAACAAATCGTTAAACTCGCTGTATAGAGGCGTAAATTCGTCGTTACTGGCCTTCAGCTCTCTCTCGAGATTGCTGCACTCTAAATGTGGGTAAATTGGCGGTCATCGTTTGGTACGAGGGGCTTCGACGGCTATTGAAAGCTCAAGCCGGTGCTTAAGTGCAGTGACTGTACATATGGGTCAAATCAACGTCCAAAACTTTTAAAAAGTTGCTACCAACCTTATGCAAAGAGATTTAATATAACGGACCCAACCAACGAACGAGATGCGCCACTACCTGCACCAACAGAGAGAGGGTTTGTCTCTCCATCTCTGAATAAACTAGAGCGGCTATCCTGCCTGGGTTTGTAGTCGAATCTGAAGTACTCGACTCCGCGAGTTGGCCGACTGGCAGGGGCGGACGCTGGTGCCAGTCCTAGGATGAGAAGATGGCGGTGTTGCTTCCAATCCTACGGCTTGAGACTTGTAAGGAAACCTATCAAATACAAGTGAGCTTCTCGTAGGGAAAGGTTGCGAAGGGTATCCACCAATTCGGAGTTTCGTCCACTAGCTTTTGCGACTTCGACGGAGAAACCAGAATGAAAACCTAGTTAGGATGAGCACAATTGAAACGAGAGTGGGACACATTACTCACCGTAAAGTGTGTAAGGGGAAGATTGCGTCGGTGCCCAGTGCTTGCATGTGCGTCAAATCAACTGCAATGGGGAGGCTTGCATTTAAGTGTGTAGTTAGGAAGAGAAGAGATCGGGCGCACCTAGCATAGCTGAGACAGGTCGTCGAGTCCCGTATTAACCTGTGGGACGTCCACATTTTGCACAAGGCGACGCAGTCAGCCTTGTCCAATGCTCACAGCGACAAAGTCAGCTGCAAGAGGGGAGCGACAGATAGTCAGCTTCCCGCGAGGTGGGATCCACTGTAGCTGCGTGAGTGTCCACGGGGTACACTGTAGCGGCATCATGGATAGAGAAGAAGTGTGTTGCGATAAGTTTGTTGATTGAATTTGGCGAGCGTGGGACTTTCGACACAGGTGTTGTTGCCGGATCCGGACCGTCAACCTTAGGCGCGCAGGATACTGAAGTTAGTATGAGTAAGTACTTGAATATGATTCCGAAGTATGCCTTAGCGGGCGAGCCTGGAGACATAAGGATAATTTGAGACTTTGAGGGCATTTAGAGTCTTGAAGATGGTGACGTCGGATTGTCATCCAACAAAGTCTCGAAGTCTGGATCGGAAGGCTCATTTCTGAATGAGCGGTGGGTTTAGGTACTCTAATTTCGAACAACGGACTCGAACACACGTAGATTCGGTGAGCGAATTATAACCTTTTTTAAAATTTGCTCCATATCCTGTTGCTCGCCAATCGATGTACTTCGGCAAAACACCAGGATTCTGCTATGGCATCCACTTGAAGTACTTACTTATATTTAGACATATGAATCAAAGCTACAGTATATACCTCTAAACTACGTCAAATTAATGATATATGGTTCCGTTCACTAATAAAAATATGTTTCCTACTCTGATGTGCTCAAGAAATGTCATGTTAGTGTGCAAAATGATTGTGATATTGAATGCTTTTCAGGTAGATGATATACGTCAATAGACTCACAAAGAACTTCAGTTGCAACCATCGACCGAAGATATATGGCTGTCAAAAATATGCATTATCACTGACCTATTGGTGTAAGTCACTCTTTATTAGTTACGTTGATTCTCGACATCCAGGAATACCTTTCCTGCTAAAGATGAACCTAACCTGTTGCCGGGCAATGGATTTATCGTGGATTGAGACTCAATACTTGCGTAGGTTCTATAAGTCTTATGTCTCTTATTAATACTTACTTATTTACCCTCAACCGGAACCTCACCCACGAGCGCTCCGCAACTCTGCTTGTCGCGTCGTGCGATCTAATTAGGCGCCAAAATCTGAGTCACGTGTAAACAAACATGAGCATACGCGCTCAGCCATTCTGTTTACTCCTTCTTCACCCTCTTCAGCATCGGGCCACACAACATCGGCGAGCAGGAACACGATGAGGTGAGCACTTCCCAACCACGAATCCACCCACCTGGCAGCAACCCGGCTGACTTTGTCGCCTGGTTGTGAGCTCAATATGACCTGACTATGTCGGTCATAGCTTGGCGTCGAGCTGACTTCTGTCGCTCGTCGTTTATACCTTCCTGAAGCGTGCTTCGACTCTGCTACCCATTCTGACTTTTTCGTACAAGAATCGGCTAACGCGTACCTTCTAGCTCTTCTCGGGAGAACACAATCTATCGATGTGAGTACCTACTTATTGCAACTGCTCTAGTCATTGATAACCTTCTAGTCGGCAAGATCGACTGCAATGGTCGGAAGAGGACATTATCCGGAGAAGCAGTATTCGAGAGGTTGCTACGGGCAGCCGATGGTGCGTTATGCGGGTTTAGCTTCAATGCACAATATATTAAACCCTCGAATAGCCTTCACTGCTCTTGATGC
>Ga0247742_10000857_pt1 | contig 22874 bp, 22 predicted proteins | sample UWRJL208509C2_FD_180944 | JGI IMG/M metagenome (GOLD analysis project Ga0247742, IMG submission 180944) | Plant litter microbial communities from Arlington Agricultural Research Station in Wisconsin, United States - UWRJ-L208-509C-2 | ecosystem: Environmental > Terrestrial > Plant litter >... | reverse complement strand
CGCCTCGTTTCACCGATCGTACGCCCAATCATGCGCTACACCGAAGCACAACTCGACGAGGGTGGCGAGATGAATCCTCACAACTTGTTGGGCATGGAGAACCGTAAACCGTGGCACAATACATTTCCCAAAGCCACCGGGTTTGTATTTCGAGGGAAATTAGGCGACTCATGGCTGGAGCATGAGGCAGCATGGTTATTTCAAAGGGACTATGATGGAATGGCGGTTATCCAAGATATCAAGAAAACAAGACCCAGGGAACGACCCGTTCCACTCTATGATACGGTGATGGGTCTGCTCAAATCGAAGGAGAGAACATCTCCTGAAGCGCAGCGCAGCGTCATTCCAGCCGATCACTGCATAGAACAGATCTTCTCCTCCGAGTCCGACATCTTCGACTGCAGGCCAGAAAGCCCATACCCATTGTTCCTCCACCTCCTGGTTCCTTCTCAATTATCATACGGCCTCCCTGGGGGCATCGAAGCGCCAAGCCTAACCGCCCTGAGGGACCATACTCTCTTCCACTTCCTTTCTCGGAAGGATCCCTTCAACAATACGCCACAGGACTTGAAACGGAGGGGGGTAGAAATTTGCATCCGCCTCACGGAGTGGATGTTTGGCACTCAAGAAGTGCGACATTTCGTGCCTGACGAGACACCGATTGCTCCCAATCTTCCAATTCAGTGGATCGCTCGACAGCTAGATGCAGATTTCAGCGACTTACAAGGTTAGTTATAGCATTTTCTGATGAATTGGAAGGCTCATTCCCTTCATTGTAGATGTTCAACATCAGGTGTTAGCGATACTAAACAGCTTCTTTGGAAACGCTTTGGAGTTCCAATACGATCAAGAGGGCATTTGGGGTAGAACCCTGCACATCAGCGCATATGTGTGGCAATTCCTATTTTCTGCGGCAGTTATCATCTGTTGGGAACCCACCAACTTGATATCTGCTGAGCGCGACAGGATTATTACAGAGGTCACATGGGCGCTCAAGGACTTCCTCGACACTCAACCCCAAACCATAACTCCACCAGACTACCTCTTCTACGCCGCATTCATGTTCGCAAACTCCCTGCTACGCGCAAATGTGCAACCTACCAGAAGTCTGTATGCGCTGGTCACGGTGCTGCTAGCCTATAGAAAACGCGTGCAGGACAACTTGAAACTTCAACACTATCTCGACCTCAACCATCCCCACTATAGATGGGATGCATTTTGCTCTCTCATTGATGCACGCGGAATCGTGCTTCCTCGAACACCAGACTCTGGATGCCTACCGACGTCTACGCTTGCTGGATCGCAGATCATATATGAAATAAGGTCTCATTGCTTGGACTCGGAGGCAGCGACCAATGATGCTTTTATTAAGATAGCAGATAGGAACGATATATAAGAAATTACGCATGGCTCAGTGACCCAGAATACTTCATTAATCTGTTAATTTAATCGACACCTTTAATTAATATAAGACTTGTGTACAAATCATATCGTAGTATACTTACCACTAAAGAGAGTTTATCCTGCCCTGTTTTCAAACGCCAGATGTGGTGGCAGGTGAATAAGCCGAGGGTTCAACGCACTCGATTAGTTCGCACACGGTGAAAGGTAAGTTAATGGTACTGCTTACCTGCCACTAATCCATTTCTAAACTTTCCACTAGTGCAGGTACATCACCGACCGTGGTCATGGCTTCGTTACCTCTATATCGACTTCCGATATGTATTCTGTAGCTTTATCAATATCGGCGAACGAAATACAAGTTTTAGCACCAGGAGAGCCACCCGTGAGCTGAGCGCTTCTTCAAATTCCAGAAATTACCGAGCAATGACGCGGTTGAAGGTCAGTCGGCGCCAAATCCGTCAACAAGCTGAAAGATCACCCGGTGCGATGTTGAAATTGAGAGGAAGGGGAGATGGAGGCTTGGATGGTGCTAGCTGAGGCTCGGCGGATTTATGTGACGCAAAATTCAAGAGTTTCGTTGTGTAGCTGGGAAATTTGTAGTTAGCACGATAGCGATGAAGACGGACCACATATTACTTTTAATACTCCCTTAATAATGTTACGAGCGAGGCCTATGGACTCAGATTAAAGAATAGAAAACGTTGCATCCCAAGAGAATTCGAAATGACTCATACTCATAAGCTTTAGGGCAAAGTTCAGATTGTGATCGACGAAAAGGAAGATAGGATCTGAAGTCGAAGTCCAGAGGTAACGCTTTTGTCGTATCGTAGATCCGACAAGTTCAAGTCGTCAGCTCCAGCGTTGGATGACGAACGGGGCTTTGCAAGGCTTGTTCAGCAACCAAAGAATCGTCTTCTGAGTGAAGAAGAGGGTCTCGGAAAGCCTAAGGACCATGGATCGAGGATATCAAAATTCGAATGAAAGGCTCGAAGTTTTTGCACTGGATGTATTATAATTTCATGATCGCGAGATGGCTAAGGCGGAAAGGGTCTAGGGTGGTATTGGTGAAGCGAGTTCAAGTTGAGGTATAACATATTTTGAGGCTTGGATGCTTCAGGCAATGGAGGACAATGCCTCAACCAGAGGCTTAGAGCATAAGTAACATTCTGTGTGCTGCAGCTGGTAATTATAGTAAATGCGCTGTCTAACGCTGGTGGGGTTTACGGAGGCACTCAAAGATCGGGGAAACACAAATCGCATTATGGCTTGCATTGTATGGACCTAAAAAACAAAGACTCGGATACTGGGTGGATTGAACTATGATGGATCTGTCACGTATAGTACGAGAGGCCCACGAAACATGGGGAAGGAGCGTATACAAGCTCTAGAATTGCTAGGAAGGGTGGTAACTAGTTTCGTAGGCAACGATGAGGTGTGTGCATACCCTTTAGGTGGAAATACAGGATGATAAACTTTCAACTCGATAAACTCGTACCTGCCAAGCGCATGTGGTGGCAATTAACACAAGGCATTACCCAGTATGGCACATATACGGGGCTTTGGGTGGGTGCTGGATTGCTGTGCTGATCTCGGATTACCTAAAATGGAAGGAGTTGCGCGCGCCTATTCGTCGTGGCACACACCTTCCCTGCTGGGAACTCTTTGACAGAAGTTTTCGGGATAGTACTCGAGGAAGAAAATGTATTTCATGGTGCTAATAGACGCTAAAACGGTTTGAGAAAGGCCTAGATGCTACTAGTATTGCTATGAAAACCTAACCCAAACCACAAGTGACCCTCCCTAGACTGGGCTGCTCACACACTCTGCGATGCTTTCCACACGCCCTTGTGAATCTGTCTGGAAGTCAAGCAAGATATGGCTTCCCTGGAAATGAATGAGGGTGGCGATCGGCCACCACGGTGAGCCGTTTCCAAATCATCCTAAACCCTGGAAAACTTGGCATCTGAGGACTTGGGACCTGGAAGGACTCAGATGTGGGAAACACTCTACACTGTGCAGCCTCCTTAGCAGTACTAGTACAACTCGATCCAGAAAAAGGATTTTGTGCCACGTCAACTTCGGAGAAGTTCCTGTATTATAATTCAACCAGTGCTGTAGGCACTGGTACAACATGACAGCCTGACAGCATTATTATGCTCCCAGCCATACATAACTGGACAGCAGAACGGGTATCATGGCAAGCTACGAGGTCAAGTGAGAAAAATTAGACTCGATAGGAACCACGACTTCAATTTAAATTCATGATGGACCAACACCATGAATTGAAAACTTGTGATGCGGCGCTGCAGATTGACAGTTAATGAATCATATGCGCAGTTTGTAGCATAAATTCTTGGCTGAGATGACAAGTTCTCATGTTTCAAAGTCCTACAGGGAAACTGCATCTAAGAATCTATTTCGACCACTTGGGAATACGTGCCACAAATTAGTATAAAAAGGGGGCCTCCGACCTCTGGACTCCCTCATCCTAGCTGGCCTAGCAAATCAACTCTCAAACAATTCAATCAACGGCCATGAAATTCTCTGTCGCACTCATCTCCTTCGCCAGTATTGCTGCTGCGACCGACGCAGTCTATGCCGACCATCCTGCTGCTCGCGATTTCAATGACGAGTTCGGTGTCGTTCGTCGGGATTCTGAAGGTGCCTTGTATAGGGTACGTGCAGGCTACCCATAGCAGTTATAGAACTAATACATAAATCAATAGCGCCTCAAATCTGGCGCTTGCATTGCCAAAGGCGTTTGCCTTGCAGGCGGTATCAAATGCCCGGTTGTCCACTGCAAAGCCCCCAAAATGCCATGCGCGTGTTAAACGAGAGAGAAGACTCACAGGATAATGGCAGAGAGTTAAGATATCGACTGGCTCGTATATTGCCATAATATAACTACATAATTTTCTCCCATCTGAGTGTCCTCGTTGCCTGAATTCTCCCGAGACATGTCTCTTTGGCTGTATTTGGTTCTGTACGGAAGGGGTAACATTTATTGTTTAGCGCCCATCTTGCCAAGTAGGCTTAGTTCATGTTTCCAAGCGCTCATTTATGTGTCGCACCAACGGCACGCGGATAACGCAATGGCCACTCAATACTACGCAATAAATGGACTAGGCCTAGAAGTGGCGTCTATAGGTGGGCAATGGTCGCACCCGTTTAGGACGATGGCCAGTGTCTAATGATCAAGCGAACCCTGGTAGGTCATGCAAGTTATTGCGCTCTGAGATTGGGGCAGTGGACTTGATCAGGTGAAGCTTAGAGTGTGGAGTTATCAGGACGGAAGCACGAAAAGAGGACGAGGAATAGGGGTAAGGACGAGAATGACGAACCCGTGCTTTGAGTTAACTAGATTATAAGAGTACACCCCATTTGAGTGTCGATGGATGATGTTGGGTCTTTCAAGCTTCTAAAATCAGATCGGTATGCCTCTTTAACCGTCCATGTTAGTTTGGCTTCCGGCGTTGACGAGATAGCTGGATGAAGGGGGTGGTAGATGACGCAATGGCAATAGGAAGACTCGGGAGGGGGGACGCAGTTGCTATTGGTGCGGAGGAGTGGCCATGGATCACGAATCGTGGATTTTGGATAGAAGTCAGCCAACGTTGCGTGCCTGGGTCCAACGTCGGGGTTGATGTCTAGCAGATGGCCGAGGCAGGGTGCATGTGGTCGTAACAGGTGGTCGTAGCGTCTAGCGGGCGCCATCGCAGGCGGCGAACGTTGAGCTTTGAATTGATGCTGCCACCCGGTACATCTGTTTGGGGCGACGACGATTGATGAGATGGGGTCTCCGATGACCTAGTGGGCAGGAGAGTGAATGCCAGCGGGATAGGTAGGATGTGCGATCATAAATTAGAGAGGTCTAGGTTAAGACTATCAGTTTTTGGTTTTTGAAATGAAGACGGGCCCGATGGGGGATGAGATGAACCTAAGTATACAGAGTAAGGGTCCGAGACGCATGGGGTGATGGGCTGTCCTGGGTTGCAGAATCGGAAGATATGTTGCATGCCTCGTCGTACATGTAGGTCCAATGACCAGAGACCTAAAAGTGGATCACCACGCCTCTTATGAGTTAGGACGCGAGAAGCCACGCTTGTCGAGTTGTACGAGTGGCACTAACGCTGGTGAGATAGCTGAGGGAAGGAGGCTGAGGAGAATAGAGGACTCGTTGGAAGTGAGGAGAGGTGGCTGAGACGACGGGTTTGGTGCAAAACCTGGTCACGAAGGGGTAACGGGAACTTGAGAGACTAAGAAATGCCTCCTTTCCAATCGTTAATGTTGCATATAGTCATGGGTTGACGTCGTCATCGTTGATACTGTAGAGTTTCGGGACGGTGATGGCTCGAGCAGTCCTTTTCTGAGGGTAGAGGGGGGTGAGGTTGATCAAGACCATCGTGGACTCGGGCTGCTCTGTTCTTATAGGTAGGATGTGAAACTCTGAAAGGTCAATCGGTCTTGACACCAGGAAACTTGAGCTTGTGGGCTAGAAGGGACCTAGGTGAGAATTGTTAGATTGGCTTCATCAAAGAGGAAGAGGAGACAGCTCCTACGTCAGGATGGGCGGCAAATCAAAGACATTGGACAAGGTTGAGTTGTTTGACAATGGCGAAATATTCAAATCCATGGAGTAGACCATTGTCGACGCTGAGTGCGAGTTCTCATGCGAGGCGTCAAAATTTCAAACGTGGAGCGGCGATCCGAGATGCGGTCCAGCCGTCGTTGTTGGTCGACTTTGGATGTGAGGAGCAAGTGCTGCTGAAGTGTGCATGTGAGGGGCAAGGACACCGGACCGCAATTAGTTCCCACACCGTCATCGTGCTGTAGCCACGCAAAACTCAGGCCCAGAGCATAACTATAATTGTTTAGAGAGACATAGTAAAAAAATACCCCAGCGAAGTTCTAAACGCGTCCTCGCTGGGTTCATGACTTGTACCCAACGATCTGTGAAACCCAGTGGCAGCAACGGGCGCTAATCACTGCTCTCTTTGCCAGGCACAGCCACATTTCATGCCGACTGGACGTCGATTTTCGACACCAGCCCCCGCCCGTCCCAAGCTGTCGAGCTTGCATAGAACATCAGGATGTTCGATGCATATTCGCTCACTCCAAAACTTCAAAGACAACCCTCAGTGCGGCCCACTACTGTAAAAGCTCACTGGATGCACCCTAGATCTCATGCACATGGGTATCTCGATACATGAGAGCATCTTTGTAATTTCTCATCTGGTGAAATAGTAGGGTTTTATGAATTGAACATACCAGTAGGGATACAGGTCTAAATTTTATTGGACAAGGTGATACAGTAGCAGTCGGAGTGACGACGGTGTACAAAAAACTTCATCTTCCAGGCCACACTAGTACTAAGCACGAAAAACGAAAAATGAAAAGAAAATCAGTAGCCAAAATGAACGTACGGAACCCACGTCAAAAGACCTTCCTCTGTATCACCGAGTGTATCTCGAATACCCTGAATGGCATGGTGAAGGGCGTGTGCAGCATCGCCACTGTCGAGTCGCGGTTTTCCCAAAGTTGTTCCCCTTTCAATAAGATATTTGTAGAAACTTTCCGCCACTACGGGGCCGTATCGATCCTTTATGGACCACATAGTCGCCACCACACTTCGATATCCAGCTGCAAGCATCCCAGCCGCCAGGTGGACCGCCTCTTCCGACAAATTCTCGTCGCCGGTGCTTGTCTGACATGCGGACAAGAATGCCAATTCGCGAACGGCGAACTTTTGCTTCATGATTTCCGAAAGCTCAAGCCGTCCATCGTGGAGGTAAAAGCCACTTTTGAGAGGGATGTAGAGATCTTGGCTGGCGTGGCATGCAAAATGAATCGATCCATGCGATCCCATCTCGAGTTTGACTCGGTCAATCGAGGCGCCTTCTCCTTCTAGACGAAGAGCCCCATTGTTAGATGCTCCAATCGTTCTCCATATACAATTCATTTCGTTCGTGGTTTCTGGGATCGCAGTCCGTCCTGGCGTGTTTGGTTGGCTAATGATAAGGAGCTTCGACGATGCGGGCTCTCGTACTTGGGCAGATTCCGAATCCTTGAGCTTCTGGAGGAGTGAGCTAACAGTAGGTGTGTAGGAGGAGATTGCAAAGTCAGAAATGCACGAGCCTGGAGGAGATCGTCCATCCCGACTATACATTCCCGCGGCATGGAGGGGAAGAAATACAAGGGGACCAGTGGGACACCACCAGATTCGGGTAGGGTCTGACGGGGGAGTAGACTTCGAAAACAAAATTAACGAGATGATATATCATGAATCGATAAACACTTACGGAGAATGCAAGACCATGCAGAATTGGCCTCACAACATGCAGCCAGAGTGTCTCGAGAACGAAATGGATTTCACTCTGCACCACATCATCTTCGTCCAGTACTGGACGCGGACCACGATCTGCTTCACGCGCGCGAATTCTGCGGAACGAAAGAAATTTACGCAGACGTCCTCTGAGCTCAGATCCCTCCTTGTGAGTAAAATCGACAAGAGGGATGTGGATGGGGGTGTTGGAGCCAGAGACAAGAGCCAGGGCGTCACAGCGGGCTTCGTGAACGTTAACGATAACAATGACGCCGTCCTGTGGGAGGTTTTTCAGTAGGTCTGACGTCTGAGGTGGTCGAAGAAAATCGTGAAATTGAGGAATGTGGCGAATTTCGTCGAGCAGCTGGCTCCATTCACGAGAAAGCTTGGTATGAAGGTGGGCTTCTTCTTGTAAGCTCTGTTTCTGTGATATCATAGCATCTAGACCTTCTGAACCACGACGGGAACCAGACACCTCCAGTGCACCTGAGATATCCAAAAAGCGCTGGGCAAGGTGTTCGTCATAAGCACGAAGGTTGCCCAGGGGAGTGCGAAGTTGGTTGAGTTGGCTCCAGACCAGGCAACGACCTTGTTCGAGCCATTCCAAGGCTTTCTTAGCATCCCCGAAAGCAAAGGCGACTGATGCAGCAGATGTGGTTAAAGTTGAGAACGTGATGATATGCGTATGGCGCTGATCGATGGTGCGGTCCATACCTGCAATTTCGCAGGCAAGATCAATTGCAACACCACAAGCAGTCAGGGAATGCGGGAAATCATGAACAAGTGAGAGATCTGCCCATCTTTGAGCAGAAGATAGGCGATTAGACGGGCGTCCAAAGGATGTCGCTGATTTTTGAAAAGTCGATATGGCGGTACGAATATCAGAGAGATCATGTAAACGTTCGAAACGACTCTGAAATGACATCCCAAGGTTGTGCAGGTACATTGGCATATCAGCATGGCAATCGGGAAGGAGCTGAATTGCTCGCTGCTGATTCGAGATGGCTTCAGAGAGGTCAGAGACATCACCGGTATGTTTAAAGCGACTCTGAAGCGAGATTCCGAGGTTATTTAATGTTGTTGGCATGTCAGGGTGGTCATCGGAGGTGAGTTGGACTGCTCGCTTCTGGATTGAGATGGCTTCCATGATATCAGAGATACCGTCTGTGTGTTCGAAGCGATCCCGAAGTGAAATTCCAAGGTTATTCAGCCTTCCTGGCATGTCAGGGTGGCCGTCGGGGGTGAGTTGAACTGCCCGCCGGTGGGCTGAGATGGCTTCCGTTAGATCAGAGACATCACTGCCTGTGCGCTCGAAGCGATACGCAAATGAACTTCCAAGGTTATTCAACCATGTTGACATGTCAGGATGGTCGTCGGGGGTGAGTTGCACTGCCCGCTGGTGGGCTAAGATGGCTTCTGAGAGGTCAGAGACATCACCTGTATGTTTGAAGCGACCCCGAAGTGAAATACCAAGGTTATTCAACGCTGCCGGCATGCCAGGGTGGCCATTAGGGGTGAGTTGCACTGCTCGTTGCTGGATTAAGATGGCTTCCGAGAGGTCAGAGACATCCCCTGTGCGTTCGAAGCGACGTTGAAATGAATTTCCAAGGTTATTCAGGTATCCATGCAAGGATGGGTTGCCATCGGGGGTGAGTTGAACTGCTCGTTGCTGAATTGAGATGGCTTCCAAGAGGTCAGATACATCGCCTGTACGCTCGAAGCGACTCCAAAGTGAAATTCCAAGGTTGTTTAGCCTTGATGGCATGCCAGGGTGGCCATCGGGGGTGAGTTGGACTGCCCGCTGTTGCATTGAGATGGCATCCAAGATATCAGAGACATCCCCCATGCATTCGAAGCGACAAGCAAGTGAATATCCAAGGTTACTCAGCCTCGCCGGCATATCGGGGTGGCCATCGGGGGTGAGTTGAACTGCTCGCTGATGGGCTGAGATGGCTTTCGAGAGGTCAGAGACATCGCCTTTGCGTTCAAAGAGATACACAAATGAATTTCCAAGGTTATTCAATGTTGTCGACATTTCCGGATGGTCATCGGGGGTGAGTTGTACTGACCGCTCGTGGGCTGAGATAGCTTCAGAGAGGTCGGATATGTCGTCTGTATGTTTGAAGCGACACATAAATGAATTCCCAAGGTTACTTAGCCATGCCGGCATATCAGGATCGCCATCGAAGGTGAGTCGAATTGCCCGCTGCTGAATTGAAATGGCTTCTGAGACATCAGAAACGTCGCCTGTGTGTTTGAAGCGACTCAGAAATGAACTCCCGAGGTTATTCAATGTTGCTGGCATATCAGGGTGGTCATTGGGGGTGAGACGAACTGCCCGCTGCTGGATTGAGATGGCTTCCAGAACATCAGAGACATCGCCTACGCGTTCGAAGCGACGCTGAAATGAATACCCAAGGTTATTCAGCCTTGCAGGCATGTCAGGATGTCCCTCGGGGGTGAGTTGAACTGCTCGTTCGTGGGCTGAGATTGATTCCAAGAGATTAGAGACATCGCCTGTGCGCCCGAAGCGGCTTAGAAATGCAACTCCAAGATTACTCAGCCATCCAGGCATGTCACTGTGGCCATTAGGGATGAGTTCGATAGCCTGCTGGGTGACGGAGATAGCTTCCAAGATGTCAGGCAGATTGCCAGTGCGTTCAAAGCGCCTTATCAATGTCTTTCCACGGCTCCCTAATTCCCCAGCTGCACGCGTTCAACATCTGTTTTTCCTTCTTCTAAATTTCCAGTTCAAGCTTACCTATTTCCACCAATTTATCACTGCCTTGTATATCTTCCTCTCGAGTAATCCCGATAACCAGGAATGATGATTTGAGTGCTGGGACACCCGCCTCAGTTGTGAAGTCTTTAGTGGTTCCTGTTGTACGGAATTTGAGTGAGCGATCGTTCAAATAAAAACACAAATTAACCACGTACGGCCTTCTAACCCTGAAGCCAATTCGTCTTTTGTCAAAATCATGAATGCGAAGTCCGTCAATTCTTGAGATGTAGCCACGATCCTCAGGCCGGCTGTGTCCGTCTGCCAGTGTCTGAAAGTAACTGACGTCAAACTGCAAGCGGAATATTGTGCCATTAAATCCGCACATTTCAAAGGGTGATGTCTGCTTCCATGTCTTTGGTGATTCCCTTTCCAGCGACAAAACCTTCCCTTCCTCGGTAGTAGATCCATAAATGATGAGTTTGACCGAGTTCAGGGATGGAAAGTCAGCCAATTCCGTTGTGCATTGAAGGTGGAGGCCTGACGACAATGATGTTTAAGAAATAGCACTTCGATTAGCCGATGGCCTTACCCGTTATGTAGAGTCTGAGATTTCGATCTCTATCGATAACACCGCCAGCTGTCTCGGCCAACCAACGGACTGCCATCTCGGAATAGTCCTGGTCGGCCCCCATCCTATCAAGCGCATGTGGGTCGCTCTCAACGGGTCCAGAGACATTGAGCGTAGAATCTAAAACGTTGCAAAGGTAAAGGTACAATCTATACAAAGCTGGTTGAGCGTATTACCAACTTCAGCGCTTCGAATATCATCATCGACTTGCAGAGCGCTGGGGGTGTCCCCGCCCTCGTCGGGATCTATATATGATGTGAACTGATTGGGTGTCTCAGCGCGGGACACATCTCCTCTGGCGGATTTGGTGATGTTATCTGTTGGATTTATTTAATGGCATTCTCAAGGCGAGGAGTGAAACTGAAGGATTGACGTACTCATTTTGCCACCTGGTCCTGGGGAAGAAGGTTCAACGCGTAGATCAGCCACGCAAATTCCACCTATATGCCCTCGGACAAGGGAGTCTATTATGGGAGGCTGTGAGCTATCTGCCAAATATTCTTTATAACGTTATGGTCGTGAGGTGACCACCTTCCAGTTGGCCATGGACGCGCCGACTCGAAATGTGTTCTTGTACTTTGACGATGTCAAGAATGTTCTCACGCACGCTTGATCAGTCGTTCCAAAACTGTCCGCCTTTGTCACTCTCAATCCACTACATGACCTCTCAAGATCTCAACGTTGCAACGTCAACACTGCGCGCCGCGTTAGCAGGCCTTCTCCTACTTTTGGTTCACTACAGCAGATGGCTCTTTGTATGTGCACGGTTATGAGGGATGCTTGTACTGGTCTCCCAACTTGCAAAATTGAAAGACAGTCGTCGGTGTGTTCTCCTACCCATTCCTGTTTATGCAATATTAAGCTGGTTGCGCATATGTAGCAAGGTATTTAGGGACACGAATAAGGTCCCAAAAGTCCCCGCCTTGCTACCGCCTTACATACCCGAGAGAATAGACCACCCACTTGTGGCTTAAGGAGGTAACTCCCCTGGACCAAATAGAGAGTCGATCGACCCATCCGATGTTTGACTCCTGTCATTTTTTTTTTGCCTAGGGCGCCGACTGCAATAATTGTACATCATGTAGAAGCCCGGTTTAGGCTGTCTACTGGGAAGCATAGCTGCTCAGAGGTCTTTTTTTATCCTACGTTTTAACTCCATAATAATTGACGTTTACTATCCTCATTGCATAGGGCGACCATGACAATGTTAGGTTCATGTAGGTTCCTCTACGTTATACACCGACTTCGAGCGTATATCCAGTAGCATCACCGTTTTCAGAGTGATCATCGAATGCATATATCAACTTTGTCAAGTCCGCTCTCAACCCTGGAAATACTATGTCTGGCTGCACAGGTGTTGTTCTCCCATTATTTTACTCCCCAAATCGGGAGCTGAATGCCAACGATTGTCCATTTCTGGCATAAGGAGAGACTGACAGGTTGACAGATGCCTTGCGGCCAGATTGTCTATAAAGGCGACGAAGGTACTCAACAATATCGTCCAGCCTTCTACCTCTTGACGCTATCATCCTCCGACCCAGTCATCGAACCCCATGAGCTTTTTCCCTAATGCTCAGAATACGCCCATCAATTTCCAGGACACGTCTCTCACCGCTGTTGGTGGTCATCAGCAGAACATCGGTTTCGTAGCGATGACTGGCCCTCAACATATTGCTGGCAATCAGAACATTTACCAGGCGGCTCCATTAAAAGGTGTATCGTTGTTACTACTTATTCCTCTGACTGATGAACTGATGAATAATCAATATCAGGCATGGATCTTCTTCATCAAAACGCCTCTCCTGCTGCCCTCCCCGATTCCAGAGCGAGGACCGATCAACCTAGGTGCATGGAGGAAACTCGTGTTGAGCTCAGACAGGAGTTGGACGACTGGGAGACGAGCCCCCTCGATGGTGCCACCATGAAGTGGGTGGTGGGAGGCGCTGGCGACGGAAAGACGGCTCTGCTTCTAACATTCGCGGACCTCTGCAGACGGCAAAAACGTTCTATCGGGGCCTTCTTTGCTTCAAATCGGATCACCGACTGCAGCGACGGCAATCGTATCATCGCCACATTGGCCAGTCAGCTCATGCAAGCTTTGCCATCCACTGCAAAATATATCGATAAGGCTCTTCATGATGATCCCTACCTCTTCTCCAAAGCACGTGAAGTACAAATGAACGCCCTCATTATCGAACCTATTAAGCGGATCGCAATGAGAACGCGCCTTTTGTCAGCCATCACCTTTGGGCTCAAGGCATATCCGACTCTCATTGTCATTGACGGCCTTGATGAAATTACAGGCAAGGATGTTCAGACCGACATCATCAAGATCATCGGCAACGCCATGAGAAATATTCGCCTGCCCCTGCGCTTTCTTGTCGCTAGTCGGCCGGAACCCCACATCGTCGATGCTATCAACGCACTTCGATCTCAGTTTCCGGAGGAGCGTGTCTCTATCATGGACTTGAGGGAGGATACTCTCGTTCATCGTGACATCCGGCGCTACTTCAATGTGAAGTTTGAAGAGATCCGGGCCAAGGATACCTACCTACCACACGACTGGCCGGGAGAGAATGTCGTCGACCAGCTGGTGGACAAGGCCTCTGGGCAGTTCATCTACGCGACCACGATCATGCCGTACATCATGCTTCAATATCGCTCACCGGAGGAGAGACTTGCAATCATACGAGGTCTATTGGAGAAACCACCTGGCGACAAACCCTACCAACATCTCGACGAATTATATTCCCTCATTGTTCGTAATGCCAACCGCCGAGCCGACATGTTGCGAATCATGGTTCTCATTATCGTCATCAATCGGCTCATTACAACTGCCAATGTACCCCCTGGCCCATCCACACACCTGCGCTCTCAGCAAAAGTTAGGTGATATACTCGGCCTCAGAAAAGGGGATGTCCGACGATGCTTAATGGACATGCATTCTGTGGTCAACATCGGAGATGACGATCGCGATGTACAGATCTATCACAAGTCGTTTCCCGACTTTCTTCTTGATCCGTCAAGATTCAACGAGTTTGTCATCGATGTGGAGGACGCACATGTCTGTCTTTTCTCTTACCTTATTGGCACCGCACGACACCGAGACATCATTCTTCAAGTTCTCGGCCAAGTGATCATCGCCGAAAGCATGCCCTCTGATGTGGATTACTTCGGTACACCTGCAAACACTACATCTTCTAGCCGAATCGCCTCAATTCTTGGACTGGAGCGCGACGTACTGATCCAAGCTATGGCAGAGATACATGTGATACTTGCAGTTGGATACGAATATCAAAATATCGGGATCCGACCTCGGTCTATCATCGAATTTCTACTGGATCGGTCCAAGTCACGAGAGCTATTTGTAGACGTCGACGAGGCCCGATTGACGCTCCTTCAAGCACCTATCAGATGTATATTCAATGCCGAGGGTATGTGACAGTGTCATCTATTCTGCAATTTTGACTCAATCGCTGTTTTCCTTCACCAGTATTCCCTGCAGTTTTCGCACTCGAGTACCCAAATGAGAACTTAGTTTCAAGGCTTCTGAAGGTTGCCTTGAGACTGTGTGAGACTAAGGGACTGACCCACTTACTCTCTGACACACTACCAAAGATCATCTTTGGTGAATACGAGTCACTTATTCGCTCCACACCTTGGAACCGGTACCCAACCATGCTGAATTTGAAGCAAATCTGTGCAACTCTGAGAGTTCGTACATTTCGCGGCCTGGCATTACCTTGGACTGAGCTGATATTCATCCAGGAGAGTGGTTTCCCCGGTTTTGGGGAACCAGATATCGACACCGAACTACGAATATTCTGGGGTACTTTCACTTGGGATATCCTCAGTTCCCACCCTCCTAATCCTCCCCGATGGAGAATAAAGTGTGTCAAGCTGTCATCATCTTCTGTATTGCATTCATGTTCCCGGTAGTGTTTACACCTCCAATCCCACACTGCAGCATGAGGTAAGGGGTATCAAAGCCTACATCTGCCCAAATTTGAGACTCTTAGAACAGTTCTTCTCCGCCTTATCAAACAACAAGATTTATGTTCCGATCGACGGGTATCGTTGTGGAATCAATATACGGCTGTCAGGTCCTGGTGAAGATGACGCTAGCATCCTCTTTATACTGGGGACACCAATTATCCTGGATCACGACTCGATCAAATTCGAGTATGACTATCCCTTTATATTCGATATTATCTGATTTTGTTCTCGATTTTGAAACAGCTTTAAAGATATTCACAGCAAACATCAATGGTATCACACAACAGTGCGATATGCATATAGCACTGGAGAGGAAGGGGAGATGCGGGCTTGGGAGACACTAGCTGAGGCTTGGCGCAATTACTGGAACCAAAGACAGGTGAGGTAGTATATTGGGTAATTCGTCGTCGTAGTTGTTACATCTTGTATTTGAGTACTGTAGTGTACTCCGTTATGAACATCGGCTATGAATAAAGGCCTGACAAAGGAAGAAGGGATATCATTGACAATTCGAAGCGACACATGTCCATGGGTTTTGGTGTCCAGCGTAGGGCCATAATTATGGACGAGAAAAGGCAAATATGAGCATGGTCAGATCGCGTCCGACGAACAGCAGAAGATGTGAGTTACCTATACCTATATAATGTTGGAATGCGAATATCGGGTGCGAGCATCATCAGCAACGAGCTCGAATGATGCTCCTAGGGAGAACAACGGAACTGTTCAGCGGTTTCGCGTGATGTTGGGTACCATCGTTGCAGGTGGACGGGCATGGTTTCAAGAAGCTCGAGGACAGAGCGAGATCGTGAGTTTCGCGACTTGAGAACGAGCTCAATGCCAGAGGTCCTACTGAACCGGTGATATGCGCTCCCTGTTCTGGGGCCCAATAGTTGAACGTCGACGTTTAGAAGGCTAGGCTGGCGAGAATGGCTCTCGAAGAAGGGTCTCAGACTGGAAGGCTGCATAATATTCAAAGCCTCCCTCGTGTGTTGTGGCTGCACATTTGGGGTTTTGGAACTTTGAACTCGGGGAAAGTGCTGTCTGTGGACGTCTAGCAAACGAGGCGGTCTATTTCGGCGTCTGGTACTAACTGACGAATGTTGGACGTTTAACTCAACGATAGCCCTCGACGAAACGCCAAAACTATTGCCCATTCACCACCGCCCACCTGAGGCACAAACCTTCCGTCGTCTTAACAAGCGTATATCCTCGCGAACTGCGTTCATTGCTGGGGCTCCTTCCTGGGTCCCTCTTCTCCATCCCACTTCCTCGTGGTCAATCAACAAGCCACCCGCGTTGATACAAGACCAAGTTCGTCTGGTCCCATCCTTCCTTTTGCTGAAGCCGATCTAACAATCCTTACTAGGTCTCTTCTAGGCTATCAAATCTGGACGACGGCTCAAGTCACTCACCACCTCGGGCGTTTCAACACCAACATCAATGGCGACCACCTGTCACCAACGAGGATTTGGACGATGCCAGCATCTCCTTGCGTTGGTCTTCCGACTCTCTTAGTCCAATGCCTGCGTCGAGGATGCTGGCTTCAAGTTCTCGCGTCGCTTTGACATGTTATCACAACGCCGACGTACTGTGGAGCCAAAGCACTCTCCAAGTCCAGCACAATTCATAGTCGACGATCTCACAACGAATCACTCCAGTTTGACCCCTCCTTGGAGTCCTCCGCGCCAACCCATGAGATCTACGTCCCTCCTCTGTATTCATCGATTTTTCAGAGTCCTTCCTTACTACTACTCCCTCCTGCCTACCCGTCCTTCTTCAATCAGCCGCCCACACACGACTCATCCCGGCTTGAACATGAACATGAACATGGGCATCTCGCGTCCTGTTCCTATCGACGCATGCAGCTTATCACCCCGAACAAGAAGCATGAGAACCCGGTCTCGCAGCTTCCTAGCTCGACACTCGCCAAAACCGCCCCTCACCGCGTAGAAACCCCAAGTCCACCGTCTACTGCAGGTCTGTGCCGCGGCAAAAAAAATTCGTCGCTGGGATACGTACATGGTCCATTTCGATGCGAACTTGAAGATGGAAGGGCAAGAGCTGTGTGCAGCGAGTCGGGCGGTGATTTGATAATGCCAGCAGCCAGAGAGATGTTGGATCGAGTTGCGAAGCAGAAAGGGGGGCTCGGCAGATCGAGATCATACATAAGCTCTTATTCTCGGGGCTACTAGTAGCACGGGGTCGTTCTTGTTACAAGTACCTACGCCACTGTGGAGTCCACAACAGGCGAATTTCACCCGTCAATTTCGGGTGACAAGTGGGTGAAATTAAGCAGGAATATGCCGCCTTTCATCCGATTTCACGTCTCTGATGTGCATTCACCGGAGTGGAGTAATGAGGCAATTCAACAGAAATACGGGTAATGCATTTTTCACCAGATTCTCGGTTGAAAGAGGCGAAGCTAGCTCCAAAACTCCCTGATTTCACCCGAAAATTCAACCCCTAAAATGGGTGAAAATAGCCCGATGTGGGGTCCATAATGCGCACAACAGATCAATCGTCCCAAAATTGAGAGAGAGAGAGCACCTCAAGTTTTAATGAGTCGATGAGTATCCGAATCCCTCGGCGCGCAAAGGTGAGTTTCTTTATCTATTCCTTTGACGCAATATTGAGTCAACTAGAACTCACAATTCTGCATCAGAATCAAGGGTGGTGGGGCTTAACTCAGGAATCCTGAGGCTCTCATCGTGCGGCAAATCCTACCAAGTCTAACCAAGAGACGCGTCGAGAATGCATCCCGTCAGAGTGATTGCCGTTAATTATTACGTGGCGTATTTCGTGATGTGATTCTCCAGACGTTGATTTGAGGTGTTACAGTAATGTGGCTCCTCCAGAGTGGAGACCTGCCTCACTCGAGAGAGGGTATTCTTTACCAATTGTTGACCTAAACATCCGATGCAGTCATTCTCGAAAATTCTTCCGAGTTAATCAGGCATCGCTCGGAGATTAATGAGTAATAATGAGGTTGTTTCGCAGCACTTGAGAATCGGCGAAGATTGTGCTGAGGAAAACGATAGCGTAAATGACGGGTGTACCACATGAACGTCAGCAGGTGATGAGATGTGAACATCGGCCACCCCTTCGCCGACTGTTGATTCGATGGGGTCAGGCTGACTTCTCTCGCTATGAAAGCTGTTGGCAATTTTGTATAAGTATGGACCGTAGTTCTACTCAAAATCCCCAACCCACTTACAAACTCACGTCCAACTCATCCAACATCAGCTATGTCTCTCAAAAACGGTATCTATCAACTTCGATTTATCCCTGCCGGTGGTGAGCCTGCTCCAGGAGAGCTGGCCGCGACTGGTGAGGGCCTCGGCAACACTATCCGCATCTTGCCCAACAGTCCCCCCAATTTCGAGAAGCAATCTGTAAGCATTGTACACGACGTTGACATCCTAATTTAACTCGCCAAATTTGCGGTCACACAGTGGAAGGTCACCCATGTCCATGACGATTCCTACCATATCGCATGGACGATCAGTTTTGGCCCCCCTTTCTTTATGAGCCTTGATGGCCCCAATGGGCCCATCATTCAGGACACGCCGGTTATGCTCCTGTCAAACAAGCAGGAGTGGGTTATTACCAAAGGGGAGGGTGAAAACGTCTATAGGTGGGTGTCCTTTGGCAGTCTCGTCATTTCCAGTGCGCAGACACTTACAGCGACCAACCGTGACGATCATCAGTATCAGCGTTGCCGATCAATTGATTGGTGTCAATATGGCTATTGACAAGGTCGATAACGACGAGGTGAGGAGCCGCTGTTTATGTCCATGCTTGGACTTGATACTAATGGTTGGATAGGCTGTGTTGCGCCGTTTCGTCGTTGGCGAACCAACCCCCCAGTGGGTCTTCATTCCGGCCAACTCCGATGCAAAGGATTGATCGGTTTTGCGATGGACATTGCCTCGCCACTATGGCACGAACGGCTTGAACGATTGTGGACTCAAAATGAGTTCTTTGCAGTATGATATGGTTACGACGAAAATCTGAAAAAAAAACCCTCGATGCGATTCTGAATATATTTTGGCGTGTGCCCTGACGTAGAATGAGGTTCTTTTTCTTGGGGTTAGACGTCAACGATAGATCAAATCTCAACCCGCTATATTTATTTATCTGCAGCACCTGAACAAATGCTGAATTGCATGCAAGCAGGTCAGAAGTGAGCTGGAAGCCAGGAGTGGATTTAAGGGCAACCCAGGCGAAAATTTACATCTACAAGTATTTGAGCTCGGGGAGCAGAAACTCCCTCATTGATAATTGGAGTTTTATCAGCTCTTCAAGCCAACAACGATTGGAGAGACCTAGATTACTCCAACCGGTGATGGTGAGAAAGAAGTTTCCTCAATTCGGTTGAGTGACCCGCAAAACCAAACAGCGCGCCAATCACTCGAATTATACTAGGTACAGATCTCGAACTTGACGCCGAAATGTCACTGATTTTTTTTATCACCCAGTAGTACTAAATCGTTTATTGGTTGAACGTAATTCAGAGTCTTCTCCCAACACACTCTCCGAGTCACCACAGACCACGTTTGACGACCCCACAACACATTACCCCCCTCTGTGTTCATCAAACGCGCAGTTATACTTATAATTGATATGATTTTTGACGAGAAATGCGACAGTGTATAGATGTGTAGACATATATTCGGTCTTTTGCGTCACAATTTAGGATCAGAGATGAATCTTAAACGTGGTTGCCGAATGGGAAATGAGCCAAATGTAGTAATTCTTTCCTTATACGGACTTTTATTCCTTTCAAAGATCGTAATTGAGGACGAAACCATAAACAACACGCTTCGAACACGCTGATGTTCTGAGACTCTTGTGTTCGCTGAATGCTGCCCTTCATTGGTCGATAGTTCTCACCAGAGGTGAGAGAGAGGTTGAAAGCACAAGGTCGAAGGCGGCAGAAATTCAGTACCGATCCAAATGAGAAAAGAAGCGTCAGTAACTAGTGGGCGAGAAAAAACACGCCGATGCAAGTGAAACAAGTTGTATCTCTGTAGTGCTTATAAGGGAATGAGAGACCCAAGAGTTTCCGAACTGCATGGTGCGGAGATTTTGCATGATTAGGGGGTGAACGAAGATGCATTTGCTTACTGAAGCAAGAAGCAGTTATAGAGAAGTCATACCAAGTTCTAGGCTCTTTCATATGTCCTGCGAGACATGTTCGACAATTACCTTAGGGTGCAGCAAATCCTACCACCTCTCACCTGATACTAGCATGATGGTTCTTTCTACAGTGTCGTTGTGTGGAAGGGCTTAATAACGGTCATGTGTGTGTAAAGGTCTGAGAGAGTATCTCAGCGGTCGCATAAGATGGGTCTAAGCAAGATTTCGGATGGTAGGTAAGGAAATTTTTGGGTCTTGGGTCGTGCGGGTGACTGGTGGTTTGTGAAATTCTTCTGGACTTAACGGTGTGATCTGAATCTGACTTCATTCCTTCTGTGCTGGGATTTATTCTTCTACAGTTGATTAGATTAAACATGATGACAGCGACTGGCAGACCAAACTGAACTGGACGAATCTGGACGACGATGACTTGCTGGTGAGTGGAGGTATATATTCAGCGATGGAAATATTGTGGCATATATCAAGTTTTAATAATGAGTGAGAATAAAATAAAAACACAGGAGACGAGCGAGGTGTGCGTAAAGTACGACGTGATGGGTATAAAATTAGAAGTAGGTTTCTACCAAATCCACAGCACCGCGCAACACATACTCCACAAGCTCGAAACCATTCAACGCACTCACATAATACGTCGCTTGCTTCCCCTGCAACGCATTAAACCTGTCATAAACCCCCGCCTTCAAAGCTTCAGCACCATAGTGGGGGAAATAATCTGGTGCTACAAACATCTTCACATCCTCATCCCCTACTGGCTTCGGCACAGACCCCTCCACCCTCACATCACGGTTCAGTTTTGACAACGTCGATTTTAAAATCTCGTACGCCGCCGTGGCGCCCTGACCATCACCCCAGCACCATACTGAGGCGATGGACGATTCCTTAATGGGCCGCACCCAGGCGGTGGGTCCGCCGTACGCCGGGGGAGGGGTCAGTGGTGTGTCAGTGTCGACGCTAAACCCATACCCGAACGGCACTTCCGGAATATCGACGGCTGCAGCATAATACTCGATGAGTGTGACAGGGGTGAAGACGGCGGTTTCCTCTGAGGAGAGCTCGAGGTTGGCGGCTTTGAGCGTGTTGATGGTCTGCGGGAAGGCGAGAATAAGGGATGAACATTGTTGCGTTATGGTTTCCTGTACGTTTTCTGGGTTGCGGTAAGTGATGCTCGGATTTGAACAAGTGCGGTCTGACGTGTGTTCAACATATTAGCTTGGAACCTAAGGATGGATTGCCGCGTACCGATTTTGGTAATATTACTTCCAAGATGGATAGGACCCTTGATGGTTTTCGCAAAGCGGACAAAGAGTTCATGAAAATCTGTATGTTTTGGTGAGATTCATCTTTCATAAAGTAAGAAAAATTAGAGTTCACCAATGCTGTTGAATATATTTAGACCAAGAAAATATCCCAAGATGTCTGGTGTCAAGTAGTTGAGCACATACATCTGTAAGAGTAGTCAGTAAGCGAGCCGATAAGAAATAGGAGAGTAGGGAACGCACTATGGGGACTTGTCTGAAATCACCATATCCAAAGGCTGCCATTGATCTTATAAATAAGACCGGCAGAGCCTGGAAGTTATTGGCCGCGAGCCATTCTGCAGTTGTAACGGAGAACTCTGCTGGGACGCCGTTCTGTATTGAATGGAACTCAGGTAAAGCGTGTGTAAATCATTTCATAAATTTAGACTGACCTTGAACCCAGCCACACTATACTGAGCCCACTTATTCGTCCACAACTCAACATATCGCTGGTACTCCTCAACAACAAGCGATTTAAACGCCTGGCTTGGAGGCGCTCGCGGTGCCTCAGCACCTGTGGTATAGTTGAACACCCAAGCCTCTCCAGTCTCAAACAAGCCAACCGGAACGCCTAACGTGTCGATAAGCTTCAGAGTTTGTACGTAGGTAGTATTTGAGAACATTAATGCGCCGACTGAGAAAAAGTTTCCGGCTCTAATGGATTAGGATTTTGTGTTAGCAACTTCCCGAAAGGTAGACGGGGTAGCGGAATACGCACGAGTCATAGTAAGCCTGACACTTGCCACCGACCGTGGTCTGCTTGTCAAAGATTACGACTTGCTTCCCTTTTGCTTCGAGTTTGCTCGCGGCCATAAGGCCAGAAGGTCCGGCGCCGACGATGCAGACCGGGTGGGCACTAGTAGCCAGGGTGGTTCCGAGGAGCACCGCAAAGATAGAAGTTATTAGTGAAGAGTGATGCATTTAAACTCGAGGAGTAGTTCTGGTAAGTCTACTTTGTGGACGGCCATACTTTTCTAGTACACCATATTTATGTAAAAGACTGGACGTCGTTTCTAAGATCATCGTGATTGAAACTCCGTTTTGAGTTGAAGAATAAGTATGCGAAAACACCGCCCGTTTCACTCAACAACAGTTTCCCGTCAATTCGATCCTTCCGAGTTCGCTGACCGTACTTTTGGAACTGGTATTTTCATGTCTAATTTGGAACCGTGTCGCGCTGAGAACTCAAGTTTCATATACTGTTAGAATGTCGACCTCGGATGGTGCTGATGGGTGGCGAGGCTGTTCTTGATTGCAATGAGATAAAGTTGTCTACTAATTACTGCTGCTGCCAACAATGATACACTCTAAATGTGGACAAAACAATGGCCCACGCCGTGAAAG
>Ga0247742_10000856_pt1 | contig 22880 bp, 15 predicted proteins | sample UWRJL208509C2_FD_180944 | JGI IMG/M metagenome (GOLD analysis project Ga0247742, IMG submission 180944) | Plant litter microbial communities from Arlington Agricultural Research Station in Wisconsin, United States - UWRJ-L208-509C-2 | ecosystem: Environmental > Terrestrial > Plant litter >... | reverse complement strand
CCGAATCCGAAGTGCCCGCTCCCGAATCCGAAGTGCCCGCTCCCGAATCCGAAGTGCCCGCTCCCGAATCCGAAGTGCCCGCCCCCGAATCCGCCCCCGTCCCCGCAGAGGCTGCCGACGACCGTGATCCCGAACCCGACCGCGCGCCCGAACCCGACGACCGCGCGCCTGACCTCGCCGACTCGAGCGAACCGCTGCCCGGCGACGTCGCGGACGGCAGTAGTGCGATGAGCGAGCAGGCGCTGTGCGTTCAGTGCGACGCGCCTCTCGCGCCCACCGACATCTTCTGCCCCGAGTGCGGTTTCGTGCGGCATCGGCCCAGCGCCGTCGCGCGACCGCACGACACGGTGGCGCTCGACCCGTTCCCGTGGGGGCTGCCGCGAACGCCGGAGCCATCGCGTTCCGCTGCCCCCGCGCCGGTCGACGCGCCCGTCGCTGTGGCCACCGCCCCTGAGCCCATAACGCCGGACCCCTTGCCGCCGATCCCCGCGTCTCCGGCGCCCGCGACACCTGCCGCGTCGACCTCACGGTTCGCCGACGACGACGGCGACCTCGAGAGCACCAGGATCGTGCAGCGCGGCGCCCGGGGCGAGCGGTTCGTGCTGCAGTTCAGCACGGGCGAGAGCGTCAGCGTCACCGGCACCGGGTTGATCGGCCGTAACCCGATCGCGGAGCCGGGGGAGTACTTCGATTCCGTCGTGACCATCGTCGACCCGGGCAAGTCGGTGTCGAAGACCCACCTCGAGTTCGGCCAGGAGGCCGGGTCGTTCTGGGTCAGCGATCGCTTCTCCGGCAACGGCACACTCGTTCGCCAGCCCGAAGCCGACGCCCGCCGCTGCGACCCCGGCAAGCGGTACCGGGTCACCCGCGGCACTCGCGTCGACATCGGCGAGCAGTTCTTCGTCGTCAGCTAGCGCTGCTGCGGGTTGTACAAGCGCCGCTGCGCTTTGTCGCGGTCCCGCTGGGGTTTGCGGCGTCGGAGGATGCTCGGATGGGCCTGCGCGCGGGTTTGTACAGCCGGCGCGGGATTTCGGCGGCAGCGCGCCTGTTCATACTCGAGCGCGCGCGACAAAACCCAGCGCCGACGGGCAAGATCGCAGCCGGCCGTTCCGCCGGAGCCTGAGGGTCGCAGCGTCACCCGCACTCTCAGGTGACCATCGCCTGCTCGGGATGACTAGTCCGCGAGCAAACGCCACGGGGCTGATGCTTCCCAAGCCGCGAACCGGAAGCCACCACATCGCTGCCACCGGCCACCATGGTGCGATGACTTTCCCGAGTGCCACACCTCGAGTGGTCGCGCCGGCCGCGCCGCAGGAGGCCCCGCCGTTCCGGTTCCCGGTTGTCGCCTCGATCGCACCGCTCCTGGTGGCGCTCGCGCTCTGGGCGGTCACCCGCTCGCCGTACGCCCTGCTGTTCGCCGCGTTCGGACCGGTGAGCGCGATCGCCGGCTACGTGGATTCCCGGGTGGGCGCTCGCCGGATCGCGCGGCGTGAGACCGCGCGGTTCGCCGCCGAGACTGCGGCCGCTCGAGCCGAGGTCGATGCGCTGCACGACGCCGAACGAGCCGCACTCGCCGAGACCGCACCGGGCGCGCATCAGCTGTTGGCCCGAGCCGGTGCCGACCCCCGCCGATGGGCAGCGGACGTAGCGAGCAGTGTGCCCGTCACCCTCGGAACGGGAGACCAGCCGAGCAGCGTGGTCGTGCAAGGCCCACCGCATCCTGAACTCCTGACCCACGCCGCGACGCTTGCAGGGGCGCCCGTCGTTGTCGACGCGCGGTGGGGCATCGGGGTCTGCGGGCCCGCGCTGCTGGCCGAAGCGGCCGCGCGGGCGATCGCGGTGCAACTCGCGTGGTCGCTGAGCCCGGCCCGATACTGGGTCGCATCCGCGGAGGCGTGGGCCGAGGGCCTCCCGCATCCCCGCAGCACGCGCACCCGGCGCGGCTCGCTCATCGAGTTCGGGGTGATCGGTGCCGACTCCGCCCTGGTGCGCGTCGCCGTGGCGGCTCGCACCGACGAGCTGCCCGGGGAGTGCCGCGTGGTGGTCGCCCTGGATGCTTCGGGTGGTGCGCGGGTGCTGGATCATCCCGAGCCGCACCGCAGAGCGGCGATCACGATGTCGCCGGTATCGGCGCTCGAGGCGGCGCACTGGGCCGGGCGGGCGGCGGTGGATGCCCGGCGTGACGGTCTCATCGACGCGGCCGAACTGCTGCCCACGGCCGTTCCGCTGCACACGCTTCGGCCTCTGCCGGGCGCCGAGGGGCTCCGCTGCGTTTTCGCTGTGGATTCCAGCGGCCCGGTATCGGTCGACCTGGTCGCCGACGGCCCCCACGCCGTCATCGGCGGCACGACCGGCAGCGGCAAGAGCGAGTTGCTCGTCTCGTGGGTGCTGTCGCTGGCCGAGGCGGTGCCGCCGAGGCGGGTGACCTTCCTCCTCGTGGATTTCAAGGGTGGTGCCGCGTTCGCCCCGCTGGCCGCCCTGCCACACACCGTGGGCATCGTGACCGACCTCGACGCCGCCGCGGCCGAGCGGGCGCTCGCCAGTTTGCGGGCCGAGCTCCGGTTTCGGGAACGAGCGATCGCCGAGGCCGGCGCACGCGACATCGACGGCGCCCCGGCGCTCGCCCGCCTGGTGATCGTCGTCGACGAATTCGCGGCCATGCTCTCCGAGCATCCCGACCTGCACGCCCTGTTCTCCGATATCGCCGCCCGAGGGCGATCTCTCGGGGTGCACCTGATCCTGTGCACCCAGCGACCGGCCGGCGTCGTGCGCGACGCGCTGCTCGCCAACGCCGACCTCCGGGTCTCGCTACGGGTCAACAACAGGGCAGACAGCTCGGCGGTGATCGGGGTCGATTCGGCAGCGGCCCTGCCGCCAGCGGGACGCGGCGCCGGCTTCCTCGCGATGGCCGGGCTGCCGTCCCGTCGGGTGCAGTTCGCGCTCGCCTCCGAGGCCGACATCGCCCGAGTGAGTGCGTGCTGGCCGGATGCTGGGCCGCCGCGTCGCCCGTGGTGCCCACCACTGCCCGCCGTGGTGGGCGAGACCGAGGTCGATGCAGGCGAGGTGGCGGCCGGGGAGGTCGCGTTCGGGATGCTCGACCTCCCGCACGAGCAGCGCCGCGGCGCGGCCACGTGGCTGCCGGCACGCGACGGTCACCTGCTCGTGGTCGGAGCTGCCCGGTCCGGCAAGAGCGCCGCGATCGCCGCACTGCGCCCGGCGACGATCGTGCCGCCCGACGTGCCCGCGGCGTGGGACGCGATCGTCGGGCTGGAGATCGCCCGGGACATCACGGTGGCGATCGACGACCTCGACGCACTCCTTGCCCGCTGCTCGCCGGAGTATCGCGACGCGCTGGTCGACCTGCTGGCGAGAGCCCTGCGCGAGGGACCAGCGCGCGGGGTGCACCTGGTGCTCGCGGCCCAGCGGGTCACGGCCGACGTGCAGTCGCTGGCCGCGCTGACGCAGAGCAGGCTGTGGCTCAGGCACGGCAGTCGACAGGAGCTGCTGCTCGCGGGCGGCGATGCCGCGCACTGGATCGCCGACCTGCCGGCGGGCGGCGGCAGCTGGCAGGGCCACCGCGTGCAGGTGATCCGGTCGCCGCTTCGACCATCGAGCGGGGAGGCGGAGGTGCTGGAGGCCCCGGAGGGACCGCTCGCGATCGTGACCCCGCGCCCCGGCTCGGTCGCCGCCCGCGCGAACGCCGCGGGACTCGTGGCGGTCGCGCTCGACGACCCCGACGCGCGCTCGGTCGCCGATGTCGTGGTCGGCAGCGTGGATGACTGGCTCTCGCAGTGGGGTTCGATCCAGGCGATGCGCCGCACCGCGACCATCCTGCTGGAGGGGTGCACACCGGCGGACTACCGCGCGCTCACCCGGTCGCGGGAGTTGCCACCGCCGCTGGCCGGGCTGTCGTCGGTGGCCTGGCGGCTCCGGGACGACGGTGGCGTCGACCGAATGCGACTGCCGTTCTGAGGCGTTCGCCCGTCGGCCGGGGGCCGGGGCGCTCAGGTGAGCGCGTCAGCGAGCGGGGTCACGCCGAGGCCGTGGGCCGCCGCGACGGCCGAGTTGACGACGGCGCCGTCGAACGTGTTCAGTCCGAGCGCGAGCGCCGGGTCGGCCCGCAGCGCATCCTTCCAGCCGAGGTTCGCGATCGCGCGCACGTAGGGCATCGTCGCATTGGTCAACGCGTAAGTCGAGGTGTTGGGCACGGCGCCGGGCATGTTGGCGACGCAGTAGAACAGCGAGCCGTGCACCGCGAACGTCGGTTCGGCATGGGTGGTCGCCCGGGTGTCAGCGAAGCATCCGCCCTGGTCGACGGCGATATCGACGAGCACGCTTCCCGGCTTCATCCGCGAGACGAGGTCGTTGCTCACGAGCTTGGGTGCTTTCGCCCCGGGCACCAGCACCGACCCGATCACGAGGTCGGCGGTGAGCAGGGCGCGCTCGATCTCGAAGCCGTTCGAGGCAATTGTCGAAACCCGGCCCGCGTACAGCGCGTCGAGCTCGCGTAGCCGCTGGATGTTCGTGTCGAGCACGGTCACGTTCGCGCCGAGGCCCACCGAGACCGACACGGCACTCGTACCAGCCACACCACCGCCGAGCACCACCACATTCGCCGCGCGGGTTCCAGGCACGCCGGGCACCAGCAGCCCGGGACCACCGTTCGGCTTGAGCATTGCGTTGGCTCCGACGATGGGGGCCAGTCGGCCGGCAACCTCGCTCATGGGCGCGAGCAAGGGAAGGGCGCGGCCCGGCAGCTGCACGGTCTCGTAGGCGATCGCGGTGACTCCCGCATCGACGAGCGCGGCGGTGAGCTCGGCCTCGGCAGCGAGATGCAGGTAGGTGAACAGCACGAGGTCGTCGCGGAAGTACCCGTACTCCTCGGCGATCGGCTCCTTCACCTTCAGCAGCAGGTCGGCGGCGGCCCAGGTCGTCGCGGCATCCGGCGCGATGGAGGCGCCGGCGTCGACGTAGGCGGCGTCGGGGATGGATGATCCAACGCCCGCCCCGGCCTGGATGACCACCTCGTGCCCGTGTGCGACGAGGTCGTGCACTCCGGCGGGGGTGATCGCCACCCGGAACTCGTTGTTCTTGATCTCCTGGGGAACGGCCACTCTCATGAGCATCAGCGTAGCGGCGAGCCACCATGGATTCCGCAGGGAATGATGCCGTGGAGGTACTGATTTCGTGAAGTTCTTGTTACGAACGCCACCGTTTGCCCCTTGTGACTGTGGCTGCGATCGGGTGCTGTGCCAGTATCAATCCAAACCCGCGCCGGCGAAGGAGATTCGATGACGAGACCAGGCCCCCAGGACCCGATGGTTGCCCAGTTGGTCGCCCAGGCGAGGCGGCTGCAGCTCAGCCGGCGCCACCTCCTGCAGGGGGCCGGAATCGGAGCGGGAGCCCTCGCCCTCGCGGCCTGCGCGCCCACCACGGCCGGCGCGCCAACCGCCGCCACCGACGTCTCGGACTCGGACAAGACCCTGACCTGGTCGAACTGGCCCGCGTACATCGACGAGGATGACGACGGCAACTACCCCACGCTGATCGCGTTCCAGGACGCCTCGGGCATCACGGTGGAATACAAGGTCGACATCGACGACAACAACACCTACTACGGGGCCATCAAGGACCAGCTCGCCCTGGGGCAGCCGACCGGCGCCGACACATTCTGCCTGACGGAGTGGATGGTGGCCCGGCTCATCCGGTTCGGCTACGTCCAGGAACTGGATGCCGCGAACATCCCGAACAAGAAGAACCTCGCGCCGGCGCTGCTGAACCCCGACTTCGATCCCGGCCGCGCCATGTCGCTGCCTTGGCAGAACGGTTTCGCCGGCATCGCCTGGAACACGGAGGAGATTCCCGCGGGGCTCCAGAGCGTGGACGACCTCTGGGATTCGGCGCTGAAGGGCAAGGTCACCGTGCTCAGCGAGATGCGCGACACCATGGGCCTGATCATGCTCAGCCAGGGTGTGGACATCGCGGGCTCCGACTGGAACATGGATGATTTCGCCGCAGCGATCGAGGTGCTCGAGGAGCACGTGACCTCGGGCCAGATCTCCGGCATCAAGGGCAACGAGTACATGGAAGACTTCGTCTCCGGCGACGCGATCGCCGCGATCGCCTGGTCGGGCGACATCACGGTGCTGAACGCCGAAGCCGGCTACGAGAAGTGGAAGTTCGCGCTGCCCGACGCCGGAGGAACGCTGTGGGGCGACACCTTCGTGGTGCCTATGGGCTCCCCGCGGAAGAAGAACGCCGAGACCCTCATGAACTACTACTACGAGCCAGAGGTCGCGGCCGAGGTCGCGGCCTGGGTGAACTACATCACGCCGGTGGTGGGTGCCCAGGAGGTCGCCGCCGAGCTGTACCCCGAGCTCGCCGACAACCAGCTGATCTTCCCGAACGAGGAGACGCTGTCGAACGCCCACATCTTCCGCAGCCTCGATTCTGCCGACGACCAGGCGTTCAACGGTGAGTTCCAGCGCGTGAAGCTCGGCGCCTGATGGCGGCCGGCGGTTTCGCCGAGGCGGGCGCCGATCTCGAGCTCGTCGGTATCAGCAAGCGCTTTCCCGGCTTCACCGCGATCGACGATCTCGACCTGACGATCCCGGCGGGGTCGTTCTTCGCGCTTCTCGGCCCGTCCGGCTGCGGCAAGACCACGACGCTGCGGCTGGTCGCGGGGCTCGAGCAGCCGACGGCCGGCCGCATCCTGATCGGCGGCAAGGACGTCACCGACGTCAAGCCCTTCAAGCGCCCGGTCAACACGGTGTTCCAGAGCTACGCGCTGTTCCCGCACATGACCGTGCTCGAGAACGTCGCGTTCGGGTTGCGCCGCCGCGCTATTGCCGATCCCATCGGCAAAGCTCACGAGGCCCTCCGGCTCGTGGAGCTCGACCACCTCGCCGCGCGCAAGCCCCAGCAACTGTCCGGCGGCCAGCAGCAGCGCGTCGCACTCGCGCGTGCCGTGGTCAACCGGCCGGCCCTGCTGCTGCTGGACGAACCACTCGGCGCACTCGACCTGAAGCTGCGCCGGCAGATGCAGCTCGAACTGAAGTCCATCCAGGGCGAGGTGGGCCTGACCTTCCTGCACGTGACGCACGACCAGGAAGAGGCCATGACGATGGCCGACACCGTCGCGGTCATGAATCACGGCCGGATCGAACAGATGGGAGCGCCCGAGGAGCTGTACGAACTGCCGAAGACCGCTTTCGTCGCGGGATTCCTCGGCCAGTCGAACCTCTTCACCGGCCCGGTCACCACCTCCGGCGGATCATCCATCGTCGTCGACATCGCTGGTGTCGGGGTGGAGGTGCCGCGCGAGCGCGCCCAGCGCCACGCCGGCACCGTGACCATCGGGGTGCGACCCGAGAAGGTCATCCTGCACACCAGCGCCCCCGAGAAGACCGCCGGCAGAAACGTGCTCGGGCCGGGACGGGTGACGGATGTCTCGTTCAGCGGTGTCAGCACGCAGTACCAGATCGCGGTTCCCGGCGTCGGTCTCATCACGGTGTTCGCCCAGAACATGGTCTTCGGGCCCGTCGTCAACGTCGGGGCGGAGGCCTGGGTGGCCTGGTCGGTCGAGCACGGTTTCGGGCTCGCCGACGAGCCCGAGCACGCGCCGAAGTTCTCGCCGGACACCGACACCGCGACCATCGCCGCGCAGACCCGGCACGAGCTGCTCGCGGAGATCGAGGAGAGCTGATGGCCTTCGCCGCCTTCGGAACCTCGACCGCCGCGACCGAGCAGGCACCGCGCCGCAGAAGTCCGGTGGCCATCATCCTGCTGCTGCCGGGCTTGGCCTATCTCGCCCTGTTCTTCCTCGCCCCGCTGGTCTCGCTCGTGATCACCTCGCTGCAGGCGCCCGTCGAATTCGGTGATGTCGGCCAGTATCAGGCGGCGTTCCAGATCGAGAACTACGCCAAGGTCATCCAGGATTACTGGCCGCACTTCCTGCGCGCATTCGGCTACGCGATCGCGGCGACCTTCTTCGCGCTCATCATCAGCTACCCGCTCGCCTACTTCATCGGGGTGCGAGCCCGACCGTGGCCGCTGCTGCAGGCCGTGATGCTGACGCTGGTGATCGCGCCGTTCTTCATCTCCTTCCTGCTGCGCACCCTCGCCTGGAAGCAGCTGCTGTCGGATGATTCGGCCATCGCCACCCTCCTCAAGAGCCTCTCGATCCTGCCGCCGGACGGTCACATCACGGGTACCGCGTTCTCGGTGATCTTCGGGCTCACCTACAACTTCATCCCGTTCATGACCCTGCCGATCTACACCACCCTCGAGCGGCTCGACACCCGGTACCTCGAGGCGGGATCGGACCTGTACGCGAGCCCGGCGACCACGTTCTGGCGGGTGACGCTGCCGCTGTCGATGCCGGGCATCGTGTCGGGGACGCTGCTCACCTTCATCCCGGCTTCCGGCGACTTCATCAACGCGAGCGCGAGCTTCCTCGGGTCGGCGCAGACCCAGATGGTGGGCAACGTGATCGAGGCGCAGTTCCTGAACCTGCTGAACTACCCGCTGGCGTCGGCCCTTTCCGTGATCCTGATGGGGCTCATCCTGCTGATCGTCGGCGTGTATGTGCGCCGGAGCGGAACGGAGGATCTGCTGTGAGACTGTCGCTCGGCAAGTGGCTGCTGCCGGTCTACGCCGGCCTCGCGCTGGTGTTCCTGCTGGTGCCGATCGTGTACACCTTCGTCTTCTCGTTCAACGACTCGGTGAAGTCGAACATCGTCTGGGTCGGCTTCACCCTCGACAACTGGACGGGTGTCTGCTCGGCGCAGGGAGTGTGCGCCGCCTTCGCCACGAGCATCCTGGTCGGCGTCGTGGCCACCATCATCGCGACCGTGCTCGGCACCCTGATGGCGATTGCTCTGGTGCGCTTCCGGTTCCGCGGGCGCTCGGCGATCAGCCTGCTGCTGTTCCTGCCGATGGCGACGCCCGAAGTCGTGCTCGGTGCGGGGCTCGCCGCCCAGTTCCTCAGTGCGGGCGTGGCCAAGGGCCTCGGCACGATCATCATCGCCCACGCGCTGTTCTGCGTGAGCTTCGTGGTCGTCACGGTCAAGGCTCGGGTCGCGAGCCTCGACCCGGCGCTCGAGGAGGCTGGCCGCGACCTGTACGGGTCGGCCACCCAGGTCTTCCTGCGGATCACCCTGCCCCTGCTGCTTCCCGGCATCACGGCGGCGGCGCTGCTGTCGTTCGCCCTGAGCTTCGACGACTTCATCATCACTCGCTTCAACAACGGCGGGGTCGAGACCTTCCCGGTCTTCGTCTACACGGCGGCGGCCCGCGGCGTGCCCGCGGAGGCCAATGTCATCGCCTCCGCGGTGTTCATCTTCGCCCTCGTGCTCGTGATCGTCTCCCAGGTGACGGCGGCCGCGCGCCGCAAGCGCCTCGCCGGGCTGAGCTGACCGGTGTACGAGAACCGGGCCCGGCTGGCCGAGCTGCACGAGCGCGAGGTCGCGCTGTTCCGGGCATCCCGCCCCGAATCCGAAGCGCAGTGGCGGCGGGCATCCGAGCACATGGCCGACGGCGTTCCCATGCTCTGGATGTCGAAGTGGCCGGGCCCCTGGCCGGTGTACGTGAGCCGGGCATCCGGTGCCCACTTCGACTGCGTCGACGGCATCGACCACGTCGACCTGTGCCTCGGCGACACCGGTGCGATGTGCGGCCACGCGCCGGATGCGGCGGTCAGGGCGATCTCGGCGCAGCTCGCGCTCGGGTCGACGTTCATGCTCCCCACCGAGGATGCGGCGGCCGCCGCCGAACTGCTCGCCGACCGGTTTCCGGTCGAGGAGTGGCAGTTCGCCCTCTCGGCGACCGACGCCAACCGCAGCCTGATCCGCTACGCCCGCCAGGTGACCGGTCGCCCGCGGATCCTGGTACACGACCACAGCTACCACGGCACTGTGGACGAGGCGTACGCCACCCTCGACGATGACGGTGCCGTGGTCTCGCGACGCGGCAATATCGGCCCGCCCGTGCCGCTGGAGCAGACCACCGCGGTCGTGCAGTTCAACGACGTCGTGGGTCTCGAGCGGCGGCTCGCGGTCGGCGACATCGCGGCGATGCTCATCGAGCCGGCGCTGACCAACATCGGGATCGTGCTGCCCGACGAGGGGTACCACCGGTCGGTGCGCGAGCTGTGCACCCGATTCGGGGTGATCCTCATCATCGACGAGACCCACACGCTGAGCGCGGGCCCGGGCGGCATGACCGGCACCCTGGGGCTGCACCCCGACGCGGTCGTCGTCGGCAAGAGCATCGGCGGAGGAATACCGGCCGGGGCGTACGGGATGTCGCGGGCGTTCGCCCTTCGGGTGCGGGACTCGTTGCTATCGCCCGCCCACGGGCGCGAAGACATCGACGTCGGGGGAGTCGGCGGCACCCTGGCCGGCAACGCCCTCTCGCTGGCCGGGGTGCGGGCCACGCTGTCGGAGGTGCTGACCGAGCAGGCGTTCGAGGGCATGATCGCGCGCTGCTCCGAATGGACCGCCGGGGTCCAGGCCGCCCTCGACGAGTTCTCGGTGCCGTGGCAGGTCACCCAGCTTGGCGCCCGCGCCGAGTACAGCTTCCGGCCCACGCCCCCGCGCGATGGAGCGGAGGCTGCCGACGCCGACGACTTCGAGCTGCAGCAGTACCTGCACCTGCACGTCCTCAACCGCGGAGTGCTGATGACGCCGTTCCACAACATGGCCCTGATGTGCCCGCAGACGACCTCCGCCGATGTCGACCGGCACACCGTCGCCTTCCGCGAAGCGGTGCAGTCGCTCTACGCCTGAAGCGACGCGAAGGCGTCGTCGATCACGCCGAGCGCATCGCGCAGCAGCTCGTCACTGATCACGAGCGAGGGCAGGAACCGGATGACGTTGCCGGACGTCCCGGCGGAGAGCAGCAGCACTCCGTTCTGCGCGGCGAACGAGGTCACCGCCGCCACCGCTGCGGGATTGGGGTCGGTGGTACCGGGCAGAACCAGCTCGATGGCGATCATCGCACCGATGCCTCGCACATCGCCGATGATCGGGTACTTCAGCTGCAGGGCATGCAGCGCGGGCTTGAGCACACCCTCGATCCGGGCGGCCTCGGCAAGTAGGCCTCTCCGCTCGATCTCGCCGAACACGGCGATCGCGGCGGCGGCCGCCACTGGGTTGCCCGCGAACGTGCCGCCGAGGCCACCGGGGTGGGTGGCATCCATGATGTCCGCTCGGCCGGTCACCGCCGCGATCGGCAGTCCACCCGCGATGCCCTTCGCGGTGAGTACGAGATCCGGGATGACACCGGAGTGCTCGATCGCGTAGTAGCGGCCCGTGCGGGCCATGCCGCTCTGGATCTCGTCGGCGATGAACACCACGCCGTTGTCGGCGCACCATTGCTGGAGCGCCGCGAGGTAGCCGTCGGCCGGCACCACAAATCCGCCCTCGCCCTGGATGGGCTCCACGACGAGGCAGGCGAGGTCGCTCGCGCCGACGGACTTCTCGAGGTAGCCGATGGTTCGCGCGGCAGCGGCGGGACCGGACAGCCCGTCACGGAACGGGTACGAGTTGGGAGCGTGATGCACGTCACTGGCGAACGGGCCGAACCCCGCCTTGTACGGCATCGCCTTGAACGTCATCGCCATCGTCAGGTTGGTGCGCCCGTGATAGGCGTGATCGAGCACCGCGACGCCGGGTCGCCCGGTGAACTTGCGGGCGATCTTCACCGCGTTCTCGACCGCCTCGGCGCCCGAGTTCAGCAGCACGCTCTTCTTCGCGAAGTCGCCGGGGGCGTGCTCGGCGAGCAGCTCAGCCACGCGCACGTACGACTCGTACGGGGTGATGGTGAACATCGCGTGCGTGATCAGCTCGAGCTGGGCGGATGCCGCGGCGACCACCGCGTCGTCGGTGTGGCCGATCGTCATCACGCCGATACCGGCGCCCAGGTCGATGAACTGGTTGCCGTCGACGTCGACGACGATGGCGCCGTGGGCGCGCTCGGCGAAGACCGGAAGTGCGGATGACACTCCCGCGGCAACCACCGCGCGACGCCGCTCCTGAAGCTCGATGGAACGCGGCCCCGGAATGGCCGTGACGACGCGGCGTTGCTGTTCGATGGTCATAATGAACCGAGCTTAAGGGGAGAGATGGATCACGACTATGCGGTGCGGGTGGAGTGGCTCGGCAACCTCGGTTCCGGCACCACCGGCTATCGCGATTACGGGCGCGACAACATCCTGACCGCCGCCGGCAACGCGCCCATCGAGGCGTCGGCGGACCGCCCGTTCCGGGGAACGCCGGGGCGATGGAACCCCGAGCAGCTGCTGCTGGCGGCGCTCGCCGAGTGCCACATGCTCAGCTACCTGCACGTCGCGGTCAAGAACGGCATCGTCGTGACCGCCTACGAGGATGACGCGGTCGGCACGATGAGTCAGGTGGGGGAGGGCGGCCACTTCACCTCCGTGACGCTCCGGCCGGTGGTGACGATCTCGGCGGGCGACGCGGAGCTTGCGAACTCGCTGCACGCGGAAGCCAGCGGGCTGTGCTTCATCGCGGCGTCCGTGAATTTTCCGGTGCACCATGAGCCGAGCGTGCAGACCGCCTGACTTCTCACGCGCGGCGTTCAGGAAACATGCACAAAGATGGGACCTTACGTTCTTCCACGAAAGGTGCCTCGTGCGCGTCGCAACCACCCTGCTCGTGACGGTCGGCCTCGTGGCCTCTCTCGCCGCGTGCACTACCGCCCCCAACTCCGACTCCGCGTCATCCAGCGACTGCGCCGCGGCGCCGTCGGGGTCCGTCTCCGACGCGGTGAAGGTGTCGGGCGACTTCGGCGAGGTGCCGACGATCGACTTCGACTTCCCGGTCACGCCCAAGAGCACCGAGCGCACCGTCTCCATCGAGGGTGACGGCGACGTCGTGAAGACGGGCGACACGGTCAACGTGCAGTACACGATTCTCAACGGCACGACCGGTGAGGATGTCGCGGCCACCGAGTACACCGACGACACCGCGCAGGCCTTCCCCCTCGACGACACGTTCATCCCGGGAATCGTCAGCACCCTGGAGTGCTCGACCATCGGTTCGCGCGTGGTCGGCGTCATCCCGGCATCCGATGCCTTCGGCGACACCGGCTCGGCCGACCTCGGCGTCGCGGCGGGCGACAGCATCGTCTTCGTCGCCGACGTGGTCTCCCTCGACCAGCTGCCCGTGCCCGCGGAGTGGACCGAGAACGTTCCCGAGGTCACCTTCGACGACGCAGGGCTCCCCACCGTGACGTTGCCTGCCGCGGCAGCGCCCACCGAGCTGCAGCTCGCCGTGCTCACCGAGGGCGACGGCCCCGTCGTGGCCGCGGGCGAGTCGGTCGTCATGAACTACCAGGGCACGAGTTGGGACACCGGTGAGGTGTTCGACCAGAGCTACGGCGGCGAGCCCGCAACCCTGTCGACGAGCGGCGTGATCAAGGGCTTCGCGGCCGCGATCGTCGGCCAGAAGGTCGGCTCGACCGTGCTCGTGGTAATCCCGCCGGAGCTCGCGTACGGCACCGACCCGGCGGCGGCGCAGCTCGGCGGCCAGACCCTGGTGTTCCTCATCGAGATCCAGTCGATCGCCGAGTAGCGCCGGTAGCGGAGCGCGGCTGGCAGGATAGGGCCCATGCGCCGCGTCATCATCCTCGGGTCCACCGGTTCGATCGGCACCCAGGCGCTCGATGTCATCGCCGCCAACCCCGACCGCTTCACGGTGGTCGGGCTGGCGGCGGGCAGCAACCGCGAGGCGGTCTCCCGCCAGGCTGAGCAATTCGGGGTGCAGCACACCGCGTTCGGGGCCGACGAGGCGGCCCAGCTGGTCCGGGATGTCGACGCCGACGTCGTCCTCAACGGCATCACCGGGTCGGTGGGGCTCGGGCCCACCCTCGCCGCGCTCGACAAGGGCGTGACCCTCGCCCTCGCGAACAAGGAGAGCCTCATCGTGGGCGGCGAGCTCGTGACATCCCGAGCGCGCCCCGGTCAGATCGTGCCGGTGGATTCTGAGCATTCCGCGATCGCCCAGGCTCTCCGCTCGGGCAGCGACCACGAGGTGCAGCGGCTGATCCTGACCGCGTCCGGCGGGCCGTTCCGCGGCCGCACCCGGGAGTCGCTGCGCGACGTCACGCCGCGGGAGGCGCTCGCCCACCCCACATGGGACATGGGGCTCGTGATCACCACCAACTCGTCCACCCTGGTCAACAAGGGCCTCGAGGTGATCGAGGCGCACCTGCTGTTCGACGTGCCGTACGACCGCATCGAGGTGACGGTGCACCCCCAGTCGTTCGTGCATTCCATGGTCGAGTTCATCGACGGCTCGACGATCGCCCAGGCAAGCCCTCCCGACATGCGACTGCCGATCTCGTTGGGGCTCGACTGGCCGAACCGCGTTGCGGGCGCGGGCGCCCCGCTCGACTGGTCCACCGCGAGCCAATGGACCTTCGAGCCGCTCGACACCGAGGTGTTCCCGGCCGTCGCCCTCGCCAAGCGGGTGGGGGAGGCGGGCAGCACCTACCCCGCGGTCTTCAACGCCGCCAACGAGCAGGCGGTGCTGGCCTTCCACGCCGGTCGTATCGGGTACCTCGACATCCTCGACACTGTCGAGGCGGTCGTCGATGCCCACGAGCCGCAGGGCATGAGCCTCGAAGCGGTCGGCGAGGCCGAGGCCTGGGCGCGCTCAGCCGCCGAACGGCTGCTTCCCAGCTAGCGCGGGTGGCCGCAGATACAGTTGCCTCGTGGAAACCGTTCTGCTCTACATCCTGGGCATTCTGATCATCCTCCTGGGCGTGGCGATCTCGATCGGCCTCCACGAGGTGGGGCACCTGGTTCCGGCCAAGAAGTTCGGCGTGAAGGTCGGGCAGTACATGATCGGCTTCGGGCCGACCCTGTTCTCCTGGCGCCGGGGCGAGACGCAGTACGGCGTCAAGGCGATCCCGCTCGGCGGTTACATCACCATGGCGGGGATGTACCCGCCCGCGCACGCCGGCGAGCGCGGGCGCACCGCGACGACGGGCATGTTCGACGCCCTCGTGCAGGACGAGAACGCGACGCCGCATGTCGACACCGTCGAGGAGGAGAAGCGCGCCTTCTACCGGCTGCCGGTTCTCAAGCGCGTGATCATCATGCTGGGCGGCCCGGTGATGAACCTCCTGCTCGCGATCCTGTTCTACGCCATCGTGCTGTGCGGGTTCGGAATACCGCAGACGACGACCACCCTCGGTTCAGTGTCGGAGTGCCTCGTCCCCATCTCCGCGGACCGGGCCGAGTGCGCCGCCGGCGACCCGGAGGCCCCGGGCTATGCGGCGGGCCTGCAACCCGGTGACACCGTGCTCAGCATCAACGGCCAGTCGATCACCGAGTTCTCGCAGGCGACCGAGCTGATCCGCACCTCACCGGACACACCGCTCGACTTTGTCGTCGACCGCGACGGCACCGAGCTCGACCTCGAGGTGACGCCGGCGCTCACCCAGCGCTACGCCATCGACGACCAGGGCGTGCAGCTGAAGGATGAGGCGGGCGACCCGATCGTCGAGGAGGTCGGCTTCCTCGGCGTCGGCTGGGCGACCGAGACCCGCCAGCAGCCGGTGACCGAGGTGCTCCCGAAGGTCGGCGACACGGTCGTCAGGTTCGTCACCGTGCTCGCGCACCTGCCGGAGCGGGTCGTCGATCTCGTGGTGGCCACCTTCGGCCCGGGGGAGCGCGACCCCAACGGTCTGATCGGGGTCGTCGGAGTGGGTCGCATCGCGGGCGAGATCACGAGCCTCAACACCGTCCCGGTGGCCGACCGCGCGGCATCCCTCATCGAACTGGTCGCGGGCCTGAACGTCGCGCTGTTCGCCTTCAACCTGATCCCGCTGCCGCCGCTCGACGGCGGCCACATCATCGTCGCGCTCATCGACGGCATCCGGCGGCTGTTCGCGCGGATCCGCCGCAAGCCCGCGCCCCAGCCGATCGACGCGGGCAAGGTCATCCCAGTGACCCTCGTGGTGGCATCCATCCTCGGCGGGCTCACGATCCTGCTCGTGATCGCCGACATCATCAAGCCGATCAGCATCCTGTAGCGCCGGGCGCAATCCAGCGAGCGTTCGGGCACCCCGCGTAGGATTGCGGTCGTGCCAGCCATCAACCTGGGGATCCCCAAGGTCCCCGAAACCCTCGCCCCCCGCCGCAAGACCCGACAGATCAAAGTCGGCAAAGTCGGGGTCGGCAGCGACTCGCAGGTGAGCGTGCAGTCGATGACCACCACGCAGACCACCAACATCAACGCGACCTTGCAGCAGATTGCCGAACTGACCGCCACTGGATGCGACATCGTGCGCGTGGCGGTGCCGCATCAGGATGATGCGGACGTGCTGCACATCATCGCCGCGAAGAGCCAGATCCCGGTCATCGCCGACATCCACTTCCAGCCGCGCTACGTGTTCAGCGCCATCGATGCTGGGGTCGGCGCCGTGCGCGTCAATCCCGGGAACATCCGCAAGTTCGACGACCAGGTGGGCAAGATCGCCGCCGCCGCGAAGGCCGCCGGCGTGAGCATCCGCATCGGAGTCAACGCGGGCTCGCTCGAGCCGAGCATCCTGCAGAAGTACGGCAAGGCCACCCCCGAGGCGCTCGTCGAGAGCGCCGTGTGGGAGGCGAGCCTGTTCGAGGAACACGACTTCCACGACTTCAAGATCTCGGTCAAGCACAACGACCCGGTGATCATGGTCAAGGCGTACCGGCTGCTCGCCGAGCGCGGTGACTGGCCGCTGCACCTCGGCGTGACCGAGGCCGGCCCCGAGTTCCAGGGCACCATCAAGAGCGCGACCGCGTTCGGAATCCTGCTCTCCGAGGGCATCGGCGACACCATCCGTGTCTCGCTCTCCGCCCCGCCCGCCCAGGAGGTGAAGGTCGGGCTGCAGATCCTGCAGTCGCTGAACCTGCGCGAGCGCAAGCTCGAGATCGTGTCGTGCCCGAGCTGCGGGCGCGCCCAGGTCGACGTCTACCAGCTCGCCAACGACGTGACCGCCGGCCTCGAGAAGATGACCGTGCCGCTGCGCGTCGCCGTCATGGGATGCGTCGTCAACGGGCCCGGCGAGGCGCGCGAAGCAGACCTCGGCGTCGCCAGCGGCAACGGCCGCGGCCAGATCTTCGTCAAGGGCGAGGTCATCAAGACCGTGCCCGAGGCCGATATCGTCGCCACCCTGATCGAGGAGGCCAACCGCCTCGCCGCCCAGATGCCCGCGGGCGAGGTCGGTTCCCCGCAGGTGCTCACGGTCTGAGCGGGTAGCGTCTCGTCGCTGCCGGGGCGAGCGCGTGGGCGCCGCCGATAGCATTGGGTCGTGCCTACTCGTCTCTCCCAGCTGTTCGTCCGCACCCTCCGTGAAGACCCCGTCGACGCGGAGGTCGCCAGCCACCGGCTGCTCGTACGCGCCGGATACATCCGTCGGCAGGCTCCTGGCGTGTTCGCGTGGCTGCCCCTCGGGCTCAAGGTGCGGCGCAAGATCGAGAACATCATCCGGGAGGAGCTCGAGGCTTTTGGAGCGCAGGAAGTGCACTTCCCGGCGCTGCTGCCGCGCGAACCCTACGAGGCGACCGGACGTTGGGAGAAGTACGGGGATGGGATCTTCCGGCTGAAGGATCGCCGCGAAGCCGACTACCTGCTCGCCCCCACCCACGAGGAGGTCTTCACCCTGCTCGTGAAGGACCTCTACTCCAGCTACAAAGACCTTCCGCTGTCGCTCTACCAAATCCAGGACAAGTACCGGGATGAAGCTCGGCCCCGCGCGGGACTGCTGCGCGGGCGCGAGTTCACCATGAAGGACAGCTACTCCTTCGACTACACCGATGCGGGACTGGATGTCTCATACCAGCTGCACCGCGACGCCTACGAGCGGATCTTCCAGCGCCTCGGCCTGGACTATGTGATCGTCAAGGCCGATAGCGGTCTCATGGGCGGGGCGCGCAGCGAGGAGTTCCTGCACCCCACACCGATCGGCGAGGACACCTTCGTGCGATCCGACGGCGGATACGCCGCGAACGTCGAGGCATTCGAGACGCTGCCCGGAACGCCCCGCTCGTTCGAGAAGCTGACGCCCGCCGAGGTGCTGCACACTCCGGACAGTGCGACCATCGCCACCCTCGTGGCCGTGGCGAACGAGAAGCACCCGCGGCCCGACGGTCGCATGTGGACCGCGGCCGACACGCTCAAGAACCTCGTGCTCGCCCTGACCTCGCTCGACGGCACGCGCGAGCTGGTCGCGGTGGGCCTGCCCGGCGATCGCGACGTCGACCTCAAGCGCGCGGAGGTGGCGTTCGCGCCCGCCGAGGTCGAGGCGGCAACCGAGGCCGACTTCGCCCGTCACCCCGGGCTCGTGAAGGGATACATCGGCCCGTGGTCTGCCGACGGGGCGGTGCTCGGTGAGAACTCCGCCACGGGCATCCGGTACCTTCTGGACCCCCGCGTGGTCAGCGGCACCGGGTGGATCACCGGGGCCAACGAGGCCGACAAACACGTGTTCGGGCTCGTCGCGGGCCGCGACTTCGAGGCCGACGGCACCGTCGACATCGGCGAGGTGCTGGCCGGGGATCCGGCTCCGGATGGCTCGGGGCCGGTCGAACTCGCGCGCGGCATGGAGATCGGCCACGTCTTCCAGCTCGGGCGGTTCTTCGCCGAGACGCTCGGCCTGAAGGTGCTCGATGAGAACGGCAAGCTCGTCACCGTCACCATGGGCTCGTACGGCATCGGCGTCACCCGCATCATGGCGGTCATCGCCGAAGCCAACAACGACATCAAGGGCCTCATCTGGCCGAAGAACGTCGCGCCGTTCGACGTGCACGTCATCGCCGCCGGCAAGGACGAAACCGTGTTCGCGGTTGCCGAGGCGCTCTCCGCGTCGCTCGAGACCAGCGGCTTCGACGTGCTGTTCGACGACCGCCCGAAGGTCTCACCCGGGGTGAAGTTCGGTGACGCCGAACTGCTCGGGGTGCCGCTGATCGTGATCGTGGGCCGGGATGCCGCCGACGGCCGGGTGGAAGTGTGGAATCGTGTCACCGGCGACCGCACGAGCGTTGCACTGGATGAGGTCGGGGCGGCGCTGACCGCCTGAGGCGTCTAAACTAGACACCGATGTCGGCGGGCGCTCGCCCGTGCATCACCTAAATCTGAATACTGGAGGCCCTCAGTGGACATCGACCTGAGCGTACTGCGCCTCATGGAGCGCGAGCGGGAGATCCCGTTCGACGAACTCGTGCAGATCATCGAACAAGCCATTCTCACCGCGTACCTGAAGCACGTCGGCGAGGGAGACTCGAAGGACGCGACGCCCGTCACGGCACGCGTGACCCTGGATCACAAGACCGGCAAGGTCTCGATCTTCGTGCCCGAGCTCGACGACGAGGGCGCCGTCATCGGCGAGGCCGAGGAAGACCCGGGCGACTTCGGTCGCATCGCTGCCTTCGCTGCCAAGCAGGTGATCAACCAGCGTCTGCGCGACATCGGCGACGACAAGGTGCTCGGCGAGTTCAAGGGCCGGGAAGGTGACATCGTCGCCGGAATCATCCAGCAGGGCCCCAACCCCCGGATGATCCACGTCGACCTCGGAACGATCGAGGCGATCCTGCCGCCCGAGGAGCAGGTGCCCGGCGAGGATTACGCCCACGGCACCCGCATCCGGGTCTACGTCACGGCCGTCAGCAAGGGGCTCAAGGGACCGCAGATCACGGTGAGCCGCACGCACCCGGCGCTGGTGCGCAAGCTGTTCGCGCTCGAGGTGCCCGAGATCGCCAGCGGCATCGTGGAGATCACCTCCCTCGCTCGCGAGGCAGGACACCGCACCAAGATGGCGGTGCGCGCGATGGAGCCCGGCGTGAACGCCAAGGGCGCGTGCATCGGCGAGCTCGGCCAGCGAGTGCGAGCGGTCAGCGCCGAGTTGAACAACGAGAAGATCGACATCGTCGACTACTCAGAGAACCTCGCCACGTTCGTCGCGAACGCGCTCTCGCCCGCCAAGGTCACCAGCTCGTTCGTGATCGACGAGGCGACCAAGGCGGTCCGCGCGCTGGTTCCCGATTACCAGCTCTCGCTCGCGATCGGCAAAGAGGGACAGAATGCTCGGCTGGCAGCGAAATTGACGGGCGCACGCATCGACATCCAGCCCGACTCGATACTCGAAGACTAGATAACGGGTAGTATGGGTCCGGTAAGAACCTGCCTCGGCTGCCGTTCCCGCGCCGACACCTCCGCTTTACTGCGGATCGTCGCGCTGGAGGGCGAAGTGGTCCCGGATCCGTCCGCGACGCTTCCCGGACGAGGCGCCTGGGTTCATCCCACAACATCGTGCATTGAGAACGCTGCCAAGCGCAGGGCTTTCGGTCGGGCGCTGCGGGTGACCGAGACGCTGAACACCGAGCGGCTATTCAACGCTATTCAACACAGTCCCCAACCAAAAGGCTGAATGACCTATGGACAACTAATGAGCGGCTCGAAATGAGTTCCGTCCGTAATTAGGTCTGCCCCTGTCCGGGTGCAGACCCAGACAGGAGAATTGTGGCTGCCAAACCACGTGTACACGAAGTCGCCGCCGAGCTCGGCGTCGACAGCAAGATCGCCCTCGCCAAACTCAAGGAGATGGGCGAGTTCGTCAAGGGTCCGTCCTCGAGCATCGAGCCGCCGGTCGCGCGCAAGCTGAAGGCTGCGCTCGAAGCCGACGGGATCAAGCCCGCCCCCGCACCCGCCGCGCCGAAGGCGGCGCCCAAAGCCGCCCCGAAGCCGGTCAACCCGACTCCGCCACCCGCCCCCGTGGCTGTCGCGGAGCCCGACACCGACGCACCCGTTCCCGCCCCGGCACCCCTCACGGTCGCCGAGCGCCAGGCCCGCGCCGAAGCTGCCGCAGCGGCTCCCGCCGCGGCCCCCTCGGCTGCTGCCCCCGCGGCCAGCGGAATCCCGCGCCCCGGAACCCCGCGTCCCGGCAACAACCCGTTCACGGGATCGACGAGCGCCCCGCGCCCCGGCATCCCGCGCCCGGGCAACAACCCCTTCGCCTCCAACCAGGGCATGGGACGCCCGGCGAGCCCCGGCTCGATCCCGCGTCCCGGTGCCCCGCGTCCCGGCGGCCCCGGCCAGGGTGCTCGTCCCGGCGGCTTCGGCCAGCGTCCCGGCGGCCCCGGTGGCAACTTCCAGCAGCGTCCCGGCGGTCCCCGTCCGGCCGGTGCCGGTGGTTTCCGTCCCGGCGGCGCACCCGGTGGCGCTCCCGGTAACAACTTCGGCCCGAACCGTCCGCCAGCAGGCGGCGCCGGTGGTCGTGGTCGCGGACCCGGTGGTGGTACCGCTGGTGCCTTCGGTCGCGGTGGCGGTAAGAGCAAGGCCCGCAAGAGCAAGCGGACGAAGCGCGCCGAGTTCGAGCTGAGGGAAGCCCCGTCGCTCGGCGGCGTCAGCGTCCCTCGCGGTGACGGCAAGACGATCATCCGCCTCCGTCGCGGTGCGTCGATCTCCGACCTCGCCGACAAGCTGGAGACGCTGACCGGCTACTCCGTGCAGCCCGGTGCGCTCGTGACCGCCCTGTTCCACCTGGGACAGATGGCCACGGCCACCGAGTCGCTCGACGAGGGAACCTTCGAGATTCTCGCCGGTGAGCTCAACTACAAGATCGAGATGGTCTCGCCGGAAGACGAAGACCGCGAGCTGCTGGCCGGCTTCGACCTCGATCTCGACCAAGAGCTCGAAGACGAGACGGACGAGGATCTCGAGATCCGCCCGCCCGTCGTCACCGTCATGGGTCACGTCGACCACGGTAAGACCAAGCTCCTCGACGCCATCCGCCAGGCCAATGTGGTCGCCGGCGAGGCTGGAGGAATCACGCAGCACATCGGTGCGTACCAGGTCTGGACCGAGCACGAGGGTTTCGAGCGCGCCATCACCTTCATCGACACCCCCGGTCACGAGGCGTTCACCGCCATGCGCGCCCGTGGTGCGCAGGTCACCGACCTCGCGATCCTCGTGGTCGCGGCCGACGACGGCATCATGCCCCAGACGGTCGAGGCGCTCAACCACGCCCAGGCCGCCGGGGTGCCGATCGTCGTCGCGGTCAACAAGATCGACAAGGAAGGCGCGAACCCCGCCAAGGTCCGCCAGCAGCTGACCGAATTCGGTCTGGTCGCCGAGGAGTACGGCGGCGACACGATGTTCATCGACGTGTCCGCGCTGAACAACATCGGCATCGACAAGTTGCTGGATGCTGTGCTTCTGACCGCGGATGCCGGGCTCGACCTGCGTTCCAACCCGAACAAGGATGCGCGCGGTGTCGCCATCGAGGCGAAACTCGACAAGGGGCGTGGTGCGGTTGCGACCGTGCTCATCCAGTCGGGAACGCTGCGCGTCGGAGACGCCATCGTCGCGGGAACGGCCTATGGCCGGGTCCGTGCGATGCACGATGAGGACGGCAATGCCGTTCTCGAGGCGTTCCCGTCCCGTCCGGTGCAGGTCCAGGGTCTGTCCTCCGTCCCCAGGGCCGGAGACACCTTCCTCGTCACCGAGGAAGACCGCACCGCCCGTCAGATCGCCGAGAAGCGTGAAGCCGTCGAGCGCAACGCCCTGCTGGCCAAGGCCCGCAAGCGCATCAGCCTCGAAGACTTCACCAAGGCCCTCGAAGACGGCAAGGTCGAAGCGCTCAACCTCATCATCAAGGGCGACGTGTCCGGTGCCGTCGAGGCGCTCGAGGACTCGCTGCTCAAGATCGAGGTCGACGACAGCGTGCAGCTGCGCATCATTCACCGCGGTGTTGGTGCTGTGACCGAGAGCGACGTCAACCTCGCGACGATCGACAACGCGATCATCATCGGGTTCAACGTGCGCCCCGACACGAAGGCGCGCGAGCGCGCCCAGCGTGAAGGTGTCGACGTG
>Ga0247742_10000855_pt1 | contig 22885 bp, 15 predicted proteins | sample UWRJL208509C2_FD_180944 | JGI IMG/M metagenome (GOLD analysis project Ga0247742, IMG submission 180944) | Plant litter microbial communities from Arlington Agricultural Research Station in Wisconsin, United States - UWRJ-L208-509C-2 | ecosystem: Environmental > Terrestrial > Plant litter >... | reverse complement strand
CGCAACGATCAAAAAATAAAGGGAATTCTACCTGGGTTGACATGTTAATTGAAGTTTGGTACCTGCAATTTAACACTTTCATGCCCGTTGGTGAATTCCCCTTTCATGAATGTTTTGTTTAATACTTTTACTTTCTCTCAGCGCGTCATTGCGAGGTACGAAGCAATCTCTATGCTATACAGAGCGGATAGAAATGCTTAATCTGCCTATGTAGAGATTGCTTCGTACCTCGCAATGACGCGCGGAAAAAGCTATATCGCATCGGGAAAAAAGGGCTGTCATGCTGAGCATGTCGAAGCATGGTGGGTAGGCCTCTGCGCGCGATCCTTCGACAAGCTCAGGAGGACAGGCCATAACTTCCCTTTAAAATTTACTGGTACTGAATATAAATGGGGCTTGGTTTCAAATTTAAAACCTCTTTGGGGGTAAGCATGCGGTGAGGTGCATTCTTGATATCGTTTTTATAAAACAGCTTAAAGCCTGTGAACTGTACGGGTTCCTGCGATATAAAATATTGATATGTACCTTTTTTAAGGTCGGGGCCGCCCCATCCGTCCATATCCATTACTACCTGAACCTCGTTGCGCAGTTTAATATCTTTGTAATTGGTTACCATGCGTTTGGTAAAGCGGTGTATCACAAAAACTTTAGGAGGCAGATTATATTTTTTTACCAGGTTACTTAAATAGCCGGTTACATAGTTAATATCATCGGCATCAAAAGTACCAATGCGTTTGCCGGGCACACTCCCCTCTTTCATAGAAAATTCCGGGTCGATACCGAAATGTACATTAGGCATACGTAAATATTTTTCGAGCAGTGGCAGTTCGGTTTGTACGGTGCTGAAACCTACTTGTATATCTAAGAACACGAGGGCGTTAATTTGCTTGGCCATATCAAGTACCTTATCTATCTGGCTAAAAGGCATGCGCAGGTTATGCAAACCATTGCGGCCGGCATCAGCCTGGGCGGTTACACAAATGTAGTGCAAAGCCGGAATTACCGGGGTAAGTGTATCCGCAGCCTCCCAAACTTTTACCTCTCCTTTTAACTTAGCCAGCATTTCCTTAGGCTCATATTGGCCCAGTACCCCCATATTTTTGGAGTACATATTACCATAGTAGGCTACAATGCGGTTAAAGGGCAAAATAGCTCCCGGCAGCGGATAAGCCTGGGTTTTCACCGGCCACCGGCCTGTTTTATCGCCATTGGCCAGCCTTTTCATTAACGAATCGTACTGCAGGGTATCCAGTGCAGGTGCTGTCGTGCTTTTAGCTGTGGTATCTTTTCCAGCACCAATGGGGCTGGCATTAACCTTATTAAAACTACCGGTTAAACAAACAGTCGCAATTGCTAACAGGGCTAATACTGCTGATATTTTCTTCAAGTTATATAGTTTAGTTCAGGTTATATTATTCAATACTTTTACCGCGCATAGCTGTAGCAATGGCCTCATCCATCAAACGTTCGGCAAATGGGCGGGTAAATTCATTTATCTCGTCAATACGTTTCAGTATCAGGTCTTTGTCGCCTGCGGCTATAGCCTCTTTTAAAACAACCAGATGCTCATTAGTTTTCTCAGTTTCTTCGGCCGTAATATGGCTGCCGTGTTTACGCAAAAAGTTTTCTACCGTGTATATCGTTTGCTCGCCTTCGGTACGGGCCTCAATGATCATGCGCTGGCTTATATCGTCCTTAGCGTGGGTAATACTATCCATCAGCATTTGCTCCACCTGCTCATCGGTAATGCCGTAGGTTGGTTTTACTTCAACCTCCTGCTTAACGCCCGAGCGTAGTTCAATAGCCTGTATAGTTAATATACCATCGGCATTCAGCAAAAAGTTAATATCAACCTTAGGGAAACCCGCCGGCATAGATGGTATACCTTTCAGGTTAAACTCGGCCAGTTTGCGGTTTTCTTTGATCAGATCACGCTCGCCCTGGTATACGGCAATCTTCATATTCACCTGGCCATCAATAGATGTGGTATACTGCCTGCCCCCTTTAGTTGGCACTTTAGAGTTACGCGGGATGATCACATCCATTAAACCGCCCATGGTTTCAATACCCAATGAAAGCGGGGTAACATCCAGCAGTAAGATATCTTTACGGTTACCGGCCAAAATATCGGCTTGTATGGCAGCGCCTAAAGCCACTACTTCATCGGGGTTAACATCATCATGTACCGGGCGTGCAAAAAACTCCGATACCATTTTTTTAACCAGCGCCGTGCGGGTAGAACCACCCACCATAATTACCTCATCAATATCGGCTACAGTTAATTTAGCATCTTTCAGCGCGTTTTGGCAGCAGGTAATAGTTTGCTGCACTTTGGCCAATATCAGTTGTTCAAAGTCGGCACGGTCAAGCGTACACCATATATCGCCAATTTTTTCATTAAACAAACTTTGATGAGTGAATGATTTTTTGGCTTCTTCGGCTTTAAGGCGAAGTTGCTGCGCCAGTTCATTATTGGCTATAACATCGGCCTTGTTCAGCTGATTTTTCTCAATCCAGTAATCAACAATAATGCGGTCAAAATCATCACCACCTAAAAAGGTATCGCCGTTGGTGGCCAGTACTTCAAAAATACCGTTCTGTATTTGCAGTATTGATACATCAAACGTACCACCGCCCAAATCATATACGGCTATAGTTTTTGTTTCGTCGGGGTTTAAGCCAATACCATAGGCCAGGCTCGCCGCGGTTGGTTCGTTCACAATGCGTAACACATCTAAACCAGCCAGTTTACCGGCATCACGTGTGGCCTGACGCTGCGAATCGTTAAAATAAGCAGGCACGGTAATTACGGCACGGTTTACGGGAGTTTTAAGGGCGTGCTCGGCACGGGCCTTCAGCTCTTTTAATATCAGGGCCGATAGTTCTATCGGGGTATAAAATTTATCGCCTACTTTGATCTTTACCAGGCTTTCGGTATCATCATCAATAACTTTGTAAGAGAAAAAGTCTTTATAGTTTTCAATATCATGATAGCTGCGGCCAAGCAAACGCTTAACCGAGAAAACGGTATTCTGCGGATCGGTTATTAAAAATTCTTTGGCTTCGTTGCCTACCAACACATCGCCGGTAGGTCCAAAATGCACTACAGAAGGTACTAAAACGCCTTTACCGGCATCATTAATTACCAACGGAGCTTTATCCGGGTTGATGAAAGCCACCAGCGAATTGGTGGTACCCAGATCGATACCTACAATAATATCTTCCTTTTGTATAGAACCCGTTGCCAGGTTGATAGAAACTTTAGCCATTGTACAAACTTAACAAGTGGCAAATGTACTTAGTTTTTGGTTGATGGTATGTCTTTTGAATGTGTAATTTTATCAGAACCGCGATTAATTGGATTTAAGGAGTAGGAGATTTTTTAAAACTGAGATAATCCTGGTTCAGACAACTTACCCGGTCTACGCTTCGCTGGACCACCCTCTCTGCCCTTTGGGCAAAGAGGGTAAGAAAAAAGCCCCTCTTTCCGCCGTAGGCGAAGAGAGGGGCGACAAGCGAAGCGATGTCGGGGTGAGTAAACGCCCTATCCAATCGCCACAGCTTCTTCGGCTGTAATTTTTCTTTGAAATAATAGCAGCGATACCAGCAACAAGAAACCTATCACGAAGAATCCATCCAACACCAGGGCAGAATCGCGCATTTCGCCTGTGGTTGATTCCACAAAACCAAAGGTGAACAGCCCTACTACTATCGATAACTTTTCGGTAACATCATAAAAGCTGAAATACGATGCTGTATCGGGAATATTTTGAGGGATAAATTTTGAAAAGGTTGAACGCGACAGCGATTGAACGCCCCCCATCACCAAACCAACAAAAGCCGCGGCTACATAAAACTGGTGAGCATTGGCTATAAAATACACCCCGGCACATATTACACACCAAATAGCCACTACTACCGAAAGGGCTTTTACGTTACCGAATTTTTCGGAAGCTTTCGCGGTAATGGCAGCGCCAATAATGGCTACTACCTGTATAATTAATATAATGGTGATCAGATCATCGTCGGGCATTTTTAATTCTTTGGCTGCAAAGTTGGCAGCTACCAGCATAATGGTTTGCACCCCTACCGAATAGAAAAAGAACGCGGGCAAAAAGCGTTTTAATAATGGCAACTGACCTACCTTTTTCCAAACTTTGGCCAGCTCTTTAAACCCACCGGTGAATACGTTATACTGGTGCGAGCCTGCATTGGGCACACCTTTAGGAAGCAGGTAAAATGGAATGAGAGAAAATCCTATCCACCACAGGGCTACAATAAGGAAGGAAAGCTGCGCCGAAAAATCTTCGGTAATACCCAACCATTTGTGGCCGAGTACAAATACAAAGCAAAGTACCTGTACCACAATACTGCCTGCAAAACCATAAATAAAACCTTTGGCGCTCACGGCATCCTGCTGATCAACAGTGGCTATCTGGGGTAAATACGAATTATAAAACACAAAACCACCGCAATAGCCTACAGAAGCAAGACCGAAACAGATCATCCCAAACTCAAAAGTTTTCATTTGAAAAAAGAACAAGCCGAAACAAGCCAGGGCCCCAAGCCAGGTAAACATTTGCAGGTAAAGCTTTTTTTGCCCCTTATAATCGGCAATGGAGGTAAGTATGGGTAGCATCAACACAATAAGCAGGTACGATGCGCCCAGCACATAATTTGATAGTACGGTATTTACATACTTATGCCCAAAAAATGTAACCATACCGCCCGGATTTTTATCTTGGGTTATACCCACGTAATAGGCCGGAAATATGGTAGAAGTGATAACCATATTGTACGATTGGTTGGCCCAATCAAACATGGCCCAGGCCCATATGGTTTTCTTGTTATTTTTAGTTGCTTCCATTAATTATTTAATACCGTAATGATCGTTCATCAATTTCACAAAGATTGATCCCGGCAATATGGCTTTAAGCGTTGGTACAATGGTTTGGCCTAATGCACCCACCAGGTAGTTGTGCGCCGGTTTTGATTTGGCTACTATCTTACAAACCTGATCGGCCACTTTGCTGGCATCGCCGCCAATGCTTTCGTCTTTTTCCATGCTGGCTACGGCTGCTTCAAATTCTTTTTTCAGCTGCGGGTTGGCCAGGGTAAACGGTAGTTTTTCGCGGCTGCCGGTAAAGTCTGTCCTGAAATCGCCGGGGTTAATTACAGAAACTTTTACGCCTGTATTTTGCAGTTCCATGCGAAGGCTTTGAGAGTAGCCCTCAATAGCAAATTTTGATGCGCTGTATAAGCCCTGGTATGGCAAACCAAATAAACCGGCCAATGAACCAATATTAATTACAAGGCCTTGCTTTCTTTCGATCATGCCGGGTAAAACGGCGCTGCTTACACGTACCACACCAAAAAAGTTCACTTCAAATTGTTTCTTTGCCGCATCTACAGGCATTGTATACAATGGACCAGTAATGCCATTACCGGCATTGTTTACCAATACATCTATATGGCCTTCGGCTTTAATGATCTTTGCAACAGCCGCGTTTACAGATGCATCGTCGGTAACATCCATTTCAAGCGGAGTGAACGACACATTTTTTATACGTTTTAAATCGCGGCTGGTGCCATAAACTGTATATCCCTGAGCAGAGAGTGCATTGGCAGTAGCTAAGCCCAAACCAGATGATGCTCCGGTTACCAGAATTACTTTTTTCATTTTTTGTTTAAATATTTTTTAAGGTACAAGTAACTAAATTATGTGCGATGGCAAAATTTACGGACGCAAAGTTAGTATAAAGCCGCACAAACCTAAGGGTAAAACTATCACCAAATTCGGTTAGGATAATGTAATATTTACGGTCAAATTAAATTAAATTTTGTTTTGGATAAATAAGTCCCTACCTTTAATCATCAGATGATATGATGACATCAATAATCAATAAAAAATCCCTTGCCGAAGAAGTTGCCGAACAGTTGCGAACAGCGATAAATAACGGCACTTATAAAGTAGATGAACAACTACCCACCGAGCCCGAACTCATGAAGCAGTTTGGTGTAGGCCGTTCATCGGTGCGCGAGGCTATCCGCATTTTGGCTAACTCCGGTTTGCTCAGGGTGCAGCAGGGTGTGGGTACTTTTATTGAAGCACATGCAGGTATTACTGAACCTTTTCATCAGCGGTTAAAACGTGCCGAAGCGCCTGATCTGGATGAGGTACGCCAGTTGCTGGAAATGAAGATTGCCGAAAAAGCCGCCGCCAACCGCACTGATGAGGATCTGAAAAAGATAAAGGCCGCGCTTGATAAACGCACTGCAATGGCCCACGGAGCCGGATCATTGGAAGATTGTGTACTGGCCGATATCGCCTTTCATATGAGCATTGCCGAGGCCGCGCGCAACCCTATACTTACCGATCTGTACCAATCATTTTGTATACAATTGAAAAGCTGGTTCATGCAGGCCTACCCGGATGCGAGCATATTTCAAGATACCCTGCATGAAGAACTTTACGAAAGCATTAAAGCCCGCGACCCTAAAAAAGCATGGGACTGCATAGCCCAAATTATAATAAGATAATTTTTTACCTTAATTCATCAGATGATATGACGAATAACAACACCCTATCAGAGCCATTAGAGCAAACAAAAACCATAGCCGAAAAAACGGTTTATTCTATACTTTTTACCATCAGCCTGTCGCACTTACTGAACGATATGCTGCAATCAGTAATTCCGTCCATTTATCCGCTTATTAAAACAAACTATCATTTAAGCTTTAGCGATATTGGCCTGGTAACTTTAACCTACCAGCTTTCGGCTTCACTTTTACAGCCTTTTGTGGGCATGTATACTGATAAAAAACCCAAACCCTACTCCCTGTCAATAGGTATGGGCTTTACCTTATTAGGGCTGGTTTGCCTCGCCCTGGCCTCAGGCTTTTACTGGATTCTGTTATCGGTAGGCCTCATCGGTATCGGGTCTTCTATATTTCACCCAGAATCTTCAAGAGTGGCGCACATGGCATCGGGTGGCAAACGCGGGCTGGCACAGTCTATCTTTCAGCTGGGTGGTAACGCGGGCAGCGCGTTAGGCCCATTGCTGGCCGCTCTTATTGTGGTTCCGTTTGGCCAAGGCAGTGTAATGTGGTTTTCGCTGGTGGCGCTTCTGGCCATTGTTATACTCTTTTATATTGGTAACTGGTACAAAGGAGTTTCTATATCTAAAACAAAAGCAGTTAAGCTACCAACCGAAAAACATCATAACCTATCGCCAAGGCGGGTGTCCATCTCATTGGGTATCCTTATCGTGCTCATTTTTTCAAAATACTTTTATCTGGCCAGCATTACCAGCTACTACACCTTTTTCCTGATTGATAAATTCCATTTAAGCGTTCAGGCTTCACAGATACAGTTATTTATTTTCCTGGGAGCAGTTGCTGCGGGTACCATGGCCGGCGGACCGCTTGGCGACAGGTTTGGCCGCAAATACATTATCTGGATATCCATATTAGGAGTAGCTCCTTTTACCATGCTGCTGCCTTATGCCAACCTGTTTTGGACAACCATTCTTTCCGTATTTATCGGGTTGATCATATCCTCGGCATTTTCGGCCATATTGGTGTACGCCCAGGAGCTGATGCCCGGAAAAGTGGGAATGATAGCTGGTTTATTTTTCGGCTTTGCCTTCGGCATGGGTGGTTTAGGTTCAGCCATACTGGGTAAACTAGCCGATACCACCAGCATCAACTATGTTTTTCACGTATGCGCTTATTTACCGCTTATCGGTATACTAACAGCGTTTTTACCTAATCTGGAAGTTAAAAAGAAGAAAGCGGCAGGTGTGTAAATCTCCGCTATTTTGTCATCCCGAGGAGAAATTAAAAAATGTCATTTCGACGAGGTACGAGGAGAAATCTTATACGAGCGATAAATCAATCGTACAAGATTTCTCGCTATCGCTTCGAAATGACATTTTTTATTTGCCACCTCTGCTACCGCAAGCATGAACCTTACTTATTGGGTTTCAGGGCAGCGGCAATCAAATTAACATCAACCAATTCCAGTGATTGAACCATATGTTGAACGGTTTCCTTGTATTTTTTAAAATGAGGCGTTTCAATATGTGATCTGTAGGCCGCCGAATCGGCATATATTTCAAGTATAGTAATGTGCGAAGGCAGTTTTTTGTCGGCAACAGCATAATATGTTAGTACGCCCGGCTCCACACGAACCGCGGTAGCCATTTGTTCTTTTAGGGCGGTATTATAACTTTCCAATTGCGCCGGGTCTACCTGTATTTTAGCCAACCGTACCATTTGGTTTTTCTGCTGGGCCATAGCTTTTTTACTGAAACAAAGTGTGAGTATACATGCAGCAACGAGTAAAACCTGCCAGGTAAAGCTTAGTTTCCTTTTCATAATTGTTTAAATACCCGTCATATTATTCAGGCTCCTGATCAAATATAATCATATACCCTGATAAAGTTAACGCGCTATCAAGCTCATATTCAAAAAGAAATCCCCGGGTAGTAACTACCCGGGGATTCTTTTTGCAGGATTCTATAGTGATTAGGTATAGGCTTAGGATGAATTATTTTCTGAGCGTTAATATGATCAGAGCAGTGTTCATCACCAATATTGCGGGCTGCGCAATACTGGTGATGTTCTGTAATCACTCATTACGTATAGTACGCTTATTTTGTTCCACATAAATAATATCCTGGTTTTGAATAATTGTTGATGGATTTGACAAATCGGCAACATCGTGCAGGCCAACCTCCATAACTTGCTTGCTTTGCAGCCCCCCTCTTGTTATTGGCTGTTCATATATTTTGATACCCCGGGCAATGCAGGTTACCTTTTTGTTGTACTGCTATTACTCAATCAGTTATTAGGCAATATGAAACATTCATTTTATTCATTAATAAATGAAATAAATGTTCAGCTATAAAATTACATACATTCATAATTATTACGCTTGCAGACCAACTAAAACTTATAATGACAGTGGTGATTTCGTAACAAACCCCAACGAATCACAGCCAAAGCATACCTGATACCTTTGATAAAATGACAGCCTTTTCAACACAGTTATTTGAATTATTAAAGTCATACGTTTTAGCCAACTCACAACTTACCGGTATACAAGCCAGCGATTGCAAAGTTCTGTCGGCACTTATCAGGGCTAAAACCAATCAAACCGTAAGCGAAACTACCTTAAAACGTATTTATGGATTTGCACTCAGCAAGTTTAAACCTTCGTTATTTACCATTGATGTACTATCAAACTACTGCGGCTACAAAGGCTGGATAGATTTTTGTGAGAAACAAGACAAGCAACATCTTCAAACTGATAATGATAATATTGATTGGGATTCGCTGAATTATAAGACCTCCAAAATTACCAACTTTACATTACAGGCCTTAAAAAACAAGGCAGGAATACCTTTTAGCCAAAGTATCAGAAGAAACTTTCTTGACAAACATTTTGAAGAGTTTTTAAAAGGCGAATATTCGGCAACCGTTTTAATGGCACCGCCCTCATACGGCAAAACAATGGCCTTATGCCACTGGGTTGATGAAAAACTCGCCGCCAATACTTTGGCTCAAAATAATGATATCGTTCTGTTTTTTAGCAGTAATGCACTCATGAACGTGCTGATTAGCGGTAAAGATTTTAACGACTGGCTGTTGGCCCTGTTGGGTTACACGCTTGAGGAAGATATTATAGCGCTGTTAGATAATGATAAACGTAAAGAGGGCAATTTTTACCTGATTATTGACGGACTTGATGAGCATATGTTTAAAAATAACTGGTTTCAGATTTTGCTTGACCAGTTGATGGATATTTTTGCGTTTTACCAATCATACAAATGGTTTAAAATAGTTTTAACCATGCGCTCGGCAAACTGGATCAATAACCGGCACATTCTTGACTATGAGCATCCAAAATGGTTCATGGGTACAATCACTGATCAAAACAGCGCCAGCAACGTGCCCCTGTTTAATTTACAGGAAATAAAAGATCTTTGCCTGAGAATAAACCCAGAGATACAAGCCCCCATACCTGCCGATGTAGCACAAAGCTTTAACCATCCGCTTTATTTTCAATTTTATTATAAACAAAACAAAGAAAACTTTTCGCTCAATAACGTTGATCATACGTCTGTATATGATCTCATTTCTAATTTCATATTCAACAAAATTTACCAGGGGCACTACGCTGCAGATAAAACATTGCTCATTAAAGGGCTCATTGAAAATATGGACTTTAAAAAGCGCGAGTATGATGTAGATAAGCTTAAAGTGAATAACCTGTTCAGCCATTATAGTCAGGCCTACAGAGAGCTGTTAAGCATAGGCTTTTTAAAAGAAATCAATAACAGCAACGATTCAAATTTTAATACCTACGTTCAATTTGGCAACAATAATTTTTTAGAGCTTGCTATTGCCAATAAATTATTACAGGATAACAACAGCATATTTGATGCACAGTTAATTAAAGCAACCAATCAATTATTTTTCAATAACGAGCTAAAAGTTGCTGTACTTAAATGGAACATTATGCACGCGATCAGAAATGGTCAGTATGAAAGTTTGAATTTGCTGTCAAAAGCAGATCTTAATCCGAAAGAAAAATCTGAGTTAATTGTTTTTTTGGGCGACCTGCTCAATAAACTCTACCCCACATTAAACCAAAACACACCCGGGCCTCTGACTGATTACTTTAGGCAGGATTGCAGCGACGGGCTTTTTTATTATTTCCTGGGTGTTGAATACATTAATATTGATTACAAAAAAACACTTCAAACCTTACTGAAATTTGAGCTTTCAAACCATAAAAAAATACTGACCTATACTACCCTGGCTATGATAGCCACCTTGCAGTTAGATATGGCCTCACTGGAAAGCTATTTAATAAAGCTCAATGGTTTTTCGCACGAGGATTATCAGGAATTTGTTATAAGCCCCGCCGATTGCCTTACCGCCATCTATTACTTTTTTAAATATGGCATAATTAAGCGCGATTTTTTTGCGGCCATTACCCATTTTTATTTTAATCCGCCAAGGCAAACTACCGAAGAAGGTTATAGCCAGGGTGATGACCTTGTTTATTTGCTAATAGGCTATGCCCTAATCATTTGCCATAAACCACGCAAAATGCTCAGGTATATCCATTCGCTGCAAAAAACACAGCAGAAAAACACAGCAGAAGCCAGCGGCTATAACTTTTTTTCAAAGATGCTGGTTGCTAATTCATTCTTTTTATTGGGTAAAACAAAAGAGCTCAAAACAATTCATGATAACATTTCAGAATTGTTCAAAACTAAAGAAAACGCCTTTACACCATACATGAAACAGGCCTTTTATGGCCTTAAAATTAAAAAAGCGATATTAAACCGTGAGTACAATACAATTCACGGTTATTTAAAGTATTTAAACCAGGCTTCGGAAAAATCGGGAAATAAGTTTTCTAAAATATTTACCATAAATCAGTTAATAAACCGGCCAGATGTTGTTGAGCAGGATCCCGCGTTTTATAAACAGCTGGCCCATAACAACGCCAAATTACTACGCGAATGCGGACTTAGTCCGGAGATATTTTCAAACAGGGAGTTTTCGGAATAAGAACTGAATACCCGTTATCATCAAACATTTTATCAAAACCCCTCTCAACACAGTGTAACACCGCTGACTTAATAACTATTTTTTACGAAAACGTTTAAGATAACTTTAAAGCAATTTTTCATGGTTAATTAACATTTCATTAACCTTTAAATGATTAGTTATTATTATATAACTGTTTACCTGAAAACCAATTATTAAGCCCGATTATGATCAGTAAATTTTTTTAATTATCAGTGTGCTGCTTAAAACAAAATAATAACCAACTGAAAATCAGGATAAATAATTTTCAGCTTACAACAAACGCAAGTTTGCAAAAAAACATGAGCAGTCAAGTCTGCCCAAAGCCCGGGGTTAAAGTTTCCACACACTGTTAAAATTTTTGGCTCATCAATTTAGTTTCAGGTTAAAATACCCCCGTTTGTTAAGCAGGTATTAAACTCCAATTAAAAACAAGTAATTAATACCATTCCTAATATGTACATACATTTTATAAATTATTAATTATCAATAATTTATAAAAAACAACCTACTTATTGATCTATTTAGCTAAAACGTTTTTATGCAACAAAAGCTAATGTACAATTGACGATTTGCTAACATACACATCATTCCTTTGCAGCCGGAAACAATCGATTTTCCTTATGTTCTATTAATGTGTATTAATCATTTAATCTCTTCATGAAAAAAGTTTACCCTTCTTTTTCAAAGAATCCACCTCAATTTTACAGACATGGCCTACTAATGGCTTTTGCGCTGTTATTTACCGCGCTGTCGGCATTTGCACAAACCAGAACCGTAAAAGGTACTGTTACCGACGAAACCAATGCACCACTACCGGGTGTAGTAGTAACTGTTAAAAGCACTGGTAAGGCTGCCACAACCAACGTTAATGGTGCGTATACAGTTACTGTAAGCGGAGCAACTGATGTTTTAAAATTCACATTCCTGGGTTCGGTACCTAAGGAAGTTGTTGTTGATGGCAAACCATCAATTAATGTTACCCTGGTAACTGATACCAAACAGTTAAAAGATGTTGTAGTTATTGGTTACGGTACAGCAAGCCGTAAAGATGTAACAGGCGCTATCACTTCGGTAAAAGCCGAAGATTTTAACGCTGGTGTATTAACCACTCCTGCCGAGTTATTACAAGGTAAAGTGGCGGGTTTAAACATTACTAAAAGTGGTGACCCAAACAAACAACCCACAACCATTTTAAGGGGGCCATCAACTTTTCGTGATGGAGCAGCACAACAACCCTTTTATGTAATTGATGGTGTGCCTGGTGCATCTATAGACCTGCTGGCACCTGCCGATATTGAAAGCATCGACGTATTGAAAGACGCGTCATCAACCGCTATTTATGGTTCACGGGCTGCAAATGGTGTAATTATTGTTACAACCAGAAAAGCAAAAACCGGCCAAACCAGGTTAACCTACAGTGCTTATGGAGCTGCTGAAAATGTATCAAAAAACATTGATGTACTCACCGGTGATGAACTGCGCAAATACTTAGCCGATAACGGCATACCTAAATTAGGTCCTTTAGACGATGACGGTTCAAATACCAACTGGCAAAAACTTGCCGAAAGAACCGGTTATTCTCAAAACCACAACCTTTCATACGGTGGCGCGGGTACCAACTCAGAATATGGAGCAAGCGTAAACTATATGAAAAACAACGGTATACTAAAAAATACCAGCCTGGAGCGTACAATTTATAAAGGTTACATCAACCAGCGCTTTTTTAATGATCGTTTAAAACTGGGCATTACCTTAACCAACAGTGTTACTAAAAACGATGATATATTCCAGGCTCAGGTACTGCCAGGTATTTTATTCTATCTGCCAACTGTTAGCCCGTATAATGCTGATGGCTCTTATAAAGAGAACTATACACGTACAGGTAGCGGTCCGTTAAACCCATTATCGTTAATTAATAATAACTTCACCAATACCGAAGATAATAAAACCTTAATAAACGGTTTTGCTTCGGTTGATATAGCAAAAGGCTTTAAATTTACGTTAACCGGATCAACTCAAAAAGATCAAAACAACGTTAACACCTATTCAACCAGCCAATCAGGTATATATCTTAACGCATTTGGTGTAGCCAATCGCAGCGCTTATACCAGTACAAGCAACGTTGTTGAGGGTTATTTTAATTACGATAGAGTTTTTGGTAAGCATTCACTTAAATTATTAGGTGGTTATTCATATCAGCAAGATCGCAATAACGATGGTTTTGGTGTACAAACCCAGGGTTTCTCAAATGATGCTTTAACTTATAACAACTTATCATTCTCAAACCCTACATCATTATCACAAATAGTTTTTAACCCGAATTATATTTCAACGCTAAGGCTTATATCTTTTTATACCCGTGCTCAATATGAGTTTAGCGATAAATATTTATTGCAGGCTTCTATCAGGGAAGACGGATCATCTGCCTTTGGTGTGAATCAGCGTCATGGTTACTTCCCGGCAGCTTCAGCTGGATGGAAGATCATCAACGAAGATTTCATGAAGAGAATTCCGGTTATCAGCGACTTAAAATTAAGAGCAGGTTACGGTGTATCTGGTAACAGCCTTGGTTTTGATGCATTTACCGCACAGTTAATTTATGGCGCCGGGGGTAAATTTTATAACAATGGAAACATCATAAACTCCATTAGCCCTGTACGTAATGAAAACCCAAATCTGAAATGGGAAAGCACAGCTACCACCAACATTGGTTTAGATTTTGGTTTGTTTAACAATCGTTTAACAGGTTCGGTTGATTATTACATTAAGAAAACTTCCGATCTGATTTATACCTACCCTGTATCAACTACTTTATATTACTACCCATTCTATACTGCTAACGTTGGCTCTATTAAAAACAGCGGTGTGGAGGTTGTAATAAACGCAGTACCGGTAAAAACACAAAGCTTTACCTGGCGTACATCATTCAACGTTTCGCACAATAAAAACGTTGTAGAAAGTTTATCAAACGCCCAATTCGGCCTTCCATATATTCAAACTGCTCAGTTAGGCGGTAAGGGCCAGTCAGGTAACTATAGCCAGATCATCCAGCCAGGATACGCTGTTGGTACTTTTGATTTATGGCACTATACCGGCAAAAATCCACAGGGTGTAAGTACTTATGAAAAAGCCGATGGTTCAATAATAGCAACGCAGCCACTCACTACCGACCAGTTTATTAAATATGATGCGCAGCCAAAATTAATTTATGGCTGGAGCAACAGCTTCTTCTACAAAAACTTCGACCTGAACTTTTTAGTACGTGGTGTATATGGCAACAAAATTTTGAACGCTACATTAGCTGCTTTAAATGACCCTGCTGATGCAAAACTGCAAAACATTCCGGCCTTTACCCTTGGCGAATCATATAAAGATATCAACGCGTACCTGATATCTGATCGTTTCCTGGAAAGTGGTTCTTACCTGCGTTTGGATAACGCTACTTTTGGTTATACTATTAAACCCCACATACAAGCTATTAAGAGTCTACGCTTTTATGCTTCAGGCAACAACATTTTCATCATAACCAAATATCGTGGTGTTGATCCTGAAATTGACATGGGTGGCTTAACTCCGGGTATTGATAACAAGAACTTTTACCCTAAAACTCGCACCTTCAGCTTAGGTATGAACGCATCATTCTAAAAACATTTAAACAAACGAAAATGAAAAAGATATTTATAATGTGTGCCGCCGTAATTGTGAGCATCGGCACATTCTCCTCTTGTACGAAACTTGATGTACCGGTTGAGTCTCAATATGTAAAATCAAACTTCCCGGTTACTGATGCCGATTATACAGCACTATTGGGTAGTATTTACTCTAACCTGTCATCAAACTTTGGCGTGCCTTACTGGCGTATGCAGGATATGTCAACAGATGAGGCTATATTGCCTGCCCGTGATGGTAACTTTGACGATGGTGGCCAATACCGCCAGTTACACTACCATACATGGACTTTTGACCACCCGAACGTAATTACCGTATGGCAGTGGGGTTTTGGTGGTATCAATACCTGTAACCGTGTTATGAGTGTTGTTAACGCTTCTTCTGCAACCGCAGCTAAAAAAGCCTCAACTATTGCCGAAGTTAGGGCAATGCGTGCTTTATATCTGTTTTTTATGATGGATTTGTACGGTAACGTACCGATCATTACCGATTTCCCGGTAACTGTACAACCGGCAACACAGCCACGTGCTAAAGTTTATGCCTTTATTGAAAGCGAATTAAAAGCTGTTTTACCATTATTACCGGCAAAAACCGCTAATGCAGCTACCAACGTGACACAATACGGTCGCGCAACTAAGGGCATGGCGTTCTCAATACTTGCAAAAATGTACATGAACGCTGGTGTTTACATTAATACCGATCATTATCAAGATGCTGTAACTATGTGCGATAGCGTTCAAGCTAACACCAATTACTTCCTTGATGCTAAATACAGAGATATATTTTTACCAACCAACGGCCCGCAGATCAATGAAACCATATTTGCTATCCCTTACGATCAGCAAATACCAGGCAACCAGTTTACCCGTTTCGGTTTCTTTTACTACCTGGTTAACGCATACGGCTTTAACGTAGGTTTGAGTATAGCTATGAGTACTACTCCTGAGTTTTATAACCGCTTTAACCTTCCGGGCGATGACCGTAACAAAACATGGTTAGCCGGTCCGCAGTTTTACCCTGATGGCAATGGCGGCTTTACCAATCAACCGGTTTACTACCCTGCCCCTAATGATAAGGTACAGATCAACATTATACCTACATTAACCCTTACCGGTTTAAAACCAATGGACTTAGGTAACGATGTACTTACCTCACAATCTGAAGGTGTAAGGTCAATTAAATACTATCCTGACGCTACCATTACTCAGGCTACACGTTTAAATGGTAACGATATTCCGGTATTCCGTTTAGCTGATATATACTTGATGAAAGCGGAAGCTCTGTTACGTGGTGCTACCCCAACCACAATCAACGGCGAGTTGCAAACACCGCTTACATTGGTAAATAAAGTACGTTTACGTTCTCATGCACCAGCTGCTACATCTATTACACTTGATGATATGCTGGATGAGCGTGCACGTGAACTTTCATGGGAGGCATGGCGCCGTGATGACCTGATCCGTTTTGGTCAGTTTGAAAAAGATTACCCACTACCGGTAGTTGGAGGTAAAGCTGACGATTTGCAGATGAATAAAGACGTAACCAGAAGGTTATATCCAGTACCATCTACCGAGATCAAAACCAACCCTAACCTGGTTCAAAACCCTGGTTATTAATCAAATACTATATCCTAAAAAGGGGCTGCTTTTAATAAGCAGCCCCTTTTTTATTTACAAAAAATTAATGTCAACAATCAATTTATTAACGGTGGGCTAACGTCCAAAACACACGTAAAAGGTAATTTCGGGCAACAAAAACAATTAAACGATGCACGCAGCAAGCTTTTGCCTAAAGCACCTGAAATTATTGTTATCTGCCCTTCTGGTATTCTCAGCCCTTCATTGCTACCCTCAAAATATTCCCCTCGCTAATGCCTTTGCCCATAATGATTATTGGCACAAAAGGCCACTATACGATGCGCTTGATAACGGGTACACACATATTGAGGCCGATATTTACCTGAGGAACGGAAAACTCATTGTAGCACATTTGCTTCCGCTTTTTAAAAAGCACCGAACATTGGAGCGCCTTTATCTTGATCCACTAGCTGCCTGCATTAACAGTTCAAATGGCCTGGCGCCCCGCATTGTTTCGCCCATCACCTTAATGATCGACGTTAAATCAAATGCCGACAAAACATACCAGGCTTTATCGGCTCTGCTTGAAAACTATAAAAACATTTTATCGGGTTATGAAAACGGTGTATTCATAAAACGCCAGCTAACCATAGTAATTACCGGGCACAAACCATTTGAAATTCTTAAAAAACAACAAAACCGGCTTGCCTTTATTGACGAAGATTTGATGACCGTACAACAGGATACCTCATCGGCAAATGTTTATCAAACCGCCAGTTGCAAGTATTCAAAAATAGTAAATTGGAATGGTGCAGGCGAGTTTCCGGTTTTACAAAAGCAGCGCCTGCGCAGGTATGTAAGCATAGCGCACAGGTATGGTAAAAAGGTAAGGTTATGGGCATCGCCTGAAAACCCGGTTGTTTGGAACGAATTGCTTGAATGCGGTGTTGACCTGATCAATACCGACAAACTCCCTGAGCTTAAAGACTTTTTGACCAAACGTATTGCTTTCTCAGCAAATGTAAAGTAAATAAGAATTGTACTTTTTCTTTAAACATTAACTTCAAACTACCTTAATACATACTTAATTATATCATAACCTAAACTTAGCGTTATTTAAAAGTAACACCCATACTTTTAATTCATTGTGATAACTTATTATTAATAAGGAATATGATCATCACTATTCATATTCTATTCATCACAGCATGTAACGCCAAAATATTTGCCTGTTAAACAATTAGTGATTAAATTATAAATGCAGAAAATACTGTTTATTACCGGCTCTGTAAACCAAACATCACAAATGCACCAGATAGCAGCAGAACTCCCAGAGTTCGATTGCTGGTTTAGCCAACTGTTTACAGATAATGCCATCCTAAACTTCCTTATCAATAATACCACCCTTCTTAACGGCACGGTATTATCAAATTATTACCGTACCAACTCTGAAAAATACCTTCACCAGCACGGTTTACAAATTGATTACGGCGCAAAATTAAACCAGTACGACCTGGTTGTTTTTTGTTCAGACATATTGGTTCCCGTGCGTATGCGCGCAACCAAAACCATATGGGTACAGGAAGGTATGGTTGATAAATACACCCTGATGAGCACTTTGGTAAAAAAGTTAAAGCTGCCATCGTTTTTATGCGGAAATACTTCACTAAACGGCTCATCAAATGTGTGCGATATATACTGTACGGCATCTGAAGGGTACAAACAATACTTTGTAAAAAACGGCACCGAAAGCCACAAAATAGCGGTTACAGGTATGCCCAATTACGATAACCTGCAGCAGTTTCTGGATAATGATTTTCCGCATCATAATTACGTGATGGTGGCCACAACCGATATGCGCGAAACCTATCGTTTTGAAAACCGGCCCGCCTTTATTAAAAACGCCGTAAAAATTGCCGCGGGCAGGCCATTGCTGTTTAAGCTGCACCCAAATGAAAATGCCGAACGTGCCGAGCGGGAAATCCGCAGGTATGCACCGGCGGGTACCATGATCTATAAAACAGGCAACACCAACCATATGATTGCCAATTGCTGCGAACTCATTACCCAGTATTCAACTGTAGTGTATACCGGTATAGCTTTAGGCAAAAAGGTGCATTCCTGGTTTAATGTTGATGAGCTGATGAAACTTGCCCCTAACCAAAACGGTGGTGTTTCGGCAAATAAAATAGCACAGATATGCCGGGCTTACATCAAACATAATGATAAGTCGGGCAATTTCGATCTGCAAAAAACAGTAAATAAAAAAGCACGCTTTGAGTATGCAGAGCAGCTGGTGGTAAATTACTAATACTCATAATTATGGCAGCTAAGACAGTGATTGTAGTGCAGGCGCGTATGGCATCAAGCCGCTTACCGGGTAAGGTAATGTTACAAGTGTTGGGCAAAAGTATACTGGCCCTAATGATTGAGCGCCTGCAGATGATAAAACACCAGGCCACCATTGTAATAGCCACTTCAGTTAACCCTGAAGATGATATTATTGAACAGGAAGCGCAATTGCTTAATATAGCCTGCTTTAGAGGTAGCCAAAACAATTTGCTTGAGCGTCATTATCGGGCAGCCCTGCTTCATGATGCCGGTGTGGTATTAAAAATACCTTCAGATTGCCCCCTGATTGATCCGGATATTATTGACCATGTGCTGGCTTACTCTTTTAAGCACGAAACCGGCTTTGATTACGTAAGCAACCTGCACCCGGCAACTTATCCCGATGGCAACGATGTGGAGATCATGACCATGACTTGTTTAAAACGGGCCTGGGAAAATGCCGGTAAAGCTTTAGAACTGGAACATACCACACCCTACATCTGGGAAAATCCGCAGCAGTTCAGCATTGGCAATGTAAGCTGGGAAACCGGCCTGGATTATTCCATGTCGCACCGTTTTACTATTGATTACCATGAAGATTACCTGTTTATAAAGCGGGTATTTGAAGAGCTTTACCCCTCAAACAAAAACTTTTCATGCAATGATATTCTGGACCTGCTTAACCGCAAGCCCGAAATTTACCAGATCAACGCTCAATATGCAGGGGTCAACTGGTACCGTCATCATCTAACCGAGTTAAAAACCATTCATCCGGAGCAAACCAGGCAGGTAGCCGGATAATCATCACACGAAATACCCCAAACATTATATACAGTGAAAAACAACACAGATCAATACCAGGATACCGAGGCTATAGCTTTGAGAGTTAGAGAACACATCGTTCGCATGTCAACAGACGGCGGCTGTTTTACCGGCGCATCACTTTCGGCGGTCGACCTCATCGTATACCTGTATACCGAATTCTTAGATATTACCCCGTTCAATTTAAACGACCCCAACCGCGATTACCTTTTCCTATCTAAAGGGCACGATGTTCCGGCACTTTACGGCACACTGGCCGAGCTGGGCTTTATTGAAAAAGACAGGCTGCAAAAGCACTTGTCGTTAGATGATCATATTTACTGGCACCCCAACAGGCACATTCCGGGTGTGGAGTTTCATTCCGGTTCGCTGGGCCACCTGCCTTCGGTTGCTTTAGGCGTTGCCATGGATTTAAAAATAAGTGGCAGCAGCAACAAGGTGATCTGTATTATGGGCGACGGCGAACTGAACGAAGGTACCTGCTGGGAAGCCGTTCTGGTAGCCAATGCTTATGCTTTAGACAACCTCATTTTTGTGATAGACCGTAACCATTTCCAGGCCAATATGCGTACTGAGGACCTGATACCGCTTGAGCCGCTCATTCAAAAATTTGAATCATTTGGCGCGGCAGTAAAACGCATTAACGGCCATAGTTATACCGAACTGCATGAGGCTTTCAGCTCGTATCCTTTCCAAACCGGCAAACTAAATGTGGTGATAGCCGATACCGTTAGAGGTAAAGGCCTGCCAAGCATCCAGGAACGTGCCGACCGCTGGTTCTGCAACTTCTCGGCCAGCGAAATTGAGCAGCTATTACTGGAGCTGCACGGCCAGCATACCACCTCGTTAACATCAGAAACCTTAATTGTGAGATAAGCCATGACCTACGAAGAATTATTAACGGAAACAGCCCTGAACAACGAACAGGTGATAGTGATGACGGCTGAGAACCGCGCGCTGGTACGCAACCTGCCCGCCGTTTTAGGCAAACGTTTTATTGATACCGGCATTACCGAACAAACCATGATAGGTGCAGCAGCTGGTTTAGCGCTGCGTAACCGCATCCCGGTGGTACATGCGCTGGCTGCTTTTTTAACCATGCGTGCCTTTGAGTTTGTACGTACCGACTTAGGTATTGCCAATTTACCGGCTAAGCTGAGCGGCTTTATCCCTGGTTTTTTATCAGATGCCAACGGCCCTACCCACCAGGCCATTGAAGATATTTCTATTATGCGGGGCATCCCTAATGTAACGGTATTTGCGCCGGCCGATGAGGATGATCTGGTAAAAATGCTACCGCAGATCTGGAGCTCCCCCAACCCCGCCTACACCCGCATCAATACCCGTAAAACAACTTATGAGCACGAACCCTTTGAATTAGGTAAAGCCGAGGTTGTAGCCACTGGCAGCGATGTAACCATTTTAACCTACGGCCTCTTGTTTGAACAAGCACTAATAGCGGTTGATATACTGCAAAACGAAGGCCTTTCTGTTGGCCTGGTTAATATGCGCAGCCTGAAACCGGTTGATGAAGCCATTATACTACAGGTAGCAGCCAGCAGCAACATGATAGTTACCCTTGAAGATCATTTTTTAACCGGCGGCCTCTACACCATTGTTGCCGAAGTATTGCTGCAATATCAAACAACCTCTAAAGTGATGCCTATTGCCCTGAAAGAAAACTGGTTCAGGCCGGCATTATTACAGGATGTATTACAAAACGAAGGCTTTACCGGTAAACTAATAGCCGAAAGGATATTAGGCTATCAAACAGGGCACACCCAACCATTTATTACCACACAGGAATTTTCTGAATAAACACTATCATCATGGCAAATAAAATACAGTTAAATAATAACTACCCCAATATCAGCGAATCGGATAAATTATATGAGCGCGCTTTAAATGTGCAAAAACCCGTTACGCAAACACTGGCTAAAGGTCCGGGTCAATTCAGCAAAGGTGTGGCTCCCAAATACCTGGCAAAAGGTAAAGGATCACACGTTTGGGATGTTGATGGTAACGAATACATTGATTATAACTCGGCCATTGGCCCTATCTCTTTAGGCTACGCTTACCCAGCTGTTGACGAGGCAATCCGCACCCAGCTAAACGATGGTATCACCTTTTCACTGATGCACCCGCTTGAGGTTGAGCTTTCGGAACTGGTTCAACAAGTGATCCCTAATGCCGAAGCCGTTAAAATAGCCAAAACCGGTGCCGATGTATGTTCGGCTGCCATACGCGTAGCACGCGCCTTTACCGGCCGTGATAAAGTATTTTGCTGCGGTTACCATGGCTGGCACGATTGGTATATCGGCATCACCAGCCGCAATGCGGGTATTCCGGAGGCTATACAGGAACTGACCTATACTTTTGAATATAACGATATAGAATCAATAAAAGCTGCGCTTGACGAAACTGTGGCTGCACTGATTTTAGAGCCTTTTATTTTTGAGGCTCCTAAACCGGGCTTTTTACAACAGCTGGCCGAAGCCTGCCGTGAAAACGGCACCTTGCTTATTTTTGATGAAATGTGGACAGGTTTCCGTATTGCCTTAGGCGGCGCACAGGAATATTTCAACGTAAAGGCCGATCTGGCTGTTTTTTCCAAAGCCTGCGCCAATGGCATGCCCATAGCCCTGCTTACCGGCCGGGCCGATGTAATGGAGCTATTTAATTCTGAAGTGTTTAGCTATACCACCTTTGGCGGCGAGGCTTTATCGCTGGCTGCTTGTGTAGCAACGATCAATGAATTGCGCGATAAAAATGTGCCCCAATATCTTGATCAGCATGGTGCATTGTTAAAAGATGGTTACAACCAAATTGCCATATCCATGGGCATGGATAAATATACCCGCTGCATTGGTTATAAT